>JACCDG011897787.1_pt1 | contig 54230 bp, 28 predicted proteins | sample 7442471 | NCBI WGS metagenome assembly JACCDG01 (sample SAMN15323444, study PRJNA562643) | freshwater metagenome | isolation source: river surface water | place: USA:Blue River Watershed | collected 2017-08-17 | reverse complement strand
GATAAAATAATACAAATCTACGGAGATGCTGTTAACCCAACTAAAATTAGCCTAGAATGCATTGGGCTTAGTAAAAAAAAAGAAATTGAAAAGTATATAATTAGTATTTTCAATCAACTTTCCATTAATGAACTAATTGTATTTAAAAATGACCTAGAGTGTTTAGAGAATGCACTGATGGGATATTTATTAATTTGTAAAAACCAAGATAAATTAGATTCAAGAAAACTAAGAACCATCTGCTTTAAAAACTGCAAAGATGTTAATTTGTGTGAAAAATTATATAGATTATTGACAAAAAACAAATTCGAGTATTTTGAAGTTTCTAGCACAAAAGTCAAAATTGATTTATTAAATAGTACGATTGTATAATAATATTATGCATCAATACATAATTGATAATGAGCTTTATTTAAATTTCATGGGAATTAAATCAGAAGACATTCCTATAAATGAAAATGAAATTGACAAAAAGAATTTTTTAAAAATAGTTGAGAAACAATTTAGGACACTTGCAAGAAAACATCATCCTGACTATGGTGGAACAGAAGAAGATTTTAAATTTTTAATTATTTGTAAATCAAAACTTTGTGAAGAAGATAAAGAAAATAATGAAGTTTCATTGTTTTTTGATGCCAGCAAATTTAAATCATATGATAAAAACTCTTTAGCATCATCAATAGGAAATCAAATTTTTGAGCTTATTAGCGAGTGGAGCAGTGATATTGGTGTTATTCCGGTATTTAAACCAACCTCATCTAATGATGAATATGAATGGGTTTTTAACATAATTGATACTGAAGAACAATTGAGTCTAAATGTTCAAAATCTTAGCAATGAGTTAGCTGAAATATCTCACGATATGTATAAAGATGACTCTCTTTCTGTTTTAGTTTGTCTTTTTGTCCCTAGTAAAAAAATGGTAAAAACCATTTTTGAATATGACAATTCAACATTGTTAACATTTGATGATAAAATTTTAATAGAATCATGTAACTCTAAAGATATAGCCGAGTATTTTGAAAATAAAGAAAAACTACTAAACGATCTAATTGACATCAAAGCAAAAAACTTTGTCTCAAAAAACAATAGTGTTATAAAGACAAAAAAAACTAATGAAATTAAGGAAAAAGATAAAAAAATTCTCGAATATATTCACAATTTCAAAATATTCAACACTGAATATGATGAAAATGCGGCTGACTTTTTAGACAAATTATAAATTATTTAGTGATTCATTTATAACTTTAATGACTCTATACGGGTCTGCATTAGCGGCTGGTCGTCTATCTTCAAGATATCCGATCCACTCTTTAGCGGTGGATTGAGGCACTCTCATTGAACTCCCTCTGTTAGATATTCCCCAAGAAAATTCATTAAGTGGGGCGGTTTCGTGTTTACCCGTTAATCTTAATTCATTATTACTGCCATATTCAGCTATGTGAATGTCTTTTCTTTCTTTAAATTTTTCAAAAATTGAAAGAAAATATTTTTCTCCCCCCGATGACCTCATCTCGTTGTTACTAAAATTAGTGTGGAGCCCGCTTCCGTTCCAATCTCCAGAAATTGGTTTAGGTGAATAATCAACTCTAACTGTAAACTTCTCGCACATTAAATTAAGCAAATACCTAGACACCCAAAGATCATCTGCTGCTCCAACGCCCTTCCCGAATAGTTGATACTCCCATTGACCAAGTAAAACTTCGGCATTAATTCCAGTGATATTCATGCCAGCGGCAATACATAGCCGAGAGTGTGACATTGAAACATCTCTTCCTGCTACGTTCTTTGCTCCGACTCCACAATAATAATCACCTTGCGGTCTAATCAGCGGGTGACCTAGTGGAATTCCAGTTATATTATTAATTAATAAAAATTCTTGCTCAAATCCAAACCATAAATCTTCACTAATGTCTTGAACCAAATGCCTTGTGTTTGAAATATGAGGAGTCATGTCGGCATTTAAAACTTCGCATAACACTAACTTCGCTTCCTCAAATTCAGTATACAATGGGTGTTTGTATGTCTTTACTGGTCTCAATACACAATCAGAGCTTTCACCAATTGCTTGGTTAGTGGAAGACCCGTCAAAATACCATATTTCAGGGAACTCATTGCGATTAAATTTTATTTTTGATCTCATTTGTGGTTCTGGTGTAGTTCCATCTAACCAAATATATTCTAGTAAACAACTCATATATTATATGTACAAGAAAGTGATAGTTAAACACTAACTATGGAGGACTAGTGGTTCTAAAAAACCAAACTATAAATAAACTATGGCTAAAAGCAAAAATATTTACGTCATTGACACCTGTGTGTTACTCCACGACCCTGAGTGTATATATAAATTTGAAGAACATGATATATATATACCACTAGCTTGTATAGATGATCTCGATGAACTGAAAACAAAAAGAGAAAGTGTTGGTTGGAATGCGAGAGAGGTATTTAGAAATTTAGACCAATTTGATATTCAACAACTAACAAAAGGGATTATCGTTAATGACATTGGCGGAAAATTATTTATATACAACACAGAAGCGCCGTTGCTTAGAGGGGAAAAACCATCAATTATCAGAGTAAATTCTGATAATGAAATTATCAACTCCGCAATGTCGCTAAAGTCAACTTTTCCAAAACGAAAGGTGGCAATTGTATCAAAAGACACCGGTCTTAGAGTGAGAGCAAACTCTTGGGGATGTTTAGCTGAAAATTACAAAAGTGATTTACTTGGCGATGAAAGTTTATATAATGGATATAGAAACGTTAACATTGACAGCTTAGATGACTGGAATTATATAGCTGAAAGAAGTGAGTGCGATATAAATAAATTAAAGTGCAAAGATCAATTAAAAGATTTAAACTTCAATGAATTCATATGCTTTAAATACGGAAATCAATCTTTCTTAGCTTGGTATAAAAAAAATGAAGGAATTGTGTTTTTGCATGACAAAAAAAGAGATTCTTTTATGGGTGTAACTGCAAAAAATATGGAGCAAAAATTTGCTATTGAAGCTCTATCTGATGATAATATTCCTTTGGTTTGCTTAACTGGTCCTGCTGGTTCTGGAAAGAGCCTACTATCAATCGCTGTGGGTCTAGAAAAAGTAAATATTGGGCAATACGATAGAATCATTATCATGAAACCACTAATACCAGTTGGAGGAAAAGATATTGGATTTCTACCTGGTGATAAATTAGAAAAAATATCAGCATGGCTTGGTCCATTTAAAGACAATATTATGCAACTTTCTGGGTTTGGTGACTATAATGAAAAAAAGGGAATGAAAGGAATGGGCTTCTTTGAAGATATGATCGAAGATGGTCTTATAGAAGTTGAAGCCTTAACTTTCATTCAAGGAAGATCAATAACCAATTCTTTCATTATACTTGACGAAGCTGAAAATATTTCACCTAAAGAGGCGAGAATGGTCGTCGAAAGGTGTGGAAAGGGTTCAAAAGTTGTTTTACTAGGAGATTTGTCTCAAATCGAAAATCCATATCTTGATAGGCACTCTTGCGGATTAGCCCACGCAGTTAATGGCGGAAAATCATATGAGGTTGCTGCTTCAATAAGTATGAATAAAGTTGAACGATCTCCTCTAGCGGCAGTTGCTGGAAATATATTTAAAATAAGAAAATGAACCAAAATTTTACAGATATACCATTGCCTCAAAACACTAAATTATATTGTGACAACCCTTCATATGGTGGTATATCTGTAATTCAAATTAATAGCTCATGTACTGCAACAGCAACTCCAACAGATGGATATGCTGATTTTAAAAGCTACCCGTTTTGTTTAAAAATATTTAATCAAAACGTAGACGAAATTCAGGTTAAAATTAATGACAAAATTGTTTCTTCTTTATATGATTCAACAAATTCATATTATAGCTTAAACGGATTTGATAATGATTTTGTGTTTAGATTTGTAAATTATGAGTCACCAACTGTTTGTTTTTTGCCATTAGTAAAATCTAAAGATAACAATAAAAACATAGATATATCAAGCGGGTACATTTCAACTATTGACTTAACATTTGAGAACGTTGATATTGATGATTATGTGTTGCTTACTAATCAAAACACTACATCACAAAATAAGCTTTATCGAATAACCAGCAAGACAGGAAATATTATAGGAATATCTGCTGACGCTGATATCAATGGGGTCTTAGACCAGGATCAAGATGTTATATTTACTAGAGTTTTAGTTGAAAATTCTAGTGGCTCTTATTATTTTGGAGTAAATAATTCTACACCATACGAGTGGGTCTCACAAACCAAAAGCGTAAGATTGCCCACGGCAGATTATGGTATCACAATAAATTCAGAATTAACAGATAACAAAATTGCGTTTTCTGTTTTCTCATTGAGTGGAGTTACTCCGATTGTTGGAGAAACCGTTGCAATTAACGTAAATGGGGGTGGAAAAACAACTGGGGTCTATAAAATATATAGAATTGTTAACGGCTATGTATATTTTTATTCAATTTATCCAAGTTATTTGTTTATACATCAATTTTTAAAAGTCAAGTATGATTTTAATACATTTGGAAATTCAGTTTGGATAGTTGACTCTGATTATGTTGGTTCAACAACTTATATATATAGTACTAAATCATTTGCTTTTAGATTATATGACTCAAGTAGCATTTTAGGCACAGTTTCAAATTGGGCTAAACAAGTCGGAGGAAAAAATGATACTATTGTCGGATTCACAATTTATACTGATAATAGGTATAATAATTACATTAAGTTCTCTGATAAATTTTATTTTGGCGCAAAAGTTCCTCAATGGGCTTACAATGGAGCTAAAATTTTAGGACTAAGTATTGACGCTAGCTATTCAACAAACATGTTAGACATCAACCAAGAAGAGGTGACAGAGTAAGTGTCTTATGGTGTATTATTAAAAAGTGTAAACACTGGTCAGTTATATTTTGATCAAGGAATTACATTTAATCAATCTAGCAGATCGGGGATAAGCACGTCAGAGCTGCTGTTGTTTCAAACAATAGGATTTACTGCTGAAACAATTTCTGTAAACTTTTCTCAATTTGGTAACTTAATTGGAATAGACACTGCAATAAATTATTCAAATATAAATTTTGATTTAAACGATATGAATTTCTATGGTGTAGTGGCTAATATGTCTAAGCCAACTTTAGTTGAAATTTGCTCGATAGATGGCTATGAAATCCTAGATGCGGCTGGAGTTGCACAAACTATATTTTCAAGTTCAGTATCAGTTGGTCAAAAAATGATAAAAAACTATCATGACCCAAATAATATCTATGAAATAACAAGTGTCGATCCGCTAAACCTAGAATCAAGCGGCTTTAATAGAGCTATTAGTTTGACATATATGCAGCCCAATTCTCAACCTGAAAGCTTTTGTTATGTTCATTTTAATGATAGTAATATAACAAAATTCTTTCAAGCAATACCAAATGGATCAGGGATCATTTGGAGAGAAGTTCCTGGAGAGAAATTTTATTACGAAATAGATTATTACTTAACAAAAACATCTTCGGCATTTAATGGTGTATTTTTAGAGCTGTCAGACTTCAAGCAAATCATACCATCGTTAAGCCAAACAATTCTAATTAATAACTATTTATTTGATGACACTAAATCAGGATTGTATCAAATAACAAAAATCCGAGATAAAGTTTACTTAAGCCCAGGATATATATACTACAATCATCCTGGTCAGACTTTTTATTCAAAAATTAATCTAGATGTTTCAAGTTCATTAACACAAGAAACATGTACATATTACGTTCCTTATGGATACGGTACAGCAAATATACCATACTCTAAAGCCCTAGGTCTTACTGCGTACACAAATGGAATATCTTCATCTCTCAACTATATGCCATTGATGAAAGATGTGTTCAGTGAATCAAAAATGATTCTTGCTCTTAATAAAGATTATCAATTCACCAAAACATCTGACCAATTTAAATTAGGAATAGCTTTATCAAATTGGTGTGATGATTCTGTTTTATTTGGAGTTGGACTTAACTATCAAATTAAAGAAGGTTACTAATCTAATATTTGGTAAAATTATTATATGCACGAGAGCCATATACTAGACGCTATTGATTCAATTTCACTTAATTCATTAACTGACGATGAAAGAGCGTTAGTTCTTGCTTTTGTCAAGAGCGAAACAGACAATAAAAGATTTGCTAACTCAAATATAAACAAACTAATACTCTCTGGAATTAATGAATTAAAACTAGGCGGATACAGAGTTTCACAAAATATTAAAGACTATTTTCAAGATTTTACAGAAAAATCATCATACCCAAAGCCATTTGATGTCATCAATAAAGACGAAATTGATAAGTTTCTTGAAAAAATGACTTCTAAAAAATTTGATGGTGATTTTTTTGATGATACCTTTGATTTTTATCATCCGACTGAAAACTTAAGCGCTGATGGTGTGCCTAGGCACAGAAGTGATTTTAGTAAATCATGAATATAAAAATATCTCAAGATATGGGTTTGGATTTAGGTGGATTAGGTGGTGGTGACGCCGGAGGGCTTGGTGCATTGCCTATGGCAGACCCTGCTGGTGGGGCAATGGGTGGTGGAGAAGCGCCTGCGGCACCCGTTAATCAATTTAAAGTAATCTATTCACCGTTAGACGGAATAGGTAAAATTTTGGCAGATTTAGATTTAAAATCTTATTTACAAAATAACTTCGATAAAACACCAGAAGAAATAGCTCATAATATATGGGTTATGTATGGAGGTGGAATTAATGAATTAACCTCTGGTAAAAAAGGGAAAAGAATTATAAACCCTTATTCTGATGACCCAAATGTTCAACAACAACAATCAGAAAAAGAATATAATAACACAAGAGCAAGAAGATGGGAAAGATTACCAAGCGGTGTCTCCATTGACGAGATCACGACCCCACAAGCAATAAGAAATGCTGTAATCAATGGGTTTCACCAACTGTCAAGACAAAATTCAAAACCGGCTCAAGCAAATAGTTTATCGGAATTTATTAAAGCCGCAAATGCCGCCGATGAAGAGCATAAGTTTTTTGTTGCTGATAAATTGGATTATGTTTTACTAAATGTTTACTCATCAAGATAGGTCTATTTTTTTAACCGGTGTATTGGCTCCTCCAATTATGGTGAATGGAGCTAATCCAATAAAAACATCATCATATAGTGTTCAAATGCAACAAGAAATAAACATGAATCCAATGTTTATGCAAGGCGGACCCGGTAAAACTATTTCAGAATTCAAGGGGAAAAGTGTATCCGGTGATATAGCTTTTTATCCTAGAATAAACGAATCAAATGCATTAGAGGACGGAATTTTAGACCTCATAAGTGTTGGTCAAAATTACACAGAATATTTGTCTCTAACAAGTATGTTAATTCCTTATAATACAACTATTACTCCAGACAATGATACCGCCTGGATTCCTTCTACTAATTCAGTGGTTTTTCAATATTGTTTAGTTGAAGTTATAACTATACTTGCGAAAAAAGAACCAGAAAGTATCACTATAACTGTTAAAATAACTGGGCAAACTGACGATGAAAATGTAGCTCAAATAAACTTACCAAATGACGAAAATTCTCTTTATAGAAAATTAACATGGAAAGATTGTTTCTTTGAAAGAGATGGGTCACAAATGGAAAATGCAACAGAATTTGAATTGGTAATAAAAAAAGAAATAGATCAAACTTATTTTTTGGTCCCTTATACTGACCAAGAAAGATTTGATCGTCCATTTTCTACTGGTGTAAAATCAGTAGAAGTAAATTTTACAGTAAAAGAAAATTTAACAAATTTATTTGATATATTTAAGTTTAGTCTAGGAGGATGGGAGACAGACACTTCTTTCTCTGGTCATTTTGGTCCAATATCATTCAATATACCAAAGTGCCTTATGAAAATATCAACACAAAACAACGATAAGGGATTATTGGAAAGAAAAACCAGTGGATATTACCAGATGAGACCTGACACCCCTGATACAAATGACTTTTTAATATCTATCACCTAAAGGTTTTAGCGGCGCTGATTTGAATAAATAACTATGCCTCTTAATAATAGCTTTTATGGAGTTTACAAAATTGCAAAAGTATTTACTGGAGCAAACGGGGCTTCTGTGCCAAGTCCATACATTGTAAAGTCAATACAACCAAATAATACAATGGATGCTTCGGCTGTATTCTTTATGCAAGGAGACCCAAGAACTAAAGTATTAAATATTGGGCATACTAAAGAAGAAATCACAGTAGTTGCTCCTATTTTAGTTCCTCAAGAGGGGCAAACTGCTGCAAATGTTAAAGATGGTAGAGTTTTATTGGCAGATAAAGTTGATAATTCTTACACAGATGGCTTTCCAAATGGATCGTTACCAATACTAACTAACGCAACATTGGATATTGGTGAATCTGAGTCGTCTATCACACTTAAGCTATTATCTGATGGCGATCCAAATAACACAACAAATGTATATTCTATATCAAACTCAAGTACATCATTGATTAATGAAATTGGTTTAAATTATGCCGCTAGAGTTGCTAAAAACTGGGATTTTGCAGTTCAATTAGGTGATTTAATCTACTATATTAAATCTGCACAATTAACTATTAATGTTGCCTCGAAGGAAGAAAACTTCTTAGGTGTGGCTGCAAATGATTATTGGGCTAGTAATTTTAGCTCTGTTCCTTACGATGGAACAAACAATGGGGTTTGGTCACCTGTAACAGATGCCGAAAAAGCATCTTATACTGGATGGCAGTTTCCTTTTATAGCAGTTGGCGGTATAACAATTGAAGCAACAGGAACAGCGACATTAATAGTTGATAGCGACAACCCAAGCAACAATGTTAATTATTCTAGAGCCGCCGCAGTAGTTAACTCACGCTCTGAATTAATAGCAAATGGTAATGTAACTCTTCAAAATCCCGGAGAGCTAACATTTACTCAAAGTAATTTTAATATCTACCAAATATACAAAGATGGAAGTCAGATTAATGTAATACCTGATGCTATGGCAGTTAACTCTGCAATAGTAAAAATGAAATCAGCTAATTTCAATGAAGGGCTAATGACTGTTAATTTTTCAGTTACTGCATTCGTTGGGGCAAATTAATCTTCATATGTTTCCATATACCCATCTGAGTCAAATGTCTCAAATTGGTCTAGAACAAATTTTGTTATATACATGGGAGCCTGTGTTAAAGAATGAAGTATTAGTGCATCGCCTATATTTGCAACATTAAAAACGTCTCTATCCTTATCTCTGTGGTACCAATTAAGCCTACAATAAATAACATCCCCATACTTAGCTTCAATTATCACTTTTGCTAACTCAAATCCACAGTCTTGCTTAAATCTTAATAAGATTTGATGAATTGTGCTAATGTGAGCGTTATTAGCACAACCTGAATCAACAAAGGTTAATATAGACCCATCGTGACCTATTAAAGATATTCCGTATTCTTTTTTATTTGATATAATACTTACAATATAATTGTTGTCATTGTCAAACAAAATTGAGTTAACATAACATTCATGTAATTCAAATAAATCAGTATTTTCATTCATCTTTTACCGCATCTTTTGCCGCAGTTTCAAATCTGCATTTGGTGCATTTTTTGCACAACTTTTTATTTAATATGTGACCAGCGCCAATAATAAACACACCTAGAACTATAAAATATTCTGTTATTTTAACATAGTCATGTAAAAAATAATGTAAAAGCAACAAAATTGACCCAGATATTAAAAGAGTTGGTGCTATATAGTTTTGGTGCTTAGAAAACCCAGACGTAGTGGCAACTACAGAGTTTAAAACCGCAAGTGCAATCATTATCGCTTCAGCAATTGGTGTTTTCATAAAAGATAAAAACACTAAAAATGGGGCGGTGGCAATTAGCGCCGGCAAAATCAGGCAGTGAATCAAACACACAAAAGAAAGTGTTGATCCTATTGAGTCAGAGTGTTTCTTAATAAAGTTTAATTTGGTCATCATTTAATTTGATTTTATATGAATGTCGATGTATTTCCGCAGGAATACCAAGTTCTTTTACCTTGGCTATATAATCCTCACCATATCCTTTATTTTTTTCTAAATTATATCCAGGGTATTCTTTGGAAAGATCAATCATCTGACTATCTCTATACGTTTTTGCGAGAATAGATGCGCAAGCTATTGCGAATGATGTAGAGTCTCCTTTGATTATGCTAGTGCACCACGTACTACCGGACATTATGTTTCCGTCAACTAAATGAACAACAGAGGTAAATGGAACAAGCTCATAAAGTGTCTCAAAAGAAACAATATTAACGTTTTGAATTCCGAGCAAATCTATTTCGTGATTTGAGTATTCTACTGTTTTATAAAACGCGCTATTTTTTTTTAATTTTTTCTGATAATTCAAATCTTTTGATTTCTGATATTTTTTTAGAGTCATTTATTTCTTCATCAAAAAAATCATCATTTGGTATACACACTGCTGCGACAAAGTTTCCACAAATAGAACCACGACCGCATTCGTCATATCCAGCAACATATTTACAAGACCTTTTAGCCTTAATTTTTAAATCAAAATCTTTAATCATCTTTCATAGATTGTATAAATACACTCAAATTGTTTAAACTATCTTTAACAGATTCAAAAATCTCATCGTACTCATTATTGTCCTTATCTAATAATTTCTTACTTAAAATTAGAGTTCTTGCTTTTTCCCTTAAGCTTTCTAATTCTATTTGTTCTACGATTGAACTATCGTCTTCTGAAATAATTTCAAGTTTATCCATGTAACTATTAATTTTGTCTGAAGTTAGCGGGTTAAGTGTGACCTCAGACTGAATGCCTGTTTGCTTGTCAAACGCCTGAACGTTTATTAAGCCAGAGGTATCAATGTCAAATTTGACAATAATTTTTGTTTGACCTTTTGGTCTTTTTTCAAATCCAGATAAAGTAAACTCTCCAAGTAACTCATTGTCTTTAACAAGCGGCTTCTCTCCTTGGCAAATCCTAATGTTTACAATATCTTGGTTGTCCTCTGCTGTAATATATTCCTGTGATGAACTAACCGGAATACTAGTGTTTCTTGGGATTATTTTGTTCATTAGACCGCCCTTAGTCTCAATACCGAGTGACAGAGGGGTAACATCAATTAAAATCGCAGAATCGCTGTTTTTTCTTGTTATTGAATCAGCTAATTTAGCCGCGCCAAATGAAACCGTTAAATCTGGATCAATTTCATAAAAAATTTTAGTTTTAAAAGAGTTAATAACAAATTCTCTTATAAATGTTGACTTTGTTGACCCTCCAACAAGTATTATTTTTGATAAATTAGATATTTTTTTATTAGCATCATTGAGCGCAGATAAAACATAAGATTTTGTTTTTAAACATATTGGTTCTATTAATTTTAAATATTCATCACTTGTAATTTCAAATTCGTGATGATATATTTTACTATAAATTGTTCCAGAATATTTTAGTGTTTTTTTTACGACTTTTTTATAATTAAGTTGTATCTTCACTTCTTCTGCAAACTTTTTAAGCCTAACTTTAAAGTCCTTAAATGGCTTAAAATCCTTAGGTAAAGACTTTATAAAAACGTCTACAATAATCTCATCTAAATCATCACCGCCAAGTGCGGTATCTCCTTTAGTTGACAAAACATGATATACATTATCAGACGAAAGCTGTAGCACCGTTACGTCGAACGTGCCGCCACCGAGGTCATAAACTAAAACCAATTCATCTTCTTTTGTATCTTCTCCATAAGCTAGAGCGGCAGAAGTTGGCTCATTAATAATTCTTAAAACATTTAATCCTGAAGATTCTGCGGCGATTTTAGTATCTAATCTCTGATTCTGATTAAAGTAGGCTGGTACAGTAATGACAGCACCATCTATTTCTTGGTCACTTTGGGTTTCTGCTAGCTTTTTTACATACTTAAGTATTTCTGTGGCAACATCTAATGGGGAAACTTGTTTTCTATATACTTCATCTGATAATAAATTGGTAATATTTTTACCCATAAGCCTCTTTGATGACCTTATGGTTAAGTGTGGATCGTTTTCCTCATTGTCAACAGCATCCTTCCCCACCAATATTTTACTAGAATAACTAACTACTGACGGTATTAACACTGAACCAGATTCATCTTTAATAAACTTAAACTCTTTTCCGTTATTAAATGAACACACCGTATATGTTGTGCCTAAATCTATTCCTAAATTTATTCCCATGTATAAAACATATTATACATTTTAGTCTTCATCAGGTAAATCAGTTGCGCCAGGAAAGTATCCATCGTACAAAATAGTTAACGGATTGTCAGATGAAAATAACTCTTCTCTAAAACTGCCTTGGTCTTTGGAGTCAAATATAGTTATTTTAGAATTTGGTATTACTCTCACTGGCAAATTGTCTTTATATTCGTGAACCATGTTTATCATTTGAGTAATACAAAAAGTGTCTCTACACGCAGGACATCTCATTATAGCATACACTTCAAGTTCAGATTTTGGAAGCCATCCTTTGTGGCTGTCCTTATAAAAAATCGCGCGACAGGTTCTATTTGGACAATTTTTTGGTTTACCGAATACAGCTGATCTATACATAAAATCCTATATCTTTCTTGTATTTTACTATTTTGATTTCAAACTCTGGTTCTTCCTTGAGTGTTTTAATTCTTAAATTTGAATGATTCCTTAACGACTTCTCTTTCATTTTAAAATCTAAAACCACACAATCCTTCTTGCCTTCTGCTTTTCTCAAACCTCTGCCTATTTGCTGTATTATAGTAATTGGAGAACTAACTGATCCACCTATAACCAATGCTGATATTTTTGGTGCATCTATTCCTTGATTCGCCCATTGAGTTGCTATCATTATAATTTCGTTATTTTCAAGTCTATTAAGTTGCCTTTTGCGATAATTAAGTTCTTCATCGGTGATAGGCGAATCATCCGAACCATCTTTTGCTGGAACAAACAATGAACCTGGAATCATCTCTTCTAGGAGATTGCCCTGATCTAATCTATCAACAAATATAAGAGTTGGTCTTCCTGATTCTTTCATGCTAACAGCAAAGTCTCTAATTAAAGAGTTTCTTTGCTCAGATAAAACTATTGCGTTTTTATATGTTTCCTGGTAGGTCACTGACGTTTTATCTAAAAACTCCATATCAACAAAGTAAATATATGGCTTAACTAAATACCCTCTCTTTATTAAATCAGAAGATGTAACCTTAGATATCACCGGACCAGTCACACCATACATTCTTAAATCTTGATTATCTGTTCTTCTTGGTGTAGCGGACAAACTACATCTATAAAAAGAATTAACGCTCATTTTGGCTAAATATTCTATAACTACAACTGCTATATGTGCTTCGTCAATGATTAATAGCTGACAATCGTTAATTAAATTCCTAATTTCAGATTTATTTTCTTTTTGCTTTTCTTTATCTAAAATCTTTTTATCAATTTCTTTTATTTTTTTATTGATTGCTTTTAATTTGTCTGGTGGGGAATTCTCTAAATCAACATTTAGTAATTTCTTCTGATTAAGCAGTGATGCTAGTGAATTTTTGTCATTTAAATCTAGAATTTTATGCTTTGACTCAGAGTACTTTTTATCATACGCCGTTAGTAAAGTTTGGTATGTTGCTACATTTACGCCATTTGGTGATATATTGCAAACTCCTCCTCCTATTTCGCCTACAAAAAAGTCCTTAGCTAGTGGCTTCAGTGATGTGTTAAACTCCTCAATCGTTTGCTTAAGCAATGAAACTGATGGAACCACAAATATAACTGGATATACAGATAGTCTTGAAATTATACCACAAGAAGATTTGGTTTTTCCTGCGCCAGTGCATAGTGCCAAAATACCCCTTTGGTGTTTTTCTAAAGAATCAATTGATGAATTCTGATAATCTCTAAACTCAAAATCTCCAAGATCAACCACCGCCTGTTTAGCGATGGTTGGTTTTTTCCTAATATCTTTTATACTAAATTCAATATTGCCTTCGTTTAGGGCATCTTTGATTATAGAAAGTAATCCTGATGGAAATGATCGGGCTTTCTTGTTAAAAAGAGAGATTTTTCCGTTCCAAACTCCTGATTGATATTTTTCCATCCAATCAGCAGTTGGAACGAAATAAGAACAAGTTTCTGATATCAACTGCATTACTGCAGAATCGTATGATCCGCCTAATGTAACTGAATCATTATTGTATATTAGTTCAAGCACTATCTATTAGACGACAAAAGTCTTGCGTTTTTAATATATTCTTGAGAAATTTTAATTATTTGATCTTTTTTGAATACACTTGGATCAAACACGCATCCTGAGCTTTGAACATAAATATATTTATTGAAATAATCTGCGATAAACTCGTAAATCTCTGACTCTTGTAAATCGCTTTTAAGCGCCTCATCTATAATTTTGAACCACATTTCAAAGTGCTCTGCTGATTTATCGCCTTTATTTTTAAGAAAATAAAATCTAGCTGACAATAGACTTTTTCTAACTCTAAGCTTATATGCGCCAGGAATATTATTTACTAGATACAGCAAAATCAGAGAGACCAGTAGTAGCCCTAATGGAACCACTGCTGCCCACACTAATGTAGTCTTTAATTGATCCATCATACTCTAACGGCAATTACTCCATCATCGTCGTCATCATCTAAATTAACCGCAACATCGTATGGATTAACGGTTGGAACATCTAAGACATCTTTAATGACAGCTTGGTTCCAAACAAGCTCTACGTCTTCATTTATTTCTTCAAAAGCTTCAGCTTTTTTGGTTTTGTTATTCACTACTTCCTTAATTCTTCCACTTTTTGCTCTTTTAATCATTGACATAATAATATTATACCTCATTTTATTATTCTAAAGGCAACCACAAAGTCACCTTGTTTGTTGCCGTTTGAGGATTTTATACCCTTATTTTGAAAAACAACTTTATCGAGAGAGTTTTTCAGATTGCCAAGAGAATAATCAATCACGTCTAAATCAAATCTGTTAATTTTAATAGATTTGTTGTTTATCCAATCATTGGCTGTTATGTTGATAATATGCCCAACATCACCATCATCATTTTCTATACTATAATCTGGACCATCTAACGCAACTACTATTCTAATGTTTAAATTTCCTGGCGGGGATGTTTTGTACTTGAGATTACCTTTTCCGTACATCTGAAGAATTGCTTTATATGGAGAATTTTGTGGAATTAAAACCTCTATGTTTTCTGTGACTGCTTGAATTCCATTATTGCAATCGGGGCATTTAGACCTATATCCAGCCCCTGTTCCGCCGCAGTTAGAACATGCTACTACTTGCTGGAACATATACATCCCTTGCACTTGAGAATGAACTGTTTTTCCTTCTCCTCCGCACATACCACAGGCATGTTTGCCAAATCCACCATCTCCATTACAATTTTCACAAATAATTAACCTTTGATATTGTATTGGTTTTTTTGCCCCTAGAATCATTTCCTTGAGAGATAAATGCAGAAACACATCTATGTCTTCATTCAACTGGGGTCTCATTCTGTTTCCGAAAAATGTTTCAAATATATTGAAACCATCTCCAAAATCTATTCCTTCAAATGGATTTCCGAAGTTAACCCCAGCGCCTGGAGCAGATGAACCAAATCTATCGTAATTAGCTCTTTTTGATTCATCTGACAAAACTTCATATGCTTCAGAGGCTCTTTTGAACCTTTCTTCGGCTTCTGGATTGTCTGGATTAACATCTGGATGAGACTCTCTAGCTATAGCTCTATAAGCCTTTTTTATCTCTTCTTGAGTTGCGTTACTGTCAACGCCTAATATTTGATAGTAGTTCATCAACTAAATTATACGTTTTTAGGGCTAAAAGATGTTTCGCCTGTAATCAGCATTTTTCTAATATACTTTTCACACATTTTGCATTTAGTGCAGCATTTGAATTCTTTTTTAATTTCACTAATGCTATTAAGCCCGCTTTTTTTTAAATCTGAAAACAGCACATTAAAACAAACGCACCTATTAATTTCTTTCATTGACTTTGAAGCAGGTTGACGATTTTATTTGATGGACATATTACATTTTGTCCTATTCCATAATCAGCTAGAACTCCTGTTACACCTATTACTGATCCTATCACCAATCCATCGGTGCCAACACACATTCCTCCGCTTACACCTTGTAGTATTTTGGCATCAACGAAATCTACATTATTCCAAGCGGGGGAAGGCGCATCACGTCCCATTGATTGATTTATATTTGCCACTCTACCAACTGTTGCAGTGTCAGACCAACCCTCTGGTGCGCCGATTACTGCAACTACATCACCGATTTGGGTATAATTTGAATCCGCCAACACAACATGGTGTATTTTTGAATAGTCACCCTGTATTTTAAGGACGGCGGCGTCAATTTCACTGCTTGATTTAACAACAGAGCAAGAGTAAAGTATTTTCTGATCAAACGTCAAGTCAATCTCGCCTTCATCCATTAAACTCGGCGGGGCAACGTGTGAAGCTGTAACAACAAATCCGTTGCCAATATGAAATCCGCTTCCAGACCAACTTTCTTTTCTGTTTTTGCAAAAAATAGTGCAAGACGCCTTAATTGCATCTTGAATTACCTTTTGTATTGTATCTTGGACTTTCTGTGGCATATTATAAAGAGTCTATTTCCCATTCTGAAAAATTACAGAACTTTGGCACACCTATGTTGAACTCACCGGTGCTTATAATATTCGACCCACCTAAGCTAAACAATAATTTTATCATATTAGGTGTGTCGATTTTAAAATTTAACTCTGGATGTTTTTTGTACCAACTAATTATTAATGCAATTATACCTGAAATACAAGGGCAAGCCATTGATGTTCCGTCTAACATTACATATTGATCATTTAACCATGTAGAATAAATTTGAACACCAGGGGCGGCAACATCTAATTCCGGTCCTCTTGAGCTGAATTTTGCCAAATTACCAGATTTTTCAGTGGCAGCGACTGCGATTACTTCGTCGTATTTGGCTGGGAAATTAACTCCACCACCATCATTTCCTGCCGCGCAAACTACAATTTTGCCCTGCTTAGTAACTTCTCTAATTGCCATAAGAACAGAGTCATTTTCTGGATCAATTGGACTACCTAGTGACATATTGATAATATCAACATCTAAATCTTTAGCAATTTGAAGTGCTTTCGCTATAAAATCAAATGATCCGGTTCCAGAGTCATCAAGTGCTTTAATTGGTATAAGTTTAGCCATCGGAGCTATTCCTTTGACACCAATGTTATTTCCGCAATTTGCCGCAATAATCCCTGATACGTGTGTTGAGTGACCGTTTCCGTGATCCAAATAATCGTTGTTTCCTGTGGCATCATGTCCTTCGGCAAAATTAGCAACTAAATCTTTATGAGGAAACCAGCCTGTGTCAATAACTGCTATCTTAACTCCTTCGCCTAGACTGTGCCTCCATGCTATGTCAGTTCCTATAGCCTCTAGACCCCAATTGTTTTGGTCACTTAATGCAGTAACCATACTGAGTATCTTTTTTCTAAAATCTGGGATAAATCTTATATTTCCTGACATATTTAATTTTTATAGATTTTATGCATAAATCCTGTTATTCTGTTACAATGTAAACGTCGGAGTAAACAGTTACTCCAAACCCAACTGAGCTATCTTCGTTTAAAATGCCAGGATAAATTCCATAATAAATTTGATTATTTGGAATAATTAAAGAACTACTCAAAACTCCAAGGTTTGAAATTACTTCACTTCCTGACTCAGTTAATCTATACCAATAAACACTATCATAATCTAGCGACGTGGTTTGTTTAGTTATCATTGACTGAGTTTGATTTCCTGAGAAATATGAATATATTCCCACTTGGTCAACAGAAGCACTAATTGACACTATTGTACTTACTCCAGTGTATTCAGTTGTTGAATTTAAGATAGTTAAATTTTCAACCAACGGAAGATATTCTTTATTAATAGTTACAATGTTTGATTTATAAATTTTTCCAGTAGAATACCCATTACAAGGAGCCACTGTTACATATACTTCATCTCTTGCATCAAATAAAGTTCTAGTGCCTTTGTCTGATAGCCTTTGACTAATTCTTCCATCGTAATTAGGGAATGAAATTATAAGACCGTTATTGGCATAGCCTGTGTACGATGTTGCATATCCTACGTTAGTTAATGGGTTTATTCTACAGAAATAATCTGTTGTTGCATATCCAGGTTGATACGCAGGAATTGCTACACAAGCAGTTATTGCCGCACCAATTCCACTAAGTGTAACTCCATTTTGAGTCACAATTCCAACTATATCTGTCCCTGTGCCTATAAAACTAGAGCCTCGATCTAAAATAACAACCCTTGACACAGTAGTTGTGACTCCAACAGATGTAATTGTGACTGATAAAATAAATGGGCTTTCTGACTGATTGTACAAAGATTGAATCGTAAATGTGCTAACCCCAGAAAGTAATAACGAAGAATTAGGTGTGACCTTTAATATTGCAGTTGGCGAATATTTTACATATTCAATTCCTGTTCTTTTTCTCCACCATTGTATTGTTGAATTTTTCTCTGGAGTGCTATTATCATCGTTATATTTATAGTCAACAGACAACAAGTTGTTTATTTTTGGAGAAGAAGGGATTAGTTTAACACCAGAAGTTATATATGGCTTTGAGTAACTCAAAGAATGTTGATATGTTGGTAAATCATTGAGAGTTGTGTGTGTGAAGTTAAAGTTTTGTAACACTAAGTTATTAGAGCTATAACTCTCAACTTGAATGCATACTCTAAAATAATCAGCAAACTTAATAAAAACAGTTACATAATCTTCATCTTTTAGAGCTTTTGCAAAAGTAACTGTTCCATCATAGTAGCTTAATGAGTATGTTCCCCTATATATCTCTTGATTAACTAAAATAATAATAGTTGCATCTGTTGGAACTCTGCCATTTCTAAAATAATATGTTTTAAAATCATATGTTATTGTTGGCTCGCCAATGATATTCTCTTTTCTTTCAGTAAATTCAATTTTTGCAGAATAAAGTTCATATTGTAAAGTTCCATCTAATAACTCTGTATTTTGTGGTTCATTAAACGCGACTATTCCGCTTTCTGGAATAGTTATATAGCCGCTTGGTGCTACCTCTATTCCCTCGGATAAATAAAGCCTAAATATATCATTCTTTGTCCAAGTGATAATAGTTCCAGCTGTATTAATAACATAAAATTGAAAATAATTATAGTTTCCGCTTGCGTCAACTGAGCTTGGAAATAGCTTAAGCGAAGTCAATGTATATGCTTCCGTTATTCTATAAGATGTTTGGCGATTTGGCAAACACCCATTTCTCCCAAGTTGAACCTCATCATAGTATGTTATATCTGACGACTGTGTTCTTCCTACCAATGGAGTAATTGTAGCAAGTTCATTTTTTGTAAACGAAGCTTGTGTTAAAACCTCAAACAATTGACCATTAATATCCTGGGCTTCAGTTACATAATTTTGAGTAAATGGAGTAACTACCACATGATAAAATTGCTGAACTCTTGGAAGTTGTCTACTTGAAGATGAATAGCTTTCTGTAAAATCAATTCTATAATAAATTGAGAGAACTTTTTGGTTCAAATAATATCTAGAATTTGATGTTACTTCAATATAATCACTAAAGTTAATTCTATCATTTGACCACTTGAATTTTACAGTTGCTTTGCTTAGCCCAGGTGTTATAATGTTCGCATAAATATAACTTATAAATGTCTGATCATCAAAGTCAAACTCTCTTGTCCAATAGGATGTAAATAAATCTAAATCATCGTTGATATAAAGGATATCTCTTAAATCTGACAAAGGATAGCTATTGTAATTAAATATTCTTGAATTAGTATCTGTTAGTGCCGCTCTTAAATTATCTTGATTTCCTGAATGCTCAGGCTCAACAACAAGAACTTGGGTACCATTGCCTCTCCAAGCGGTTTTAAGAGAGCTATTTACAGTCTCTATATCAGTCCTTGAGTTGTCATTGCCGTCTGTTAATAAAACAATTAATGGTTTAAAACTATCAGAATATTGCGTTAGTGCATATTCTAGTGCTGTTTCTGAGTCAACCCAATCATCGTAATCAGATGAAAGATCACAAATTGATGCATCAAATTGCCAGTCCTTACTGAGTATAAATAAATATGGCGTACTCAATGAAGTGTTTATATATATTCCGTTAATATAATCATCTGGAGAAGTTACTAAATCACAAGTCCCGTCGGTGAACACCACTAGCGCATAGGAATATGTTCCCGCCGTCCATATAAAATTATTTTCATTATCTCCGTAGAAAATTCTATAATTAGAACCACTTACAACTTCTAAATTCAAAGACACATATTCTTCTAATATTTCTTTATATTTAGACTTTATTGCATAAATATTAATAAAATTTGTATCCAACAAAGTTAAGTTGTTTCTGTAGAACTCCCTTACTGCTGCCGGAAACTGTAATCTGCTATTATATAATAAAGCGTCATATAGTTTAGATAATCTTCCTGAATTTTTAGAATAATATATACCATTGTGTAACAAGGAAGCTGAATTTGTATAGCCGCTTGATATACTTGATGTGCTTGAACTAAAGCAATTACTGTCTGTGCTAGTTTGATTAGTTAAGAACAAAAGTAAGTCATTTATGTTATTATTAAAACCATATAATGAAGCTAGGAACTTACTTGTGCTTACTCCATTTAACAATCTTGTGTAAAGATTGTTTGTGTTAACCCCATTTGGGGCTAGCGCATTCATTATTGCGCTCTTGGCGTAAGATGTTGATACGCCAGATAGTGTAATTATCCCTTGATCGTTAATTTCAAAAGATTTAGATGTATCTAATAAAATGTTACACAATATTCCAACATTTGAATATAAATATCCAGAAGAAGATATTGACGCACCATAGCAATAACCAGAAGCGTATCCTATTCCTAAACTAGTGCTATAGAATCCAACTGGAATTATTGTTTCTGTAGGAGTTGCGGCAGTTGATAAATCAATTCTAAAGAAAAAGTCTCTGTTGAATATTACACCAAGTGATGTTCTTGCTGTGCCTGATTCATATGGATCATCAAAAGAAGATAGACCCATTGTTATTTCGCTTGCTGTCGTTGAATTATCTGTTGTTATTCCAAGTGTATAAGTTTGATTTGCTAAAATTCTTGCATTTGTAAAAGCAAACCCATACATACCAGGATAACTATTTTCATCTAATACTATTGATGTACTAGATTGTGTATTTAATGTTCCAATTTTAATTGTAGCATAAAGCGTACTTTCTGATGACAGATTTCTTGGATCAAAGTAAACAAATGCTTTATTTACTAACCCTGAACTAATTGATGAAAATGTTTGAACTGGAGTTTGATTTAAAGGTATCCCGTTTGTTGGCTCTGTCAATATCTTTATATTAATATCTGATATATCAGATATTAATTCCCATGTGTCGCCGTCGTCTGAGGAAACCCACAACCCTGAATTAGTAGAGGCAATTAAATATCCAATATCTGAGTTTTCAAAATATTTTAGATCGTTGACTGAAAGCTCTTGGTTGTTAAATTTAGAAACCTTACTCCAAGAATAACATCTATCCACTGACCTATAAACCCCACTATCGGTTCCAGCAAACCAAGTTGTTGGGTTTTCTGTATTAGTTTTTTGAACTAATGAATAACACTGCCTACCTATTGTTTTATTATAAATTTTTGAATTATTCTGAGGAACAAAAGTAAAACCAGTCGGCTCACCAACGTCACATGTTTTCCAATTAATTACAACATAAACACCATTAGACGTACAAACAGCCAACCAAGTTTGCTTTGATCCAGATAAAGGAGGCAATGGGACTATTTTGAAAACTTTTGAAATAACACCTGGCAAATCTGGATTTAGTGGACTTGGGTCTTTAATTGCGCTTGATCCAAACATTTGTCGCCCCACTAATAAATAGTGATTAGCTCCTCTGTCGCTAGGTGATCCACTATTTGGCGAAGTGGTAAATGCCCACACGCTAGAGTCAGTGGCTAAATAAATCGCAGGATGTTCACTTCTTTCGTTTTGCTCATTAAATCTATAAAAAGTGTTATAATATATATCGTAAATAACACGTCCTTCAAAGTAATCACTTTGAAGAACAGATGTCCCGTCTGATTTATTAACCCTAAGAACAAATGAAAGACCAGAGTCTTTTCCGTAAGCCTCAAATCTTTGATTTCCAGACTCGCTAAGCCATTCACCCATCTCCAAGCTTAACATTGGTTCGGTGAACAATGTATTTTGTGTATAAGCCCCTCCGTCAAGATAATAAAGACCAGTGTTGGTGCCAGCGAAAACATATTCTTTATTTAAGCTATTTGTTAACGTGATGTCTGCAAAATAAATTATTTCAGAGTTATTAATTGAATCAATTTTTTCCCATTTTGAACTTAATCTGTTATATTCCCAAATACCCTTATTTGTTGTGAATCTTGGATTCTGACCGTATTCAAAATCTAAAATTAAATTTATAGTAGACGGACTTGCGGCAACGTCATCAAGTGAAGGTGATACCCCAAAGGAATATCCAACAAAAGAAGATTTTGGATCAAAATCTGACAAAGATCGGGAAAAAATAGTGTTTTTAAGACCCCTATCTACCCCAGATAATGTTTCATTAGTATAATCAGTGTAATCAAATGCAGTCGGGACAACGTTCAAAATTGTGTTATATAAATTGTAAATATTAGCGTGAGACACAGAGTCCAAATGATATGTTAAATTTGATTTTGCTAATGTTATTTTATCTTCAATTCCAAGAATATCAGAGAATACTCTTGTAATATAAACTTTTGAACCAGATGTTAGTGGCAGTGTGCTAGGCTTTGACTTGATATAGACTCTTTCAGTGCTTGTATCAACACTAACTTGAACTATCTCTGTATAAGCCGCCTGTACAGTTGAAGTTGCTGATGCAGCCCTTAAACCTGTTATTTTTACTGATTTTACAGCAGATGTCCATTTAGTATTATCGAACGAACTAATTGGCAAAATTGTGTTTGTTGACGTTAATGGATCATATGTTGCAGAAAGAGTTGTGGTGTGTTTTGACTCAGAGGCAGTAATATTAAACACCTCTAAATGAGGAGTCTCACCGGCGTTGGTTAAAAATTGATCTTTATTTGACAGAGAAACTGTAACAGAATTTTTTTGATTTTTATTAATACTTTCTTCAAATACAATTAGCCCAGTTTCAGAGTTGTAATTAAATTTTTTATTGCTAATAACTCCATTTATTTTTGCTATCACTAATGGGTAGTTACTCCAAGGCTGAATGTAAAAACTTTTATAATCAACTTCGTAAACTGCCTGAGATACCAAAATTCCACCTGATTTACTATAAGTAAACGCCTGGGAATCACTGTCTGCTGTGAAATAACCATTTGTTATTCCGTTTTGCAAATTAATCTTTTTGCCATTTATTAATACAAAACAAGACACTATATCAGTTGCGTAATTTACTCCTGAATTATTAATTTCTAGCTCTTGAATGACACCATTTGAAATCACTATATCAACAGTAAAATTTCTTCCAGTTATTGATGAGCTATATACATTTAAGTTATTATATATACCGTCAGAAACAGTTGTTAAATTGGTAGCCAATCCAATTGATATTATTTTTCCATTGTACTCATTTAAATCAAATTCATTGTAAACAGTTGCCTGTCCAGCGTTAGATGATGAAATTGAATTAATGAATCTTTGATATGATAGAGTATTTTTAGAAAACACTAGAGGACTTGATTTAAAGATTCCATTTTCTGTTATAACCACTAACTGACCATTTTCTGGGTCTTGATTGCTCTCATAGTGCTGAATTCCAGTTATAATACCATATTGAGTATCACTCCAAGGTATCGAAACTATTTCTGGATAAACATTTGGTGACCCGCTTGTTACTAAAACTCTATAAATATATTGACTGGTTGCTACAAAAAATGAATCTTGGTACACTGATCCGGTAACATTACTTTCTGGTCCAGATGATTTATCTTTTGTAACTCCAACTATATAATCACCAGAATCTAAATCAATTATTTTTGCGAACCATAGACCAAATCTTCTAACAGTTGAATCTTGGATTTGATGAGCCTCGTACCACTCTGTATTTAACTGGGTTCCATTTGAAACAAGTATTTTAAGCGGACCTGTTGGGTTTATGTTTGTCAAAAGACTATTAGATGACGACCATATATATATATTGTTTTCAGATTCGTCTGTTTGATTTTTAAGTAAAACCTTGTCATTGTTCACTAGTGTGTATCCGTCTATAACAGAAACCGCTGATGTTATATCAATATTGGATATTGAAGCAACCTGCACCGTATAAGAGTTGTTTATGGCGGTTAATGATTGATAAAATATATCAGTAGTAGAATTTCCACTGGAACTTGTTGTCTGAGTTGTTACCTTTTCAGCCGATGCGGTGTAGTAAATTCCATAACCATCTCCCCAAATAATATTGTCCAATTGATTAGATGGTCCGCTGTCTGCACCTAACCATTTTACAAAATTAAAATCTGAAGCGTCTGTATTATATTCAGAAGAGGCACTTGTAAACTTTTTACCTGTCCCATTTGTGTATACAAATAAACCGTTTTCACAGGCTGCATATAGGTTTCTGTAAACAACATAAGCTGTAGATGTCTGCCCAAAATTATTTACACTAGTGATTACTGATACGTTAACTGCTTCAGATATTTTATTAACCGAACCGGTTGTATAATCTGTTGTGTTATGAGATGGGTCGTACCAAGTTGGCTTTGTTGGGTTTTTTGTTTTAAGCGATCTTGCTGTGTATAGTCCATCGGTTGTGGCTAGATAATAAACATTATGCACAGATAAAGTTGGTGTTTGAACAACATCTCCTACATTTATCACCTCTACATCAAGCGTTAAAATAAAGTCTTTTATTGTTACAATTGTTCCACTAGAGTTTTTTGGAATATTAATTTTCTTATAATTAAAGCCAAAATCAGAAGATAGATATAGAACATTTTTAAATTGATTCTCTGATTTACTTAATACCCAAAACAATTTAGGATTTACCTTAGCTAATGTACTTGAAGATACACCTCTTGGTCTGATTAATGAAAAATTACCAAAGTAATTATCGTCAAAACAATTAGCCAGTCCGTTGTCTGTATTCCAGGGAAGCTCTATTATGTCATTGTATGTAATCGGTGAAGATTTAGTTATAAAAAGTCCGTTTGCAGTTGACAGCACTGTTCTTTGTGGTGTAGCTGTTTCAGTTTTTGACGCTTTTACTATGTCAGTGAGAGCTATGTTATATATATAGTCTGTGTGTTGAATTGGGCTATTGATTTCAGGGTAAAAATTTACATGGTCTCCAGAATCTAATAGCTTTTTATATGGTAATAGTTTTGCGGGCTCATCTATTCTAAAAAATCCTAAATGATCTAGCCCAGATATTCTATTTGTTGGTGCTGTTCCTGAAGTAAATGACTTAGCGCTAATTGACTTTATTCTATCTATAGAAAGCTCTCCAATCACTTCATTGCTTGGTTTTGTAAATTTAATATCAATATCTGATTCAACATAATCAGATATTGACCCAAATATAGGTCCAACAAGCTGAAGTGTACCATTAGTGTTATTTAATATATAAGAATCTGGGTCTAACGGTTGATTTTCAATATAAAGCTTTATGTCGCTAAACTCTCCATCGTCCCATTTAAAGATATTCAAATAAACACTTCCATCTGGTTGAGAGCTAGTTGTGCCGTCAACTAAATAGTAATAGCCGAGTTGAGGAGTAAAACTAAGCTGTAATGCGCCTGTTGCCCCAACTGGGCTTTGTTTATAGTCACTAGTGATATAGATATTTGGACCTGGTGCTAAATCATAAATAATCTGAAGAGTTGATGTTTCGGATATACTATTTTGTAAAAATATTACTCCATTTGATATCTCATATTGATCTGGTAAAAGAACTTCCCCATTTAAATAAACTCTTGGAACCTCGTCGTAATCGCTTATAATAAACCCAGTAGGGTAATCAAATGTAAATGTATTACTAAATTCGGTTATTTGAACCGTTATAATAACCTGAGTATCAAGATTTATCTTTGGAGGCATTTCACCTTCACCTGAGTGAACATGATTTACTAATGCTTGCTGTAAAAGCCTTTGAATTTCACCTTTTGCGTTTTTTAATTCTCTTCTTCTTTGTGAATATAAAATTTGAGTTACATAAACGGTGCTTGACGGAGATGAAGAAAATGGTACAACTGGAATACCTTCGTCGTCGTCTCCTCCTCCGCCTGACACAACTGACTCTGTTGAAACAACTTCTCCTATATAAATTGCAGGATTTGATAAATCATAGTCTTCATCTGGATAAATTGGAACAACTATTTCACATAAGTACTCTGTGTTTGTGCATGCGTTTTTTTGAGCCCAGACATAATAATGATCATCAGAGTCCAGTCTAAAAAACGAAGGATATTCTGTTGCAGCGTGGAAAACTCCAATGATTCCAAGACCTACCGTTACAACTATGCATTGCTTCCACTCGTTTTCTGTAGAAGGAAAATCTAATAATTTATATTTAAGCCCATAATATGATTCTGGATTATATCTATATCCGTCAATTAGCAATTGTCTTTGTTGCATAACATATGGATTTGAAACACATCCCATCCAGTATATTTGCCAACCAGATATAACGCCTGGACCAAAGTGTTCGTACATACCAAACACTTGGTTTTCCACGCTAAGCATATTTTCTCTATCGTAGCCAGGATAAATATCATCCCCGTCCTCTAAATATAGAAAATTATAAAGGTCTGTTCTTTTAGACATTAGGTTGCTATAAAACTCCTAGAGTATAGTTCTGAATTAAATATTACACCATCTTGAATAAACCCTGTAATAAACAATCCTATTGTAAATGGTCCTGTATTAGAGAAACCTATTACTGGATTCTGTCTATTTATTGCTGGTCCCTCAACACCATCTTCGTTAGGTGGATAATATGTAGTAATACCCAAAGATGTGGTACCAAAACTCCAAGTGTATGATGAAATAATTCCAACAGATTTATTTACAAATCTATATGCCCTTGTTACAGCTGTGCCTTGTGAGTTATAATATTGCTCTGCCTCAAAGTAAGCCTGAGGTGGCATAAAGTAAACATCGTTTGGACCAAGATCAAGCTGAACAGCAAACTCATCAAAGAAACAAGGAGTTGATGATGCTGTTTTTAATATTACTCCGAACTTAATTTTTTCTGACGGTTCATCAAGCGTGAAAATTTGATTTGGGGTAATAAGCGTATAATTGCTTGGGTTTCCATCGTCAGGATCAGTGGTATAGCCAAATGATACTATACCCTCGTTGGTTACAAAATTAGCCGTTAATATTCCTCTTCGTATTTTTGGTGTTGGCACTATTGATGACTGAATCGACGAATCAAAAGTTTTTGTTATAAATACAGATTTTCCTGCGCCATTATAGGTAATTAGTACACTTTTAGCTATTGGAGAAATATCTGCTGTAGCCGTAACTAATGTTAATCTAAATTGCAGCCATGTCCCTGAAAGACTAGATATATTAGCGGATATTGCCGCATAACTTGAATAGTCATTGCCGTTATTTATTGTACTTAATTCATATGAGTTAACATAAACGGCTTCATTTAGATCAAGAACCGAATATGCAGTTTTAACCTCTAGTTTAATTGATGTACCGTGTTCATCGTTTACATTATCAGGGGTAACTCCTGGTATTTCAGCAATAACTTGAACAATATCCCAACTTGTAACATCCGCCGCATAAAATGGATCAGACTCAAAAACTCCAGTTTGTCGAACTATTTTTGATCCAGCATAAATAAATCCATTTTGACCATCAGATGGAGTAAATGCAGTAATATTTTGATCAACGTCAATTCCAACAATTCTTCCCGTTGGTAATGCTTGACCATTTATTTGTTGCTGAAGTTGATTATATATCACGTCACTAACGACGGTATCTTCTGAGTTAACATTACCTATAGCGTCAGTGAACCTTGCGTATACTTTATATTTATTTTGAGTTAACTCAGAAACATCTGCTGTTCTTAATGAACCATCTTCAAACCCAAATATATCATCACTTGTTCCAGTCTTTGTATAACAACTGAGAGTTTTTGAAGGAGTTAAGCTAGTTATACCAACTAATGTAGCAGTAGAGTTAAAACCTTGATGAAGAGAGATAGTTCCTATCCCGGTAATACCAGCTCCAAGAATTGATATAGAGATACTCTTTGGAACTGATGGATAAAATATCCCTGAAAAAACAGTTGTAGACAACGATCTGTTATTAAATTTAATATATTCTAATGTTGTGTTATTCGGTACATTTAGATAAAAACTTGTTGTATATCCAAGAGTCGATATGCCATTAAACACTAAGAATCCATCGGCTTGGAATCTAAACACCGATGTGTATCCATTTAGTGTTGGATCGTAGCTTAGAGCAGAGTATGTTTGAGTTATAAACGTTGATTCATAATTGGTGATATTTAAATCAAGATTTTGGATTTTAATTGATAAACCAATCTGGTCTCCTGTGCTATACGATGGTGTGTTAATTAAAGTTGTAACAAATGTAGATTCATCAAATATATAAGATTTTAAATTAGTGATGACAAAAACTTTACCTTGTACTCTGGTTGATTGAATATCCCTTATAATATCACCAGACAAATTAACATTAGTCTCATTAAATCCACCAAGCGCCCCATTTGAATATTCTGCCGCCAGTATTTCTGACCCAGAAAATCCTATATAAAGCTTATTTGTGTAAGAAGAATAAAATGCGACATCTGGTCTTAAGTAAGTAGAATACACTTGAGTTAACTTGTCGTTATTGTAAATATACACCTTACCAATTAAATCATTTTGATTATATGCACCAACAACTAACCCAAACGATGTTGAGTATATAAATGTTATTTGTGGCTCTGGTATTTGTGTTGACCATTGTTGATGAGATAGCGAATTATTTTCTAGTATATAAATTCTCTTTCTATATGAAGCTCTAGTCACATCGTTATTAGTTGCTACACCAATATAAGTGTGTGTTAGTTTTGTTGCTACAGCCAAAGGAACACCAACAACTGACCCGATTGTTGCAACAGAGCTTGATGAATAATTATAAACTCTACCCAATGTGTCGGTTATAATAATCCCATTTGTCCCCAGTGAAGATGATACAAAATTAGCGTCAGTTATTGTTTTGATTGCTGTAACAGTTTCATCGTTATCATAAATATAAATAACATTATCTGTAATTAAAAGATAATTTCTTTGCCCTGAAACACTAACTGCATATATTTTATTGATTGGACCGCCGACCTCATCAATAGATAGTGAAAATTTCTTTCCTAAATCACCAAAATCATAATTTAAATTGTCAATATATTTTTGTTGTGGAGGTGATAAAATTATTGTTGTTGTTGATTCTGGCGAAAAATCTGATGATGGGGAAATTTCTACAGTCGCAATCCCAATAAAGTCAGTTGCAGAAACCAGGACTGTCCCTTGTGGAGACTGGGCATAATAATCCCCTAAGCTCATTAGTTTTAAGCTTGTTAAAGTAGTTGGGTTATATAGCTCATATCTTGCAATGTTAGTTGTTAATTCATTCGCTATCATAGTAAAATATGAACTAGTTAGTGAACCTATTTTAGCTATAACTTCATATTGATTTTGACCAAATGAATCTGCCAACACCTCGACTGCATAAATTAAACTTTCATCTAAGAAATTCTTCTTTATATAATGACTAGTGTTTGGTGTTGCTATTGTTGTGTAAACATTTAAATCTGAGACATCTCCGTACTCAACATCAACTGATTGAGGTTCATCTAATTGATTAAAAACCGAATCAACACTAGGTATAGCTATACCTCTTTCTGTTTCTATTTCAAATGCCACACCATTGTCAGACGTAGAAGTAAACACTACATTGTCTTCTGACTCATAAAACAGCCCTGTATATAAATTTGCAAACTCAGACTCTTCAAGTGATATTGAGGTATTTTCTGAAAAACTAGAATCTATTGTGGGAGTAAAAACAATCCAATATTTATCTTCATTTAATAATATTGACGTTGAGAAAGAAAAAATCGCATTATATGATTCTCCAACGTTAATGTCAGAAAAATCAATCACGGTTGAGACACCAAGTGTGATTGGTGAAGGGGAGTTAAAATAATCTTGATTAATTGTTATATATGCTTTTGAGTTGGCTAAAAACTCATTTACTGGAGTTACAGTAAATGAAATTGATTTTACTAATTGATCTGCATATGAATTGTAGTCAAAAGCAAATCCTTTTTTGCTCTCAAAAGTGTTACCGCTAGAATTAATTCCAAACAGCGTAGAAGAAAGCCCAACAAATCTATGAACATTCATTGATCCCAAATAGCCTTCGTTAATAGTAATATTTCCATCAGGAGGATTTCTCTTAACTATTAAACTAGTTGTTGGAAAATTAGATTGAGTTGTTATTCCAGTTATATAATTTGAATACACAAAGCTCGTATAACTGTAAGAATTATTCTCCATCATCTCTAAAAATGATGGCTGAGTGTTATCAAAATATATTGTACTGTTTGTTGCTAATATTGATGTTGAAATGTTTATAACTGTAGTTGTTACACCACCGCCGAATATATTAACTTTCACTATTCCGTTTTTATCAACGGAATCTGCTAATGTAACATTTATTAATGAACCAGAAAATGTATATGTTGAAATGGTCTGAAATACATTATTGTCAAAAACAAAAATATAATTAGTGTTGACGCCAGTTACTGTTGCCGTTGTGTATATAACTAAATTATTATTTGTTACTGATGCAGTGAACATTCAATTTAGTTTTCGTGATTTAAGGCGGAAAAGCCTAATTTGAGTCAAGCAACATTGTGAATGTATCTGATGTCGATCCTGCAAAAACACTAGTGTAACCTAGACCGCTTGTAAATCCATTTGTGGTAATTAGTTGATATGATCCAGCGACATTTTTATATCCAAGCCCCATTTCGTAATCAGGTGAATTTTGAATAGAAAATTGATAATTAGTTGCCACACCTGTTGTGATAATCTGTAGATTTGGTGTACTAAGCTGACCACTTGAATTATATGCATAATTGTAATATAAAGATGTTGCAGAAACAGATAGTAAAACCGCCGCTATTACAGAAAGATCAATGTTGTTCACTACCAACATATATCCATTAGACGTTATTGCAATAAAGCTTCCTGTTATATAAGTGTTTATTTTAGTAACATAACCGTAGGTAGAACTAAGTTGTCTAGAACCAAGAAGGGTCAATGTGGACTCTGTTTGAGAATTCATTACATCATAGCTACCAACTCCTCTTGATCTATATGAATATAAATACCCAGAAATAGTAGCAACAATAAGGTAGTGGTGATTATATCCCACATTCTCAACGATGCTTTGCATACATGTTATTCTTGAATCTACTGACCAAGACGAAATAAACACTGGGTCGTTTGATGACCCAGAGGCAGCCATGCCTAGCCCATAACTATAAGCATTTCCATATAGTTCTATTAACCCATTATTATAACCAACAACGAAATTATATGAGGAGTTATACCACTCAAAATTAGTTGAGCCAATTACTACATTTGTTCCCTTGAAATTACTTACATATGATGCATCAATCTTTGTTGGAGCAGCAGTTCTTGTGAAGGAATAAGAAAATGGTCCAATAAGCGTTTCTCCGAGTGACAAGTGTGATGTAACGCCAATTAAGTGCTTTATTAGAACCGAAGTAGTGACTCCATTAAAATCCTGTTTGACAGCTAATATATTCATTTTTTGAGCATATGCTGTACCCAACCCAGCGGAAGACAAATCCCAACCAATTGTTGCATCTTCTAATGAGTCCATGTCATCAGATGAGTTAAACAAATAAGAGTTATATGGGTTAAATGGAGATTTTACTCCATAGAACACATCTAACGAAGATTGTCTTAGCCCACAATAAAACCCTCCAATGAAATATGTGTGACCTGGTGTTGTTGTCATTCCAACTCCAGCAGAGAAATTGTCACAGAAATTCAAGTCTAATATATTGCCAAAGTATCTTGGTGGCGGAGCTATAAACTTAGTACAATCTTCTGCATCAGAGTAACCTAATGTTACAGATGTTAATTGAACAGTATTATTGGCATATATGCCAATAGTTGTATTTGATTCAGAACCATCATAGAAATAATTTTGTGGAGCCAATAATAGCCTTTCATTATAATTAGCGTTTTTATAATAATTGTTTCTATCCAATTTAACTGAATAGTTTCCACCAGTTACATAGGCTGACCCAAGCCCTGTAATCCATACAAAATGGTCCTCTCCTTTAGATATTTTATAAATCAATGATGTAGATAGCGAACCAATAAACGGAGTGTTTGTAAATGCTCTTGCTATGTTAGTTTGGGATATTCCAACTCCAGTTCCAGTATTATTTGCTGAACTCGCTGATCCAATTAAATAAACTATATTTGATGTTATTGCTCCAACGCTAGTTGTTATAACTAGTGTTGAGTTATAATCTGCAACAATAAACTTAGGGTCAGCTATTGGTAAGTTGGTTCCCATTGAGTTTACGTAATGTAAAACATTAGGAATCGTGACGTAATCACTTGTAATTGCTGTCCCTGTTTGATAATATCTATTATCTCCCCAAGCAATAGCACCAAGGCTAGTAACTCCAGTAGCAGTGTCTCTCCATGTGCTAATTGCCGCAGTATGATAAGGACCACAGTCTATATCATTTATTAAAATTGCAGATATATTTCTTATTTCACCATTAAAATTAACTTGAGTGATGCCTTTTCCTACTTGATTAGACCCTCTTCCAAATTCATATATAGATTGGGCTCCAGTTGTGTTACTTTGTGTAACAATAACTCCCCTATCATTGTATGCTGAGAAAAATCTTACATTACTAGATACTAACACTGGTATATGTGTTGAAACTCCAGTAAAGGATGCCGCGCCAAATGCTGACAAATTGTTGCTGCCAAATGCGTATAGCTTATTATCTGACAACAATACATAAGATGTGTTGTTTTGTGCGTAAATACTTTTTGCTTTCTTATTAAATTCAACCAACTTAAATGTTGAGGTGCTTAACCCTAATGCGTTACTGAAACCACATTGATTATATGTGTTATCTCCAACTGCATAAACCTTTCCTGTGTTAGTTAAAATTAAATTATGGTGACTTCCTGACGCAACTTTAACTACCCCTGAAGCCACTTTAACTTTGAGCTCTGACCCAGTTGACCCACTTACTGGATAATTTCTTGTTAATTCACCATAATAGTTATAGCCTACAGCGCGTAAGTTTCCTGATTTTGCATATCCTATATTGTAATATGTTTGAACTATTCCAAGAAGTGATGTCACTGCGCTAAATGAAGTGTCAAAAGATATTGGATTATATGTAAATCCAGATGAAACACCCACACTTGATCCACTAACTGAAAGAACCAAACTTTGACCATTGCTAATTTGAACAGATATCCCTACATTTACAGGTAATGGAGCGTTTAGATACCCATGTATTTGAGATAAATTACTTGGCAGTTGAGGCTCAAATTCCATATAATATTCTTGGAATGTTCTTGCTACTATATTTGTGGTTGCAATTCCGGTAGACGCTACCACAGACGCAACTACAGAGCCATTTATTATGGAGGCAGAAGTGTTAACTCCAAAGTTAACAAGTACTTTGTTGGTGCCAACATTAACAGTGCAAAGCCCAAGTCTCGGAGATGGTTCAGATTGACCATAAATAAACAATTGAGTATTTGGAGAATTAATCGTTACCGTTTGTACGCCGAGCAAAGCTAATGGATAAGCGTTTAGTGTAATTTCTCCAACAACAGTTGCTCCCACGCCAGAAATTGTATATCTTGGATCAAATCCGCCTGCCCAAACTGCGGTTGTGCTAAAGCTTGAGATCAAAAATGGGTCTAATGTTAATAAGTTAGATGAAGTTGTTATCCAATTTGGACCTAGTGCACTTATATTCAACACAGATGTTACTGATGTAGTTAATCCTGTAGCATAACCTATTGAGGTAGCAGAACCATTTAAGAATTGCATTAAAGTGGTTCCTAGTCTAATAAATGATGAGTTTGTCGTCAACAGAACTGTTGTAGCTAATCCAACATAATTAGTTGTTGCTAAAATTATAAAAGATTGCGCGATTCCATTTACTTGTCCGCCGCCGCCGACTATGGATGAAGGAGTTACTTGAAGAGATGTAATTCTCCAAACATCAGACACCATTGTTAGTCCAGGTGCTGGTGTTGTGTTGAATCCAAATGGAGCACCTTGAACAGTGACACCTAATCCTGATGCTATCGCAAACGGTGGTTGGATTGTAGTAGATACCCCAAAAGATGTACTAATTGATCCACCTCGAACCAATACAATTATTGGGCTTGTTACTGAAATACCAACTCCACCAACATCGCCTGGGCTTTGGATTACGTTATAAATCCAAACATCATTTGTTGGTGTGGTGTTTAGTGTGTATGTTACAGTTGATGTTTGTAGCCCCAATATAGGTCTAGAATTATCAGTTGTTGCAGTAGCGATGTAATAATAGTAAGCTGATATTTGAGCTGTTGAAATTCCGCCAGTAACAAAACCAGTAACGTTAATGGCATGTACATAGGACGCCGCGAAGCCTACTGTGAGATTAACTGAGGTCGATAATGTTCCAGTTAATACATTAATAAATGAAGGGCTTGATAAAACAGTTGAAAGCCCTGTAAACATATTAACTCTTAAGTTGCTCTTTGGAGCAGATTGGACTGTAGCAGTAGCTATCACCGAACCATATAGTTGGTTACCAACAAATGAAGCTGTGTTAAGACCAAGAGAGATAATAAATGGATTAACCGTTATATGAGATGTGACAATTGAGTTTCTATAAGAAGCGGTAACTACAACCTGCGAAGGACCGGTTGTAGCCACGCCTATAGCCATTGCGTAGCTTGTGCTAATCGCTCCAGCAGGTAATGTAGAAAGACCACTGTTTGGTATTGATAAAACTGGTGTATTATTTGTTCTTATATAAAAGACTCTAGGTGTTCTTACTCTTCCAAAGAACGTAACGGTTGCAATTACTGGGTCTAATGAAAACCCTGTAAAGCTCGATGTGTTTAACCCAATAGATGATATACCCATTGGAATAATTTGAAGAGTTGCATTTGCGGACACACTATTGTCTGTGGCTGTAATTGTAACAGGAGTTATATCTGATGTTGAACCCATTCCAATCTTAAGTGACTTAACTGTATCGCTAGCCCTAAAATGAATATTAGATGGTAATGTTAGATAGGGAGAAGAGCTTGATAGGTATATCTTTTTCCCGCCATTATTTGGGTTATAAGGATAAATAACAGTAAGGTATAAATCTTCTTCTTCAAAAGCGATTGATGTTGACAGCCCTAGTAATATTGATGCTTGATTAGATGCTCTTGCTACCGCTGGTTTAGTTAAACCTGTAACAAAATATGAGTCATTTAATTTTCCTAAATCAATTGGCGAAGTTAATACATATGATGTGTTAACTCCATAAGAATATGGTTCAAACTGACCTGTGACATCAGCCCAGGTGTTATTATCTAGTCTAAATACCTTAGATGAATAATCAGTTGGTATACTAGAATATCTTGTGTCATATATTGATTTTGTTGCAGCAAATAGTTCACCATCAAAGCTCCTTAGTGCCCTTACAAGCGCTGAATTTGGCATAGTATAAGGAAGGCTTAATTCATAGTAAACAACATTGGCGTCGAACTCTGTCGTGTCAAATGAGAATTTTATTTGATACCAAATAAACTCTGAATTATTTAATGTACTTGGTGCCCCAAATAAACTTTGTGTCTCACCATTAACTATCAATTCATTTGGCTCAAAAATATAACCGAATTTAATAATTGGTTGATAATTTCTACTTACAAAGAAACTGGCTTCATGTTTAATTAATGTGTTTCCGTTGTAAATATAAAGATCATTGTTATTTTTAATAAATGTTATTTCATATAGATTCGCTTCATCAATGACTACTGTACTATATGTGCCTAATCCATATGAAATAATTAAAGTGTCTTCGTATGCTGTAAACGCCACTTGTAACCCAAAATTATAGCTATAAATCTCCGCACACTGAGTTCCACTTAAAGCCCTAAACACAAATGCTATCATCCACGAATTACTTGTTTGGCACCTATCTACCCAAGTGTTATTTTTTGTTGACTGATAATAAACAAAACTATTTGTGGTAGATATTAATAATTTTTCTCTAGTTTCGTCAGCATATGTAGCTGTACCTATTCCATTTGAGTTAAGTATTTTAACTAATTGCCAATCGGATATAATATCAAAATTATATGGCTTAAATGACAGTATATTGTTTTGATAAGTGTCAAAAATTGTGTTCTTATTTTCTTTACTTAACTTTCCAACAAATGGTTCTTCTTTAGTAGAAAAATACAAATTATCTTTTGTTCCATCGTTATTAATAGCTAATTTTTCTGGAGTTAGTTGCTCAAACTTTGAAGAGGAAAGGTCAAGTTTTCTTCTTGTAGTGATAAACTCATCGTCTTCATATCCTAATTCAATAATGTCTCTTGTTGAGCTAGTAAAGAATAATTTTTCATCAAAAGATTTAATGTCATAAATCGACTGATTGCCTTGGCTTAATATTAAGTCATTAGAATAAACATACTCTAGTGTTGGATCAAAAATTGATGAATTGAAGTAGATATATGGTACAGTTGCTATTCCTTGCCCACTAGATGTAACAGTTATCGCTGTAATTATAATTCCCTGGTAAAGTCCACCACTGGAAGTAAATGTAATCAAATCTGTGTAAATTGTTCCAATCCACGACGTTGATACTCCGCCAATTAATGAAATTGATGCAGGTTGAGAAACTAAGAATGTTTGCGCCGTTCCAGTTACGGTAATAGATTGAATTGATCCACTTTCAACTTCAGCGGTTGCTAATGTAGTAAGTCCATTAATTGAAACAACTGGGGTTGATGTGTATCCAAAACCTGGATTTGTAACATCAATGGATGAAATTCTATATAAAAATGTTGGTGTAAGCTGTGCTCCAGTTCCTGATCCAGAAACAGAAAGCGCAACTGAAGTTGTTGTTGCTATACCGGCAGACACAACGCTGATTGATCTAATAGAATCCAATGTCACAGTGGCTGTGGCAACGGCATCTCTTCCATAATTACTTACGCCAGTGATAGTAACTGTTGGAGTTTGCGTGTAGCCATATCCAGAGGAAGTAACTCCCACAGAAATTATTTGACCATTTGAATTGGTTACAGCATATCCTGTGGCTTGGATTGAGTCTCCACCGGGATAAGGAGAAGAAATTGCAACTGTAGCACCGGCAGTGTACCCTACTCCACCAGTAAATAGATTTAATTTTCCAACATAACCCTGCATTAATGGTGATAACGAAGCTGATGAAATCGGTCCATTAAAAGTTATTGTTGGCGTGGATACGTAATTTGAACCTCTGTTTCCAACAATAACAGTTGATATTCCGTAGCTTAAAGTTGGAGACAGTGTAGCTGGAACAAAAGATGATGAGATTGAATAAGATATGGAATTACCAGACCAAAGACCAGAGTTTAGAACATTTATTTTAGTAAGAGTTATTGGTGGGGTTTGAACAACTTCCCATGTTAAATTCCTCAAATCTTCCACTGATGTTCTAAAAATTCTTGGTGTATTTACCGTTGTGGCATAAATATATTCCACTGATTCAGTTGGATACTTATGTACCTCAAAGCTAGAAATCGGTAATCCAGTTCCGCCCCAGTTAAATATTTCGTATGGTCCAGAAATAATTCCGTTTTGATATAATAGTATTTGACCAATATCTGTTCCTATAACAACAGTATCATCTACTACTTTCATCGCAGTCACTGACGCCGCGTCACCAAAGCCTGTATATTCAAGCTCTAATAGTTTAAAATTGTCCCAAGTATAAAGAGTTGCCGAACCATTCTTTGAGCCGCCAATTATCAAAACATCTCTGTCGTCAAAAGTTGTTGTCTCTGTTACTGTAAATAATGTATTGCTGATTAGCCTAGATATTATATTCCATGTATATACATAGACTTTATCATTAACTAGTGTTGAGTTTGTGTACAAAACATTATTGCCATAATCTTTAAATTGGAATTGCAAAGAAAGTATACCATCGCCAATTCCGTCTGGAAGCAAAATGGTAGTTGTTTCCGAATAATCCATCCAATTTGTAAACTCACCTTCTGGTAAAATTCTATATCTAAATGCTTTAACTCCTGATAAAGAATCTAGTGCTAGAAGTTTTGCTGTAACTAGTGAAGATGATGTTATTGATATGTTTTCTGATTGCGCGTCTACAAAATTAACTGCACCAAATGGTCCTTGTGTGTCAATAATTGCTGTTTCATAGTAAAAACTCTCAACTTCATTACTTTGAGCTACATTACCAACTCTGTCAGCTACCTGTAGTGAATATCTGTAATATCCAGACAATGGTTCCCCAGTTGTAACACCTATTATATTAGTTATGTAACTTGGATAAGCATAAATACTAGAAACGCCAGCAAAGCTTGAAGTGGAAAAACCAAACCATGAACCATAAACGGTATCGTTGCTTGGTGTTTTTTGAACCACTCTAGCTATTGACAAGCCTGACCCAATATCATATACCGTACTTAGACCAAGAAGTACGCTTTTAACTTGTAAATCTTTTCTTGATAAAATGCCCACTGTGGGCGCTAACGTATCTAAAACAATATCTGTACTAAATCCTGATTGTAAGGTCTTTTGTCCATCAACAGAAAGCCCATAGACTCCAGAGTTTAACATTGAACTATTTAGGCTTGATGTGTCAACTGATTCATATGTTGAAAATAGTTGATAAATAAGTTTTGAATTAACAAAAGCCCTGTAGTCGTTTCCGTAATTTGGCAAAACAAAGTCTGAATTTTCTGTAATCATTGGTTGATAATTTCCACAATAAGAAACTATCAAATTATATATAGCAGGAAATGCATTTGTGGAAATACTTTGTATTTGTAATCTAGGAATCGCAAAATTCAAAAATACAGTATTATTAGAAACATCTTTACTATTTAAATCATAAAACACTCCATTTTGAAAAACAGAATTCCATTGAGTAACCAAATCTGTTACATTAAGATTTATATTTGGAGAATTTGCTATTTTAAGTTTTACCTTGTCTAGCAAATTAACATCTGAAATATTACTCACTGCCACGCCGATTTTTACAAACTGAGGATACTTATAAACGCTACTTATTCCAGTGAACAATAAATTGTTATCATCTAAAACAAATGGGCAAATAACTATATTTGGTATCCAATCTCCAGATGTTGCATCTCTCATCCAAAGTGTATCACCGAAAACATTTCCTTCAGATACTAAAATTGTAGGTTGAGAGCTTAATAATTGTTTTACCCATTGTTTGTTTTGTACTTGATAAACACCGTTGTCGTTTTTATTTTGTTGACCAGCAACTAATACATAATCACATACTGTGAGATAAGTTCCGTCAACATATATTGTTCCATAAAGACTAAGCGCGCTTGTAGATGCCGCCTTAACAGTAAATGATATATTTTCATACAAATATTTCTTGTTTGTATTTGACGTGAAATAAGAATAAACGCATGGATAGCTTGAATTTACTGGTCTAAATGTATTTTGAACCAAACAATTTTTTGCGTAAACTCCTGTATAATCTGCATTTTCTACGCCAAGAATTGAGAAATAAGAATTATCTTCTAAACGATCTGTGTTATGATTATAAGTGCCTTTGATAATAGTTGGATTAACGGAGAACTTTCCATTTCCTATTAATGAAATAAATGGATAATATCCAAATGACACGCCATCCACAGAAGACGGATTGGATAATATATCGCCCAAATTGTAGCTTATTCCAGATAAGTCCCCTCCAGATATTGCCACTGAAGCTGAAAGCCTAAATGCACCATCATGAGATTTCCTTTCAACGACTAATGAAATAGTATAGTCGGTTTCTAAGTCAAAATTATTTTCAATAGTCTTAAATTTTGTTTCACTTGATTGGGTCAATAGACTAAAGTGAACAGGTCCATTTATTGAGTTATCGTAGTCTGAAAAATCAGCAACTAGTCCGGCGACAAAACTTGAGTTTGTCACAAACTGCCTTAAATAAGTTGGTTGATTATAAAGCTGACCTAAATCAATATCTTTAGCCCCCTGATCTGTAAATCCAAAAACTAATTTTCCAGAATTAACAAAATCTTCTGCTGTAACATTTTGTGACCCGTTTAATAATGAGTACCTCCAAATTTGTCTTGGGTCAAAAGTGGCACTAGCATCATAGTAAAGCCTTAATCGCGCAAACCTATATGTGCCTTCGTCGCCACTGTTATTTGGTGTATCAAATGATAGCGTCACACATCCAGTGTTGGGATTAAAAGTCTCGGTGACGGTTGTATCAGTTAAATAAACCCAAGTTATAAAATCTTCACTAACTTCTATTGAGTATTTAAAGCTAGGCAATAGTGATGGGCACTCTGGTGGATCAACTATTTGAATTGTTAGTCCTATTGAGCTTATTTCACCTAATTGGCAAAAATCATAAAGAAAGTTTACACTAGAGCTTGCGCTTACATATGGAGTAAAGATTGTTATACTTGTTGGATTAGCTGAATCAGAAGACATATTATCCAAAACATAAGGTTGACCGGGAACAATAGTGCTAAGACCAAGTGATGAACCAATTGTTATTGGGTTGTTTCCTTGGTTTTTAACAATAATTTTCTGCCCAATTACATCTGAGGTTACAGTTGGGGTGAACCAAGCATTGAGAGTTTTTGTTGTGCCAATGTTTTCAATTGTCTGAATAATAACTGGCGGATTAAGAGCACCTGAGTATGATGGTTTAGAATAAAAGAAAAGATTATCTGTTTTAGTGGTGGAAATTGAACAAGTTTGAGCTGACCCTAAATCATGTACATTTAAGCTAAATGTGCTTATTCCAGACCAATTCAAAAACGCTGAATAATTATATGACGCGATTGATTGTGGAATATACATTCCGCTTTCTGTTTTTAATAAATCATTAAATGTAAAATCAGAATAGTCCAAATTCAAGTCTAAAGAATAAGCGGTCTTTAGTAAAGAATTAATGTTGGATAATGTTTCGCCAGCAGAAAATGTAACCGTAAATGTAGAATCTTCAGAAAAAGTTGGTATCGAACTCTGAATTTCAATTGATGATAAATTGCTCTGAGAGTCGTTTTCTGTGTTGTTGAATAATAATACACTTCCATTTGATTCGTTAACTGACCCAGATGTAGGAGAGTTTGATATTATGTACCAACTATTTATTTCCTCAGAATCGTATAATGAATCTAAATTATTTTCTACTGGATAATTTAGATTTGTTAATACTTTATCGCTTGGTATAGTCGCCGCAGAAATTGATCCTCTGCATTTTCCATACTGAACAGATTGTAGTATTACTTGACTAGTGGCGTTTCTAGCAAAGTGCCTGAATTCAAAATAAATATCAGTTCCTCCGCCAACTGATGACATAGATGTTGAGGCAAACAATGCCTCATTTATAACATACATGTTCTCAAATCCATTTGGCTTAAACATTAATTTTGACTGATAAATGTTGTCATCTACGTTAATGCACTCTACTAATAACACAAAAGTTCCTGAGTCAATCATTTGAGCCACTAATTCTGGGTTTGATATTGTTTTAGTAGAATAAATTGCCGATGGTATATATGTTCCTGATGAGCCCCAACTATAGTCATCAATAGAAGTATAAATTGTAATATTGTTTAGCTCTAAATTAATTACAATTTGTTGTCTAAGTATTTTTATGTTAAATAACGCACTACTATCATCTAAAATATTTATTTCATAAAATAATACAGGGTTGTTTATATAATTGAAAGATAGACTTGATGTTTTTATAAAACTCTCAAAAAAAACTATATTATCTGTTTCATTAATATTTGTGTTAGACGCCGGTATGTAGCTGCTATACGACGCAGTTGATCCAAGTCCTATTGTGGCGGTCCCGTTAAAGACTATAGGCAAATCACCGGCGTCAAGTGTGCCACCTACAGAAGATGACTTAAATAAAACTATGTTTGCGTCTGAGTAATTGCTTCTTGATAAATTTGTCGGTGTAGTTAAAATTAGTGCATCCCAAAAGTAAGAAGCCATTCCAAAATCATCAACGTCTGTAAGTCCTACATTATTGACTACACTAGTTTTTAGGTAAACTGGAGTTGAAGAATGACCAAATTTAGTTCTTCCTAAGAGAGATGGTTTAGTTGGCGAAGATACATAATTTGACGCCACTGTAATTTCATCAAAAACTCTATATCCGTATGGGTATTCTGCGCTAGTTCCGTCCACCAAAAGGACAGAAACTTTTATATATATTTTCTTTAATCCAGAAGAACCAGATATTACCCAATTTCTTAAACATATAATTCCAGTTCCAGTTGATTCAGTGAATAAAACGCTTTGTGTTAATGGTAATACTTGATTATGTAACCCATATGGCGAAAGGTCAACAACGTAATCAGTCTGAAAATCATAACTATTAATAAACGCCTCTGGCGTAAGAACTACTATCTCTTTAAACTCAGGGTCGTTTGATATAATGATGTAATTAATTCCAGATATTTCTGGAACTTGATCTATATTTTCTGGAGAGTCGTTAAATAAATTTAGTTGGAAATTTATATTTATAGTGTTGTTTAATTTGTTAAAAGTTTGAAACTCGTCATTAATTAACGAATTCCTCTCTATTCCTTTCACACTATCTGTGTTTATTATTAAATCATTTTTTAAAAACTTACTTAATAATAAGCCCTTTGGAACAATTTGTAATGTCCAAGCCATCTAGTTTGTATTTACAATTTTCTATTCAAAATCCTTCAACTGAAGGTCATATTCTGTAATATAAGCTAACTTTTTAGAACTTTTGTCTTTAAGTGATATTTTTAAAATTATTGATTCACTTTTTGTATTTTTGACTAAAATTGTATACACAAAAGCGGGTTTATTATCAACTATAGTCTCTGTAAAAGATTTATTTAAGATTTCACAATTTAAGGAAATTATTTCAACTTGTGCTATAGCTGATGTTATTTTAATAATACAATCAGAACTAATGGATGGCTTTAGATATAGCGAGTCTTTGTTGCTTACACTATACCCACTAAAATTATATATAGATGAAAGATGAATATCTTTTTTCCATGAAGAATTGTTGTATTTCCAAAACAGCGAATGAGAAAGTTTTGTAATAGCTAAGTCGCCTGCTCCTCCACCTCCGCTGGTTGTTATAAGACTGGAGTCACTTGAGGCTTGTGAACTCTTTGAGTCTGAAACAAGCGCTCTAACGTTTTTGTTTACAGAAGTAAAAACAGGCACAAAATCTTGAGAGTGTGACAAAACTGAATTAGCAAAATAACACCCATCATTGTTTAGTTTTATTGCCACTACGGTCTCTGGATTAGATATTTTTATATCTGTAATTTTAATCCTTTCTTTGTTATCAAGCATAATAAAGTCTCCAACTTTAAATTTCCAAGATTTCAAAAACACATCATCAGACGGTGAATATATGCAGTGTGATTCAGAACACCTTAGGGAGTTTGAGTTAAACTCAAAAGTATAAATTGGCTCACTGTTGTTGTAAATTAAATCGTTTATTTGATAACTACTTATGTTACCTAACCTGTCCAAACCAACGACCCAATCTCCAATGCTTAAATTTTCAACTTTAATATTTTCTCCATTTGGTAACCTTATTAAAGTCCCGATTGTCACACAAGATGGTGATCCGTCGCCGTCACCAGTGGCAGACCCACCTTGTATAGTTGAAGGACCAGTGGTGGTTATTGAAGACGTAGTGCTAGATGGTGTGGAGCTAGATGGTGTAGTGCTTGACGGAGCAGTGCTTGACGGAGCAGTACTTGACGGAGCAGTGCTTGACGGAGCAGTGCTTGACGGAGCAGTACTTGACGGGGATGTGCTTGACGGTGTGGAACTAGCGCTAGATGAACTAGAGCTAGAACTAGAACTAGAGCTAGCTGAACTAGAACTAGATGAACTAGAGCTAGAGCTAGATGAGCTAGAGCTAGATGAACTAGATTTAGTTGATGATGTGGAGCTTGATGACCCGCTGCCAGAGCTTGAAGAGCTTGCCGTCGGAGATGGCTGAAAAGTTATAACTGCTCCTCTGGATAAATAAAATACTCTGTCGTAAGTAACAGTGTGCAATGTTGATTGTGTATCTGTAAATGTATTTAAACAATTAGACACTGAATAGCCTTCTATGGTTTCATTTAGAAATGATTCATTCCAAACTGTACCTGTTAAACATTTGATTTGATCAAATGCATCCTCGACAAATGCACTGTCATTTATGGCATATGTAACAAATAAATTGTATTGCCCAGAAACAAATGAAAAATCTGGACCCGGACCAGTTGTGGAATTAAGCTTAAACACTTCAGCTATTGGTGTCACAGTGTCACATCCGGTTATTTTAAGAACATATACCTGGAAATATCTACTTGATATATTTTGTGGAGAATAACAACTTGATCTAATGTTTTCATTTTTAACAACAAATACATGCGACCCTCCAGAAGAAGATACGGCATAAAAAAAGTCACCTTTTACGACACCTGGGCAACAAAATGACCCGCCCTGTTCGTCCCCTCTATAACATAGATTTTGTATAGACTCAGTGTTTACAAACTCAAAATCAAGAGTTCCTGTAAAATTTGTAAATGATATATTGGCGCTAGATGTAAAAGCTGGACATTCATAAAAAACATATACTCCAATTAAATCACCTGATGAAGCTGTTAATGTAATTTTCCTTTGTTGAGTTCCGCTATTAGCTCCTATATAAAATCCAGTAACTCTTGGTGGTTCAATCCCAAAAGTTGTAACTATATTTTTATGAACAATAGATGGGTGGTCAAACTGAGAATGTCCTAAAACTTTATTGGCGTAATAGCACCCATTGTTTTTTAATAAAAATTGGTAAACTTGAGACTTGTTTAGTTTTGTAATTTCTAAAACCTCTCTTGCGCCAATCGGAGTTTTTACAATAACTCCATCAACTAAATCCTTAACCTGAACAAATGTAAATGTCTCACAGTTAAACACACAGTGAGTTGAAGAACATATTAGTGAATCTTCTTCGAAAACAACTTTATATACATCTTGGTTCCCCGAAACTACAATATCTCGGACCTCAAAATATTTATCTGAATTTTTATCCATTCCTAATATTTTGTCGCCCTTAATTATATCTTTTGCTTGTTTTTCGCCACTTTGTGTAATTATAATAGCATCAGGAGCAACACATGATCCACTTCCCGACCCCGAACCACTTCCTGAACCTGATCCCGAACCACTTCCCGAACCTGATCCCGAGCCACTTCCCGAACCTGATCCCGAGCCACTTCCCGAACCTGATCCCGAGCCACTTCCCGAACCTGATCCCGAGCCGCTGCCCGAACCTGAGCTTGACCCGCTTGTTGCTGAACCAGAAGCCGATGAATCGCTCTCACTGCTGCTTGACTCTATTGGAGTACATCTTACTGTGTAAATCTTATAATCATATAACCTAAACTCATTTGGTATTGTTGTTGTGATTTTCTCTAAATGCACCTCTAATGAAGAAAGTGAGTAGTTCTCTCTTAAATAAGAGGCAAAATTAAAGTATAAAACTATAAAATAATCATCTACTACTTTAGCTGATTCTGGGCAAACAGAAACAACATCTGGATACAAAAGTCCATTATAGTAAAAGTAAAATGTAATTGTATAATCTTCTAAATCAACACTTAAATCGTTAATATCTTCAAGTGTTGAAAACGCAACAACAACCCAAGAGTATAGCCTATAATCATCATCTATAAAATCATATTTTGCATTAATACCTATCGTGTAATATCCATTTGAGTATGACAATGGTGTTGTTGTTAAAAATGTAGAACTTTTATAGGTTGTTAAATCTGGAACATCAAAGTCATATAAATACCCGTTGGTGTCTTCTGTCCAATCGGAAGATGGATAGTTTGCTGTATAGCTGGGGTTATTAATATTATCAGGATAATGAGCATAGTATATAAAGCAACAAACATCAGATCGGGCTTGGTCTATTATTTTATAGTCTGAAGCCGAAACCAACGGTGCTAGTGGGGACTTAGTTCCTCCAACTATATTTGTTTTAACTAAGATTGTGTTGTTATAAATAAACTGATTTATCTCTACTAAGAAAATTCTTAATCCATCAAACCCCCTTTTAAAATCAGATGAAGAAACTTGAAGAACAGAATAATATATAGAGCCTTCATAACTGTTTCTTAATTTAAACATTGAAGTTGTTCTTCTGTTTTGAATATTTGTGTAAAACTGTGAATAAAAAGCCAATACATATTTTGAGCTGGTTGATCCTGATGAAACATTGTCAGATGTAGAACAAACTATCTTTGCGTAAACTATAACTGTTGACTGGTCTTCTGGGCTAATAAGCTGAACATCATTTATTGAGTCCAATAAATTTGAAAAATTAACTCCGTCAAATGTCCTGTAAAAAGTAATAGAAAAAGATGGATATCTTTTTTCAAATACAAACTCATCTACATTAACTAAAGATTTAACAGATTGAGTAGAGAATTGATTTTTTGTAACAAATAATTGTGCTTTGTATGTTTCATTTATTCCAATTATTATATTCTTGTCGCCAATCAAAGTTGCACTAGTAAAAACTGCTTTAATAAAATTATTGCTTTGGTAGAAAAAGTACTCAAAATCATTAAGTTTTTTTATTTCATTAAACTGAAACGAAAGTATGTCATATTCTTCTGGATATATAGATATATCCAGTGCGGTTCCACTTACGAGAAATGTAATAATTGAGTTATTGTGTACAGCTGTGTTTTTGCTATAAACAGTGGAGTTTATAATAGAAAACATATATTTTGAACTTAAATATACATCGACGTTATTGATGTTTTGTTCAAGAGATAATTTCATTTTTTCTTTACCATAATCTTTGTCAATATCATCTTATTCTCTGATCTAATATATAATTCTGAATTGTCGTTTATAAAGTCTATTTCTATCAAATAACTGTCTGATAAATTAAATCTCTTTTTGACCTCTTTGTATTTTACTAATGCCTCACCCTCTCCTTTAATAATTAGTAAAATCTTTGGAGCCCATACACCAAACGATATTCTTATTAACTTGCTTTCATGGATTTTATCAACTGTGTAATATTTAGAAGATTCATTGGCAAAATATCTATTATCGTTGATAGAAATAAACTTATTTGTCTTTTTTGAATCAAACCTTGATTTTAGTAATGTTCTTGTGAAATTTTGCAAAAACAATGGATTTTTTACATAAACACCATTAAGACAATAAGGATTATTCTCATTAGTGTCTATAATAGTGATATTGTTGGAGTTCCCGATAATAATGTTTGATACTTTTTCGTTCCCTGTTATTGTTTTTATAACATCTGATGTTAATAAATCTTCTATCAAAATATCTTTATTGTCGCTGCTTATAACATAAGAATTTTCAGGCAATATTGCTGAATTTTCACCTGTCAAAACCGTATATGAAGTTTGATCTTTTGTTTTGATAATACTATTAGCTGTACATATATCATTTATTGAACCAATAGGTTGGTTGTATTGCAAATCATTTATGTTAATATTTTCACCAAATGGATCGACCGTAAACTCTTTAGATAATGAAGAAAAAGACATGGATGAAAAAGAAGTGTATCCAGTTGTTAGAAATGACAAAAATGTTATTATATATGGATTGGTCATAGATGTGTCAAGTGTAATTAGTTCTATGACTACATAATCAACATATTCAGTTGAAAAACTTAAATCTTTTAATTTAAAAACCACATTATAATATTGTGAAGTTGAGTTATTGTAGATTTTGCTCGCATCTTTTCTATAAGTTTTACCCAGCTTATTTCTCAGTACTATTGAGAAAGATGAGTCATTTGCTGGTACGTAACCAGAATCTGTTTTGCTGAAAGTTAGCCCAAAATATTTAAGCTCTGATTCTAAAACTCCTTCTGGAAAATCTAGTCTAATAAATAAACTATTCGATGAAGATGTTATTAGCGCAGATTCATTTGAAAATAAGTTTTGACTATCTGGGAGACTGAATCCAATAAATGAAAAATTTGAAGTATTAGAGTAACTAGATGATAAAAAATTATAATCATCCATAGTGAAATATTGCGCGGTATTTTCAGATTGAGGTATTATTTTAGTTGATGCCGAAGAGGATTGACTAATTGGAATATATGATGCGTTTGTGATTGATATTGATATTGGATAGCTCAATGTTACATTATAATCTCCAATTAAATTGAATATAATTTTACAATCAGAGTTTTCTATGAAATCAGATTCATAAAAAGAAACAGCTGAGCTATAGATTGTATAAAATTGATTTTTTTCAATACATGTAATAGGGTAATATTTAGTTTGTACCGCACCGAATACTTTAGTAACAGAAAGAGTATAAAACGAAGATAATGAATCCAATTCGTCGAACTCTATGTTTTTATTGACCAATATCTTTATATAAAATATTTTATATTGTTCTGTCTTCCCTATTAAGTAATTTAATGCACCATCTGAGTCTAATCCAGAAAATGAAAAGCTATCATCTGATGGTATTAAAGATAAAACTTGTGTATCATTATAACTTTGTCTAATGTATTTAAAATCTTCATCGTCATACAACGAAATAGAGCATCCAATAAAATTATTTCTTACATCCTGGGTGCCGAATTCAAAATTAGATAATAATGATAACCCTCTTTGTTTAGGGTAAAAAATTCTAATCATTACCAGAAATACCCTCGGTCTGAAGTCCAACAAACCCAGCAAATGTTCTTAAAACATTGCCGCCAAAAAGCTCATTGACATTTCCTGATAATTGAGTGTTTCTAAATCCTAGACCAAAAACAGTCACAGTTTCAAAAAAAGCTTCATTTCCGTCGTCAGGGTCAAACCCCATCGAGCCTATGTTATCCGCCATCTCCTCCTCCTAATCCATTGGTATCTCCGCCGCCGCCGCCGCCGTCACCGGCAGTTCCATCGTCAGGTAAGTTGCCTCCGCCATCATCAACAAATTCTCTTATGAAAACGGTACCTATTTGACCAGTTGTATCAGTTACATAATATTGTTCATTTTCTTTTATCTCAAGAGAAACTGGTCTAGTGAATACATTAGTAAGTGAATAGTTAATTCTTCCATCAGGAGAGACTTTAATTAGTTTTGATCTTAGTCCTGACGCTTGTCTGTCATATAGTAAAACTAAATAGTCCTCGCCATCAGGAAGAGCCTTTACAGTGTCAAACCCTCTATAGTCAAAGTGATTGATTATAAGATTTTTATTTCTATCGTAAACACAAACTCTTCCTGCGATTGTTGTGATTCCGTTAGTTGGCTCAGCGACTAAAAGTATATTTCCTAAATCTAATTCAGTTCTATCTAATACATATGTTGATCCGCCTAATTTTTCATTAAAACTAAATTTAGTTAAAGGAATAGAGTATTGTGGATCAAAGCTACTATTAAAAGCGCGTATTGCCGCGTTTCCGACTGTTGTAGCTACCAAAATGCTATTATCAGTGTAATCTAAGTAAATTGGTTTAAATATGTTGTCTATATATATTGGAAACACTTGAATAGGGATTGAATAAAAATTAGAGTATGGTGGCTCTTGGTTTTCTTCAGTATAACTCAACAAAACATCAGATGGCGTATCGTTGTTTAGTGCGAAAACAGTTGGATCGACTATATTAAACACTAAATTAGATGAATAATTTAATATAGTTCCCGCTCCAATTGAATTATTTGGCGAGAACTCTCCAAATTGATATCTATTATATGTTATCGTATCATCTTCTAGGTCGTATCCATCGCTTCTTCCGGTTGTTGGAATCTGAAATGGTGGACTATCTATGGTATTTTGTATTTGAAAATATACAGCAGAGGGATTTTCTGTTAAAATAGTATCTAAATCATCAGTAACTGACACATAAAAAGTAGCTGATTTACTATTAGAGTTTATTTTATAAAGCCCCATGTCGGTAAGCACAAAGTAAACTGGATCAGTTAATAAATATGAATTTCCATTTGCAAAAACAGACAGTTGAGCTTGATAGTTTTGTGGCAAATCAATATATTGACTAAATAACACAAAAATTATTCTCAGTTCTGTATTGTAATATGCTCCTGTAACCACAAAATCTCTATCTGACCTTGATAGCCTAATATTTCCTTGTATAGCTCTAAAAACTGTACCATTTTCGTCAACTTCTAAAATTCTGTCATTATCAGTGTCTGCTACAAAATAACCATCACTTCTATTTGAGATATAATGTTGTGGGTTCAGTAACCCTGGTGAAGACGAAGTAAACACTTGATATGGAGAAAGATATAGACCGTTATTAACGTCAACAGCTAAAGTTTCTTCATTATCTGATGTAGATAATACAAGATTTTCTGATGACAAATATATATACTTTCCTACATCAGACGAGTTTGCTATTCCTATTTGATAAGATTGAGTATTATTATTTTGAACTGGAGAAATTAATATATTTGTCTTTTCACCCTGAGACCACTTGAATCTAGGGTATTGTATAATAACAGCATTATTGACATCTGTATCATAGATAACACCTAAGTTTTGTCCATAAACAGAATAATAAAGTGATATTGAGCTTATAACTGGCGCGGTGAGATAATCAGAAGATGAGTTTAGCTCAAAAATTAAATCAATATATCTTGCTGTTTCATTTATTCCAAGTTCAGAACCTGAAATTATACCAGTGTTTATATCATAGTCATATTCTTGGAAATTCCTATTGGAATTTAATTGATCCAATGTGTCATTGACTCTATAATAGAAATTTATCTCCGACTCGTTTCCGTTGCTTAATGGCTCAGAGAAGTTGAAAATTGCATAATTAAACTCCGCACTTCCTGCTGACCCAGAATCAAATCTAAAAACAAAATATCCACTTTGTGAATATCTATTGGAGTTAAACAAAAATACAGATTCTTGTAAACCGTTCGACTGTCTATATTGTAGAACAGTTGGGTGGTTTGTGTAAAGCGTAGTTGAGTTAAATTGCGGCAAGTACCAACCTAAATTCAAAACATCAGCATTTGCCCAACCACTGTTTGTTGACCACTTAAATCCAAACCCTATTATTTCTGTGTCAACTTCGCTTGTAAACTGAGAAAGATTAAAAAAGTTATTAAAGTTAGTTAATGTTGACCCCTCAAGTCTTATAGTGACTAAATTAGAGATTCTTATTGAGTTTCTGTTCGAATTACTTGATAGACTAAATATAGTTTCCGTTCCATCGCTCGAATCATCTTGGAAAATCAAATAACAATCTATTTTGCCAAGCGAAAATGACGGGAACTCTTCGTTTATTGTCTGTAGTGCTACCGCTACCGTGTCTCTATCAATGGTTGGTAACTGAGAGAAAATGGTATAGTTATATCTATCTATATCATCTGCCTGAATTGTTGTTCCTTGGGTGATAACTTCACCTATATACCAATTGTCAGGAAATGTGCCTGACACAGAAGTGTTAGCTAAACCTATGTAAGAAAATGGCTTTTCTAATGTAATTCCTCCAGAAGTTAAAGAAGTGTCACCTATTCCAAATGTAGTCGCGGCGACTCCTAAAATTGCTCCGGTTCCAAATCCGCTTCCACCGGCGTAGATTTTATGAACCCTGTCGTTTAAATTGTCTGCAACAAACCCAGTTGCAAATCCGGTCATAGTGTGAATATTAGTTGGTCTATTAAAGTAAATTAAGCTTCCACTGTCGGCTTGTGATCCAAATGTTCCTACGCTGTAATTATATTTAAATAGATTTTCTGTAACTCCAAAACCTGCACCAACATTTGCAACAAAATTAGATAATCTATTATTATCAGTATCTGTGATAAATAAATACATTCTGTCTGCTTCAGATGAAACGGCTATTCCCTGAGGGTGACTAAATCCAATTGTTCTATTAGTGGAGATACCATATCTAACAAATGCTGTTGTGACACCTCCTGCACCATTGGTAGAAACATAAATCAGTCCATTTGGTTTACCTGGATAATAAAGATTATATGTATCAGTGTCTTCGTGATTTGTGCCTGCGGCAGTAACTGATATATTAAAAATTGTTTCATTTAAAGATGTTCCGAATGAGAATGACGCGCCTGAACCAACCGATCCAGCGGACGCTCCGTAAGTTATTAAAATCGTACTAGCAATTCCATATCCACCTGAGTTTTGAGCCAAAATATCATATATTTGATATCTATTATTTATTTCGGTGCCGCATAAAACTCTATGGTTGCCAAAATCAGCAACAAACAAGAAATTACTATTGTCATAATATGTTGCAATAACTCCCCTTGGGTCATTTAAGCTTTCGTGTAAACCGTCTATAGTTCTATCTGAATATTCATTAAAATAATATGTTTTACTATAGACAGGTGCGCTATTCTGCCATTCAAATTTTTGAATTCTATTATTCCCTGAGTCAGCAACATAAAAAGTGTTTCCTAAGCCAAAAACTCCTTTTGGATAGCTAAACTCCGCTGAGTTGCTTCCTGGTAAACCAGAGCCTAGGTTTTTACCAACTTTAGCGACCGTATTTACCATATCACCATCTGTGACTATAATTCTGTGATTAAAAGTGTCTGCTATATAAAGATAATTAGTGGTAGAATCATACCATAGAGCCATTGGAGAGTTCAAATTTAAGTTAGGGTCAAAGTCTATTCTTCTATTAATGTAAACTCCATTCGTGGAAAAAGAAGAAACAAATGAATCAGAATAGCTAGAAACATAGATTGTTCTAGCGGAGCCAGTTATTCCATGTGGGTTGTTAATTGTTCCAGCAACTGGAGTTGTGGTGATGCCCGTAACCTCTATGTTGTCAACTACAGGAAATGGTATAGCGTCCTCTGCATAAAATAGTGCAGTATTAAAATCTTGAGTTGAATTAATCTTTATAACATTTGATTGTCTTGGTATTCCGGTTACACCGTAAACTCTATGAATATTTGTATCAACAGTCGCCGTTGTGTTAATCGCGTCAACAAAGTTAGACATATTTGTGTATGGCACATAAAATATGGAATTTAATTGCTGACCGTCTATGTTAAAAAATCCAGTTTGTTTTTTTAGAGCTAAAATAATTTGCAGCCTGTTAACTATTCCGTAATCTGAGATTTTATAATTATTATCTGGATATTGTAGCGCGGCTAATAGTGCATCAATTTGCTCATGCGTTAAAGACCCAATGTTCAGCAAATCATTGTGGTCAATTGCAGGTAGCCTATTGGGGTCTAATGTTCCAGATGTTACTTTGTTTAAGTTTATCTCGCCTATATTATCTGATGACAAAAATCCGGTTACATGCCTTTCTAAATCAATAGGTGATGGATTGTTTGGACCGCCTATATGAACGTGATTTTTAACAAAGGAGCCAAGTGATGCTATAAGCGAAATTTCTTGTCTTCCATGTTCTGCGTCATTATAGACATTTATTGAAAAAGTTCCATCAGAATTGATTATTAACTCTGCGGCTCCAAGTCCAATATAGTTTTCTAAATCAATTATCTGAGTTAAAGAGTAAACAAAATCTACACCCTTGTCTATTGGGGTTGTTTCATTTGCTACTGCATAAAAATAATAAATAAATGTCCCAGTTGTGGAGCCAGGTGGTAGTTCTAAATCTAAATCATAAGCGGTTGTTGTTTCTGCGTATTTGTAACTAACATGACCTTTGCCATCACTTATTTGTATTGTTTTTTCATTTGGTATTTGAGACAACAACCAAGATGGTAACCTTG
>JACCDG011269027.1_pt1 | contig 54294 bp, 55 predicted proteins | sample 7442471 | NCBI WGS metagenome assembly JACCDG01 (sample SAMN15323444, study PRJNA562643) | freshwater metagenome | isolation source: river surface water | place: USA:Blue River Watershed | collected 2017-08-17 | reverse complement strand
GCGCGATTGGCAATCGCTACTGGCTGAGGTGGCCGGCTTGACGCTTGGCGAGAGTTTTGCCCGGCATACAGCGCTGGCAGAACGTATGGTGGCGCTGATCGACGGCGTGACCAATAACTCCGGCCTGGCGCTTGACCCCGATCTGGACAGTTTTTATGTGATGTTGTCGCTGCAGACCAATCTGCCGCAACTGACCGAGCAGATGGGTCAGGCTCGGGCATTTGGTACCAATGCCGTGGCTGATGGTAGTGTCAGCGAGGCCGAGCAGGTGCTGGTGCAGGTCCGCATGGCGCGGATTGACGACAATTACCAACAGCTGCGCAAGAACCTGGGCTTTGTGGCAAAAGCCAATGCCCAATCTCGCGATGTGCTGGCCAAGCCGATCGAGGCGTTTTCCGGCAAGGCGGGTGCTTATCTGGGCTTGCTGAAAGAGACCTTTGGCAAGCCCGGCAATGTGGCAATCCAGGCTGGCAGCTATTTTGATACCGCTACTGCCGCGATTGACGCCGGTTATGCCTTGGGCGAGGGCATGCATCAGGAGCTCAAGTCCTTGCTGCAGGCCAGGCTGGGCAGGCTGGAGCAGCAACGTGCATTGGCCATTGGCGGGTTGCTGGGGCTGAATCTGCTTGGGTTGTATGTATTCGGTGCCATTTATCTGTCCACCTCGCGCGCCTTGCGCGAGACGGTGCAGGCGGTCGACCGGATTGGCAACGGTGAACTTGAGCTTGCGCTGCATGCGGCTTCCAGAGACGAGTTCGGCCATTTGCAGGCCACTGTGGGCAAGATGGCGGCCATGCTCAAGCAGTTTGCCGACGCGCAACTGGCGATGGCCAGCAGCCATGCACAGGGTGACACCGATGCCATTATCCGCGCCGAAGACTATCGCGGTGTGTATGCCGAGATGGCGGTTCAGGTGAACAATCTGGCGCGGCTGCACATCAATATCAGTCAGAAAATCACTGATGTGATCACCGGCTATACACAGGGGCACTTTGATCGCTCGATGGATCGTTTGCCGGGCAAGCTGGCGGTGATCACCGCATCGCTGGACAAGGTGCAGGGCGGGCTTGCCGATGCGGCAAGGGCTGCGGCAGAAAATGTCCGCATCCGCGTGGCGCTGGATAACGTCAGCAGCAATGTACGCATCACCGATAACGAAGGCATCGTGGTGTATGCCAATACCGCATTGCGCGAGAAATTGCGCCTGCTTGAAGCACAGATTCGCAAGCAGATCGCCGATTTCAGTGCCGATCGGTTTGTCGGCATGGATATCACCCGTTTTTACGACGACCCGCAGGCAATACGGCAAATCCTGCGCACGCTGGACCAGACCCGCGCAACACGCATGGTGATCGGTGGACGTACCTGGGATGTCACGACCAATCCGGTGCGTGATGCCGGTGGTGCGCGCCTGGGAACAATAGGCGAGTGGCTCGATGTGACGGATCAATTGCGCGCAGAAGAAGAAATTGCCGCGCTGGTTGAGGCTGCGGCCAGCGGCGATTTTTCGCAAAGGGTGAATGTCACGCAAAAGCAGGGCTTCTTGTTGCAGGTGGCGCAGGGCCTCAATCAGTTGCTCGACAACAGTTCGGCCGGGCTGGCCGAACTGCAGCGCATGCTCAGTGCGCTGGCTGATGGTGATCTGAACGTAAGGGTAGAGGGATCGTTTGCCGGTGTGTTTGCCGATTTGCAACTGGCAGCCAATACCACCTCCGAGCGGCTGGCCGAGATTATCGGCCAGATCACCGAGGCGGCAGAGACAATCGGCACCGCCACCCGCGAAATTGCCGCCGGCAACATGAATCTCTCTTCGCGTACCGAACAGCAGGCGGCCAGCCTGGAAGAAACGGCAAGCAGTGTGGAAGAGCTGGCCGGCACCGTCAGACAGAATGCCGGCAACGCACGCCAGGCCAATGACCTGACCACACGCGCAGCCGAAGTGGCGTGGCAGGGTGGAGAAATGGTGTCGCAGGTGGTCACTACCATGAACGATATCAATGCCGCTTCACGCGAGATTGTCGACATCATCTCGGTGATCGACGGCATTGCATTCCAGACCAATATCCTCGCGTTGAACGCTGCGGTTGAAGCTGCCCGCGCGGGTGAGCAGGGGCGTGGCTTTGCTGTGGTGGCCAGCGAGGTGCGCGGCCTTGCACAGCGTTCGGCTGCGGCTGCCAAGGAAATCAAGGGCCTCATTTCCGACTCGGTCAGCCAGGTTGAAACCGGGGCAAGGGTGGTCAATCAGGCGGGTGAAACCATGCAGGACATTGTTTCATCGGTAAACCGGGTGGCCACGCTGATGGCCGAGATCAGTGCCGCCAGTCAGGAGCAGAGCCAGGGTATCGATCAGGTGAACCAGACGGTGACCAGCCTGGACGACATGACACAACAGAATGCCGCACTGGTGGAGCAGGCTGCGGCTGCTGCAAAAAGCCTGGAGGAGCAGGCGCAGACGCTGGCGGGGGCGGTGCGTGTATTCCGGCTGGCTGGTTCAAGAAAAGCGTCGATTGGCAAGTTGCCAGCCCATTCCCGGATGCCGGTCTTGGCCGGGCCACAAGCCGATGAGTGGAACGAGTTCTGATGCGCACAATCATGCTGGAGCAGCAGTACTGTGGGCGTGAAGACGTGAAGGGGGATGTATGGTGACGCCAACCGGGCCTGCAGGGGATCAGGCGATGCGGGATTTTCATTTTACCAGCCAGGATTTCGCCCGCGTGCGGCGCATGATCTACGATCATGCCGGTATCAATCTGAACGACAGCAAGGAGCAGATGGTATACAGCCGTCTGGCACGCCGGCTGCGCAGCCTTGGTATTGCCAGCTTTGGCGCGTATCTGGATTTGCTGAAAAATGCTTCCCATCCGGAATGGGAGCACTTCATCAATGCCCTGACGACCAATCTGACATCTTTTTTCCGCGAGATGCATCATTTCGACATCCTGCGCGAATACCTGCAGCGGGCATCCGCCCAGCGCCGGCAGATCACCATCTGGTGCTCCGCATCATCTACCGGGGAAGAACCCTATTCAATCGCCATCACCGCCGCCGAAGCGTTTGGCAGCTTGCAGCCTCCGGTTTCCATCATTGCCTCGGATCTCGATACGAACGTACTGGAAAAAGCCGCCAATGGTGTTTATACCGAGGACAAGATTGCCCGTCTGCCGGAGCGCCAGATCAAACAGTTTTTCTTGCGCGGCAAGGGCGAAAAGTCTGGCCTGGTCAGGGTGCGTCGCGAATTGCGTGAGTTGATTGCGTTTCGCCAGATCAATCTGCTGCACGATGACTGGCCGGTGCGCGGGCCACTGGATATCATTTTTTGCCGGAACGTGATGATCTATTTCGACAAGGAAACACAGCGTCAGATTCTGGCACGGTTTGCACCATTGTTACGCAGCGATGGCCGGCTGTTTGTCGGCCACTCGGAAAATCTGCATCATTCCGCCGATCTGTTCCGTTCCTGTCAGAAGACGGTATACCGTCTAGCCGAGAAAGGTGCTGCCACAGATGGCTGAAAACTATGAAGAGGTGCTGGCGCCTACTATCTATTTCGACAAGAATTTCCAGAGTCAGGCTGCCAAAATCCTGCCGGGTGAATATTACGCCACCTCGCGCGACATGCTGTTGGTAACCGTGCTGGGTTCGTGCGTGGCCGCCTGTATCCGCGATCGGCAAACCGGTGTTGGCGGCATGAATCATTTCATGCTGCCGGATTCGAATCAGGATGCAGAAACCATGCTGGGTTTGCCCACGCGTTATGGCACCTATGCGATGGAGGTGTTGATCAACCAGGTCATGAAGATCGGCGCCAAGCGCAGCAATCTGGAGGCGAAGATATTCGGTGGGGGCAACGTATTGCGCGGCTTTACCATTGCCAATGTCGGGCAGAAAAATGCCAGCTTTGTGAAAGAGTTTCTGGCGCGGGAGAAAATTCCGATTGTTGCTGAAGACCTGCTCGATATCTATCCGCGCAAGGTCTATTTTTTTCCGCAAACGGGGCGTGTGCTGGTGAAAAAGCTCAAGAGTGTGCATAACAACACCATTGTTGATCGGGAAAAGGATTACAGCTCGCGTTTGCGTCAGTCGAAGGTGGAGGGCGATGTCGAGTTGTTTGGTTAAGTGGCGGGAAATGGATGGCCACAGACGATTGCCGATGCGGATGGGTATATGAAAAAAATCAGTGTGATTGTGGTTGATGATTCTGCCTTGATTCGCAGCCTGCTCAGGGAGATCATCAACGCCAATACGGATATGGAAGTGGTGGCCGCTGCTCCCGATCCGTTGACTGCGCGGGAAATGATCCGCAATTTGAATCCGGATGTGATTACACTGGATATCGAAATGCCGAAAATGGATGGCCTGAGCTTTCTGGAGAAACTCATGCGTTTGAAGCCCACACCGGTGGTGATGATTTCTTCACTGACCGAGTCTGGCTCGGATGCAACTTTGCGTGCCCTTGAGTTGGGGGCGGTCGATTTCATCGCCAAACCGAAAATGGATATTGCCCACGGCATGCAGGAATACGCTGACGATATTGCCGACAAAATCCGCGCCGCAGCGGTGTCCCGGCCACGCAGGCTGGCTGCCGCCAGCCGCCCTGCAGATGGATTGCCCGAGATTGCGCCCGCCCATTCGGCTGATGCGGTATTGCCGGTTCGGCGCCAACACATCGCCAAAACCGAGAAATTGATCATCGTTGGCGCATCCACCGGTGGCACCGAGGCGATCAAGGAGTTCTTGATGCCGCTGCCGCCAGACTCGCCCGGCATTCTGATTACGCAGCATATGCCCGAGGCGTTTACCAATTCATTTGCCAAGCGCCTCGATGGCCTGTGTAAAATTGCGGTCAAGGAGGCGCAGCACGGCGAGCGTGTGATGCCCGGCCATGCGTATGTGGCGCCGGGTCATTCTCATCTGATGCTGAAACTGGACGGCGCCAACTATGTCTGTGAGCTGTCTCAGGCGCCACCGGTCAATCGTCATCGTCCGTCGGTGGACGTCCTGTTCCGCTCTGCTGCCAATTGCCTCGGTAAAAACGCGATTGGTGTGATCCTGACCGGAATGGGCAAGGATGGGGCGGCCGGCATGCTGGAAATGAAGCAGGCCGGCGCCTATAACTTTGCTCAGGATGAGGCAAGCTGCGTGGTGTTCGGTATGCCGAAAGAAGCCATCGCCATGGGCGGTGTCGACGAAATCGTGCCGTTGTCGCAAATGTCGGCAAAGGTGATGGCTTATCTGGGCAGCCTGGGCAGCCGTTCCTTCCGGGTTTAGGCGCATTTTCGATTGAGCCAGGGCGGAGCCGGTGCTCCGCCTTTGTCATTTATATGGTGTTTGATGTCTGTTCTGGATTTTGCATGAAACCGTTACCGATTCTGGTAGTTGAAGACGATGCCTCTCTGCGCGAGGCGCTGCAGGATACGCTTGAACTGGCAGGTTATCAGGTGATCGCTGCCGGTGATGGCGATGCGGCGTTGGCACGCCTGAAAAGCAATCGTATCGGTCTGATCATCTCGGACGTGCAAATGCAACCGATGGATGGCTATACCCTGCTCAAGCGGGCCAAACAGCAGGTGCCGCACGTACCTTTTCTGCTGATGACTGCCTTTGGCGATTTGCAGAAAGCCGTCGAAGCCATGCGTAACGGCGCGGCGCATTATCTGCTCAAGCCTTTTGAACCGGATGTGTTGCTGGCTGAAGTCGCCAAATACCTGATTCCGGGCGAAGCCGTGGCGGCGGACGAATGGGTGGCGGAAGATCCGGCTACCCAGGCGGTGATGGCGCTGGCGCAGCGCGTGGCACCAACGGACGCCACGGTTTTGCTGGCAGGCGAAAGCGGCGTAGGCAAGGAGGTGTTTGCGCGCTACATCCATCGCCATTCATCGCGCGCCAAGGGCCCTTTTGTGGCCATCAACTGTGCGGCGATTCCCGAGCAGTTGCTGGAATCCACACTGTTTGGGCACGAGAAGGGCGCTTTCACCGGAGCATCGCAGGCCCAGGCCGGCAAGTTTGAACAGGCAGAAAACGGCACGCTGCTGCTTGATGAAATTTCGGAAATGCCCTTGCTGCTGCAGGCCAAGTTGCTGCGTGTGTTGCAGGAGCGTGAAGTGGAGCGGGTTGGCGGGCAGAAGCCGATCAAGGTCAATATCCGCGTCTTGGCCACCACCAACCGCGATATGGTCGCAGAGGTTGCTGCCGGACGCTTTCGCGAGGATTTGTATTATCGCCTGAACGTATTTCCGCTGAATATTCCGGCGCTGCGGCAGCGTCGTGGCGATATTCTGCCGCTGGCACGCAAGGTGTTGCAGCGTTTTGCCGAGCAAATGGGGCGTCCTGCCTTGAAGTTCTCTAGTGAGGCTGAGTCTGCTTTGTTCGCGCACGATTGGGATGGCAATGTGCGCGAACTGGAGAATGTGGTGCAGCGGGCTGCGATTCTGGCTTTAACAGATGTGATCGAGCCATCTCAGTTGTTATTGCCAACACCGCTTGCACCGGCTGAAGCCGCTGTTGCTGACATTGTCCCTGCCAAATTACCGATGGACATGGAGTCGATTGAACGCCGCACCATTCTCGATACGCTTGAGCAGGTAAATGGCTCGCGCAAGTTGGCGGCAGAGAGATTGGGGATCAGCGAACGGACTTTACGTTACAAGCTGAAACAATATCGGGAAGAAGCGGGCGAATAAGCGCCTGCTTTTTATGCGAAAAAGCAGATTTACTGATGAAAAGTGCTGAATTGCTGAAAACTTATGCTTGATAACAACCGGATGACTACTTGGTGATGCTGGCGGAGCGGACGGGACTCGAACCCGCGACCCCCGGCGTGACAGGCCGGTATTCTAACCAACTGAACTACCGCTCCGCAGCGGTAAAACACTTTTCTTGGTGGGCGCTGACGGAGTCGAACCGCCGACATTCTGCTTGTAAGGCAGACGCTCTACCAACTGAGCTAAGCGCCCTCTCGAAAAGAGGCCGAATTAAAACATGCCGGCCGGGGCGGGTCAACACCTGTCGCCGCTTTTTTTACAAATTTTTTAAAAAAGTGCAAAACGTGCTGATTGTGTCGTGATTTGTGCGGGTATTGGCTGTCTCTGGCCGATTTGCGTGCTATTCCATAAGTGCCTGGGCAAATGCTGGTTATAATTATCCGCAAGGCAATGAAACATCTTCTTCATTTGTTTGTCATACAATGGCTAATGGTTGTGATATATCCCGCTGAGAGAATGGATTGTCGTTTGTGTTGAACATAAAGTCGGCGATACGTGCGCTGAATGTCGTATTGGTGGTATCGATTACCTGGCTTGCCGCCGATCTGACATGGCGTGTACTGAGCCCGCTGCCGGAATTGCCCGCCACTGCCTCGGGTGTGGTCAAGGCGCCTGCGGCTGCAACGGTTGATACGGCCAGCATTGCACGCTTGTTTGATGCCGCCGCCCCCGGTGCCGGCGCGTCTTCCTTGCCATACAAGCTGCGTGGTGCAATCGGTGCCGGGCAGGGGCGTAGCGCTGCGGCCATTTTCAGTGGTGGCGGGGCCAAGGATGTGGTGGTGCTGGTGGGTGATGAGCTGCAGTCGGGCGTTAAGCTGCTTGCGGTTAACGGCGAGGGTGCGCTGGTCGACAACAATGGCCGGCAGGAACGCATCGAGCTTGATGCTAAGCCTGCCCTGATACTGGATGCACCGCAAAGCCCTCTCCCCGGCAACCTGATCCGGCCTGCCGGGCAGCCGCCGGCATCGCTCAGGGGGACGGGAACGGCACAGACATTGGCTGTGAACATGCCGCGTGCCAAGCTGGTTGGCGCGATGCAAAGCGGCAATGTGGCGGAATGGGCTGCCGGCCTGCGCAGTGATCCGCGCAAGGGTATCCGCGTTGAGCCCGGATCGGCACCCGGTCTGGTGCAGACCCTGCAGCTGCAGACTGGCGATGTGTTACAGCGGATTAATGGCCGCCAACTGTCGCAGCCGGGGGACATTACCCTGGTTTACAATGAGTTTTCCCAGAAAAATAAGATCCAGCTGGAGCTGTTGCGGAACGATCGCCCGTTGGTGCTTGATTACACCCTGCAGCCCTGATTGAAACGAATGAACATGGCCCACTCCCTTCCCGTCAAGAAACTGTTGCTGTCGTTGTTGCTGGCGTCAAATCTGACTTTTGCTGCTGACGACAAAGTCATGCTGAATTTCGTCAATGCGGATATCGAATCCACCATCAAGGCAGTGGGATTGATTTCCGGTCGCAATTTTGTCATTGACCCGAGGGTGAAGGGGAATATCAATATCGTTTCTTCAACGCCCGTGCACAAAGACCTGGTTTATCCGATCCTGTTGTCTTCCTTGCGCCTGCAGGGCTTTGCTGTAGTCGAGTCTGCGGGATTGGTGAAAGTGGTGCCGGAAGCCGATGCCAAGCAACATTTCAGCGCGACCAGCGACAAGAATCTCACTGTCAGTGGTGATCGCATCATTACCCAGGTTTATCCGCTGAAATATGAGTCAGCAACGCAGCTGGTGCCTATCCTGCGGCCCATGGTGACACCGAATAATGTGATTGCTGCCTATAACGGTGCCAATACCTTGGTGATCACCGATTATGCCGACAATATCAAACGTCTCAACAAGATCATTGCGTCGATTGACCAGCCCTCGGCTGCCGACTATTTCACCATCAACCTGAAACACAGTTCAGCGATTGATATTGCCGCTGCGATCGCACGCATGGTGCCGGAGATTGGCAGCGTTGGCATGTCCGGCCAGCCGGTGGTGCCGGCCACCGGTGCCGAAGGGGTGCGTCGTAGCGCAGTTGTGGCTGATCCACGCAGCAATAGCTTGCTGGTACGGGCAGAAACATCGGCTGCAGCGCAGAATGTACGGCGGCTGGTGGATTTGCTCGACCAGCCCGCCGCAACCAGTGGCAATATCAATGTGGTGTATCTGCGTAACGCCGATGCTGTGAAACTGGCTCAGACGCTGCGTGCGGTTGTCAGCGGCCAGGATGGTGGCAACGCGGTTTCGTCCACCTCATCGCCTGCTACCAGCACTACAGGCACGCAGGCGGGGAGCGCGAGTTTTAGTGCCGCCTCGTCGTCGAATAACACGCCATCAGGTGGTGGCATGATTCAGGCAGATGCGGCTACCAACGCGTTGATCATTACTGCGCCAGACTATGTGTATCGTAATCTGCGGGCGGTTATCGACAAGCTGGATGTACGCCGGGCCCAGGTTTATGTCGAGGCGCTGATTGTCGAACTGGGCACTGATGATGCCTCCGAGTTCGGTTTTCAGTGGCAGACCGCGGAAGGCGCAATCGATAGCAGTAAATACGGTGCCGTGGGGGGCACCAATTTTGGCTCTACTGGCCAGAATATCCTTGGCGCGGTAACCAACCCCTTGAGCATGGGGCAGGGGCTATCCATCGGTGTGGCCAAAGGCACGGTCACTTATATGGGTCAGGAAATCCTCAACTTGGGGGTGTTGGCGCGCGCGCTGGAATCAAATCGAATGGGTAACGTGTTGTCCACGCCTAATCTGCTGACACTGGATAACGAAGAAGCAAAAATCATCGTTGGCCAGAACGTACCGTTTATTACAGGCACCCAGGCAAGTACCGGCAGTAACCCTAATCCGTTTCAGACTGTTGAACGCAAGGATGTCGGTATCACGCTCAAGATCAAGCCGCAGATATCCGAAGGTGGCGGGATTACCATGCAGGTGTATCAGGAAGTGTCCAGTGTCGACGAGAACAAGATTGCCGGTAGTGTGGATTTGACCACCAAGAAGCGCACCATCGAATCCAAGGTGCTGGTGGATGACGGGCAGTTGATCGTTCTGGGTGGCCTGATCGAGAAACAGGTGTCGCAAAGCACCGGCAAGGTGCCGTTGCTGGGCGATATTCCGCTGTTGGGCGCGTTGTTCAAGTACGACAGCCGCAGTGCCAAGAAGGTGAACCTGATGGTGTTCCTCAAGCCGGTTGTGATGAAGGATGGTGCGGCGTCGGCAAGCCTGTCGGGAGATCGTTATTCCTACATTCGCAGTGAGCAACAGGCGTTCCGTCTGCCGGATTCGGTAATTCTCAAGCCCGCTCCCGAGATCGTTTTGCCTGAGTTGCAAACGGGCAAGCCGAAGGTGGCTGCGCCTGATGCCATTGACAGCAAGCAGGGCAGTCGCTGATGGCAGAGCCGAGGATTCCCTACCATTTTGCCAAGGCAAAGGGCGTTGTTTGTCTGGGTGTTGAGGATCAACTGGCACGTATTGTTGTTCGCGATGATGCCAGCCCGCTGACCTTGTCGGAAATACGCCGGGTATTTGCCCTGCCACTACACACCCTGATGGTGGGGGTAGAGGCGTTTGACGCTTACCTGGCCCAGGTCTATAGCCGATCTGATCAACAGGCTGCAGCGGTGATCGAGGGGGTTGAGCAGGATTATGACTTGTCGCGTCTGGCACAGGAGGTGCCCGAAGTCGAGGATCTGCTTGAAAGTGAAGACGACGCGCCAATCATCAAGCTGATCAACGCCATTCTCACCCAGGCGCTGCGCGAGCACGCATCTGACGTGCATATCGAGCCTTTTGAAACCCGTTCCGTGGTGCGTTTTCGCATCGATGGCCGCATGAAGGATGTCATCGAGCCGCGGCGTGCGCTGCATGCTGCACTGGTGTCGCGTATCAAGGTGATGGCAACGCTGGATATTTCGGAAAAACGTTTGCCGCAGGATGGTCGCATCACCTTGCGTATTGCTGGTCGGCCCGTAGATGTGCGGGTGTCGACGCTGCCTACCGGTCACGGGGAGCGTGTGGTGCTGCGTTTGCTGGACAAGTCCGCCGGGCGAATGAGTTTTGCCCGCCTGGGTATGGATGCCGCGCTGCAATCACGACTGGAGACACTGATTGCCCAGCCGCACGGCATTGTGCTGGTAACCGGGCCGACCGGCTCAGGTAAATCCACCACACTTTATGCGGCGCTGTCGCAAATGGATGCCACATCGACCAATATCATGACGGTTGAAGACCCGATTGAATTCGATCTGGACGGTGTTGGCCAGACGCAGGTGAATCCACGCATTGACATGACTTTTGCCCGGGCGCTGCGGGCGATACTGCGCCAGGACCCGGATGTGATCATGATTGGTGAAATCCGCGACCTGGAAACTGCTCAAATTGCCGTACAGGCATCGCTGACAGGCCATCTGGTGCTGGCGACCCTGCATACCAATGATGCTGCCAGCGCAGTAACACGCCTGGTGGACATGGGGATTGAGCCCTTCCTGCTGGCATCCAGCTTGCTGGGCGTGCTGGCCCAACGTTTGGCACGCAATCTCTGCCCGGAGTGCAGGCTTCCGCATCGGGTGAGCGTCAGCGAGCAGGAAATGCTGGGCGTGGATGCGCAGATTTATGCCGCCGCTGGTTGCCCGCATTGCGGGCATACCGGCTATAAAGGGCGTAGTGGAATCTATGAACTGCTGGCGGTGGATGAGCCAATGCGGCGCCTTATCCATGACGGCGCGCCTGAGCAGCAACTGCGCGACATGGGTAATGCTGCCGGGATGATGAGCCTGCGCCAGTATGGTGTGCAGAAGGTGCTGGCCGGGCAGACCTCGCTGGAAGAGGTGTTGCGCGTGACACGTGACGCCTGATGTTTTGTGAACGAGTGTTTACAAAATTCCCTGCATGTCGATAATATGGCTTCGTTTTTTATCTTCTGTTTGCCATGCTGAACTTTTTACCTGCCCCTTTGATCGGTGTTATTGCTTCTCTGCTGCTTGCGCTCAATATTGCTACCTGTGCGGTGTTCCTGTTTTCGTTTTCGCTGATCAAGTTGCTGATTCCTGTAACAGCGATCCGGATTCAGTTGAACAAGGTGCTGGTGTTTCTCGGTGAGCACTGGATCTACGGCAACAATGCATGGATGGCACTGACACAGCGTGTCCAGTGGGATGTGCGTGGCCTTGAGCGATTGAATAAACGCAGCTGGTATCTGGTCAATAGTAACCATCAATCGTGGGTGGATATATTTGTCCTGCAGCGCTGGTTAACGGGGCGTATTCCCTTGCTGAAGTTTTTCCTGAAGCAGGAGTTGATCTGGGTTCCCATCATGGGTCTGGCATGGTGGGCACTGGATTTTCCATTCATGCGTCGCCACAGCGAAGAATATCTAAAGAAACACCCGGAAATGCGCGGTAAGGACCTGGAAACCACACGCGCTGCCTGTGAGAAGTTTGCGCAGATACCCACCAGCGTCATGAATTTTCTTGAGGGAACGCGCTTTACGCCGGGCAAACAGCAGCGCCAGCAGTCGCCGTTTCGTCATTTGCTTAAACCCAAGGCTGGCGGCATTGCGCTGGCTTTGAATGCGATGGGCGACAAGTTTGACCGCTTTCTGAATGTCACCATTGTTTATCCTGATGCCATTCCAACCTTCTGGGAATTTCTCTGCGGCAAGGTCAAGCGGGTGATCGTGCACATCGAGCAATTGCCGATCCCGCAGGAATTCATCCGTGGTGACTATGCGCAGGATCCGCAGTTTCGTGCCAATTTCCAGCTGTGGGTGCAGCAATTGTGGCAGGAAAAAGATGCGCTAATCGATCGCCTCAAGGCCGAGGCAAATGCCGCCAAGGTTTGAGGCTGCGTAAACGTTTTCTCTTGCAGCAATTTTAGGTTCTGTTGACGTAAGTTTCACGACTGCGTTTGACGCAATTCGGTATATAAGCAAGGAGTAAAACGCGCTGTGCGGTGATCAGCTCAAGCGGTTTATGAGACGCAGTTTTGTGCCCGAAGTGCATCAAACCCTTCGGGCTGGCAGGTAAAAACGCCATCCACTGCGTTACGCTCCTTGAAAATAATCCATTATTATCCGCGTCGCGTGCCTTGTGGATGGCGTTTTTACCTGCCAGCGCAGTCGCGAAACTTACGTCAACAGAACCTAGGGCATGAATGTTTTGTGATATCGGGTGAACATCTGTTCTGATTTGTTGCCTGTCGCGGTGCTTGCTATTACGCTGTGCTTATCCCATTCAAGGAGTATTGCATCATGCTGTATCCGGAGTTGTTTGCTTCACTCGAAAAAGCCCGATGGAATATGGCGGATGACATCGCTTGGGATCGCTTTGATGCTAGTTTGTTGAGTGATGAGCAGGCTCAGACCATCAAGATGAATGCGATTACCGAGTGGTCGGCTTTGCCGGCAACAGAGATGTTCCTGCGCGACAATCAGGATGACAGTGATTTTTCTGCATTCATGTCAATTTGGTTTTACGAAGAACAGAAACATGCTTTAGTGCTGATGGAATATCTGCGTCGTTTCCGGCCGGATTTGCTACCGACGGAAGCCGAGCTGCATGCTGTTCGTTTCGAATTTGACCCTGCGCCACCGCTCGAAACGCTGATGCTGCATTTCTGTGGAGAGGTACGCCTGACCCAGTGGTATCGACGTGCCTCGGAATGGCATACCGAGCCGGTGATCAAACAGATTTACGATACCTTGTCGCGTGACGAGGCTCGCCATGGTGGTGCCTATCTCAAGTATATGAAGCGTGCCATTGACCGCTTTGGTGTTGCGGCGCGCCAGGCATTCAGCAAAATCGGCGTGTTGATGGTGTCCGGCGGCAAGGCTGGAAAGCCGTTGCATCCAACCAACCTGCATGTGAATCAGACGCTGTTTCCCAACGATACCGTACAAAGCCGCTTGCCCGATCCTGCTTGGCTGGAGCGCTGGCTTGATCAGCAAATCCAGTTCACTCGCGAGTGGGAAGAAAAAGTGATGGGCGGTATTCTGCGCAACCTCTCCAGCCTGTTTGGCCAGGAGTTCAAGACCGTTACCGAGCTGAACCGTTATCGCAAATCGCTCGCCAGTCCGGCTTGATGGGGCAGGGCCGGGAGCGTGTTCCCGGCCGGCTAGTGGCGTTTTTCGCGATGAATGACAAAGGCCTGGCGCACCTTGCCGTCGGTATCCACTGACTCCAGATGGACATCAAACCCCCACAGCCGGGCCACGTGTTTCAGTACCTCATTCGTCTGATCGCTGAGCGGTCGGCGCTGGAACTGGTTGTGGCGGAGTGTCAGCGAGCGGTCGCCGTGGGTGTTGACTGACCAGACCTGAATGTTTGGCTCACGATTGCCCAGGTTGTACTGATCTGCCAGCTTTTGCCGCACATGGCGATAGCCCGATTCGTCGTGAATGGCCGAAATGTTCAGCGTGTCGCTATTGTCGTCATCCAGCACCGAGAAAAAGTGCATGTCGCGAATCACCTGTGGCGACAGGTATTGGGCGATGAAGCTTTCGTCCTTGAAATTGCGCATCGCAAAATCCAGCGTACTTAACCAGTCTGATCCGGCAATATCCGGAAACCAGCGACGATCCTCCTCCGTGGGGCTTTCACAAATGCGGCGGATATCGCGCATCATGGTAAAACCCAGTGCATACGGGTTGATACCGCTATAGTAGCGGCTGCTCACCGGGGGTTGATACACAACGTTGGTGTGGCTTTGCAGAAACTCCATCATGAAGCCGTCGCCAACGATGCCTTCATCGTAGAGTTTATTGAGAATGGTGTAGTGCCAGAAGGTTGCCCAGCCTTCATTCATGACCTGTGTCTGGCGTTGCGGATAGAAATACTGAGCGATCTTGCGCACGATACGTACAATCTCGCGTTGCCATGGTTCCAGTAGTGGGGCATATTTTTCAATGAAATACAGCAGATTCTCCTGCGGCTCGGCGGGAAAACGTTGTTCCTGCGGGCTGCTTTCCTCCAGCTTGCGCTTGGGCAAGGTACGCCATAACTCATTAACCTGCGACTGCAGATAGTTTTCTCGTTCTTCCTGGCGTGCCTGCTCTTTCTGCAACGAAAGCTTGGCCGGGCGTTTGTATCGATCCACACCATAGTTCTGCAGTGCATGGCAAGAGTCGAGCAGCAACTCCACCGCTTCGATCCCATAACGCTGTTCACAGCGGGCAATATAGTTGCGGGCAAACATCATGTAATCAATGATGGCGTCCGCATCGGTCCAGGTTCGGAAAAGATAGTTTCCCTTGAAAAACGAGTTGTGACCATAACTGGCGTGTGCAATCACCAGTGCCTGCATGGTCAGCGAGTTTTCCTCCATCAGATAGGCGATGCACGGGTTGGAGTTGATAACAATTTCGTAGGCCAGCCCCATTTGCCCACGGCGATAACTTTTTTCGGTGGACAGGAAATGTTTGCCAAATGACCAGTGGTGATAACTCACCGGCATGCCCACTGAGGTGTAGGCGTCGATCATTTGTTCAGCAGTGATGATTTCCAACTGGTTGGGGTAAGTGTCGAGCTTGAAACCCTCGGCAACCCGACGGATTTCTTCGTGTACCTGTTCGATCAACTCGAACGTCCATTCCGAGGTATCCGGCAGGCGATGCACTTTCAACTGTTTGCGATTGGCTTTGCTCATTTTGTTTGTTTCTTGAACAGTTCGCGGAATACCGGGTAGATGTCTGCCGGTGACTGAATGTTCTGCATGGCAAAATGCTCGTGGTAAGCGGCAATCTTGCTGTATTCCTCCCAGAGGTTCTGGGGCTGTCCTTCCGTAATCTCGACATACGCGTAGTACTGCACAAGTGGCATGATTTTGTCGATCAGCAGTTCCCGGCAGGTGATCGAATCACTATCCCAGTTGTCGCCATCCGATGCTTGTGCAACGTAGATATTCCAGTCGCTGCTGGCATAACGCTGGCTAATGATCTCGTGTAACAGGTTGAGCGCACTTGATACAACTGTGCCGCCCGATTCACGTGAGGTAAAAAAGTCCTGCTCTTCGACTTCCATCGCCGATGTGTGGTGACGGATAAACACGACCTGGATCTTGTCGTACGCGCGGGTGAGAAAGAGATACAGCAGAATGAAAAAGCGCTTGGCGATGTCTTTTTTGTTTTCGTCCATTGAGCCGGATACGTCCATGACGCAGAACATCACGGCTTGGCTGCTGGGTTTTGGCACCTTGATGCGATTGCTGTAACGCAGATCGATGGGGTCGATAAACGGAATGGCCAACAGACGCATCTTCAAGTGATGGATTTCCCCCCGCAATTCCAGCAAGCCGGGGTCGTCATCAGCGACGCCCTGATCCAGCAGCTGTTCCAGCTCTGCCTCAGCTTCGCGCAGACGTTTTCGTGAGCCTCCCCCGACCGCAATCCTCCGGCCGAGTGCTCCGCGCAGTGAGCGAAGAACATGGATATTGCTGGGGGTGCCGGATACCGTGTAGCCGGCGCGCATGCTTTTGAAGTCCTGGGTCGAGGCCAGTTGTGTCTTGACCATGTTCGGCAGTTCCAGGTCTTCGAAGAAGTAGTTCATGAATTCTTCGCGTGACAACTCAAAAACAAAATCGTCTTCTGTTGTTTCTTCCGAATTGCCTGCCTTGCCCTGGCCGCTGCCTCCCCCGCCTTGCGGGCGGGGAATACGATCACCCTTCAGGTATTCCTGGTTGCCTGGATGCACGCCTTCCCAAACCCCGCCTCGACCATGGCCAAAAGTGGGTTCATTGATGTCCTTGACTGGAATCGATACTTTTTCGCCGTTCTCAATATCGGTAATGCTGCGCCCTTTGACGGCGCGGGTGACGGCTTCTTTGATCTGGCCTTTGTAGCGACGCAGGAAACGCTCGCGATTGATCGCGGACTTGTTCTTGCTCTGTACTCGGCGGTCGATGAGATAGGACAAAGTCGGCCCCTTTGCTGCTTGGATACGTTGCCAGCAGCCGGATGGCTATCCAGCTGCTGACTCATGCCTGTTCAGGACGATTTGCGTACCCGCAAATACCATTCGCACAACAGACGTACCTGTTTTGCCGTATAGCCTTTGGCAACCATGCGATCGACAAAATCCTGATGTTTTTTCTGGTCGTCATTGGATGCCTTGGCATTAAAAGAAATCACCGGCAGCAAGTCCTCGGTGTTGGAGAACATTTTCTTCTCAATCACCGCACGCAGTTTTTCGTAGCTGGTCCAGGCCGGGTTTTTTCCGGCGTTGTTGGCACGGGCACGCAGCACAAAGTTGACGATTTCATTGCGGAAATCTTTCGGGTTGCTGATGCCTGCCGGTTTCTCGATTTTTTCCAGCTCGTTGTTCAGCGAGTTGCGATCGAAGCTCTCGCCAGTGTCCGGGTCGCGGAATTCCTGATCCTGGATCCAGAAGTCGGCAAAGGTGACATAGCGGTCGAAAATATTCTGGCCATATTCCGAATAGCTTTCCAGATAAGCAGTCTGGATTTCCTTGCCGATGAATTCAACGTAGCGCCCGGCCAGGTATTCCTTGATGTAGGCAAGATACTTCTGCTCAGTCTCAGGGGGGAATTGTTCGCGTTGTACCTGTTGCTCCAGTACGTATAACAGATGTACCGGATTGGCCGCCACTTCGCTATTGTCAAAGTTGAACACCTTGGACAGTATCTTGAAGGCCCAGCGGGTGGAGAGGCCATTCATGCCCTCATCAACGCCGGCATAATCGCGGTATTCCTGCAGCGACTTGGCTTTGGGGTCGGTGTCTTTCAAGTTTTCACCGTCGTAAACCAGCAGTTTGGAGAAGATATTCGAGTTTTCTGGTTCTACCAGACGCGACAGGACAGAAAACTGCGACAACATTTTTAATGTGCTTGGGGCGCATGGAGCTTCTGCCAGCGATGAATTGCGCACCAGCTTTTCGTAGATTTTCACCTCATCCGACACGCGCAGGCAGTAAGGCACCTTGACGATATAGATTCGATCGAGGAAGGCTTCATTGTTGCGGTTGTTCTTGAACTGCTTCCATTCCGATTCATTGGAGTGCGCCAGAACAATGCCGTCAAACGGGATTGCACCAAATCCCTCGGTGCCTTTGTAGTTGCCTTCCTGAGTGGCGGTAAGCAGAGGGTGCAGCACCTTGATCGGCGCCTTGAACATTTCGACAAACTCCATCAGTCCCTGGTTGGCCAGGCACAGTCCGCCGGAATAACTGTAAGCATCCGGGTCATCCTGGGAGAAGTCCTCCAGCGCCCGAATGTCGACTTTGCCGACCAGCGATGAAATATCCTGATTGTTCTCGTCTCCTGGCTCGGTCTTGGAGATGGCGACCTGTTTCAGGATCGACGGATAGCGTTTTACAACCCGGAACTGATTGATATCGCCATTAAATTCGTTGAGGCGTTTTACCGCCCATGGCGACATGATGTTGCGCAGATAACGACGCGGAATGCCATAGTCCTCTTCCAGTATCGGACCGTCTTCTGGTTCGTTGAACAAGCCGAGTGGCGATTCGTTGACTGGTGAGCCCTTGATGGCATAAAACGGGACTTTCTCCATCAATGCCTTGAGTTTTTCCGCGATGGAGGATTTGCCACCGCCAACCGGGCCGAGCAGATATAGCACCTGCTTGCGCTCCTCAAGACCCTGGGCCGCGTGGCGGAAGTAAGCGACGACCTGTTCGATGACTTCTTCCGTTCCGTAAAACTCACGGAAGGCGGGGTAGATCTTGACGACTTTATTGGAAAAGATGCGCGACAGCCGGGAATCATTGCGTGTATCCAGCAGCTCCGGCTCGCCGATTGCTGCCAGCATGCGTTCTGCGGCGGAGGCGTAAGCGAGCCGGTCGCGTTTGCAGATTTCCAGATACTCCTGCAACGAATACTCTTCTTCACGGGTACGTTCGTAGCGAGCAGCGTAATTTTGGAAGATGTTCATTGTGTCACCTTTGTTTGGGCTATCTACCAGGGTTGTCCGGTACAGCATTCATGCAAACGAAGCAGGTGAAGCACACACCCGCAGCGGTGCTGTCCTTTCTATCATAGTCAATCGCTCGCTCGCCGTGCGTCAAGTGTTGGCCGTGCAAAAGTACTGGCCGACCGATGGATGGTGTCAGACAGGCAACAGAAGGAGAAATAAAAAAACGCAGCTGGCTTGCTGCGTTGTCGGATCAACAATTAGCGCATGATCAGCCGCAGCATGCGGTCTGCCAGTTGCTCGATGCTGAGGTTGCCCGAGGGGCGGAACCACTGCACTGTCCAGTTTAGGCTGCCGAACAGCATTTTGCGCAGTAGTGTGGTGTCGTCAGGAATCAAGCCAGCCTGGGCGGCCTCATCCAGAATTTGCTGCCAGATTTTTTCGTATTCGTCACGCAAGCGCACGATGCGCTCCCGCGCATCCGGCTCCAGACTGTCCCATTCGTACAACAGCACTTCCAGTGCATTCTGGCTGCTGCCAAGCAGCGCAGCCAGATGCACTTGCATCAATGTCGACAGGCGCTGTTTGGGGCCTTGCACATGTTGCAAGGCTTGTCGGGCATTTTCGGTAATATCGCTCACGCCTTGCGCCATGACTGCTTCGAGTATCTCCGCCTTGCTGCGGAAGTGATAAAACAGGCTGCCGGATTGCATGCCCACAGCCTGCGCCAGGTCTCTTACCGATGTGCGTTCATAGCCCTTGCTACGGAATAGATGTGAGGCTGCATCGATAAGTGCCTCGCGGCGAGACTTTTCTTCAATGATCTGCATGGGGCAATTCTAGCAATCGCTTGCTTGTTTGCGAATAGAAAAAAAGCAAACGGTTGAATCCATTTGCTCTTGTTTTTAGGTTTTGTGAATCAGGCGGGCTGGGTAATCTGCTGCAAAACCTGAAAATAATCCGGGAAGGTTTTGCCTACGCATTTCGGATCGTTGATCCGGATAGGAACGCCACCAAGCGCGACCAGTGAGAAACACATGGCCATGCGGTGATCGTCATAGGTGTCGATAACGGCGTTGGCGGTTAACCGCTGGGGTGGTGTGACGCGCAAATAATCTGCGCCTTCTTCAACTGTGGCTCCCGCTTTGCGCAATTCAGTTGCCATTGCGCTCAAACGGTCAGTTTCCTTCACCCGCCAGCTGGCTACGTTGCGGATGGTGGTGGTGCCGTCGGCAAACAGTGCGGCGACTGCAATGGTCATTGCGGCATCGGGGATGTGGTTCAGGTCGACATCAATTGCCTTGAGCCGAGCGTTGCCAGACACTTCTATCCAATTGTCGCCCATGGTGATCTGGGCGCCCATTTGTTGCAGTGTTTCAACAAAACGGACATCGCCCTGGATGCTGTTTTTGCCAACGCCTTCTACTCGCACCGGGCCTTTGCCGATAGCACCGGCGGCTAGGAAATAAGATGCCGAGCTGGCATCACCTTCAACATGAACCACTCCGGGGCTGTGATAGTGCTGGCCGCCGGCAATCTGGAAACGCTGCCAGCCATCTCTGCTGACTTCAATGCCAAATTGCCGCATCAGGTTGAGCGTGATCTCAATATAAGGTTTGGAAATCAGCTCTCCGACAACGTTGATACGTGTGTCGGCCTGAGTGAGGGGAACGGCCATCAACAAGGCCGTGAGAAACTGGCTGGATACATTGCCGCGGATCGAGATTTCACCGCCGGCCCGGATGGCTGCAGGACGGATTTGTAAAGGGGGAAAACCTTCCTGGCCCAGATAACTGACGTCGGCGCCAATTTGCCGCAGGGCATCCACAAGATCACCGATTGGCCGCTCGTGCATGCGTGGCACGCCGGATAGCTTGTAGTGTCCACTGGATAAGGCCAGCGCCGCAGTAAGGGGGCGGAATGCAGTACCGGCGTTGCCCAGAAACAGGTCAGCCTGTTTTTGCGGAAAGCTGCCACGGCAACCCTGTACCTTAAAATCGCCGGTTTCTGCGCGACCTTCAAGCCGGATGCCCAGCACTGTCAACGCTTCGAGCATGCGTCTGGTGTCGTCCGAATCCAATAGTCCGCGAACTTCGCTATTGCCCTCTGCCAGCGCTGCCAGTAAGAGTGTACGGTTGGAGATGCTCTTGGAGCCGGGGAGTTTGACGGTGCCGCCAACGCGGGCGATGGGTGCGAGATCAAGGTATTCCATGGTGTGCTGAACAGGCTGAAGGCAAACATTAAAGCGGGTATGATAGCGGTTTGTGCGCTGCAGCGACACTTTAAAAGGTTCTGCTGATGTTTGTTTCGTCGTAGTCGTGAAACAAACATCAGCAGAACCTGGATGAACTGCAGTTGCTTCTCGAACACCGGATATTGACCCCGGTTCTGGACGTTGACGGACATGCAGCAAACAACCGATTTTGTCCCCGTTATTGCCATTGATGGCCCATCTGCTTCGGGTAAGGGCACCGTCGCGCAGCGCGTTGCCGACCATCTTGGTTTTCATTATCTCGATAGTGGCGCCTTGTATCGCCTAGTGGCCGTTGCTGCGGCGCAGCGGCAGGTGGCGTTGGACCAGGAGCCGGCTCTGGCTGAGATTGCCCGTGATTTACCAGGTGCCTTTGTCGGTGATGCGATTCTTCTGAATGGCGAGGATGTTAGTGCCGAAGTTCGCAGCGAGGCCACTGGTGGCAACGCATCAAAAGTGGCGGCATTTCCATTGGTGCGCGAAGCCCTGCTGCAGAGGCAGCGAGATTTTCGTCAGGGACCAGGGTTGGTGGCGGATGGCCGGGATATGGGGGCGGTGGTGTTTCCCGATGCGAGCTTGAAGATTTTTCTTACCGCAAGTGCCGAAGTCAGGGCGCAGCGACGCTGTAAGCAATTGATCGAAAAAGGCTTGATGGCAAAAGGTCAGGGTGATATATTCACGCAGATTTTGCAGGATATCGTCGAGCGCGATCAGCGCGATGCGTCCCGACCAGTGGCTCCACTGAAGTGTTACCCGGATGCCCGCATGGTGGACACGACCGATTTGAGTATCGATCAAGCCGTAAACCAGATCATTCAATTCTATTCTTGCTAATAAATTCAGGATTCTGGCCCCGCTTTTCTTTAATGTGGGGCAATCCTCTTTACTGGGGTTGCTGGCGCCCGCTGGTGATTTCTTTAACTTAACCGTGTCCTTAAGGGCACACTGGGTCTTTTATCAATGACTACTACTACCGCTTCCTCCATGGAAAGTTTTGCCGCTCTGTTTGAAGAGAGCCTGCAGCGTCAGGAAATGCGCTCCGGCGAAGTGATCACTGCTGAAGTTATCAGCGTTGATCCGAACTTCGTGCTGGTTAACGCCGGCCTGAAATCCGAGAGCCTGATCCCTGTTGATGAGTTCCGCAACGATGCGGGCGAAATCGAAGTCAAGCCGGGTGATTTCATCACTGTGGCCATCGACTCGCTGGAAAACGGCTATGGCGAAACCAAGCTGTCGCGCGATAAGGCAAAGCGTCTGGCTGCATGGATCGAACTGGAAGATGCGCTGGAAAAAGGCGCGATCCTGTCTGGCGTAATCAATGGCAAGGTTAAGGGCGGCCTGACCGTTATGGTCAATGGCATCCGTGCATTCCTGCCGGGTTCGCTGGTTGACGTGCGTCCGGTGAAAGACACCAGCCCGTACGAAGGCAAGCAGATCGAGTTCAAGGTTATCAAGCTGGATCGCAAACGCAACAATGTGGTTGTTTCGCGTCGTGCCGTTCTGGAAGCCACACTGGGCGAAGAGCGCAAAGCACTGCTGGAACAGTTGCAAGAAGGCGCCGTTGTCAAAGGCGTGGTCAAGAACATCACCGACTACGGTGCATTCGTTGACTTGGGCGGCATCGATGGCCTGTTGCACATCACCGACCTGGCATGGCGCCGTGTCAAGCATCCGTCGGAAGTGCTGTCGGTGGGTGATGAAGTTGAAGCCAAGATCCTCAAGTTCGATCAAGAGAAGAACCGCGTTTCGCTGGGGCTGAAGCAACTGGGCGATGACCCGTGGATCGGCCTGAGCCGTCGTTACCCGCAAGGTACCCGCCTGTTCGGTAAAGTGACCAACCTGACCGACTACGGTTCGTTTGTTGAAATCGAGCAAGGTATTGAAGGCTTGGTTCACGTGTCGGAAATGGACTGGACCAACAAGAACGTTCACCCGTCCAAGGTTGTTGCGTTGGGCGACGAAGTTGAGGTGATGATCCTTGAGATCGACGAAGATCGTCGTCGTATCAGCTTGGGCATGAAGCAGTGTCTGGCCAACCCTTGGGAAGAGTTCTCGCAGAACTACAAGAAAGGCGACAAGCTGAAAGGCGCGATCAAGTCGATTACCGATTTCGGTATCTTCATTGGTCTGCCGGGCGGCATTGATGGTCTGGTTCACCTGTCGGACCTGTCGTGGAGCCAGACTGGCGAGGAAGCGATCCGCAACTTCAAGAAGGGTGACGAAGTTGAGGCTGTTGTGCTGTCGATCGACGTTGAAAAAGAACGTATTTCGATGGGCGTGAAACAGCTGGAAGGTGATCCGTTCAACAACTATGTTGCCACCCACGACAAGAACAGCATCGTCAAGGGTTCTGTCAAAGCTATCGATGCCAAGGGTGCAACCGTTACCCTGGACGGCGAAGTTGAAGGCTATCTGCGTGCAACTGAAGTTTCGCGTGACCGCGTTGAAGACATTCGTTCGGTACTGAAAGAAGGCGACGAAGTTGAAGCGATGATCATCAACGTCGATCGCAAAAACCGCTCTATCAATCTGTCGATCAAGGCAAAAGACATGGCTGAAGAAAACGAAGCCGTTAGCCGTGTACAGTCGGAAGGTACTGGCAATGCCGGCACCACCAGCCTGGGCGCGCTGTTGAAAGCCAAGCTGGATAATAAAAACTGATTGTTAGAGGCACTATGACCAAGTCGGAACTGATTGCGAAACTGGCAACCCGCTATCCACAACTGGTCGTCAAGGATGCAGAGCTGGCTGTCAAGGCTATTCTGGATGCAATGGCGCAAGGTTTGGCGACTGGCCAGCGCATTGAGATTCGCGGCTTTGGTAGTTTTGATCTGAACTACCGTCCGCCGCGAGTTGGGCGCAACCCCAAGTCCGGTGATAAGGTGCAGGTACCCGAGAAGTACGTTCCTCACTTTAAAGCTGGTAAGGAACTGCGCGAACGTGTCGATGGCATGGAATAGCGCAAGAAACGTCTATCCGACGTGACAGGAAGCGGCATGAGAAATCATGCCGCTTTTTTTGTCTGCAACTATCGCTTCGCGGTAGAATCGACGTTTCGAAACCTGTCCGTCTTGCCGGAGACGCCTTTGCTGCGATATCTGTTCTGGTTGTGTCAGTTTTTATTCTTCTTTGCCTTGCTCGGTTTCTCTTTGAAGAACAGCGACCCGGTTGCGGTCAGCTTTTTTCTCGGTTATCAGTGGCAGGCGCCGCTAGTCCTGGTGTTGTTGGTGTTTTTTGTTTCGGGCGTGACGTTGGGAGTGGTGGCCTGCCTGACGTATGTGTTACGCCTGCGCCGTGAATTATTGTTGTTGCGCAAAACCTTGCGCAATAAACCCGCCGATCCTTCCCCGGATCAACTTGATGCCGTGATTTAGCAGGAGTGCCTGAGTGGAGTTTGATTTCTGGTGGCTGTTGGTGCCACCGTTGTTTTTTGCTTTTGGCTGGCTGGCGGCACGGATTGATATCAAACAATTGATCAACGAATCCAAACGCCTGCCATCTGCTTACTACAAGGGTTTGAATTTCCTGCTGAATGATCAGGAGGATCAGGCGATTGATGTCTTTGTCGAGATCATCAAGCTGAACCCCGATTCGGTGGAACTGAATTTTGCCTTGGGCAGCATGTTTCGCCGCAAAGGTGAAATCGACCGGGCGATTCTGATTCATCAAAAGCTGCTGCAACGCAACGATATTGCCGCCGAGCTGCGCCTGGATGCGCAGTACGAACTGGCGCTGGATTATCTGAAATCCGGGTTGCTGGATCGAGCCGAAGATGGCTTGAAAGCCTTGCAGGGCGGACGTTATGCACGCAAGGCCTCTGGCCATCTGCTGGATATCTACCAGCAGGAGAAGCAGTGGGAGAAAGCGATAGCGGTTGCCAACACCCTGAGTGACGCCAACTATTCTTTTCAGCACGAAGTGGCGCAGTTTTACTGCGAACTGGCTCTGCGCGATATCGCCAATTCCCAGCCCGATGCCGCTCGCAGCCATCTGGAGCAGGCCTTGGCAACACATCGCAAATGTGCCCGTGCCAACATCATGCTCGGCGAAATTGATGCCGCTGCGGGCCATTATGAGAGTGCCATTGTCACCTGGCAGCGCATTGAGGGGCAGGACCCACAATATCTATCGTTGGTCGGCACCAAAATTCTGGACGCCTTCCGTCGTCTTGAACGACCTGCAGATGGCGTACAGCTGCTAAAAAGTTATCTTTCCACCTATCCCACCCTGGATTTGCTGGATTTGATTCACCAGGCAGTGCTGGAGCAGGAAGGCGAGCAGGTTGCGCTGGAATATGTTTATTCCGTGTTGCGCGCCAATCCGAGCATGCTTGGCCTGAAAACGCTGGCGGATGCCGAATCGCTGCTGGCGCCAGTCGAGCGCCGCAAGGATCTCGAGGTGATTCGCAGCCTCATCAATGAAAATACCCGCAAGTTGTCGATGTATCACTGCACCGCTTGTGGTTTCCGTGCCAAGCAGTACTACTGGCATTGTCCGGGTTGTTCCGGTTGGGAAACCTACAACCCCAAACTCGGTGCCGAATCCGTTTGAGATGGACCTGAAATTGTATGAATGAAACAAAACACAGCGCTCCGCGCGTTCTGGTTGCACTGGATTTTCCTGAAACCTCGGCGGTCATGTCATTTGTCGATCGCGTGACGCCCGATCTGTGTCGACTCAAAGTCGGCAAGGAACTGTTCACCGCTGCGGGCCCGCAGTTGGTCGAAACCCTTGCAAACCGTGGCTTTGACGTATTTCTGGATCTGAAATTCCACGATATTCCCAATACAGTGGCTGGCGCTGTGCGTTCGGCAGCCAATCTGGGGGTATGGATGGTAAACGTGCATGCGCTCGGCGGTCGGACGATGATGGCGGCTGCCCGTGCTGCGCTGGCTGAATTGCCGCGTCCTCCGCTCCTGATTGCGGTGACCGTGTTGACCAGTATGGACCGCCAGCAGCTGCACGAAATCGGTCTGGATCTGGAGCCTGCCGTGTTGGTTGAACGTTTGGCGCTACTGGCAAAGAAAAGTGGCATGGATGGCGTGGTCTGCTCTGCTCAGGAGGCAACCGCGCTGAAGGCATTGTGTGGCCAGTCATTTCAGTTGGTTACGCCAGGTATCCGTCCGGCAGATGCTGCAGCGGATGACCAATCACGGGTGATGACGCCCACGGCCGCATTTGCCGCTGGCTCGGATTATCTGGTGATTGGTCGGCCGATTACTCGCAGTAGCGATCCGGTTGCGACCTTGCTTGCGATCAACGAGCAGCTCGCCGCTGTGGTGCGCTGATTTTTCCTGTCTGATAAATGGAGTCAGATTTGAATCCGCATGATTTGACATCGATTCGTACTGCAATCAGCAAGGCTCGTGTGCTGGTCGTAGGTGATGTGATGCTGGACCGCTATTGGTTTGGCGACGTAAACCGGATTTCTCCTGAGGCGCCGGTGCCGGTTGCCTTGGTCAACCGAGTTGAAGAGCGTGCTGGTGGCGCTGCCAACGTGGCGCGTAACGCCGCGTCGCTCGGGGCGCAGGTGACCCTGTTGTCGGTGATCGGTGATGATGAGGCTGGTGGTGCGCTGCAGACGTTGATGCAGAATTCCGGCGTGCAGGCGTCCCTGCTGCGGGACCCGACGATTTCTACCATCGTCAAGCTGCGTGTTATTGCCAAGCAGCAGCAATTGCTGCGAATCGATTTTGAAGCCCCACCCAGTCATGAGGTTCTATCTGCCAAGCTGGACGATTATCGCCAGGCGTTGCAGGCGCATGATCTGGTGATTCTCTCCGATTATGGCAAAGGTGGCCTGACCCACGTGGTGGAGATGATCAAGCTGGCCAAGGCCGCGGGCAAGCCGGTATTGGTTGATCCCAAAGGGGACGACTATGTACGGTACGGCGGTGCAACTTTACTGACCCCGAATCGTTCAGAGTTTCGCGAGGTTGCGGGTAGCTGGAAAGATGACGCAGAGCTGGCTGCCAAAGCGTCAAGGTTGCGTGCGGAGCTCGATCTGCAAGCCTTGCTGGTGACACGTAGTGAAGAAGGGATGACTTTGTATCGTGATGGTCAGGTCTTGCACCAGCCGACACAGGCCCGTGAAGTTTTCGATGTCTCCGGGGCGGGCGATACCGTGATTGCAACGCTTGGCGTGATGCTGGCAGCAGGTCTGGATATGGGTGACGCGGTGCAATGGTCAAACAGGGCCGCAGGCATTGTGGTGGCCAAACTTGGCACGGCTGTGGTTCAACCGGAAGAATTGTTTGCCTGATAAATCAGGCGCGAATGGAGAATAGAAGATGACCATTATCGTAACCGGGGCTGCCGGCTTTATCGGCTCGAACATTGTCAAGGCGCTGAATCAGCGTGGCCGTACTGACATCATTGCGGTCGATAATATGAAAAAAGCGGATAAATTCCGCAATCTGGTTGACTGTGAAATCGCCGATTACCTGGATAAAGAAGACTTCATCGAGCTGTTTCTGGACGGCGCTTTTGATGGTGACGTCGATGCGGTTCTGCATCAGGGCGCGTGCTCCGATACGATGGAGACCGATGGCCGTTACATGATGGACAACAACTATCGTTACACGCTGGATCTGTTCGAATACTGCCAGACCGAAGAAATCCCTTTGCTGTATGCCTCCAGTGCGGCAGTTTACGGCGGTGGGAGTGTATTCAAGGAGTCGCGCGAATACGAAGGCCCGCTGAATGTGTATGGGTATTCCAAATTCCTGTTCGACCAGATCGTGCGTCGTCGCTGGAACGAGCGTACCAGCCAGATTGTCGGCTTCCGTTATTTCAACGTCTACGGCGCGCGCGAACAGCATAAGGGTCGTATGGCCTCGGTGGCATACCATCACTTCAATCAGTTTCAGGCTGAGGGCAAGGTCAAGTTGTTTGAAGGTTATGGTGGTTATGCCAATGGTGAGCAGCGCAGGGATTTTGTCTCGGTGGAAGATGTGGTCAAGGTGAATCTGTTTTTCCTCGATAATCCGGACAAGAGCGGTATTTTCAATTTGGGCACTGGTCGTGCGCAGAGCTTTAATGACGTGGCAGTTGCTTCGGTTAATGCCTGTCGTGTGGCTTCAGGCCAGGAGCGTCTGACGCTGCCGCAATTGGTGGAGCAGGGCATCCTGTCCTATATCGATTTCCCGGAAGCACTGAAAGGCAAGTACCAGAGCTTCACGCAGGCCGATATCGGCGCTTTGCGTGCAGCTGGTTACGCGGATGACTTCCTGTCGGTGGAAGAGGGCGTGCGCCGTTATGTCGAGAACTGGCTGCTGAAAGCCTGATGCCGTCAGCAGAAATGCCTGATTGAGAACTTTGCATCTGCAGGCAATGCAACCTACGATATAAGCATAACCTGAAATAGGGGGTGGGCAATGTTTGGTTCGGTAAAGCTGGGTGTTTCTGTTGCTTGTTTGTTGCTGACTGTTTCTGCGGGTGCCAAGGATTTTCTTGGCTTGTATACAACTGACTCCATCCCCGGCATGAAATGTAAGGCAGCGGAGTCTGCTCCAAAATTTCGTCAGGGTAATTATCTCGGCAGCCGCAGCGACGCGTATCACAAGGTGAACGAGGCGCTGGATCTGTTTGTGACCGAAATCAAGCAGGATGGCTACGATGCCGTTGTCGGGTTTCGCCCGGCGGTGACGGGGGCCGTGAGTGGTGACGCGACTTTGTTCACCTGGGTTTTTGCCGGTGTTGCCGTGAAGTGTGGCAAATAGATCAACCTGGCAAGCGGTCAGGCAGCAGATAGGCACTGGCTTGCCGTAAAGCGGTATCGCTGGAATCAATATGGCCATTCTTTCTCAGGCGCGGGCTTTATGGCCGCGCCTCATGTTTTTTTGTGTCTTGATTTCCATTGGCAGGTTTGCCCAGGCTGCTGGCCAGGAAATCGAACTGGCAACTGCCAGCTTCCCGCCATTCAGGATTGTGTCCAGCCAGGGTCTATCCGGCGCCGACTACGAGATTGTCACCTCGGTGTTGCTGCGTATGGGATATCAGCCCTCCGTCAAGGTCTATCCGCTCAACCGTGCGCTCAAGGTGGCGGAAGCCGGACGTGAGGTTGCCGGCTTTTTTACCTTTACCCGTAATCCCGAGCGGGAGAAACATTTTGTTTTTTCTGCGCCAATCAGCACCGTTACCGATGTCTTGTTCAAGCGTGCTGCAGTCAAGCTGCAGTGGCAGCAGTTATCTGATTTGTCGGCTTACACGATCAGTGTCAGCGAGGGCTATAACTACGCTCCAGCTTTCATGACAGCGATGCGCAAGCGGCAATTGAAAACCATTGCCGTGGCCAGCGATACCCCGGAGCACGAACATTTACGGCGTTTGAAGCGAGGGGTCGTGGATCTCGCCATCTGCGAGGTGAGCGTCTGTTCTGCCTTGCAAGCGCAATATGCGGATGAACTCGCCGGGCTGGATTACATCAACCGGCCTGTCGGCGAGACCCGAACTTTCCATCTGGGGATTTCCCGTGCTTATCCGGGGGCAGAGGCGTTGATACGCGATTTCGACCGGGAGCTGGAAAAGTTTGCGGCAGAGGGCAAACGCAAGAAGATTTTCCGCCACTATGGCATGTCGGTCGTGCTTGATTGATCAAGTCTGGCTGCTGCTGCTGCTGCTGCTGCTGCTGCCGCTGCGGCGTGCTGCCTTGGCCTGCTGTACCGCTTGCCGGGCCTGTTCCTGGTCTTGCTGCATTGCTTCGCGACACGCTGCCTCGCTGGTTTCGCGGAAACGTTGCAGAAACGCCTCTTTGTTTCTGACCCAAACACCCGGCTCAAACGGCCAAAGGTGTTCGTAAACCACCACTTCGCTGCCATCATCGGCATGTCGCGCCACACAAATGGAGCGGTACAGCCCGCCATCCTGATGGCGGTAATAACGTGATGGCTCCATGTTTGATCTCCAGTACGGGGTGTTCGGCCCGCAACATCATTCGCTGCGAGCCGATCCTTGTGTTATTCCACCAGGCGGCGTGCTTCGGCAACCTGGGTACGATACGAGTCGAAAATATTGCGCAATGCTTCTTTCATGCTGAACTGCGGCTTCCAGCCAAGGTCTTCCATGGTGTTATCGATTTTCGGCACACGGTTCTGCACGTCCTGATATCCCTCGCCGTAATAGTCGGTGGAAGTGACTTCCACCAGATTGACGTTGAGCGCGTTGTCCCGGTATTCCGGATAGGTCAGCGCCAGTTCCAGCATCATTTCTGCCAATTCGCGCACCGAGTAGTTGTTGCCCGGATTGCCAATGTTGTAGATGTTGCCGCTGGCCTTGCCATCCTTGTTATCGATGATTTTCATCAGCGCGTTGATACCGTCGTTAATGAAGGTGAAGGTCCGCTTCTGCTCTCCGCCGTCAACCAGCTTGATGTCTTCGCCACGTACGATATGGCCGAAGAACTGGGTGATGACGCGGCTGGAGCCTTCTTTCGGCGTGTGAATGCTGTCGAGGCCGGCGCCGATCCAGTTGAACGGGCGGAACAGGGTGTAATCCAGGCCTTCCTGCATGGCGTAGGCGTGAATCACACGATCCATCAGCTGTTTGGCGCAGGCGTAGATCCAGCGCGGCTTGTTGATCGGGCCGTATACCAGGTCTGACGATTCCGGATCGAATTCGCCGTCATGGCACATGCCGTACACTTCCGATGTGGATGGAAACAGCACGCGCTTCTTGTATTTGACGCAATGGCGAATGATCGGCAGGTTGGCTTCGAAATCCAGTTCGAACACCCGCAGCGGTTGTTGCACGTAAGTGGCGGGGGTCGCAATCGCTACCAGCGGCAAAACAACATCACATTTCTTGATGTGATATTCGATCCATTCCCTGTTGATGGTGATATCACCTTCAAAGAAGTTGAAACGCGGGTTGTCCAGCAGTGTACTCACCTTGTCGGAGAACATGTCCATGCCGTACACCTCCCAATCGGTGGTGTCGATAATGCGCTTGGAGAGATGGTGTCCGATGAAGCCGTTAACGCCAAGGATGAGTATCTTTTTCATGGGTGTCTCTGTCTTTGATTGTCTGTGTTATAGGGTAAAAACCGCACTAAAGTGCGAAACAAATGAAGCCGCATCAAGCGCTTGCTGGTTCAGCCGGGATTGCAGTAATTGCAGGTAGTGGCCGTCGCCGGCGCGCAGATATATCTGCTCACGGTGCACAAACAATGTTGGCGCATCAAATTCAGGCTGGTCCTGATTGGCTACCTGACGGCTGCGTAATACCAGCAGCCTTTGTCCGTTCAGGTCGGCAAACGCGCCGGGGTAGGGGGGGGCCACTGCACGTATCAGGTTGTGGATCCTGGCGGCAGATTGTTGCCAGTCGATACGACCATCCTCTGCCTTGCGCCCGCCAAAATACGCGCCCCTGGATAAGTCTTGCGCCGTCAGATGCGCCGTGCCGTCCAGCAGGTTTGGCAGGCAACGGTGCAGCGTGATTTCCGCTGCCACCGTGACCTTGTCGAATACATCCTTGGCGGTATCGTTGGGTAGAATCGGAATCGCTTGCTGATCCACCAGTGCGCCGTTATCGGGTTTTTCGTTCATCACGTGCAGCGTGGCGCCGGTTTCGCTTTCTCCGTGAATGATCGCCCAATTGACCGGCACCCGGCCGCGATACTTGGGCAGCAGCGAGCCATGCATGTTGTAGGCACCACGTGGCGGAATCGCCAGCAGCGGGGCCTTCAACATGTTGCGGTAATAAAACGAGAAAATGAAATCCGGCTGTGCGGCTTGAACCTGCGCTACTACTGCATCGCAATTCGGATCATCCGGTGTCATCACCGGAATGCCATGCCAGTGTGCCAACTGTGCCACGCTGTCAAACCAGATGGTTTCGTCGGGATGATCCTGATGGGTGACCAGCAGCCGTACATCTACCCCTTGTGCCAGTAGCACCGACAGGCAGCGATAACCGACGTTGTGATAGGCAAAAACAACCGCACTAGCCATGGCGGCCATCCTGCTGTTCCAGCACTGCCTGAACCAGGTAGCGCGGGCGGTTTCGCACTTCCTGATAGATACGACCGACGTATTCACCCAGCAGGCCAATGCCGAACAGGGCGATACCGATCAGGAAGAAGGCAACAGCAAACAGCGTAAACAGCCCACCTTCTTCCGGGCCAAGGAAAATCCGTCGCCCGGCCAGATACAGCACCAGCGTGCCCGATCCCAGCGCAACCAGCATGCCGAGCATGGAGAACATCTGCAGCGGCACCAGCGAGAAGCCGGTCATCAGGTCGAAATTGAGACGAATCAGGCTGTAGAGCGAATATTTCGACTCACCCGCTGTGCGCTCTTCATGGCCAACGATGATTTCCGTCGGGCGTTGGGCGAAGGTATAGGCCAGTGCCGGAATGAAGGTGTTCATTTCGCTGCACTGGTTGATGGCATCGATGATGCGGCGATCGTAGGCGCGCATCATGCAGCCCTGATCCGTCATCTTGATGCGGGTGATGCGTTCGCGCAGATGGTTCATTGCCCGCGATGCCAGATGGCGCCAGGCACTGTCGTTGCGCTGGCGGCGAATCGAGCCGACGTAGTCGTAACCTTCGTCCATTTTCGCCAGCAGATTGGCAATGTCCTCCGGCGGATTCTGCAGATCGGCATCCAGCGTGATAATGCGCTGGCCGCGGCTGTAGGCAAAGCCAGCAAGAATCGCCTTGTGCTGGCCGAAGTTGCCGTTAAACAGCACAACACGCGTGACTTCCGGACGTTTCTGGAACTGTTCGCGCAGCATTGCGGGTGAGCGATCCTTGCTGCCGTCGTTGATGAAAATGACTTCGTAGCTACGATTCAGCTTGTCCAGCGCCGGGTAGAGGCGGTCGAACAGCGACTGCAAGCCAGCTTCTTCGTTGTAAACCGGAATAACAATACTAACTTCAGGTGTATTCATGGTGCGATGACTCATCCAATCAATGCCGGGCGCAATACCGCGCTTAATGACTCACATACACGCTCGACATCGGCCAGGCTCATGCCCGGGAACAGTGGCAGGGTCACGGTGCGTTGACCAATCCGTTCCGCATGCGGGAAGTCGCCTTGCTTCCAGCCCAGTTTGCGGTAGAGGGTGAACAGGTGCATGGCCGGGTAGTGCACGCCAATGCCGATCTGGCGTTGTTTCATCTGCTCAATGAATTCGCCACGGCTGATCTTCAGGCGCTGCAGCGGCAGCAGCGGTTGGAACATGTGCCAGTTGCTGTGCTCGAAATCCGCCACAGGTAGTTCCAGCCCCAATGCCGGGTCGATGTGGGAAAAATAGTGACGGGCCAGCTCGCGGCGTTTGTCGGTAAAGGCCTGCAGATAGGGCAATTGACCGAGGCCAATACGGGCGGCGATATCGGTCAGGTTGGCCTTGCCACCTGCCACATCGACATCCATGCCGCCGTCGGCAAAACGCACCACGCCTTGCAGGCGCAGTTTCTCGAACAATACCACCTGCGATTCGTCGTTGAGTACCAGACAGCCGCCTTCGCTGGTGGTGAGGTTCTTGTTGGCGTGAAAGCTGATCGAGATCAGGTCACCAAAGCTGCCGATCGGTTTGCCTTGCCAGTTGGCGCCCATCGACTGTGCCGCATCTTCGATCACGCGCAGCGTGTGGCGCTCGGCGATGTCATATAGACGATCCCGATCCACTGGCAGGCCTGCCAGGTCAACCGGCATGATCGCCTTGGTGCGTGGTGTGATGGCGGCTTCCACTGCATCCAGGTCAATGTTGCGAGTGATCGGATCGACGTCGACAAATACCGGTGTTGCTCCCACATGCAAAATCACGTTGCCAGTGGCGACCCAGGATAAGGGGGTGGTGATCACTTCGTCACCCGGGCCGATATCCAGCAGCTGCAGCGCGATTTCCATGCCGGCTGTGGCCGAACTCAATACGCGTACCGGTCGGCCACCACAATAAGCCGATAGTTCGGCTTCGAATTGCTTGACCCTGGGGCCGCTGGTAATCCAGCCGGAACGCAGTACATCAACCACACCCTGAATCGTCGCTTCGTCAATCGTGGGGCGGGTAAAGGGCAAAAATTCCATGTATTTCAACTCTTGGTAACCAGATAAACGCCGACGATGATGATGCCGATGCCGGCAATACGCATGGTGGTCAACGATTCGCCAAACAGCCACCAGGCGGCGAGTGCGTTGACGATGTAGCCGATCGACAGCATCGGGTAGGCAATGCTGACCGGTACCCGCGACAGCGCCATGATCCAGACCACCACGCTAATCACATAACAACTCAGCCCACCCACAATGAAAGGGTTGCTGGCCAGTTGCCAGCCAATGGGCAGCGCATTGCCGAGGCTGAATTCGAAGTGGCCGACACGATTGGTGCCGGCCTTGAGCAGTAGCTGCGCGCAGGCATTCAGCAGCACGCCGGAGAGGATCAGGAAAAATTCGACCAGTTTCATGGTTTGGCAATCACCACACGGCGGGTATCGCGGGCAATCACCCGCATCGGAATAAAGTTGTCTTTCAGCAGCGAATCGTAGTCGTCCGGCCTCAGGATTGCCAGGGCGCGCCGATCCTGGTTCCAGCGCACGCGGAATGCTTCCAGTGTGTCGATCGCCTTGTGCGGTTCTGCCTTGAGGCCCAGATCGAGTTCATCGCGGTAATGCACCAGGATAAAGGTGCGCTGCAGGTAAAAGGGCAGCGTCTGATCATAGGTTTTGATGCTGTAGAACGGCACCTCCGGCGGCGCCAGATCCTTGATTGCTTGCGCCAGATGATAGGACGAATTGGAACGGGCAAGGCTGTTGTGGCCGCACAGCAGTAGCGATGTGCCGAGGGCGCCGGCGACAGCCGTCACCAGTAGCGCATTAAATGCCTGTTGCCGCCGGCTGAACCACCATGCCGCTGCAAATCCGGCCAGGCCAATCAGGGTGGCCGCACGCACCCAGGCCGCATAAGCATGGATCATCTCGGCCGGCGTGTTGTCGCTGGAAAAGTCCCTGAATGACGGCGCAAGCCAGGCGGCGATGGCCAGCAGCGCTGCCAGCAGCGCCAGCAGGCCAAAATGTGGTTGCAGTGTTTTGCCATCCTGCCGCACCAGATAACGCGCCAGCAGGATTGCCAGGGCCGGAAAAACCGGCAGGATGTAGGCAGGCAGTTTGGATTGCGAGAGGCTGAAAAATACGAAAATGAATACCGACCAGATCACCAGCAGCAGGCCGGGGCGGAAGCTTTCGTTGCTTTCTGCCCGAACACCATCCCGCAGGCTTTGCCCCAGCCAGCTAAGCCACGGGCTGATTCCCAACGCCAGCAGCGGGATAAAAATCCACCACGGCTCCACTCGTCGTGCGACATCGGTGGTAAAACGCTGGAAATGCTCATGGATGAAGAAAAAGTGCAGGAATTCCGGATTGCGTTGCGATACCAGCACAAACCATGGCAACGTCAGCAGCGCAAACAGCAGTAATCCCTTGCCCCAGTGCATGCGTGCCAGCAACCGCCATTGGCCGGTAAGCACAACGTAGATCACCAGCGCGGCGCCGGGCAGTACCAGCCCGATCAGGCCCTTGGATAACATCGCGCCGGCCATGGCCGCCCACGTGATCAGCATCCAGTTACGGTTGTCTTTGTCGCTGGCCTGATCGCGGTGTGCCAGCAGAAAGCCGACCAGTGCCAGCTCCAGAAAAAACGATACGCCCATGTCGAGGGTGTTGATATGGCCCAGCGCCACCTGATAGAAGCTGCTGCCCAGCACCATGCCGGCCAGCAGCCCGACATGCCGGCCATACAGGCGCCGGGCGGCAAACGCTGCCAGCAGCACGCCGGCAAAACCGGTGAGCGCTGTCCACAGCCGTGCCGTCCATTCGTTGACGCCAAAGATGCGGAACGCGGCAGCGGTGGCCCAATACTGCATCGGCGGTTTCTCGAAATATTTCAGCCCGTTCAGGCGCGGCGTCACCCAGTCGCCGCTGACTGCCATTTCGCGCGAAATTTCGGCATATCGGCCTTCGTCGGGTTTGACCAGTTTGCGGTAATCGAGCTGGCCAAACCACAGCAGACCAAACAACAGTGTCAGAACAATGAAAAAACGCGGCTTGGGGAGTGATGGCTGAACAGGCACAGAGCAGGCAGACACAAAGAAGATGGGCGAGTATAGCACCGCCAACCTTAAGCGCAGCTTATGCCTGAGCCCGAGTGTTGGCCCGTGCCATATCCACGGGCCAGGCTGCAGGCCAATACCATGGCGGCTTGCAGGCTGGCCGCCAGGCCAATGCCAGCGCGCCTTGCAGGGCTGGGCCTTATCTGATGGGCTTTGCTGGCGTCATTTGCGTGCGGCGGGCGGCTTGCCGCCACGCAGCAGCACAAACAGCGCGCCGGCACCACCATCAACATTCGGTGCCTGACAGAATGCCAGTACCTCATCACGCTGCATCAGCCAGCCCGGCACTTTGCCCTTTAAGACTGATTCGCGGTTTTTCGAGCCCAGGCCCTTGCCGTGAATGATGCGAATGCAGCGTACATGCTGCTTGCGGCAATCGATCAGGAATTGGGCAACGGCGAAGCGTGCCTGGTCGACATTGCAGCCATGCAGGTCGATTTCCCCCTGAATCACCCAGTGGCCGCTGCGCAGCTTTTTCAGGGCGTCGCGCCGAACGCCATCACGCAGGAATACAATTTCGGCGCCGGTTTCCGGGCCGAACTCCCACGGATTCCAGTCACTCATCGCATCAATCAGCGCCTGCTGTTCGTCGCGCTGATGCTGGAACGGGTGGGGGGGCGGTTTCGGTGTCGGGCGATGGACACGATTGCCGGCCGGCATCGGTTTGACGTCGCGCATTTCCCGCAGGAACAGTTCGCGGTCGCTCGGCGGCGGTGGAAGCACAACAGCCGGGCGGCTGGGCCGCGCCGGCTGTTGCAGTTGTTTGCGCAACGCCCGCAGCCGGGCCAGCGCATCGTCTTTCATCGGCCTGGCTTATTTGCCGAGTTTGTCGAGATAACGCTCGGCGTCGAGCGCAGCCATACAACCGGTCGCCGCACTGGTTACAGCCTGGCGGTAGTTGTGATCCTGCACGTCGCCAGCGGCAAACACCCCGGCAATGTTGGTGGCGGTGGCATTGCCGTTGCGGCCGCTCTGGGTGACGATGTAGCCGCCATCCATGTCCAGCTGGCCGGCAAAGATGTCGGTATTGGGCTTGTGGCCGATGGCGATGAAACAGCCGGTCAGTTCCAGATCCTGCGTGCGGCCATCCACGGTGGATTTGATGCGCACGCCGGTTACACCGGTGTTGTCGCCCAATACTTCGTCCAGCGTGTGGTTGGTGGCCAGGGTGATTTTGCCTGCAGTCACCTTTTCATTCAGCTTGTCGATCATGATTTTCTCGGCGCGGAAGGTGTCGCGCCGGTGGATCAGTGTCACATGGCTGGCGATGTTGGCCAGATACAGCGCTTCTTCGACGGCGGTATTGCCGCCACCCACCACACAGACTTTCTGGTTGCGATAGAAGAAACCATCGCAGGTGGCACAGCCAGATACGCCGCGACCCATGAATTTCTCTTCCGAAGGCAGGCCCAGATACTGTGCCGAAGCACCGGTGGCAATAATCAGCGCATCACAGGTGTAGGTGCCGCTGTCGCCAATCAGCGTGATCGGTTTCTCGCTCAGCCTGGCGGTGTGGATGGTGTCGAAAATCATCTCGGTGTTGAAGCGTTCCGCGTGCTTCTGGAAACGCGCCATCAGCTCCGGGCCCATCACGCCATCGGCATCTGCCGGCCAGTTGTCGACTTCGGTGGTGGTCATCAGCTGGCCGCCTTGAGCCAGACCGGTGATCAATACCGGATTGAGATTGGCGCGAGCTGCGTAGACAGCAGCGGTGTAGCCGGCAGGGCCGGAGCCGAGAATCAGCAGGCGTGCGTGTTTGGTCGTGCTCATAGTGGATCGCTCTGTAGATGAGGTGGATAAGTTCGGGAAGGCGCTGTTGACCGTCCGCATCAATGTGCTGCAAGTCTACTGTAAATGGCTGCGGGCTTGAACGCTTTCAAGCCCGCCAGCAGCATAATTCTTCCTATCGTAGCGATAGCACCTGGCAATGCCAGGTGCTGTGGCAATCAGTTCTGTGCCGGCGTTTCGCGGACGATTTTCATTGCCGATGCCACCAGCCCGCCCATGTCCGCCAGATTGCCCGGCAGGATCAGCGTATTGCCCTGTTTGGCCACGCCGGCAAATGCCTCGACATATTGCTCGGCGACCTTCAGGTTGACGGCCTCCATGCCGCCTGGCTGGCGGATGGTTTGCGCCACCATATGGATCGCCTCGGCCGTTGCGCGTGCCACCAGCTTCACTGCCTCGGCTTCACCCATGGCGCGGTTGACGGCAGCCTGTTTTTCGCCCTCGGATTGATTGATGGCAGCCTGCATCTCACCTTCGGATTTCTGGATCGATGCCTCGCGCTCACCGGTGGCGATGTTGATCTGCTCCTGCTTGCGGCCTTCAGAGGCGGCGATCAGTGCGCGTTTTTCGCGTTCAGCAGTGATTTGCGCCTGCATCGCGTGCAGGATGTCGCCCGGCGGCGTCAGATCTTTGATCTCGTAACGCAACACTTTCACCCCCCAGTTGGCTGCCGCTTCATCCAGCGCGGCCACCACGGTGCGGTTGATGTCGTCGCGTTCTTCAAAGGTTTTATCCAGTTCCATCTTGCCAATCACCGAGCGCAGCGTGGTTTGCGCCAGCTGGGTGATGGCGAGGATCGGATCGCTGGAACCGTATGATGCCAGCTTCGGGTCGGTGACCTGGAAATACAGGATGCCGTCCACCTGCAGTTGTGTGTTGTCGCGGGTGATACACACCTGGCTTGGCACATCCAGCGGGATTTCCTTCAGGCTGTGTTTGTAGGCAATGCGGTCAATAAACGGCAGCACAATGTTCAGGCCCGGCTGCAAAACGCCGTGAAACTTGCCCAGGCGCTCCAGCACCCAGGCGTTTTGCTGTGGCACCACTTTCACCGATTTGGCGATAAACACGATGACAACAACAAGGATGATCAGTGCAACGGGCATGGCTCAGGTCTCCGGTTTCTGGTCTGACAGCAGCAGGGTTGATCCCCTGATGCCAACAATAAAAAAGGCTTCCGCATCTGCGGCTCCACTGCTCAATTCCGCATCCCAGTCAGCACCACGATGCCGCACCCTTGCATGGTGTGGCGTGTGCCATTGCAGAATGACAACCTGCTGGCCGATATCCAGCAGATTGTCCGGCGGGTTTGCTGTGGTTTTGCTGCGCTGCCGTTTGTGCCACAGCAGGGCCAGCCCGGCCAGGCTGAAAAAGGCCGCTGCCAGCAATTGCACCGGCAGCCCGCTGCCCAGCCAGGCCAGCAGTGCGCTGAGGCAGAAGGCGAGGGCAATCACCAGTAAATAAAACGTGCCGCTCAACATTTCTCCCACCAGCAACAAGCCGGCGAGCAGAATCCAGATCAGATGGTTGGACATGGTTCTCCTAGCGCTTGCGCATTACGGGGCGTGCGCTCGCTTCGTTCGTCGGCTTCGGTGTCAGGGTAATCGAAAGCAGGGCATTGGTTTCGCGCAGCCGCTGCGAGAGTATCAATGCCACATTACGATACAGCTTTGGTGCAACCAGCGGAATACGTATCAGTGCACTGCGGTCGAAAGCCAGAAGGATACAGGGGCTGACTGCGCGAACCGTGGCCGAACGTGGCTGCTGATCCAGTATCGCCAGTTCGCCGAATACCTCACCGGGCTCCAGTGCGGCCAGCACTTGCATGTCCAGCGTGGTTTCCCTAACCACCTCCAGCAAGCCGGCCACAATGATGTACATTTCGCTGCCCTCCAGCCCCTGGCGAATCACAATTTCGCCTGGGCCGGCTTCCAGCTTGCGGCAATTGGCAATGAATTCGCGAATATCCTCGTGCGACAAGCCGGCAAACAATTTGACTGACTGCGACAACTTTTTGACTAGACTGTCGTTAAGCATGGTTTCCCGCTCCGTTTGCCTTCATTCTAGCCATTCGGGACCAATTTGCCGCGATTGCCGCCGGCAGGGAAATCCCCAGCACTTTTGTTTACAGGGAGAAGACGATGCAAATCGAATCAACACGTTTTGGCCGGATCGAAGTGGACCCGGAAACGATTATCGAATTTACACAACCGCTGGCAGGTTTTGAAGGCTCGCGCCGCTTTAAGCTGTTGCACGAAGATAGCGCACAGCCGATCGTAATGTGGCTGCAGTCGCTGGATGAGCCGGATGTCGCGTTTAATCTGATCGACCCGGCTCAACTGGGGTTGACCTACGAAATCGAATTGAGTGATGCCGAGGCTGCCGCGCTGCAAATGCAGAACCCGGCCGACGTGAGCGTGTTACTGCTGATCGGCAAGGAGGAAGAACATCTGGCGCCCAAGCCCAGTTCGCCAATCCTGATCAACACCAGCGCCCGCCTTGGCCTGCAGAAAAGCGGTATTCGCGCACAGATCATCTTCACCAATCGTTGAGCTGATTCCGGCTTGGGGTGATGCTGCATCAGGTGTATCATTGCCCCTTCCTTTCTGCTCATTCCTGTCCGCATGAAAACCACATTTCTTGATTTTGAACAGCCGATTGCCGAACTCGAAGCCAAGATCGAGGAGTTGCGCTTTGTGCAGGATGATTCGGCGCTGGATATCTCCGAAGAAATCAGCCGCCTGCAGGACAAGAACCAGGAATTAACCAAATCCATCTATGCCAAGCTCAATGCCTGGCAGATTTCGCAGGTCGCACGTCATCCGCAGCGCCCTTACACGCTGGATTACCTGTCGGGCGTATTCACCGACTTTGAAGAGTTGCACGGCGATCGCGCTTATGCCGACGATGCGGCAATTGTTGGTGGCCTGGCGCGTTTTAATGGTCAATCCTGCATGGTAATCGGCCATCAGAAAGGGCGTGATACCAAGGAAAAAATCGCGCGCAATTTCGGCATGCCGCGCCCGGAAGGTTATCGCAAGGCATTGCGCTTGATGAAAATGGCCGAAAAATTCGGTCTGCCGATTTTTACCTTTGTTGATACCCCCGGAGCCTATCCCGGTGTGGGTGCAGAAGAGCGTGGCCAGTCGGAAGCGATTGGCCGCAACCTGTTTGAAATGGCCAAACTGCGGGTGCCGATCATTGTCAGCGTGATTGGTGAAGGTGGTTCTGGTGGTGCATTGGCGATCGCTGTCGGCGACATCGTGCAGATGCTGCAGTATTCGACCTATTCGGTGATTTCTCCGGAGGGGTGTGCCTCTATCCTGTGGAAAAGTGCTGACAAGGCGCCGGACGCCGCAGAGCTGCTTGGGATTACCTCCAATCGTCTGAAAACACTGGGTCTGATCGACCGGGTGGTGCCAGAGCCTTTGGGTGGTGCCCACCGCGATTCCGCCGCGATGATGCAGACCATGAAAAAAGCGCTGGCCGATGGCTTGAAGAACCTCAACAACAAGTCTGTCGATGATTTGCTGAGTGCCCGTTTCGACCGTATTCTCGGCCATGGTCGCTTCAAGGAAATCAACGCCTCTGCCGCCTGATGCCAATGCCTTGCAGCAACAACTGCTTGCCGCGCTGAAGCCGTTTGCCGGCCGCTCTTGCGTGCTTGGCCTGAGTGGCGGGCTGGATTCCGTCGTATTGCTGGATCTGCTGGCTCAGGTTGCCCCGGCACTACAGCTCCGGCTGTCGCTGGTTCACGTCAATCACCAACTCAGCCCTTTTGCCTCTGACTGGCAGCAGTTCTGCGTCCAGCTGGCACAGCAGTATCAATTTCCCATCATGGTGCAATGCGTTCAGCTGCAGCGCAGAGGCGGCGAGAGTCTGGAGGCCGTGGCGCGCGATGCCCGTTATGGCGTGTATGCCAGCCTTGGCGCAGATGTATTGCTGCTGGCCCACCATCTTGATGACCAGTGCGAAACACTGTTGCTGCGTTTGTTGCGCGGTGCAGGCGTGCATGGCTTGAGCGGCATGCCACGGCAGCGTCAGTTGGCAGGCACATCAACAACCCTGCTGCGCCCCTTGCTGGGTGTCGGCCGCGCGGCATTGCAGCAGTATGCTGAAGCGCGGCAGCTACGCTGGGTCAGCGACGAGAGCAATGATGACCCGCGTTTTCGACGCAACTGGTTACGCCACTCGGTTTTCCCCTTGCTGGCATCGGTGTTTCCCCATTATCGCCGCCAGCTGGTGCAAACTGCGCAACACCTGGATGACGCAGCGCAAATTCTCGACCAGGTTGCGCAGGCAGACTTTGTTGGCAATCTGGCGACCGCCTGTTTGCAGCTGGATGCCTTGGCACAACTTGGCGAGGAGCGGCAACGCAATCTGCTGCGCTGGTTTTTACGCCAATACGGGCTGGTGCCCTCGGTTGCCTGCCTGGCGCAACTGCGGCAACAAATGTTGACCGCCGGGATGGATGCCTGCCCCGCATTGCGCATCGATGACTGGATGCTTGAGCGTTATCGAGGCTGCCTGTATTTGCATCGTGGTAGCGAGGTACCGAGTGTCCCTTGCATCAATCTGCGCTGGAATGGCGAGCCTGACATTCGTCTGGATGGATGGGCCGGGCGCTTGCTGTTTCGTGCCGGCACGGGGCCGCTGACGGTGGCAGCGCATCATCTGCGAGCTGCACCGCTACAAGTTAGATTGCGGCGGGGAGGCGAGCGCTTGCGGCCCGCGGTACAAGCGGCAAACCGTCAGCTCAAGCATGTGTTGCAAGAATCAGCGATGCCGCCCTGGCAACGCCGTGGCTGGCCCCTGTTATGGCAAGGCGAGCAATTGTTGGCGGTGCCTGGGGTGGCCGTTGCGGCAGCATTTCAGCCACAAAATGGCGAAAGTGGCGTGCTGATTGAATGGCAGCCCGATGTGCCATTTATGCTGCAACGCACTGACGAAAAAACTGTTTTGCCTGAAGATTGAGTCTATACTCCATTCAGGATTGCCGGCGTTGCGAAGGTGGCGCCGGTTTCCTTTGCATCAAGCAGCGAGCGTTCCGCCCGGACTTCTGGTAGCCAGGTCCGGGCGTTTTTATTGGCGTTAGCTGATCTGGTGCTGCAGTTCAAAACCCGCGCCGCGATCCAGTCCCAGATGCTCGACCAGATAGGGCAGTACATGTTGCAAGGTAGCCGGCAGGTTATAGGGCGGGTTGACAATATACAGCGCGCTACCATGCATGCCGAAGCCGTCTGCCGACGGGGTGTTGACGGTCAGGCTGGTATACAGCCAGTCGCCGGGCGTGACAGCGCGCAATTGCTGCAGCAGATCGCGTGACTCGGCACGCTGCAGCAATGGAAACCAGATGGCGTAACAGCCGGTGGCAAAACGTTTCAGGGCTTCCTTGAGGCTGCTGCAAACCCGTGCGTAATCACGCTTGTCTTCATATGGTGGATCAATCAGCACCACGGCGCGGCGCGGTGGTGGTGGCAGCATCGCCTTCAGACCGTCAAATCCGTCGGCTTTTTCGATCAACACCTGTCTGCCGCTGCCTTCAAAATTGGCCTGCAGCAATTGGCAATCGCTGGGGTGTAATTCAAACAGGCGCATCCGGTCGATATCGCGTATTGCCTGCCAGGCCACCCAGGGTGATCCGGGGTAATACACCAGCTTTTCGTCTTCGTTGATGGAGGCAACCGCATCGACATAAGTTTGTAATGCCGGTGGCAGATCGCCACGTTGCCACAATCGGCCGATGCCGCTTTCAAATTCCCCATTCTTGGTGGCGTAACCTTCTGCCAGGCTATAAATGCCGGCGCCGGCATGGGTATCGATATACCAGTAGGGTTTGTCCTTGCGGCCGAAATATTCCATGAGTTGCAGTAATACACAGTGCTTGAGCACATCGGCGTGATTGCCGGCATGGAAGGCGTGGCGGTAACTCAGCATTCAGGCTTGATCCTTGTTGGGTGTTTCGGCGGGGGTGTCATGTTCCTGCTGATACAGCCAGTCCTGCAGCAATGTGTAGGCAATTGCCAGAATAGTCGGGCCGATGAACAAGCCGACGAAGCCCCAGGCCAGCAAGCCGCCGATCACGCCGATGAAAATCAGCGCCAGCGGTAAATCTGCCCCCTGACTGATCAGATACGGCTTGAGGAAGTTATCGATGGTGTTCACCACCAGTAGCCCCCACAGTGCCAGACCGCTGGCGGCGAAACTGTCGCCACTTTGATACAGCCAGAAGGCTGCAGGTGCCCAGATGAACAGGGTGGGCAGTTGCACGATGGCGATCAGGAAGGTGGCAAAACCCAGCGCGGCTGCGGCGGGCACGCCGGCAACAATCAGACCGATGGCGGTCAGGGCTGCCTGTACGAACGCGGTGCCCATTACCCCGGCAGACACGCCACGAATGGTTTTTTGCGCAGTGTCTGCCAGATATTCGCCACGCAGTGGTGAAATACGGCGCGCAAAGCGCATGGCGAAATCGGTGCTGCCCTGATGTTTGGCCAGCAGGATCATGGCGACAATGATGGCTATCAGAAACTGCACCGCAGCCATGCCGGCGCCGGTGCTTTTTTTCACCAGCCATAACACCGCCTCTTTGAGAAAGGGGGTAATTTGCTGCAAGGTTTCGCTTAAATGCTGCAGCATGTTCTGCCACGCCTGGGCAATTTTTACACCCACCACCGGCAGGCCCAGCAGCCATTCGGGCAATTCATAATTTCTGACGGTTTCGACATTGATATTCTGATCCATCAGCCAGTTCACACCCTGAACCACCGAGATGCCAAGCATGATCAGTGGTATCACCAGCAGGCTGGCGAGCGCCAGGCCCAGCACGGTGGCGGCCAGCCCGCTGCGCTCGCCCAGGCGATGGCGGATACGGCGATACAGTGGCCAGAGGGAGATGGCAATGATTGCCCCCCAGATGATGGCGCCGAGGAACGGGGCAAACACGCGGAAGCAGGCATAAATCAGCGTAACAACAATGGCCAGCTGGATATAGGTTTCAAAGCGTTGAATCGATTTGGGCGCGCTCATCTTGGTCTCGGGGGGCAGGGGTGCTCGGATCATAACAAATCAATCAGGCCGGGTTACCCGTCTTTTGCAAAAAAGCCGGATTGCCGCGTGCGCCGGTATCACGATAATCCTGCAGCAAGGTTTGCATGGCGTGCGCCGCCTGTTGCGGTTGCTGGCTTAGCCATTGGTAAACCAGATCAAACAGGCGTTCCAGCGCAATCTGGTAGGTTTGCTGCGAGTGTTGCCACAGCCAGTCGGAAAACGCCATGAACTCGGCAAATGGCTGTGTTCCCAGCAATTGCGGCAAGGTCTGGCGAAAGCGCCCGCTGTTGCCAATCAGATCCCAGTAGCGGGCAAAGCGGTTAAGGCGCTGCAAAGTCACAAAATCCAGATCGCGATTACGCAGGATGTTGTAGGGCGGCAGCGGGTTGTAACGCATCTCGAAAGCTTCGGTGTGGCGCGCCAGTGGCGTGCCGCGCAGGCGTTTGAGAATGCCCAGCTGGATTTCCTGCGGGCCGAGTGCCAGTAGCCGGTCAAAGCCGGCGGCAAAGCTCTCCAGTGATTCCCCCGGCAGGCCGGCAATCAGGTCGGCATGGATGTGTGCTTGCGTATGCTCGCGCAGCCAGCGCAGATTGGCTTCGGTCTTGGTGTTGTCCTGCTTGCGGCTGATGAGTGCCTGTACCTCGGGGTTAAACGTCTGGATGCCGATTTCCAGCTGCAGGGTGCCGGCCGGAAATTGTGCAATCGCCTGTTTCAGCTTGTCTGGCAGGTGATCCGGGATCACCTCGAAGTGCACAAACAGATCCGCTGTCAGCCGTTGCAGGAAGAAATCGAGAATCTGCAGGCTGGTCTTGATGTTGAGGTTAAACGTACGATCCACAAACTTGAAGGTGCGCGCGCCACGCTGATAGAGGTGCTCCAGCTCCGCCAGAAATGCATCCAGCGGAAATGGCAGGGAGGTCTTGTCCAGCGAAGACAGGCAGAATTCGCATTTGAACGGACAACCGCGCGAGGCTTCGACATAAACCAGCCGGTGTGCCAGATCGCGATCACTGTAAAGCTGGTAGGGGAATTTCAGCTGCGCCAGCGGCACCTGTTCGCCGGCAACGCGTTTTTGCAGCGGTTTGGGGCCAAACAGAATCGCCTGGCACAGCCTGGAAAAGCTGACATCGCCCGGGCCGCTGATGACGTAATCGGCATCGCGGATAATCGCCTGCTGATCTTGTTCGAACGATACCTCCGGGCCACCCAGTACAATCTGGATATCCGGCCTGACCTGCTTCAGCAGCGCCACCACCTGGGTGGTTTCGACAATGTTCCAGATGTAGACGCCAAAGCCGATGATGCGTGGCTCCAGTGCCAGCAGCCGTTCGACAATATCCAGCGGGCGCTGGTTGATCACAAATTCGGCAAGCCGGGTGCGCCCGGCGAGATCGCCCATATTCGCCAGCAGATAACGCAGGCCCAATGATGCGTGGGAAAAACGCGAGTTGAGGGTGCTCAGGATAATATCAGGCATCGGGCAGCAGCAGGCGCAAAAGCGCCATTATACGCATTCACACCTTTACTGCCCGGGCCTCAGCTGTTTGCAGCTGGCTTCAGCGAGAGTAATTCCTGAATCTGCTGCACTGCACCGATGCTGATGAATTTGATGAACTGCAGGCCGGTTTCATATTCATTCTGGCCGGCAATGCCACTGATGCGGGCGATGCGGCAATGCGCCTGAACCACGGTATCGGCCAGTTGCATGATCAGGTGGCAATTGGATTCGGTCAGCGGCGACTGATGGCGTACTTTCAGCCCGTGGATGGAGATGTCTTCAACTGTGGCACGGATTCCCGATCCCTTGGACTGGATCAGGCGTGCCGGGGCGCGATAACTTACCCGCGGATTGGCTCGTTGATTGTAAAACATGTGGTGTTGTCTTTTTTGTCATTGTTAGGTTTTTTATAGACCATGCAATAACTGTGCCGCAATATAAAAATCAACACGTTGTAGCGACTTGTTAAAGTGAGTGTAAAGTTTTTCGACAAATTGGCTGAATGCGGGGTCGATTTGCCGCGTGGCTGGGCACACGCTCAGTCTTTGCTGATCAGATAGCGGCGCCGTTCACTCGGCCAATTGCCATGTTGCAACACATGCCAGATAACCGGCAGCAGGTCGTACAACAAGGGCAGCCACAGCAGTAGCGAAACCCCTGCTGTCAGGCTGTAAAGCAGCGGCGCGCTACCGCTGGCGAGAATGATCATGCCGATCAGTCCCAGCGTCATGGCAAGTGCCCATAGGATCAGGGAGCGGGGCCGGGCGTAGGAAAACAGTCGGAGCAGGGTGGGCATGATGTTTCAGGAAATAATGAATTATTGTCGTGTAACGATATTGTCTGCCGCGGTTTTCGACGCGCTACGTGGCTTGAAAAAGGCTCTTGTTGGGCGGAATGCGGGGGTCAAGGGGCAATCAGAAACGACAGGTCGTCGCGGCTTTGCTCCGCTTCCCGCAGCAGCTCAAGCAGATCCTCGGCACGGGCGCCGAGGGTGTGCGGGCGATGCCAGACGATTTCCAGCGGCCCCGGCAGATCGGTGCTGAGAGCATCCCACAGCGCATCCAGATTGTTGCCAAAATGGGCCGGCAACGGCAATTGTTCTGCCAGCTGCCGATAAACGTCGTCCATGCTGCGAACGTCAGTCAATACACAACGCCTTAGCGACATGCGGCTACCTCGGTAAAGGTTCGGTAATGGTCAACGGTGACATAACGTTGCCCGGCGCTGGAAAACAGCAACCGTTTGGCGCCACGCTTGCCGCCGCGATAATGCAGATCGGCTTCACGCCACTGGCCTGCCGGCAATGCCCGTTCGCGATTGCCAAAGCGGTCGCCGCCGATGCTTTTGCCTTTCAACTCGGGAATCGACCACAGGTCTTTGCCCGGACGCCAGCCTGCCGCTTCGGCGCCACGTTTGTTGATGTATTTTGGCGGAAGCTGTCGAAACTGGCTTTGTGCCAGCGCAGACAGCACCTCGGCCAGCTCGCGGCTATCCAGTTTCGGGTTCAGTCGCTGGTTGAGCTGGCTGGCGACCTCATCGCAGCCCGGCAGGGCCTGGGCCCGGCCTGCCGTCAATAACAGGCAGGCGAGGAGCAGAAGATGACGTATGGCGATATTGGGCATGGTGCAGTCAGTTGCGGCTTTTCAGGCTGTCGCGAATTTCACGCAGCAATACCACTTCTTCCGGTGTCGGTGCCGGCTCGGCAGCAGCAGGTGCGGCCGCTTCTTCGCGTTTCATGCGATTGATGCCCTTGATCAGCAGGAATACGGCAAAGGCCACAATAATGAAGCTGATGAGCACGTTGAAGAATACGCCGAAATTGATGCTGACAGCCCCCGCATCCTGTGCCGCTTTCAGTGTTTCATAAGGGCCGGCGGCCTTGTTGCCATCCTTGAGCACCAGAAACAGGTTGGAAAAATCGACATTGCCAAGCACCAGTCCGATTGGCGGCATGATCACGTCTTTCACCAGTGAATCGACAATTTTGCCGAACGCGCCGCCGATGATGATACCGACCGCCAGGTCGACAACATTGCCACGCATGGCAAATTCCTTGAATTCCTTGAGCATTGCGGATCCTTTTTTCCTGTGTGTGATGTTGTGCCGGTAGCCGGCGCCCCTGTTGATTATCGATAAACTCTCACATGGAGTAAATCAGCGACAGCATGCTTACCATGTCGTTCTTTTCCACACCCTCCGGCACTGGCGAAAGATGTTGCCATTCCAGGCCCAGCTTGAGCGAGATATTTTGGGTGAAACGACGCCGTAATTCGGCGTTCAGCTCCAGGTTTTTTTCATATTCCGTGCGGTAACTGCTGGCATCCTGGCGAAATTCCCATTGGTCGTCGATCTGCCAGCGCAGGTTTTCGGCCAGCACATTCACCACTGTCTGGTAACGGCTATCGTCCAGGCGCTTGGCATGTTGCCAGCCGAGGCCCGCCTCCAGATCAAAGCGCAAGGGCTTGCTGCGCACTACGCTGTAGCCAAGCCCGCTGCTGGCTGTGGCCGAACGTTGCAGGTAGGAAAAACGATCGTATTCGAATGCCAGCTTGGCAAACAGATAACCCGGCTGGTCAACGAAATACCACTCCCCGCGGCTTTTCCAGTAGGCTTTTTCTTCGCTCAACGTCATCGGTTCGCCACTGGTAGCCGCCTGCTCCCGGTAAAACGAAGCCTTGTGTTCATATCGCCGGAGCGCGTCTTCCTGCTCGTAACTGCCGGCCAGCCTGATTTCGCGGTTGGGCGAGTTGCCGGTGCTGATGTTCAGCCCGATCTCGCCATCCACCCGGCTTTTGTATTCCTGCGGCGGTGGGCCGATCAGTTCATCGTCCGCCTGCAAGGCGCTTGTCGCCAGAACCGCACTGAACAGCAGCGCGCGCTGTAAGCACAACCCCGACATTCAAATACGTCCAATCCAGGCGGTAACTTCTTCACGGTCGTGATAAAGCTGTTTGATATGGATTTGATAACGGATGCCCGCGCGTTCCAGGCGTTGATCAACCAGGGCGGTGCAGCGCTGCAGTTCGAGATAACGTTTTTTCATCGGCAATTTGAAGTTGACGATCACTTGTCTGGCCCAGCCTTCTGCCAGCCAGTCGGCCGCCAGTTGGGCAATGCGGATCGGCTGTTCCACCATGTCGCACACCATCCAGTCCACCGGCTTTTTCGGCCGGTATTTAAAGCCGTCTGCGCGCACATGTTGCACCAGCGGGTCGTCACGCACTTCACCCTTGAGTGGCCCGTTATCCACTGCCGTCACTTTCAGCCCACGATTGCTGAGCTGCCAGGTCCAGCCGCCGGGCGCTGCTCCCAGATCCACTGCGCGCATGCCGGGCTGCATGATGCGCCGTAGCTGGCTGTCGTCGAGCAGGGTGAGTAGGGCTTCGGCAAGTTTCAGTGTGGAGCGGCTCGGTGCCTGATGTGGCATTTTCAGGCGCGGGATGCCCATCAGCCATTCGCTGCGGTTGTTGGGAATCGACAAAGCGATCAGACAGCTTTCCTGCAGCGGAAAAAACAGATGCAGGCGCGGCAGCGGAATCTCTTTGTCGGCAGGCTTGAATTGCCCGCGCTGTTGCAGTGCCTGTTCCAGCAGCGGTGCAAAACGTTTGCAGAAGCCGGACAGCGATTTGCCGTCGTTGGTGTCGGGGGTTTCCAGCCAGGGCTGCTGCGACAATGCAGGCAAGCCGGCCAGGGTATCAAGGATGGGCGTCAGTCGGTCGCGCCCTGGCATGTCAACGGGGGCCGCACAGACAAACAGCAACTGCCGTGCGAATACCAGTTGTGGCAGGCGGATAGCCTGCAGCTTTTGCAGGGTTTGTGGCGCCCCCAGCTGTGCCAGCACGTAAGCGCTGTTGGCGGTGGCGCTGATATTGGCATTGAGGCCGATATGTGCCAGCTGGTCGTGTATTTCGGCGGCGCATTCCTGCTCGAAGCCGGCCCGGCAGTAGCATAGCAGGGCATTGATTTTGGTTTGGTTATAGCGATTGGGCATGGACTGCGGGCAGGGGCAAATTGGCAATGCGCGATTATAGGCGTTTCTGCCGGTGCGGAATATGCGCGTCTGCGACAGTTGGCCATTGCTTGGGGTTGACCGACTATGCTGCGGAAGGGTTGTATTCTTGATAGATGTTAAGAAATATTGATTTGTGTCAATTGGCCATGTTATTGATATGGTTATAACTGAAGTGCTCATATCGCCAAGACACAAGGAGATTGAAAATGGCACTGTGGCAAGAATTGCTGTCGGATGACGTTGGTCGCATGAGTTTGGCTGTGATCGTGTTTGTGGTGATGATGGGTGGGTATTTTCTGCGTATGTTCATTCACAAAATGAACAATAACGAATAGTTTTTTCTGCTATGGCCGTTCCCGTCTCAGGGAGGTTTCCGTTTTATAAAGGGGCGCACGCCTGCCGGAACATCAACGGAAATCGAGTCGGAACGGCCTCCATCTTTTCTGTCGGCAAGCATCTGTTTGCGCTGTCGCGAGCGCCCCTCAATACAGTGCAGAGCCGCGCATGAGTGCGCCACACCCTCACAGCAAGATCGTGCCCGCCTCTCAGAACAGTGTCAGTTGGCCGCTTGCCGGGGGCCGGCAGAACTGGCTGAAATCCAGTTCATCCATCCGCATCTGGCGGAACCCCAAACGCTGATAAGCCAGCCGGAAGCGCTGTGCGATCATCCTGGCAAATTCGCCTTCTCCCCGCATTCTCTGGCCAAAACCGCTCTGGTTCAATTGCCCCTGGCGTGATTGGCGCACCAGGCTCAATACATGCTCTGCCCGTTCCGGGTAACAGGTCTGCAGCCATTGTTCAAATAAGCCCGCCACTTCCTGTGGCAGCCGCAACAAAACATAACTGGCGCTGATGGCGCCGTGTTCGTGTGCCAGCGTCAGCATTTGCTCCAGGTATTGATCGTTGAGAGCCGGGATCAGCGGCGCGGTCAACACGCCGACGGGTATCCCTGCGTCACTCAATTTACGAATCGCCTGCAGCCGGCGGCCCGGGCTGCTGGCACGCGGCTCAAGCCGGCGTGACAGGGTATTGTCGAGGCTGGTGAGAGAAATCAGCACCTGCACCAGCTTTTTTTCTGCAAGCGGCTGAAGTAAATCCAGATCGCGTTCGATCAAGGCATTTTTGCTGATGATGGTCAGCGGATGGCGTGTTTCCAGCATGACTTGCAGGATTGAGCGTGTCAGTTGCTGCTGGCGCTCAATCGGCTGGTAGGGGTCGGTGTTGCTGCCAAGGCAGATCACGCTTGGACGATAAGCCGGCTTGGCCAGCTCTTCGCGTAACAAGGCCGCTGCATTCGGTTTGGCGATCAGCCGCGTTTCAAAATCCAGCCCCGGTGAATAACCCCAATAAGCATGGCTGGGGCGGGCATAACAATAAATGCAACCGTGCTCGCAACCCTGATACGGATTGATGGATTGCGAAAACGGAATATCCGGCGACTGATTGCGGCTGATGATGCTCTTGGCCGGCCAGAACTCCACGCGGGTTGCGGGGGCGGGCTGCGCGGTTTCTTCGATGTCCCAGCCATCATCGTAATCTTCCCGCTGGTGCTGGCTGTAGCGATTGTGAGGGTTATCCGTTGCTGCCCGGCCTTTCAAAAGTTGAGTCATGTGCGTCTCTGACAAAAGATTGGGTAATGTAATTATATACAGCATGCTGTAATAAATGACAGATTTGGTGGCAATATGCAATCTTCCGTTGAAAGTTTGTTGCAGGACTCGCGCATCTGGCCTGGTCGTGATTGGCAGCTGACGGCTCGCCCCGGCCTGCCCAGCGGTTTTGCCCGACGAAGCCGTACTACAACGTGCCCTCCAATCTACGGAGGATTTACAGTGAGCTAATTGACTGCTTTAACAACGACAGTCCAACTCTCTGCGCTGCTGGTCGCGCCCTTGATCCAGCCAAAGCCGACCAGGGCGACGCCGAGCGCCGTGAGGGCCAGCAGCCGATATGGCCACGGAATCACACTCACGACGCCTCCCCGATGCACTGCCGGTATTCGGCTTCTCGCCGGGTAGCCAGATTGCCGGTGGCAGCACCACTGAGCTCGCCAGACGTGGTGGCGGATGCCGTGCGCGTGCCTGTGCCACTCTCGTGCGGCCAGGTGATAGTGAGCGTCACCGCCAGTTTGAAGGATTCGGTGTGTGTCCGCCGTCGGCGGACTGGGATTTGAATTTCCATCGATAGTGTCCACTTAAATTTTTAGTGGACACTATCTTCCTCGGTCTAGCGGGAATTGGGGAGATGGGTTGGCGAGACGCTTACCATCGACCGGCGCTTTGCGGTCATCGCAGCCAAGGCCGACCAGCACGACCTGATTGAGCAGTACAAGGCGGACGTGTTCACCCAGAGCCGGAACAAGGACGACGACAAGATCATGTCTGCGTCCTACTTGGAGCGGGCCAACCAGGTGAGCTCACTGGAGAACGTCGGGCAGTTTCTTGCCAAGTACGCCGAGGTGAACCGGGTGTTGCGCTTCCTCGGCGGAAGCACGGCACAGGCTGCCCAGCGCGTGTTCGATCTCTACAAGCGCCACGCTGGCGAGGTGAATGCCGCGTCGGATGAGATGGTTCGCCGCCACGCCACGGCAACCTGCGTCCAGGCTCCGGCGTAGATATGAAAGCGCTGCATCATAGTCCTTGGTTTAGACGATTCGGCCATTCTTGCTTGTGTTGACAATAGCTATACGCGCCACTACTATTTGTGTATCTGTTATACCTACACAAGGAGCCTCGCCATGCGTGCTGCCGCCATCAATCTACGTGCTCTGCCAGAGCAGCGTGACCTCATTGATCACGCCGCCAGCCTGTTAGGCAAAAACCGTTCGGACTTCATGCTGGAGGCCGCCTGCGAGCGCGCCCAGTCCGTTGTGCTCGATCAGGTTCACTTTGCGCTGGATGCCGACAAATTCCAGCAGTTTGTTGACCTACTGGATGCCCCGCCCAAGCCCAATGCTGGGCTGGAACGCCTGTTTGCTCTGAAACCTGCGTGGGACAAGGCATGAGCCTTGGCCTAATCGCGCCGCAGCCAATGATGTCAGATCATCACTGCGCCGATTTTTCCTGTGGCGAAGCGGTGCTGGATGAATGGCTCAAGCGTCGGGCGATGGCTAATCAGGTCAGCGGAGCCAGTCGTACTTTTGTCGTTGCGGATAAGGCGCGCCGTGTTTACGGCTACTACGCCATGGCGGCCGGAGCCGTGTCGCATCAACTGGCAACAGGCGGCGTGCGTCGAAACATGCCTGATCCTGTGCCTGTCATGGTCTTGGCCAGGCTTGCGGTCGACACCCAGGCCCAAGGCATCAAGTTGGGTGGCTCACTCCTGCAGGATGCCGTCAACCGCGCGGTGAGCGTTGCGCAGAACACGGGCGTTCGTGCCTTGCTGGTGCATGCGCTGCACGAACGCGCCAAGCTGTTTTACGAGTATTACGGCTTCCAGCCATCTCCGGCTGATCCACTGGTGCTGATGCTGCGCCTGAGTCATGCTAAGCCGTAACATCTTCGCCAACCGTGTTCCGTATGTTCGTCATTTCTTGGGTGAGAACGAATAAACGGAATACGGGATGTTTGAGCTTGGCTTCGGGCGTGAACAGCGTTGTCATGGGACATCAGGCTTGGAGAAGAAAATGCGCTATCCCGTGATGACTGAAAAACACGTCGCTGACCGTTGGCAGGTCAGCCTTAAAACGCTGCGTCGCTGGCGGCTCGATGGAGAAGGGCCTGTCTACTACAAGCTTTTCCGCCACGTTCGTTACCACGAGGCCGATGTCCTCGAATTCGAGCGACGCGGTGCGCGTCATCTGATGACGCTGCTCGGTATCAATCGAGAGTTCAAGCCCGCCGATGAGGATGGCGGCATGGCGCTTGATAGCCAAGAAAGTCGCTACCTCACAGCCAAAGACGCTGCTGAAGCAGCAACACTGCCCATCCACATTTTCCAAGAT
>JACCDG011413270.1_pt1 | contig 54323 bp, 75 predicted proteins | sample 7442471 | NCBI WGS metagenome assembly JACCDG01 (sample SAMN15323444, study PRJNA562643) | freshwater metagenome | isolation source: river surface water | place: USA:Blue River Watershed | collected 2017-08-17 | reverse complement strand
TTTTCAATGTCAACATTTCAAAACAAGCCCGTAGGTAATTTTTGAATATTTTTCCACGAATTGAATTTGCCTATTTTCAATTTCTGGATTTCAAAACTAAATTCATCATGGCTTTGCACAGGGCCCATACTAAGGCGAAAGCCCGCACTCATCCATACTTCAAAACGTCCAAACAAATTTGCAACGAATACGAAAAAACGAGCATACTAGTCATTATGAGATACTGGTTTATATGTGGTGTATCACGCTTATCTCAGAAAGGAATTTTGGTTCGATTTTATTTTTTGTGTAAAAAACGCCTGAAAACTTCACACCATATATACCTATCAACAAAATAAAATGTACGTACAAAATTTTTGAAGCCTAGTATATATGGTGTAAAGACTATAAAAGGGTATATGTGACCATATAAAAGACGTGTTTTATCATTAGCTATAGACTTATATGTGGATTGATGGTGATAATATAGAGAGATTTATTTGTTGTAACTGAAAACGTATATACTTTACACCACATATAAATTTGAATATAATATATTACATATACACATAAGTAAATAATACATAACGTATATATGGTGTAAAGTATATACAATTTATACAGACAGCAAACAAAATGTCCATTATTATCACCATCAATCCACATATAGACCGATTATCACCACACCACATATAAAACGCCACATTTGCGCATTTTATACCATTTTCTATCGCGCAAATGTGGCACAACATTACTTTCTTTTGCCTTACACACTCCTACTATCTATAACTACCCATCCATACCCTCACATTACTGCAAATACAATGCACAAAAACACGCACGTATAACTACTACAACACAACGTCACTACTATACCAAACTAACCAAACAAACCAACTAGCAATCATGGTCATACAGCCCGCGTCACCATGAATACAAGCCACTAAGATATCCAACACGTATATTCCCCCATTCCCACGTACTAACTGTATTTGCCCTTCCACAACAAATAAACAGACAGCTCTCGCCTTACACCAGCCCTGTGCAAATCTCGTTGCCTATCAGACCCAAAAATATTTCAATAAATGTACCTTATACGCTTCAAATCTCATGCGCCTTTGATGTTCTATCGCCTTTTCAAACGCTCTTTCTCTTTGTACGTAACTGCGCCCAATCCAGCCGCAGTTACTATCTATACAAACGGGATAATGTTTTGTTACACCATTGATATACCAATGTCTTGTTATAATGGTAACTATGTGCTTTCCATCTTCCACTAGAATATACCTCTCCTATTAGTCGCTACACACTGTAGCGTATACTCTAGGCTTTCTCCATTCTCTGTATGCTTGTCTAGTATCTCCTGTGCCACACCCATCATTGCACAAGTGATGTACATTCGCAGGGTAGGATTTTTCAATCCGTACTGTGCAAATGTCAATTCAAACAACCTAACGTGTTCATACTTCCAGTTATCAGGATGCCATTCAAACGTTTCAAACGCTACGCGCGTCCAACGCTCTGCTAACGTTTCCATCTTCAAGCCTCACACCACACTATTACTAGTGCATACCTTTTCGGTATCTCATGCTATCCTTCCGAATAGCATGGCGCATGACTAGGCTTGACAAATAAATAGCGTGCACATATCTGCTGATTTCTTTTTTGTTAGTTCTATATTCTCTCCTGGTAACACTAATCCGCATTGTGTATGATAGAGTAGTCTACCATAGTACAAACCTGTAAACCTTATCTTATGCCATAAGTTGAACGGTTTACGTTTGCTATCTTTTATCCTAACATACGTCATGCTAGTTTATCCTTTGCACTTTGTATTACTGCCATCAATCGCCCATACTTGTCGGATACCTCTTTCATTTCTTCTCGCGTCTTTTTCTTGTGTTCTTCTAGTTTACCCTCTGCGCCTTTTATCTTTCGGTACGCTTCCAACGCACACAAAATCACTTGTCGTTCATTTGCGTCAAACATTATCCTTCATACCTCATGTTTTGCTCAGGATTGTTTGCCCAGTATTCGTCATACCGTTTCAAGCTTTCTGCATTGCAATGCTTGAAACAAAGCGTACCATCACAACTAAGGCACGCTGCTTTTCCGTCAACATATCTCATCGGAACGTCTACGCTACAAGTCTTGCACTTGTAGGTACGTAGTTCTTTCATTGTGCTTACTCCTTATCCTGTAGATTTCCGTTCTTGAAATCTTCCAACAGTCTGAGGATAGCCCGCTGCATATCCTTGTACTTTTGTATGGCGTCTTGTGCGATCTTTTCATGATCCTGGTCACAGCACATGGTATCCTCGCATCGCACACCACATCCTAAATGGATGCATACCTTTTCGGTATCTCAGTCTACCTTTCGATAGACTGGCGCATGACTAGATGCTGTATTACTAGCTACATCTCGATAATGACAATTACTCCCGTCTCTTTTTCTGCCTCTTTTTCGATGGCATCCATAAACTTGTACGAATACCCGTCAATGTCAATCTGCATTGACTCTAGTTCTTCGAGAGTAAATCCCACCTTCGAGAGATGCTCTCCAATAGCTATGGCATGTCCCTGCCGAGTATCTTCTGTGATGTCGTAATGGTTTACGAACGTGATGGTTACGGTGCTCGCCATATCTCTTTCTCCTACCGTCTACTTAGGGACATAGCGTGATATCTAGTCTCGCGTTCTATGTTGATAGCTTGTGTCGAAACTGTGCCTAACCGTAGTACACTACATTTAGTTTAGATGTTTGGGGTGGTAGGCTTTTTCCGACACCATGTCAACCTACTTTTTAGCCTGATCGTTACCTAACAGGCACCCCGTACCATGCTACGGATTACGCCTCGTCGTCGTCCTCCATGAGCGTATCAATGTCCAATTCACCAGCCTTGTACGCCTTAAGCAACGTATTGATAAGGTTGCGGCGCTGTGCGGCCTTCTTCTTCTGTGCAGCGATGCGCTCCTCATCTGTCTTGTACTTGCGTGCGCGCGTCCGAACAACGTCAGGAAGATCAAACTCGATCACATCTGCCAACATCTCACGACAGAGACGCGCAACCGTAAAATTCTTTTCGTCTGCCGCTTCAACAAGCTTAAGCTTCATCGCTGCTGGCATCGTCACCATAACGCTAGTGCGCTGATTAGGATTAGTCTCGACAAGAGTGCGCAACTGCTCAGTAGCGTTATCCTCGCTCTCATCCTCATCACTAGGAACCGTGCCGTTGATGTCCTCAATCGCCTTTGCCATTGTGTCTCTCCTGCGGGCCTCTTTGTTTTTTTGTTTCGTTCGCCCCGCAAGAGAATAGTACCACACTCGTATGGGTCCGTCAAGCACTTTTGGCCTATTTCCAGACCAATTTTAGAAACTCGTTGAAACTCGTTTTCGGTCCGATCTTAACATTTCCTAAAAAGTTTATACAGGTTTTTCGGAATGCTTGACAAACCATGTCCCGATATGGTACTCGCGCGTGCGCGCGTTCCTTATGTTTGTCCCCCGTTTGAACGCCTCACACCTGACTGAATTGTCATGACCATAATTTCCTATATCTGCATTTGTAAACTGTCGATTGTTGACAATATACAGTAAGCACCTGAACTAAATGTCATGACGTAATTTCAAACTTGTAAACATTATACAGTTTACGTTCCGCCTATACTGACACAAATGTCATGATGCCTCTGCAAACTTGTAAACATTATACAGTCAACATCCTACAACCTACGTTTGACAGCATACAGTCTACCTACTACATGACACAAATGTCATGACACGATTTCAAACTTGTAAACATTATACATTAGACAGATTACAGTTTACTGCTAGCAGCAGACAGTCCGCATTAGTATGTACTAACTCTAGGGATTAGCATATATTAACTACTTGCATTAGCCCATGCATTTTTGCTATAGTTCTAGTAGGCTAATTCATTTCATTAAATAACTTACGTTCTACGTATTAGTGTAAAGACTGTGGTACACATTAGTATTCAAGTACAGGCACAGGTTAGTATCAATAGTGAGCGGGGCATTAGTGTCGCTGACTGTATTTCATTTGTGCCTGCTAACAATAACATACATACTACGTTACACCGTTTATTCGTACATACGAATAGGCGGTATTTTATTTCTGTAAGGAAACGTATTAGTACAGCCAAAGTTTTTACGCTAAATTTCGCTTGCCGTACTAAGTTAATTTGTGAGTGCAAGCTTACGCTTTACATAGCCCCTGTGCAATGCGATAGGTTAGTATGTACTAACATAAACCTGAACTACAATTCATGCAATATATTTCATGACTCTGAGTTCATGACATTTTTGTCATGTCATCGAGTTCATGAAGCCGAGTTCATGAAGTCTGGTTCATGACAGGGAGAGCAGGTGTATATTTATTACGCTGGTATTTTTTCCTGGCATTACAAAAGAAGCCCGTAGGTAAAATTTGAAATTTTTTCTGAGAATCTAGCATTTGAAAATTTGGATTTTACTTTTTAAAATGAAATTCAATTTGTAGATTCATAATTCAAAATAAATAGGAAGTGATGACTAATGTTTGAAATTTGAAATTTCTGGAGAAAATACTGATATATTCCATTCCCTTATAGAATCTGTTATTGTTGTATAGTCGGAGGCAAGCACCAATGCGGCTATCACTAAGCAAAAAGGTACAATTGTCCATTATCGTGCAGGACGCCTCTTTGTCTGATCTAGAGTTGAACGTAGTTATTGCACTTGCGTCTAGCAATTCTCCACTACTAATCAGTGAGTTGATTACTCTAGTACGAAAAAATAATCATACATATAAATTCGTACTAGACAAGTATTTTTGTAATGCCGTAGCAAAGTTGGTTCGGCAAAAGATTGTGGAGTATCGGTAATGGCGCGCAAGTATATAAAGAAGCCTCTGATTGGTGATCCTGGTGTACAGCCAGAAAAATTCAAGCAATCACTAACTGACGAAGAAAAAGCACAACTTAAAGACCTAGAGTCTTTGGAACCAGAACAACTCTTTAACCTTATGCTAAAGCTAGGTGTAAAGCCTACAGAAGCACTAGGTATTGAAAAATGCTACGAGCATTTTGAATTTAAAGCGTTGGTGGGAGGGAAGTTTAGTTTCGCAATTGATATTGTTTGGTGTAAGAATTGCTACACATATTTCAGGAGAAAGAAGTGATTGACATTAATCTAGAAACTCTCACTACATTGATGTGGGGGATTTCTGATAAGCTAAAGACTAGTAAGTTTCATGTTTGTATGACTGTCCCACATGAAGTCTTTGACGAGTTTCCTGTTCACTATCACGCACAAAAGACTAATCCTGTAGGTGCTATCATTTATCGCAAGATGGTAAATGATGAAGAAAAGCGACAAATTGTCCTACAGTGTGTGAACATGGCTCCACATGCACATAAGATTAAATGGAGTGATTAATGCGAAAATTTATTCGTCTAGATGATGTAGAAGGTAATACACTAGTAATAGATGTTAGTCATATTACTGCCTTTATGGTAGAAGAAAAGAAGGTTACTATAGTATTGGATTCTTGTAGGATACTCACAATGAGTAATTACAATCAGATAGAAGTTGATGTAGCAATAAAAATTTGGACGAATAGTTAGCTTACTAACCCTAGACTTTTTGGTCTAGGGTTTTCTTTTTGTAGAGGTATTACTATGACTAGAGCGAGATACAATATTCAGCCTAAACAATTCTGCACTAATTGTGTAGTTGGTAAAGTTTATATCGTAGAACCGTGTCAATCTTGTAAGGCTGTTTTGTGTGAAGTTTGTTTTCAGTTTGCCGGATGTTGTGCAGAAGAAAACATTATTGATAGCTTTACTAAGAAGCTAAGAGTACCTAGTATTCCAATGAGAAATGGGGAAATTCGTGAGCACCCTCGTTCCAGTAAGTAAAACGTACTTGCTTACTTTACAATGCTTGTCTGATAAGTGCGGAGGAATTGCACGTATAGGGCAGCATCAGTATAACACTACTATTGGTGCAATGAGTCATTGTCCTATGTGTGGTGGAAAAGCATACCAGTACACAGATAACGACAAAGATTATTGGGAGGCAATGTCTGATCTGTATAAACTACCTCCACAAATTGTGGAAATGATGTACTCTGAATGGGATCGTAAAGAGTTCAACAAGTTTAGTGACTTCGTAAACTTTATGAAACAATCGGCAGGTATAGGATGACACCACTACGAATCTTTAGAATGTCCCCTAACACACTTCTTCTAGAAATTAGAACCATATGGGAGAATGGTTCTGGTGGAGAAAGATATCTAGTTCCTACACATAGTATTGATTACATGCATGAGAAAGTTATTGGTAGTCATTCTTATACAGTTATCGTACTAAAGACAGGACATACAATTACCTCTACTACTCCATACCCTACTTTCTTGCAAGAGATCATAGATGCTGATGATGCCAGCTAGGCAATAAACATCATGTCAATCAATGAATAAAATAAAACTATTTGAAGATGCTGTATTTTTTATTGTAGCACATGGCACATCAAAGATGCAATGTATGGAAGATATCTATACATTAAGATACAAGATGGGTTTTTTATATACAAGTGATAATTATATCACTCGTCTATATGATAAGACTTTAGAAAGGATAAAGGAAAGTGCAAGTGAATCTACGACACGAAATGCACATTGATCCAATAAAAGAAATTCATACGGACTGGAACTATGCGCCATATGAAGATCCTGAAAGGCTTGTACTTAGGGATTATCAGATTGCAGGGCGTGATTGGCTACGGAATAAGAAACGCGCTTTTCTTACTGATTGGCCTGGTCTTGGTAAAACGGTGCAGGCTACAGAGGCAGCGGAAACGCCAGCACTTGTAGTTGCGCCAACATATCTTGTTGAACAGTGGTATAACTTCCTGTGCAAGCAGAAGCCTGATGCTAAAGTTGGATTCTGTAGCGGTGATCGTAAGAGCCGTACAGCTACTCTAAAGAAGCGTTGGGATTGGTTAGTTATTAACGTACAGATGCTACGTTCGTATGCTATTCCAGATTACTTTAAGACCATTATTTTTGATGAGTCACATCATCTACGGAATAGGAACGCAACACAAAGTATTGGTGCAGCTAAACTAGCTAAGGATATGTCTAAGAATGTTTATCTACTGACAGCCACTCCTATGTGGAAAGAAGTAGATGACCTATGGCATCAACTACATATTCTACAACCAGATATTTTTACTTCTTACCATGACTTCGTAGATTTGTTTATGATTGTAGACAAAGACGCAAAGCATGGTAACAAGATTCTAGGTGTTAAGCGCAGTATGCGTAAGAGCCTGGAACAATTGTTATCTGCTATTAGCTTTGGACGTACTTACGTTCAGGCTGGTAGAGCATTACCACCTACTATTACAAGCAAGTTTACAGTCACACTACCTAAGCCATTAAGAGAGGCATATCAAGAACTCATTACATACTATCAGCTTCAACTTTCAGAAGATGAAACTAAAATCTTTACGAACTATATTAGTGTCATGCATACACTTAGGAACATCACAGCATGTCCTGAGAAAATAGATGCAGTAGTTCGTAGAATTGAAGATAATAAGAAACCCGCTGTTGTATTTACTTGGTACAAAGATACTGCTGAACGAGTACAAGAACAAGTCCCTGATTCCATTCTTGTGACAGGAGACTATGATCCTAACGAACGTACTCGTATGGCACATAAGGCACAGAAAAATGGACAAACTATTATTGCGACTGCTCCTAGTATGCGAGAAGGAATTAATCTCTCGCAATACCGTTCTGTTATCTTCTTTGAAGAGGATTGGCCCCCTGGGTCCAATTTTCAAGCCCTTAGTAGAGTTGTTCGTGACCGTAACGATAATGGCATTGATAAAGATGTTGTACTCGTTGACTACATTCATGCTGGTAAAACTATCGACGAAGTAATCCACAAAGTAGCACAACGACGTACAGCCTCTATCAAAGAAGTAATGAAAGAAATTCTTATGTAACTGATAGGCCACTTTTATAGTGGCCTTTCTTTATTTTAGGAGGTTTTATGAAGGAAGAATATATCTGTGAAATATGTCTAATGGTTATAGAAGATACAAACAACATTACCAAAACAACAAATGAACCATATTTATATTGGCATAATAGCTGCTATAGTAATAAGTATGGACAAGAAGAATTTTTGAGTCTTTTTGGTGATGATGCCGAATGAACTACCCACTAGGCCAGCTACTAAGATATTGTGCTAGGAATAATTATGGTATCATTCGTATCTATGAAACTACTGGAGAGACAAGAGATTATCAGAGAGCCATAGTCAGGGATATCAAAGGCAATAAGTTTTATCTCTACTATGACTCCACTAGCAAGCGAACAAAGAAGTTTTGTCCTACATGCAAAAAGTCTTTCCAAGAACATATTATGATGGAGAATACTTCTGCATGTTCTAATCGTCTAGATCAATTTATGAGTCCACGTGGTTGGAGGAATGTAACTAAAGATAATCATAAAAAGAAAAGTAGATTAAATGCTCGTGCTAGGCAACAACTTTTAGCAGCTTATAGGTAAAATAATGTCAGCACTAGAGTACGCAAAGTATTGGCGATCTAAATTAGTAGATAGGCAAGCTATGGCCTATAAGATGTTCAATGACGTTACGATTAATATTACAACCCGTAGTCATTGGTACGGGGAAAGTATTATACTAGCTACTCAGATTGAGAATATTGACTACCTTATTCTTTTGATGGAGAAGGAATGTACTCAGCAAAAATCGTCCTGGATAGCTACGTAGATATTACAGACGCACGATGTACAACTCTTGAATTTACTATGCCTAAGTGGCTAGTAGCAGAGTTTAATACACATCGTATGATTGCTAAGAATAGTGCTAGTAGTAGGGCTATTCCTACTACTAAACTAATTCAAATGGTTGAACAAAATCCAGTTTATCCAATTGATTTTCGTGAAAAGAATACTGGCATGGTAGCTGAAAATGTTGTAAGTGAAGAAAATTTACAACTAATACATGCTGAGTGGTATGGTGCTTCTAGAGATATGCTTGCTAGAGTCAAGCGTATGTTGGCTATTGGTAAAGGTGTAGATAAGCAACGAGTGAATCGTTTACTTGAGCCATTCATGTGGACTACTGTAGTAGCTACTGCAACTGAATGGGATAACTTCTTTAACCTACGAGATCATGGTGCAGCACAGCCTGAATTTGGTTTGGTAGCTAGTATAGCTAATCAACTCTACAAGACTAGTGAACCACAACTATTGCAAGCTAGTGAATGGCATCTACCCTACTTTACTGATGACGAAGTAGAAGAACAAATTGTTGGTAATGGTATGTCACCATTTATGGTGGCACTTGCTAGTGCAGCTAGAGTGTCTAGAGTAACATACGTAAAGCAAGATACTAAGTATTCATTTGAAGAAGAAGTAGCGAAGGGAGTAAAGCTAGCTAAGGATCGCCATATGTCACCATTAGATCAAGTGGCTATGGCTACACATTCTCGTAATTTCTTTGGACATTCGTATAGTTTTAAACCATTGCGTAAGTTTATCGTTGGAGAAAGTGGTTCACGCAGACATGGTAATTGGCAGGATAATGCTATTAATGCTTTCATTGAACGCGGAGTAGATTACTTCAATGGATATTAATCTACAACAAGCAGCTATACAAGTTAATATTACTTACACAGTCTCACATGATATCCTGACTCTTGTGTGTAATGGATGTGAAGTAAAACAAGTTTTTCAACTAGATAAGTACGATGTTGGTTCTTTGATTAGTTTCCCTCTTATACATCTTCAAACGTGTGCCACAAAACTTATTGGAGAGATTCCTCTGGACGAATTAATATGAAAGTAGAGTTTGCACAAATAGAACCAGATGATTCTTATATTGAAACTGAGGAATTTAAAGAATACTGTGCTGCTATGGATAAAGCTATAGAAGAAGAAGCTGCTTATAATGCTAAGATTGGTGGTACTACAAGTAATACTTAACGACTAGTCAAAAATACTTGTATATGGACATCTAATGGAAAGTGTTATATCCTGTTACAGTAGTAACCTGTCTGTGACAGAACATATATAAAGTATATAACACTTTTCCATTAGTACATACGATATAATCATGCACGAAAGTTAGTATGGACATAGTAATATACTATAGTAGAGAACAAAACTATTATAGCACTAAAGTAGTTCCGCAAACAGATAAAGGTATACGTTGGTGTAACAGAAACTTGAAACTTGGCTTCGATAAAGTATACGTAATCAAAGGTTATACTGGCCCCACTATTGGAAATGCCCTCATTGATATGATGATGGCAGGGCTTCGTGTAGAAGCATTTGAAGGGAAAGTATCTGATGATTACTTCAATTAGCGATATTCAAGTTTACAAGCGATGTCGTAGAAGATGGAATTATTCTTCCAGTCTGCGTATGAATCTTACACCTATTGGCTTGGGTAAGCCATCGCTTGAACTTGGTACGCTTGTACATGCTGCATTAGCAGACTGGCAGATTGCACATTTTGAAGGCAATCCTAAGTCTCTGCACTACTACTTCGCTATGCGTGCTGATGAACGTATTACAGAAGTAGAGAAGAAGTACCTAGCTACTAACGGCATGAACATTTCTCCAGAAGAACTAGATCCACTTGTTAAGAGTGTTGAACTAGGTTTAGCCATGATGGCTAACTATGAGAAGAAATGGAAGAAGCCGCTACCTAATCGTTTCAAGTATGCTGTTACAGAACAGGAAATTGTAGTAGCAATTCCTGGTACTGAGCATCACTTAAGAGTTATTCTAGATGGTTTGCTTTACGATCAGCATGATATAGTAAGTATTCTTGAACGCAAGACATACGATAGGCGCCCCAACGTTAAAAATCTAGAGAATAACGATCAATTTACAGGCTATTTGTGGGCTGCTCGTGAAGCAGAACTAGGGCGTATTGGTGGTATTGCATACGATGGTATGTGGAAGCGTGCTGTACCACCACGAGGCAATACGTTTGACGATTTGTTCTTGCGTATGCCAATCTACATCGGTCATGACCAACTAGATGAATGGGGGAGACAACTAGCAGATACAGTAAACGAGATGGCTAGTAACCCGCCTCTCTACAAGAATAGAAGGTGGGAAGGATGCGATGATTGTTCATTCGAGACTTTGTGTAATGCAGAATCTCGTGATGAAGATACTGGACATTTGATTACTAACTTCTTCACTTTACGTGAAGATAAGAAACCACGTAATATTGTAGGTATAGATGTTTCTAAGTGATATTACAATACGCCAATACTTAATGGAACAAAAACTTAAAGTAGTCAGATACGGACAAGACTACTTGCCTGAAATCTCTGATGTAAATTTACAGCCTGCTTCTATAGACTTACACTTAGGGGATACTATAATATACGTAGAACATAGCACTAATGTTACGTGTACTATAGATGACCGGTATCAATATAGATTAGACCCAGGTGAGTTTGTTTTAGGGCATACAGTAGAACACATAGAAATACCAGACGATCTAGCTGGTTTCTTTGCTAATAGAAGTAGCTTAGGTCGTAAGGGTCTTTTTACTGAAAATGCAGGCTTTGTTGATCCTGGTTGGAAGGGGCAACTTACAGTAGAATTGTTTAACTCTAGCAGATATCCTATTTCATTAACAGAAGGTATGCCTATTGGTCAAATTCTTTTTGTGAAAATGGATAGACCAGTAGCACTTCCATACGGACATCCTGCTAGAGTTAGTCATTATCAAAATTCAGTAGGTACTATTCCTAGCAGATTATAATAACTTGGGCCTACTAATGTAGGCTCTTTGGGGAGTGGTCCGAACGGTATGACGGAGACGATCTTATAAATCGTTTGAGTAGGTTCGATCCCTACACTCCCTACCTAACTACAGGCACATCGAAAAAACTAGTATATGGTGTTCTTAGGCTGGCTATGGTATTCTATCACAGTAGCAAGTGACGGGAGTCTAAAGGTTAGTAATTATGTCGGGCCGAAAGTTTAGGGTTATCTGCTATATATTATCCCTAAGCTAATAACTTGTCTGACATACTAAGCCCTAGTAACTCAGTGGATAGAGGGATGCCATACACCAAAGAACAACAACGTGCATACAACGTAAAGCGGCGAGAAGAACGCCGTAAGAAATGTATAGCGTTGCTGGGCGGTAAGTGTGTAAATTGTGGAACAACAGAAAATCTAGAATTCGATCATATAAATCCTGCTGAAACAGTTAGACGTATATCTGAATTGCTAACCTGTAAGATGGAGATACTTCTAGGAGAATTATTCAAATGCCAACTTCTATGCAAACCTTGTCATTTTGAAAAGACTACTAGACAAGATAGAGTACATGCAGATCAAACACATGGAACACTTACATCATACAAGTATTGTAAGTGTGAAAAGTGTAAAGAAGTAAAAAACGAGTATATGAGAAATTATCTGCCAACATATCGCGCATTGTACGGAAGATAACTAACATTGGCCCTGTAGCTTAGTGGAGAAAGCATCTGCCTTCTAAGCAGAGTATCGTGTGTTCGAATCACACCAGGGCTACCAAAATCTAAACCGTAAGTCACAGGTTCAAATCCTGTCTAGGGCACCATGCTACAGTGCGAATTTATGTAAGGACCACAGTAACTAATTAGATGGTTTTTCCGGCCTCCTATATCTAGTTAGATACAAAGTGTCTGAATGTAAATGGGAAGCTATGAGGTTCAAATCCTCACTGTAGCACTAAGGGAGAAAGAATGAAGTATACGAATTGTTCTAAGTGTAAGAAAAAGATAGTAATTACTTACTGTCATGATTGCGATAGCAAACTTTGTACAGTATGTTGTAGAGAAACAACCTATCCAACTCTACAGGAAGAGAGTGATATTCCTTTCTAGTTTATATTTAGCCCATGTAACTCAATGGTTAGAGTAACGGACTTTTAATCCGAGAGTTGCAGGTTCGAGTCCTGTCATGGGCACTTTGGAAATTGTACAGTGAATGATAAAGCGTTTAGACATTGGTTAAGATGTAAATTATGTCATAGTAGATTGGATGGTACAAGGTACTTTAGATGTATTTACTTTAAGATTCTGATGGGACGTGTACCGTGGGACTAGAAAAAGTTATTGCACAAATGGAATCGCCAGAAGCAATTGCACGTACATTGCAAGTAGAACTTAGTGAGGCAGAGAACAATAAGATTCTCGGTAAGCCGAGACTAGAATTGTACGGAGGATTTAGAAATAATTTGACTTGTACGAATAATTTTCTCATTCGTCGTGGTGCAAAGGTATATCAGGTTACAATAACAGATCATGATGAATAGTCGCGTTCAAAAAATTATTGACGAGTATAGTTCTAGTGAAGAAGCTATTGCTAGAGAAGTTCAACTGGCTATAGGAAACTACACTCTAAATAATGATGACCTTGTAGTCCATAACCTTTTTGAACTACACCCTGAGTTCAGGGATAAACTTACTACTTCTAATAAGATCAAAGTTATTAGAAAAGATAAAGTCTACACTGTGACGATTACTGCTGATGAATGACGTAACAAGGCATATCCGTTATGCTAATATAGCGTTCTTCTTTCTTACCTTTAGGTGGTTGAAAGCTTATCGCTTACTTAGAAATGACCCTGCTGAGATAGCTTGTATTCAAGTCATAGAATACTTGTTTAGGCAAACATTACAAACTAATGATAGGAACCTTTGTATACTAGTGTACGTGGCAACAACACTAGAGTTGTTCAAACTTTGGTTCATTTTCGTCTTTTTGCCTATTCTACTGGTATACATTATTACTTCCTTTTAGTTATCGCGGGATTGGCGGAATGGTAGACGCAACAGGAGAATAAATGCCTTATGCGATAGCACAACAACAAACTGATTATATAAATAAACTAATACAACAACGTAGAAAACAATGGATAAACGAGAACGGACCGTGTAAGAATTGTGGCTCGTTTGATAATCTAGAAGTAGATCATATTGATCCTTCAACTAAAGCTATACATACTTCACATATATGGACTAGAGAAGAAAGAATTAGAATAAGAGAATTATCAAAATGTCAGGTTCTTTGTAAACCATGTCATCAAAATAAAACAAGTAAAGAAAATAAGAAAGAAGTAACACATGGCACTATAAGTGGATATTATAGACACAGATGTAGATGTGGATTATGTAAATTAGCTTATAGTCAATATCGTAAAACAATTAGAAGTAAATAAAACATTTGGCCCGTATGCTGGAATTGGTATACAGGACGGTCTTAAAAACCGTTGCCGCAAGGATTGTGGGTTCGACTCCCACTACGGGCACCTTGTAGTAAGAACAAAGCGTATTGGCTCATCCCGATAGACAAAATTAGTCATTTGCTCCTTCTAATTTGACGCTGTATGTGTAGATAGCATACTCTTACTACAGGTTTCAAGAAATGAGGTTTAGTGTGGAAGTTCCTGATAAGTTTGGTGGTATTCCACTTCTACCAGTACGTGACGCTAAGATGATGGGTGTCAATATGGCACTCTACGGGCCTGCTGGTAGTGGTAAAACTACTATTGCTGGTAAGCTAGGAAGTAAGTACGGACCACTTTTGTATATCGACGCAGAAGGTGGTGCGTCTGCAATTACTAGTTTTGAAGGTGTGCATTGGGCACCTGTGACTAGTACACAGCAAATCATGAACATTGGTAGAGACTTGTCAAAAGGTGGACATCCATTTCGTACAATTGTTATTGACAATATGTCCGAAATTCAAAGTCTCTCTATCAATAGAATCAGTGGCGGCACTAATATTCAGATTCAACATTGGGGCGAGTGTACAACAGAAATGTTGAAGATCACTCGCGTCTATCGTGATATGACTAGAGTACAGCCATTGAATGTTATCTTCATTGCATGGGAAGATACAGAGAAATCTCAGGACGGTGTTGTTACTAGGAAGTTTGTTGGATTTACTCCTAGTCTTGCTCGTCAGTTCCCTGGCATTGTTGGTATGGTAGGATACCTGTCAGTATTTGATAAGGTTCCTGACATGCGTATTCTTAGTTTCAAGGCTTCACCAAAGTCTGATGCTAAGTTTAGAGTGGATAGGACAGACATTGCTGCTACAATTCCTCAAGAGTTGTACGTAGGTGTTAATGCCAATCCACTTGAAGATATGTTTGATACTATCTACGAAGGAAAGAAGTTTCCAGTAGATAAATATCAAAAGCCAAAGGGCTAATTACAGTGACTCGGATTCGTGACCCGCCGTTTTTGTAAGCCGGTACCTGCTTAGAGAGGATGAGAGGTTACACCTGGGGAGTCAGACACTCTAGGTGTAACTTTTACCTATTGTGCAGATAGATAGTTTCCTCGCGCAATGCGCCAAGAGAAGGAATAAACGTGTCTACTAAGATTGATTTTTCTCAGGTTAAGGAACTCGCTCCCGTCGATCCTGACACTTACCCTGTTACTTTTACTGGCTTCGAGATCAAGAACGGTCCTAAGGCAAAGTTTATTGCTGCTGAGTTTACTATCAGTGACGAGGATAGTGACTTCAATGGCCGTAGGGTTTATCGCAACCTTTCTCTTAGCCCTAATTCTCTTTGGGCTGTTAAGCAGTTTCTTCTTTCAGCTGGTGCAGATGCTGAAGAACTAGAAGGTGAGATGGAACTTGAAGAAATCTTGCAGGAACTCGTAGGTAACGAACTCGAAGTCGTTACTACCTTGCAGGAATACGACAGTCAGATGCGCGCACAGGTTAGTAAGATTCGCGCAAGCAGCTTCTAATACCCGAGAAAAAAAGGGCAGCACTCTAAATGGGTGCTGCCCTTTTTGGGTATGAAAACTATACTTGTTTACTGTGCCTCTTTTCGTTTGTTTGAAGCTTATTGTGCTACGTTACCAGATGGAAAGTTAAATCGTTTAAATGAAGTATTTAGTAATAACGATGCTAAGTATGTTTGTATAACACCAATAACTTACTATCACAAAATTAGAGGATATCCTAGAAACACAGAGGTATTAGTAACCTGTAGTTGTATCTACGTTGCAAGAGATATTACAAATAGATTTGAAAATATTACTAGGATTAATCAGTGCTGTACGAGCGAATTGAAAAGCTATTAAAGGCTAAAGGTTACACACCGCATACTCTATATAAGCAACACAAGATAGCCACTCATACAATAGAGCGTATAAAAAACACAGGTGATATATCTAAACCTGTATTTCTAAAACTAAAACAAGCATTAGAAGTTACTGATCTAGATATACTAGGAGAATCAGAAGATACCTTTGATTTCTTACCTGTAGGACACAGCACTAAAGGGAGTATAAGAAAAGTTCTAGACGCTCAAAGAAACTCTAAACATCCATTCAGACCAGACACACTAGTCAATGAAAATAAAAATATAGAGTACCCTATACAAACAGAACATCCACCTATGCCAGAAAGGCGTCCCGATGAAACGTTTGAAGAATACTACTGGCGTATTAGAAGCGGTATTTAGCATCCTAGTACTTTTTTACTTCCTATGGTTGTCAGACTTTGCTCGTAGTAAGTGTTATATTTGCTTGCATGAACGAAAGTATCATAATTGGTTCAATACCATTTGTCTCAAAAACAAGTGCCTTTGTGATAAATTTGTGAAGTATACACTATGAACGAAATGCATTTTGTTATACTAGCAGTATTAGTTACACTAACTCTAATGGTTCTTTATGCTATTAAGAACCTTAGAGAGAATAAAGACCAACGCTGTAATATCTGTCTTTGTCGTCGATCAAATCACATATGGTATTTTGCAGGTTGCAAGGTACATAATTATTGTGAGGAATTTGAGTATGGCGAACGTATCTCTAATATTTAATGGTACATGTAAAATATGTAATAAACCATTAAGTAAGGGACCAGTATTTGATCTTAACATACAAGAAAATTATATCGAAATAGTTTACGGGGCAGAAAAAGTGCTTGTTAATGACCATTTACGAACTACTTTTTGTAGGGAATGTTTCGCTGCTTTGAAGAAACTTTTGGATCTTCCTAATAGAGAACTAATCATATACGGAAACTTTGGGAAATAAACCATAGCCCTGTTAGCTCAATGGTTAGAGCGTCTGGTTTACATCCAGAAGGTTATAGGTTCAAGCCCTATACAGGGCACCATGCTATTCTAACTTTATACTATAATATAAAGTCTTCACAATCTGGGAATTGTGATAGGGCAATAGAATAGCATGACTCAGCATAGTAATGATAAAATATAGGAGAACTCAAGTGTAAACTAACTAACCGATCTTGCCGGGGCTGCAAAACGGGAAGATCGAAGAACCCAAAACAAAAATGATTACTATGCTGAGTAGTGCCGATGTAGTTTAATGGTAAAACGACTGTCTTGTAAACAGTAGTTAAGGGTTCGATTCCCTTCATTGGCTCTAGTAAAAGGACATCATGCATAGCTATACGATTATTTTCACACATGCATCAGGTAGAAAAAGATACTGGATGTCAGAAACTGATATTCGTGCTAATGGATTTTATATGCATGAATTAACGGAGGCTGAAGTAGAAATGTATATGTCTCTTGAAGAAGCTAAACAACTTTTTAAATGGTTAAAGACAATACCTGATATTGAATAATCTTGTCATTGTGGCGGAATTGGCAAACGCGCGGGCCTCATTTTAGCTGCATCTTTACAATGAGTAACCCGTGGGAGCCTGTATGCAGACAGTGATCCCTTGTAGGTTCAAGTCCTACCAATGACACCACTCTAGCTTGCTCCCTAACATCTTGTGCTCAAAATTTGTTAGAAAGCTAGGCTGAGTGTCGGTAGGAAGCATTAGCTTCCTACTTAGGGCCGTAGACTCACAACGGGTGAGTGAGATACAAGAGTTGTAAATCTTGTATAGTTGCTGCGGTGGGTGTACAACACTAGCAGATAAAACAACTCGTGGGTTCGAGTCCCACACGGTCCACCTAGTATCAATACACAATGGAGTCACTATGTGTAATGCTTTAACACATCATGTTGGTCGTAGTAATTCACCAAAAGAGGATTTCACTGTAGTTACAAAAGAAAAAATACGTTGTGATTTACAAAAGAAACACGATGGTCCACATAAAGGGTGGTTGAAATACTACTCAGCACCAGGAGTGACTAAACAGGTAAGGTATTCATGGAATTAACCTATGACAGATGCCCGATACCAGACCCTAACGAACATCAGTTCCCGTGTATAGACTACTACAAACATTGTAGTCATTGTTACAGTATACTGAACTACGGGGCGTGTGATTTAGAACATGCAATTGAGAGAGTTTCTCGAAACAGTAGTAACGGGAGAAAGCGGTTGGTTTAACCTAAGCTATTCTAATTCAGATGGTTCTAATTGGAAAGAAGAATGGTTTGGTTGGCCTGATGATATTAATTCCATATTAGAAAGGGCAGATAAACTAGCAGAAGATTACAACGTATATTATAGTCCTTATCTCTTTACTCAGAAATCAGCTATTAAAGATAGTGCTATTACAGGTAGAACTATTGTAGCTGATCTAGATAATGCTAATGCTCTTACACTACCATACAAACCAACCGTACTAGTTGAGACTTCTCCTGGTAGGCATCAAAGCTATTGGGTTATCAAAAATAAACTAGAACCAGATGAACACGAAATGCTGTCCAAGAGGATGACTTACTCTATTCCTCTTTGTGATAGAAGTGGCTGGTTCATAGGTAAACGTGTAAGATTACCGTTCACTTATAATCATAAATATAACTCTGGCCCGAAACCAGTTAAGGTTGTACAGAATAATAACAAGCTGTACAGTTCACTGGAACTAGAAGCACTCCCACAAGTTTCTCTAGCTGAAAAGAATACGGATAATTTTGAGTGGATACACAACCTACCAAAAGTAGGTCCACAATCCTTACTTCAAAGTATCCGTACAAAGATATCTAGCAAAGTCTACGCTCAGTATAATCATCCAGCAAATGACAGAAGTGCTGCTCTATGGGCACTTATGTTGTCTGCATTTAGAGCAGGACTTACTAAAGAAGAAGTCTACCTACTGGCATCTAATAGTGCCAATAATAAGTTCAGCGATCTAAAGTATCGTGGTGAGATTGATCTAGCTAAAGATGTTCTTCGTGCTGAAATTGAAGCAACTAAGAAGAACAATACAGACATTCGATCCAAGATACTGGAGATACGCAAACTAGCCATTTCTGGAGTAGAGAAAAATGCATTCCTGGCTACAGTAGTAAAAGACTACCTACTAACTATAGGTAGCTTTGTGAATTGTAGTGATGGTACTGCATGGTTCATTAGGGATGACACAGGACAACCATTACCAATAGTGCATAGAAGTGGTCCACTTCAAACACTAATTGATGTCACGTTCGGTATTAACTCATCAGAACGTGAATCATTGTACATGGTTAGCCATTTAATTACATACGTCAGTGAACTACCTGCTGTGGGTACACTAGCTAGTGTATCACACTATGACATGGATAGTAATACTGTCTTTGTTCATACAGGTAAGAAAGACGTACTAAAGATCACAACTGACTCAGTTGAGATCGTAACTAACGGCTATAATTCTATTGTCTTTCCCTGGAATACTAGTAACGAAGTAGTTACGCCTATCTACCAGGATTCAGAACGAACCTGGGATGATATTCTCTTTAGTAATGCTTTTGATAACGTCATTGGTATGACGCCAGAGGAAGCTAAATCACTACTGAGAGTATGGTTTGTAATTCTACTCCTAAGAAACGCTCTGGTAGCTAGACCTATTATGGCTATCTTTGGTCAGCCAGGGTCAGGTAAAAGTACACTATTCCGTAGAATCTATACATTACTCTACGGTAGAGGTAGATCACTTAACTCTGTGACAACTGCTGATAACTTTGACTTCGCAGTTGCTAGTGACCCATTAGTCGTACTGGACAATGTAGATACCTGGGAAAAATGGCTACCTGACAGACTAGCCCTGAGTGCCGCAACGTCCGAGATTGTGAAGCGTAAGCTATACACTAACGCTGAAACAATCACATTGAAACGACAGGCACTACTTGGAATCACAGCACATAATCCTAAGTTTGGTCGTGAGGATGTCACTGACCGATTACTTATGATTATGCTATCCCGTCTAAATCACTTTACACCAGAAACAGAAATCATTAGCTACATTTCAGCTAATCGTGGTGTAATGTGGGGAGGTGTAATTAGGGATGTTCAGAAAGTATTGAACTACCCTATGCCATTAACTGGCTATCCTCAATTCAGAGTAGAGGATTTCTCTAAATTTGGATATTGGGTAGCTTGCGCATTAGGAGTAGGTCAATCATTCTATGATGTAATGACTAAGATTACAGATGGTCAAAAATCATTCATCCTAGAAGAAGATCAATTATTGATTGATGCAATTCAATCAATGATTGAAAATAAAAAATACACAAATGAATTCAGAACTCCTGGTCAACTTTGGTTGATTTTATCTGCTATTGCACGTGACCCATTAGCGTTTCAAAAACAGTATAAGAATGCGTTAGTGCTAGGTAAAAAACTATGGACACTAACTGATTCTTTAAAGAGACTGTTTAAAGTTACGTGGGAAGTGGATAATAAGAGGGGAACACGTGTATGGAAGTTTGAGGTTAAAGAATGAAAGAGAAAAAGTCTGAAAACATAATGGTAAATTTAGAGCCATCTTTAATGGAGATAGTACAACGTGTACTGATAAAGAATAATGTGAGTGCAAGTTCCTATTGCCGTTCACTTATTCTTCGTGACCTTAGTGAAAGCGGACTTCTTCCTGTAGACGTTTTACTACGAGTGTCATGACTAAAATAACATTACCTCGTTGTGATTGGTGCAATGTAACAGGGGCTTATATTTGTAAACGCTGTAATAAATGGACCTGTAATAATTGCTTATTAGAAATTACTGACGATGATACTTGTATTCATCGAAAGTATGAAATCCCAAAAAGTTCTGATTGGTGGTTTCATGGACCTTATTAATCCAAAAGACTATGTACAGCATGTAGGTACTCGTAATTACGGGCGAGTATTAAAAGTGCAAGATGGGGAGGCATACGTTGTTTGGGTTAAGCGTAGGAGACACACATGGACTCCAATTGAAAAGCTAACACTCTCTACTAAAGAAGCAATCCAACGAGAAATGCAAGCATATCCTTATGCACTCTCTACTATGAACAAGAGGTTTCTGCGTGGCGAAGAGATTAAAACTGAAGCCTAATGACCCTGTAAGACATAAGTTGAATGGATGGGTTGGCCGCGTAATTACGGTCAGCCCTAATCTCATTGAAGTTAGATTTGCACAAGTCAATATTAAAAGCACTAAAATACACATAGCTTATCTAGAAAGAGTAGAACCTCTAACTAGAGAAAAAGCCTGGGATATTCTAACAATAGAACAAAAACATAATCTAACTACTCCATTATCTTCATATGATATAGATACTACTTATCTATTTGAGTGTAAAGTATGTCGAGGTATGGTTAGTGAAGTAGATGGTTTCATAATTGGAAGTCTATTCACTACTAAATGTAAGTCATGAGAACTAGAAAAAGAACTTGCAGAACTTATTGGGGTTCACACGGATGCATGTTACCTAGAGGGCATGCAGGCTTTTGTAAGTGTGATTGCTGCTCTTGTATAGATCACAGGATAGGTTTAGATTGCGTAGGTAGTTTTCCCTACTATGGTAAAATGACTCAGATGTATGGTGAGGATAGTAAGTCCATGCAACGAAGGTTGGAGACTGCATTTGCAAGTTCACCCAATGGGACTAGCTAGATATAACTTTACAAGACAATTTATAATAGGTACAGCTATAGTAGCTGAGATGATTGTAAATCAATCAGAGTATCATAGCTGTAAACATGAACTAAACACATTAGTAACACATTTATGGGTCTTTCCAGACCAAGAACATCTAGATTACTTTCTAGAGAATGACGTAAGATGGCTTACGTGTAGGTATGTATTTGTCTGTTGTGCCAATATAGCTGATGCACTTAATTGGATGAATGCTTACAAATAAATAGCGGCCTTCGGCCTACACCACCCCCCTGTGCAGAAAGAGATTTATGTTTGTAGGTCAAGAATGTCACTTTGCTGGAGTAACTGGTTATGGTGCTCAAAATGCTGAGGTAATGTTTATTATCTCTAGCCCTAATGCTGGAGATGCTAGACAAGGTATACCTCTTAGTGGCTCTAGTGGTGAATTACTAGACTCTGTTCTAGGTCATTTTAACTTAGATAGAGAATATATGTATACCACTAGTCTTATGTGTTGGAAGAATGATGCTCCAACTGAGGGTGAATTACTAGGTTGTCTTAAACGTCTTGACCAAGAACTTAGAGAAATTAAACCACATCTAGTTATTACCATTGGTAAACTAGCTAGTGAGTTTTTTATAAATCATCCTTTTAGTAAATCTCGTGGTGGTGTATTTTGGAGCGAGCGTTGGCAAACTTATTTTATGCCAACATATCATCCTGGTGCAATTCTTCATGCTATTGGTGAGAAGTCTGCATCTAGTAAGGATGATAAGGCTTCAAAGTTAATCTATGATTTTGTTAGAGACTTAAGAAAGATTGAGTACGTCCTTGAAACTCTCGAAGCAGGAGCGCCGCAAGCGAAGGTTGATTATGAATGCTGTGACACAATCGAACGTGCACAGCAAGTCTTGGACTTATTACCTAGAGATGGAACAACGCCTGTTGCAGTCGATGTTGAAACCGACTCTGCACAGCTTGATGAGATTGATATATTCGCAGACAAGTTGCTCTCGGTGGCTATTAGTACGCCTGATAGTACGTGGGTATTCCCTCCAGAAATCGCAACTCAACTTAATTGGCCTGTCGAGGGAATTGTCTGGACATTCCAAAATGGATGTTTCGACACCCAAGTAATAGCTAAACATTGTGGCGTGTGGCTTCCAATTGTGGAAGATACTATGCTACAGAGTTATAGTCTTGATGAACGTCAAGGTGTACATGGACTAAAACCACAAGCTAGAGAATTTCTAGCGGCAGGGTTTTGGGAAGAAGATAGAGAAAAAGGTAAGAAGCGTCTTTCTGAATTAGAGAAAGATGTCCTATATCTCTATAATGCTAAGGATGCTGCTTATACAGCTAGACTTTGCATGATTTACAGACCGTGGCAATTAGAGGATAATGTACGTGAGATGTACAATAGTATTCTCATTCCTCTTGCCAATGTTTTGAATCATGCTCAGTATGATGGTGTAACTGTTAACCGTAAGTTACTTAATTACTTTGCGGTTAAGTGGGGTCAACTGTATTTAGAGAAAGAAGAAGAACTACAGTTTCTAGCTAATAGTTATGGTTGGCCTGGAGATGATCCATTAAATTTACAAAGTCCAAAACAACTAGCTAGATTCTTGTATGATATATTGCTTCTTCCTGGTGGACCATCTACAGACAAAGAACATTTAGAAGCCCTTAAAGGTAAGCATCCATTTATTGATAAGCTTTTAGACTTTAGACATCTTAGTCATATTTACGATAGCTACATTACTAGTCCTGCCCAATACTTAAAGGATGATAATAAGTTTCATCCTATACCTAAGCAACATGGTACTAAGACTGGACGGTTGTCTTATACTAAACCTGCTGTACAAACTGTGCCACAAGTATACGATAGTCTCTATGGTAGAATTAGAGAAATGTATATTGGTGATACAGAAGATTATGAAATCATGGAGGCAGACTACGGTAAAGCAGAAATTTGGACAGCACAAGGATATAGTAAGGATAAGCAAATGCTTATCGACTTACTGTCTGGTGACTATCACACTAAAGTAGCTGCCCAAACTACTGAAAAGCCAGAATCAGAAATTACACCAGAAGAACGACGTGATGCCAAAGCAGTAACATTCGGAACAATGTATGCTATTGGTGAACGTTCATTAGCTAAGGATATTGACAAACCTGTTCTTACTGCACGTAAGTACATTAAGAATTTCTTTAAGCGGTTCTCTAGCTTTAAAGAATTCACTATCCAACTAAAGGATGAAGTACGTGCTACTGGTGTTTATCAGACACTAACTGGTAGAAAGCGTAGATTCATTCCTATTGGTTCTGATATTCGTATGCTTAAGCAAGCTGTAAATTACCCTATTCAGAGTACGTCTGGAGACATGACACAGCTTGCTATGATTAATATAGATAAACCATTACGAGAATTAGGGGGTAGGATTCTATTCCAAGTACATGACAGTATTGTATGCCACATACCAAAAGCAAATCGTGATGCTTGTATAAAGCTAGTTCATGATGTTATGACTAGTGAATTGATACCTGGGTTTACACGTATACCTGTAGAAGTTAAAGTCGGACCTAATTGGGGTAAGACTAAAACTGTACATGACTGCATAGAGGAAGGATGCTTTAAGTGGATGCTCGAATCCGTGCTCTAGAAGAACTTATTATTGAGTGTTGGGAAACTGCTGAGGAAAAGGGTTTTCATAATACTAAGGCTACTGCTACTGAGCGTTTGATGCTTATTGTTTCAGAAGCAGTAGAGGCAATGGAAGAACTCCGTAATGGTAATTCTCCTGTTGCTCGTGCTATTGTGGATGGTAAGCCAGAAGGCTTTGGTAGTGAACTAGCAGATATTGTTATTCGTGTGTTTGATCTTGCAATCTCTGAAAGAATTGATCTCGCAAAAGAAATTCTAGAGAAGATGGCGTATAACCGTACTAGACCGCATTTGCATGGCGGTAAGAAGTTTTAATATGCATTACCATGTAAACGTTATACATGGTGGTGATGTATTCAAAAGTCATGGAAAGGACACTAAGCAGGAGGCTGATAATTTATACAATAGTTTATTGAATAAAGCAGTAAAGCAGCAGTACACTATTCAGATGATTGGTACACTTGCAAAAGTTACTAATTCTGAAAAGAACATATCAGTAACGGTAGTTAACACTAGGTGTCATTTTAAGTGTACTTAGCAATAGACCCAGGTGGAACTACTGGATTAGCATTTCTAAGTGTTGAAAATGTTTGGGTAACATCTACTGCTTCTACTCCAGAAGAACTCTATGATATGATATCAGAGGAATACAAGGCTATTATCATAGAGACATTTCAAGCCCAACGTATTAGCACTTATGGTCTACATACAGTTCGTTTAGTAGGTGGTGTTGAGGCTCTTTGCTATAAGTTAAAGATACCTCTCATAAAACATATGCCTACTAAACGTAGACCATTTCAGAGACAAGCAGAACTGATGCTAAGATCATTTGTTCATGTAGTACATGAAGAAGATGCTTTAGCACATCTGTTGACTTACTTAGCACTAAACGATAAAACTCGTATGCCAGAAATGCGTAGAGATAATGTACTAGGTGTTCCACGCTTTTCTGCACAGGGCGGGGTTACTGGGTTTACCCGGATCAAAGTTTAGGGGTATAAGAAAAGAATGGGTAATAAGTATGTAAAGGCAGTTCATTTGCCGTCTTTACGAATTTCACCTGATTTAAAGTGTAGTTATACTGTACATGGTGTAGACGACGGACATATACAGTGTGAAGTTGATGTAGACCATGCTCATCTTGTATTAGATAATAAACATGAGATGGCTGCATTTATTGGAACTGAGCGTAACGACACTAACGAGTATATGTTTCTAGATTTTAGAAAGCTTTTTGGTCCTGCCGCAAATACAATTGAAGAACAGGTGGATACTCCAGAAGTTGAGATAAACAGCCCTGATATGACTAAGAAGATACTAGAGATACTAGAGAGTAACGACGCTATATCTAGGTTAGCCTCTGGTGATCTATCTAGTATTCTTAAGCCTACGCCTAGTAATGTACAACCAGAAGCAGGTTCTAGTTACCGAGTTCCTATTGGTACTCGCTTCGATCTTATTCCTCCACTTGCTCTTAGACGACTTGCAGATGTCTATGGAGAGGGAGCAGTTAAGTACGGAGAAAGTGAGTATCTTAAGAGAGTACTAAAGGCAAGTAATGTGATTAATCATATGGTTAATCATTTATTACTTTTTATGTGTGGAGACAAAAAAGAGGACCATGCTGCAAAAGTCGCCTGGGGCGCTTTTACACTCATGGTCCTAGAAGAACTTAAACCTAACATGCTAGATGTTAGGAACTATGGTAAAGCTTTAGAAGATGAATCTATGCTAACTTTTGATCCAGTAACCAGTTAATTACATTCTGTACTTCTCTCCGTACATCCTTAGCTTCATAGTTAGGATTATTGAGAGCAGCTAATAACGCTAGTATAACAACCCCGTCAGTATGATAGGCGTTGCCCACTAAATTTCTTAGTGAGGCTTCATCTAACTCACTGGTCGGGGTTTTTTGTTGCACTTTTTCAGGCTTACCTATTACGAGCATGCTCCAGGGCGCAAAACTTGACTTGGGCCAGCTATCACGTATTTTATCTGTGATTCCTTCCCAAGCATTATTAGCAGGATTTTCTAGTATTAATAATCCTTCCTCATCAATTCCGCGTAAGAACGCTAAATGTCCTGCTACAAACCAATTGTGGCCGTCTATAATGACTGGACGTGTTCCTGCTACACTTTGGGCTTGCTGTAGGGTTACATTCTGGAATGTTTGGCTGGGGATACCTAGACGTTGTAGAACGTCCTGTAGACCCTTCAAGGAGCCATCTAGAAGCCCTACAGACGGGTTTACATAGACGGGCACCAACATCTTGTACACGTCGTATGGGCCATCATCACCATATGTGGGTTTGAAGTCTATTTCCCCTTCTTGCCACATAGAGTAAAGAGCCGCGTACAGACTTCTAATTGAGCATGTCCAGTCGTTCTTCTGCTTAACTAGTTCGTCTGATACATCTTTACCGTAGTATCTTCCAGTTGGCATATTGTAATAGTCCATTATTACGTTTATGTATGTTTGCGTTTCTTCTGGCAAATCTTCAAACTTACCTGACCAGGGAGGAATAACTTCACCGTTTGTCTCTACGTAACCTTCCACATGCCCTGGTCCCCAATTATATGAGGCAAGAGCATACCAATGAGGGTTCGGTTTGTCTTTATACCTAGCTAGTTTACGAGCCATAAGATTAGCTGCATAGTCTAAACTAGCAAAAGGATCAGTAGGGTCTACATCAGGATGAAAACGTCGTATAATTTGTGCTATACCTGTAGCACCACTACGTTTGTTGTAGGCCTCTGGATTAAAACCTGATTCCTGCTGTATTTGCCTTTCAAATAGTTTAGGGTCATATCCGTGTTTAATTGCTACACTATGTGCATGCTTTATTAATTCTTCTCTAGTAGCCATTAACTAGCTACTCCAGTGTAGATCATGTAGTTTAAAGTAATATAGGGAGGCATAATATCCTGGGTGGCTGAACCTCCATCATTAGTATTAGTAATAGTAGTAGTACCATCATTAGCTTTAATAGTAGTGTCTGTGGTTCCGCTAGTTAAGTGGTGGTGTCCTCTGTCCCACAGCCAAAAACCATTACCAGACATATCGCTATCATCTTGAACAGAACTACCATTAAATTTCCCTGAGTCTCCAGACTCCCAAGATGTAGCTGTATGTCTATGAGGCATAGCATGAGAATGTTGTAAATTCTTTGTAGATGCTCCACCTACAGCAGCTAGAGCGTAGGTAACACCTTTACCTAAAGGAAACCTATCTCTTAAATCGGGAAGATCAAATTCCTCGGTAGTACCTGCACCGTATGTAGTTCCAATTAAATTGAATAGTGCACTAAATGTAACTTTATTAAGTCTTTGGCCGTTTAAAAATTTCCATCCCTTAGCTGCAACAGGAGTTTCAGAAGAACCAGCGTATATTCTAACTTCACCAACTACTGGTGTGACTAAAGCTGCTGAAGAACCACCAAGCATGGCTGCATTAAGATTAGTATTGAGAGTACCATTGTTAATAGGAATGGCCCCGCTACTATTACCAGCATGATAGCCATCAAGCATGTCAGCATTGAGATTAGTATTGACTGTTCCATTACTAATAGGAATGTTTCCATTACCATTGCCAGATTGCAGTCCATCGAGTAAGTCTGCATCCAGCGTACTACCGGAACCGTCAATAGCACTGTTCCACAACTTATACCAAGCACTAGGAGTGCCTGATACAATGACCCGTATCCAGCTTGTCGGTAATGTTTCATCTACATCTACCGCTATTTGTACTGAATAGTTAACACTTCCATCTGCTTTCATAGCTTGGAAGATATGGTATTTTCTTCCTGCTACGGGTGCATCAGCAGATGGGGCGTTAATCTCAAAGAAGCCTGAGTTAGCTAATACAGCAGCAGGACCAAGCGTAGTATTATACTCAGGACTAGATTTATTAACTTTTTGGTTAGTCATAGCTGCATCAGGTAAAGTACCCCATGCAGAACCTGCACCTACACCTGTGCTAACAGCAACTTGATTAGCTGCTGTAGGATCGCCATTACCTGTATTACTACGAAGGTGTAAGGTGTTATCACGGAGATATGTATTATACATAGCCGCTGTATAAATGTCACCAGTGGCTACTGTATTAGGAGCAGTCCATGTCATTTACATAACTCCGTATTCTATATTTTCCTGTAGTAAGTTATAGAGACTCTCTTGTGGCATCCAGTTTTGTGTAGCTGGATCAGGACGTTTTAATAATAGCTTAGTAATGACTGTAAGAGTATCACCACTTGGAACTATTACTAAACGCCATTGACCATTAATATCTCTATTACCACAATTAGCACAGAACATTTGATGTGGACCACTAAGCCACACATACTCTGCGCCACCTTTACAGCCTGAGCATTGTGCAACCCATCTACCATTATTTACATATGCATAAGCAGGTTTTTCTTTATTAATTTCAGTAATGGGAGGGGCATTAAAGCCCCTCTTTTGCGCAACCTGCTTGAACGTATTTGACCTTACAAATTCTTGTAAAGTCATCTGAAACATACTAGCGCCATCTATAATTTTCATGCTTCTACTATCGTTTCTATATCAGTAGCAAAAGCAGCTTTACTAGCTTCTAATTCAGCACGTGCTTGATTTACTAACTCCATAGTAGCTAGTTTGTTAGCCACGTCCAATTCATTTTCACGATATACTTTGATCGCTTCTCTAATGATCTTAAGAGAAACTTTCTGTGCAATCTGTGCATTAGTAAGAGTAGAGGTATCTACTTTTAATTCATCTTGCGCTATCTTAGTCAAGGCAGGCATGAACTTTAAGGGTATGTCTAACGTTACTTTAGGCATTAGTAGTTCCTTAACTCTCTTACTTTCATACTGCGTCCATACATCTGTGCTTTAGTTGTACTAGCAGTCTGAGTTCTGAATTTAGCTTTAATAGTATAGCTAGTTCCTAAAGTGGTATTATTCCATCTATAAAAACAACTAGCATTACCATAATGGCCAGCAGTTTTTGGCGTAAACGCTGCCATATCTACTGTATCTGCTCCGTTAAGGCTAAATCCAATCGCAGAATATGTATCAGCTGTATTATTAGTTAATAACCCACATAATTCTACTTCAATATCTCCACCACCAGATACAATAGTAATAGACATATCTGTGATATCTGTTAGTGTATTATTAGTAGTCTCAGCTAGTGTGGCAGATGTTACTGCTGTTGATTGTGCTACGGATACAGTTTTTCTAGTAGCTGTACCGCTGTCAATAAACGGACCTGTAGCCCCTCCTAAAATAAGATCATTGTAACCTACTAAATTATAATATCCGCTATATATGTAGACACCATACGGGGAACTGCTAGCCCCCTTACGAACAACATTGTTCATAATAGTATTATAGTCAGAACTCTGAACTAGAATACCATGATATGACGCTGAGCCTGTACTAGAGTTTAGTACAAAGTTTCCAGTTACAGTATGGTGGGAACCTCCACCGATAAAAATTCCATGTCCAACTGTATCTTCTATGTGATTACCTGTGAAAGTATTATAGCTGTTACTATCTACTTGGAATATACCATAGTTATTTTCGATAGAAAAACAGCCGGAGATGTGATTTTTATTACTATTAGTACCTGATACAACAAATCCATACGCGGCTGCTGAAAAAGCAAAGCATCCACTAATTAAATTACTACTCGCGCCAGATGCACATTGGAATCCTGTACCATCATCATTAGATAGGCATCCAACGACTTGTGTCTTAGGAACATTTAAAAGGTAGAACCCGATACTAGCATTACGACTTTTACATCCTATAAGCTGATTATATGGATTAGTAGCAACAGTGTAATTATATAAATTACTATCAGCGGAGCAGCCTATCAATATACTACCATGACTCGATATAGAAAACCCTTCTGCGCCATTGGATATAGTTTTACATCCTATATAAATATTCGGTATTTTAGTGGTATCACAGCCTGATACAGCTATTCCAAGGTTTTGACAGGTAGCAATAACTACATTCTTAAATACTCCGCCATATGTATTACTACCTGTAAACATTCCGTATACAGCAGAGTCGACGGCAGTTATATTCTCTAATACAGGGTAGGCAATACTAGCAACATTAATTAATAAATGTCCTGTAGCCCCAACATTATTAGTTTTATTTCCGTCCAATCTCATATTTCTTGCGGAAGTATAAGACTGAGATAAAGTTAATAATGTTGTGCTATTAATAGTAGAAGCGTGAAACTTTAATACTGTATTATGTCCTGATCCTTCTAGTATTGTATAATTTTTATTTATTGTAACTCCAATAGGAGTACCTGGACTAGTTATACCTATATTGAATGTACCACTAGATAGTAATACTTTGCCCCCAGTAGAAGGTAAAGCCGCTATAGCAGCATTAATCTCTACATGGTCTTGTGCGCCATCACATACGTAATTAGCACTAGCTTTTTCTGCGGCAGTAGCGTCATTAGCTGCAACAACTAAGGTTGCTCCTATAGCTAAAGTAGTCCATGTCGGAGTATCACCAGCAGCATTCATAGCTAGAATTTGTCTAGCTGTACCGTCTGCTAGTTTATCTACAGCTATGTTAGCACCAGCAGCAATATCGGAATTACTGATAGTATTGCCCGCTGTAATAACTGTACCATTAGACTTTAATAGTCCAGATGAACCAGCAACTAATCTAGCTAATGCTATAGTAGCATCATCTATATCAGAGTTAGATAGTTTATTACCCGCGCTAATAACTGACCCATTAGATTTAACTAAACCTGATGCTCCAGCTACTAACTTAGCAAGTGAAATGATACCATTATCAATATCTGCGTCTAATACTTTATTACCAGCAGATATAGTTGTGCCATTAGACTTTAAAATACCAGAAGAACCAGGAGCAAGTTTGGATAAAGCTATAGCAGCACCAGTAGCTAACCAATCATCTGTTAATTTAATCCATGAACTATTACCAGAAGCATCAGTAGCTAAGACTTGTTTATCTCCTGGTGTACTAGCACCAATACCTAACTTAGCTGCTACAGCATGTAACTTATCAATTAACTTATTAGTACCAGCCACATGGCTAATACTAGTATGCATATTGCTAAGTTTATTAGCAGCATTTGCTTGGGGTATAACTTCATTATCTGTAGGATAAGCCACATTACTCTCCGAAAGGTAACTGATCTTCTACCCATTCAGGATGATTAATCTCGTCAATGGGTCCGAATCTACTACCTTCACCAGTGATGGCGCTACCAAAGCGGAATGCGTCTTGGTCAATAGCACGTTCGCAATCAAACGTAGCTATCATATTCCCATTACCTAATAACTCAATAGTTTTACTTTCTATGAAGAAATCGTTATCAATTCCTTGATGAACACTACTAATATGAATTCTATCACTAATTTTAGAATCCATAATCATAGTAGTATGATATGCATCTACATTGAATACACGAATAGTAATTTGATCTCTAGGTTCTTGATAACGTCTAGCAATACCATTAACAATATCTTGAACGTTGTTGGGATTAATTTCTGGCCAGTTATTAAGATCATATTCATTACGATCATATCTATCTATAGATGCTTGTGTATCTATAGTAGACACAATATCGACTTCTGATGATACTTGTAATGGTTTAGCACGTAGATAAATACCATCAGCAGTTTGACCAGTAGGACCAGTTATGATAGCACCACTAGCACTAGCTACTAATGTAATAGCAATTCTAGAGCCACTAGTAGCACTAATAGTAACGCTAGCTAGTGGATTAGTAGTAGTATAATCATCTGTAGAATTAGGTACTTGTGCATCTTTTACAGGATCAGACATAGCTGCATAAATTACTTTAGTCTCGTTAGCACCTAGAGTAATGGATGCACCATAGGACCAAACCTGTTGTAATGTACCAAGAGTACGATAGTTAGCTGTTCCTTTTACTACGTTGTATACTTCTTCTACGTTCTGGTTTAGAGTAGTAGGAGGATTGTAGTAAATAGGTTGACCAACTGGCGCACTAGTTTGCAAGCTATCATAAAGATAGTATTGTGGAGTTGTACTCCTGATAGCATTCTGTCTATACTGTCTACCTTCAAAGTGTAATACACCAGGAGCCATATAGATAGCAGAATTACTACCTTCTGTAGCAGGAGCAAGTTCGTACATCAATTCTAACGGTGAACGATCATGTGCCCACCAGTAGAGAATTGTTGTATCTCCAGTATCGAAATCTCTATCTTCTACTGGAAAGTCTACTTCATCACAAATAAGATCAAGGATTTGATCTACAGTAACATTCTCTTGTAGAGGAATAGTAATCTTAGATTTATTAAATGCACTTAATCTTCCTAACGCTCTAATAGTAACGGACTTTTGTGAGTCCATTATTTGAGCAGCATTATCAATTTTACCGTCAAATACTAACTGTACTAATGATCCGTCTGCATAATAGTCATCATCAGCAAATACATCAGAAGAATTACAAAGAATCTCATAGTCTAGACGTAAGTATGCTACTACAGTAGGACCACGAGTAATGAAACCTGCTAATGGGCCAGCTACGTTAGAGAATATCCCATCTGTATTATCTAAAGTTAAATCTAAGGTTTCGATCTTAGCTGGGGACGTAGACCGTGCTTGGTCACGTCCCCAACTAATTCTTACACCTGCTGGAAGTAAGAACTTACGGGACACGTCATTGTAAGCTGACGTGTCCGCGTCTGTTCCTGCTCCCCAGTTTATCGTAATATCAGGTACGACAAAACGGTTAGCATCGGGCATAGTTACTGAATCCTAATACCTGGTAAACCTATAGACCTACCACTCTTGACGGTGAGTTTAATTCCTTGAATCCACAAGTCTTCTATTACATTATTACCAAGTGTAATTGGCATGTGTAGCATTTGTGGAGTAGAACTTTCACCATCATAAGATTGTGTTGCGTTTACTCCTAGTAATCTTTCAGGTTGACCAGTTTCACCAGCTATACCAGCTTCACCAGTACGTAAACCAAACATCAATGTAGGTTCTTCTATAAGTTTACCATTACGATATTTATCTAAATGCTTAAGATATTTTACTGTCTCAGCAGGCATAATACCTTCTTGAAGATTACCTTCACCAGCGTTATATGCCCAAAGAGCGTTTCTTACTCCATCATATCTTTCTTCTAGATAGTCCATGTACTTTGCAGCACCCTTAAGACTATCAATAGGATCATATGGATCAACGCCTAAAGCCGCAGCAGTATCAGGCATAAACTGAGCAATACCAATAGCACCAGCTTTAGAAGGACGATCACCACTAATTACATCTTCTGCCCAATGATCAGATTCCCATTCCATTTGTCTAGCAAATGTTCTTGGTTCACTGAAATTGTACTTCTTGGCGTACTTCTTTGCTAATGCAAACCAGTCTTGTTCTTCAATACCTAATACTACAGCAGGACCATTAGGGCCGAATGGACGAAGAATAGTTAATTCATCTTCTACGTCATCCCTACCGTTACCAGCAGTATTTCGTAGTCCATTCATGTATGGCGTAGGATCAATGGTAGACCCCATAGGATCACCATTAGGATCAGCACGTACTTCATAATGAAGATGCGGCCAATCCTCCGTACCAGAACCACCTAATGTTCCTATAATATCACCACGTTTTACCTTTTCTCCTGGTTCAACACTACGACTATCAAAGTGACCGTAATATTCATATAAACCAGTACCATCTTGTTGCATGATGATACCATTACCGCCATTAGGATCATTTGTCAGATTAACTACACGTCCGTCTGTAAATGCACCAACAGGCTTACCACGACCACCATTAGGACCAGGAAGTCTTAAGTCTACACCTCTATGTCGTGGTGGTAAACCAGGAATAGGAGGAGTGTAAACTTCATTAAATCCGAATCCTACGTAGTATTGTTCTCCATTAGGGTTCTCTGCGCGACCACTTCCAGAAGTAGGAACACGTACATTAGTACCTGAACCTGTACGTCCTTGCCTATCTTTCTCAATTTGATCGGCAACAGAACCAGGAGTAAGAATACCCTTTCTTTCTAATTCTTCAATCTTCTTTACAAAACTATCAAGCTGACTACTAGCTTCGTGAATAACACGTTTAGTTTCAACTCCCCACTCTGTCCAAGCTTGTTTTTGCTTTTCCAGATTGGACATCATGTCATCGTGTTGTTTTCCTTGCTTAGCGAATAAACCATTTACAGGATCATCATACGTATTATAGATTTGCTTTTGTTCCCACTCGTATGAGTCCTGTACAGTTAGTTTACGCTTACGATATTCTTCCTCTGCATCCTTTTGAGCATCTTGCTGTGCTTTAATTTGCTGCTCAAAAGTTGTTTTTATCTGTTCCTGTTCAAGACGATAAGCTTCATTTAAAGCTTCACCACGTAGTTCTAAGGAACGCTCAGTAGCCTGCAATGCTCTACGTAAAGCAGGAATACTACCAGTTTCCTCAGAGTCATAAGTTGCTCTAATTAAATCTTGTTCGTCTTTATACGACTTTTCAATCGTTCGATTACGTTCATCGAATGATCTTTCAGTCTCTTGCTGCTGCTGTCTAAGTTTAGCAAAGACACCAGTTTCTGGATCGTCGTAATGATCCTCGATCCTTCTTCTTTCATCATCATAAGCATCGTTTACAACTTTCTTACGACGATCAAATTCTTCTTTAGTCTTTGCTGTTTGTTGTGCTAACTTAGCAAAAACACCACTTTCAGGATTATCGTAATGGTCCTCAATTCGTCTACGTTCTTCATCGTATGCAAGAGTGATAGCTTCTTTACGTTTCCGTAATGCTTCATCCTCTGCATATCGCTGATCGTCGATATTACGTCTTAAGGTTTCATAACGATCCTGGATTAATCTCTTTTCATCTTCTGTATTTCGTATTACAGCAGCTTTACGATCTGCAAGAGCATCTAAAGCGTCTTGTAAACCGCGTCTAATATCCTCAGCTTCACGTTGTAGTAATTCTTTACGATCTTGATATGCTCGTTGTTCAGCTTCCTTAGTCTTATCTAAGTAATCTTTACGAGCCTCAAATTCATCCTGTAATGCTTGCTCTTGAAGATCATATTCATCTTCTAAAGCATCACGGGTTTGACGTAAAGAATCCTTCTGTGCATCAAACTGTTGCTTAAGAATTTCGTCCTGAATTTCTTTTTCAAGACGTGCAATTTCATCAGGATCACCACGTCGTCTAGCTACAGTTAGCTTATCTTGGAGTCCTGATACTTTTTGCTCATTCTCATAAGCCTGTTCTAATGCGTCAGTAGCACGAAGTCGATCATCAATTTCTGCTAGTCTTGCTCTACCCTCATCCTTGATTTCACGTAAACGTGTCTTGTGTTCATTTTCTAGAAGATCAGCTTCATCTTCAAGCTGACGCATTCGTTGTCTATAGGCTTCTTCTTCTGCGTTTTGAGTATCCTCAATAGTACGCAGTCTAGCCTCAGCAACATCGCGTAAACCATCAGCCTCAGATTCAAATGACTTTTCTATAGCTTCATCACGTTCTTCTAATGCACGTAATTCAGCTTCTAGAGCATCATCAATCTGACGATCTTCTAGTTCTCTTGCACGATCTCGTGTTCTTTCTAGATCATCAAGAACTTTAAGCTGTGCTTCTTTTTCATCCTCAGCAGCACGAATAGCATTTTCTTTATTAACTCTTTCTCGTGCTGCTCTACGTTCTAATCTCTTTTCACGCTCAACTTGTTCTTGATCTAATTTCTCTAAGCGGCCTTTCTTAGTATCCTCAGCAAGTCTAATTTCATCTTCTTTTCTATTCTGTGCAGCAGCTATCTGTTGCTGAATAGAATCTAAAGCAGCTTCTTTTTCTTGCCGGGTTAGTTCTACTAATCCATTACGTTTTTGTTCAGCAGCTTCTAATGCCTTATCACGTTTAATTTCTTCCTGTCTGATTTGCTCATTTACAGCATCTCTGACAGCTTCTGTCTCACGCTCTAAAGCCTTTTTCGCGTTATTATAAGTGTTCTCTGATTGCTGTAATGCAGAATCGCGCTCTTGTCCGAGACGTTCAATCTCGTCCTCAAAGCGTTTTTTAGATGCTCGTTCTTCTTCATCAATTGCTCTAAGTGCTGCATCACGCTTATCTTTTGCAGCCTCTTGCTTTTGATGTTTTTCTAATTCAGTACGTGCCCGTTCGTTTTCATAACGTTCACGTTCTGCATCCTCGCGCCTTTGAATCTCTTTAATTTCACGATCTACAGTTTGCTTTATTTCTTTTTCACGTTTTTCTAGTACAATACGTAGAGCATCTTTTTCAGCATTACGAGCGACTATTTCTTCTTGCCTTCTACGTTCTTCTGCTTGTTGCCTAGCTTCTGCTATAGCTGCTTGAGCATCACGTTCAGCATCATTGTCTGTTAGTTCATTACCCCTTGCTCTACGTTGTCGTTCAAGAGCAGAAGTAATTGGGCCAGCACCAGCCGCTACAGCAGCTAGTCCTGGTAATGCTACAGCACCAGGTCCAGGAGTTAAAGCACCAAGCCCTAGTATTGCAGCTACCCACGGAGGAACACCAGTATGTTTCTCGATTTCCGTGAGCATGTCCACAAATTTACCAGCCTGGTTTGTTGCTAATGTTAATGCTCTAGCTACACCAACAACAGGACCAGTAGCTAATTCGCCAAGTTTAATCTGTAATTTAGTAATACTAACAACAAGAGCGTCAATTACACCTATAGCTTCTTGACTTCTTTTTTTAGCAGCCCCTTGATAACGCTCTCCTTGTTTAAGTGCTTCTTGATAAATAATTTGCGCTCTAGTGACATCTGTTAGGCTAAAGAATAATTTTCTTTGCTCATCTGTCATCTTAGCGTTATTTTTTACGAAATTGGCATTAAGAGTGAAACCTAACTTTTCAGCAGCTTCACCCTCACCACGCATAGCTGCTTCAATAGACTTGAAGGCATCTAATAGTGGTACACCATGTACAGCAGCGGCATCTACAGCTAATTTCGTTAACGTCTGTATCTGCTCTGATGTAAATCCATAGTTTTTCTGTAACCCACCAAGAATAGAAATACCTTTTTCAAGATCAGTATTTAATAATTTAGTTTCATTTGCTAGTGAGTTAGTAAAGTTCTTATATACGGCCGCAGATTCTTTGTAAACAGCATTAAGTCTAAATTGAGCCTGTGCAGCAGCATAGGTTTTTTCGTAAGTATCTACTAATACACTATTAAGCGTACCAAGAGTTAATGTAACTCCAGCAATTGCTGCTCCACCAGCAACAAAGCTAGATACCATTTGCTTGTTAGCGGCAGCTTGTTGTTGTGCTAGTTTTAAGGATGCTTGTGCCGCTTTATCAGCAGCATCATTATGTGCTTTCATTGCCGCTAAGGCAGCAGCAGCACTTCTAGCAGGACCATTGTTAATCTGATCAATAGCAGAAGCTATCTTCTTAGAAGAACGAATAGCTGCTGCTTCACTCTGCGCAAACTTTTGTAAAAGCTGATCATTATTCACGATCAGATTAAACTGCGCAGCACCAAGCCCATATCTATTTGCCATACTAAACTACTCCTGAGCTTGGATTTTGTAGTATAACATGAGACCAGCTATAACCATGCTTAATAGAATCGATAGTTTTTCGATTTATATTAAGCTCTTTAGCTAACTTAGTAGCACCTATGCCACTAGCTAACTTAGTTTTAATGTCTATAACTTGGGATAGTTTTAATTTAGACCTACTACTATTCTCACCGCTCGGAGCATAATTTCTTTCTTTTAGTACCATATCTCGACTATTATCTTGTTTAGTTCCTAAGGATAAATGCTTAGGATTCCAACACCTAGCATTATCACATCTATGTAGTACTATTAATCCTTTAGGTATTGGTTTTACTAGGTACGTATAAACTACTCTAGCTAATGGATATTGTTTACTTGTATGTTTATCATATATTCTAGGAGCGTCATAAGATTTTTCTCTAGATGGCGCTCCAGTATAAATCCAACAATTGTCTATGTATATAGTACGTGTTTGTAACCTTTTTACTAATTTTAGCTGGTATGTGTCATTAGCCAATGGTGGCCCCCTTGACCCCTCTTAAACGGCTTTTTAGTTGTTTAAAATTAACCACTTTACCGTCGAAAGTAATAGGGGCATTTTTACCCGAAAAAGAAGGCCGCAAGTTTTTAGTCATAGTTCGGAACCATTCACCACGAGCAAACTTTGTAAGTTTGGGTAGCATAATGATATCCGCGAGACGTAAAGACTTAGCGGCCTGTATGCGTTGCATATTATTGACGTGTGCCTCGAATAAGGCACACGTCATATTTAACCAGTCACACGGACCAAAGACATCGTTAAGATCGGGTATTATCTTAGCGTAGTCTATTGGCCCGTGACTACTTCCCCCTGGTCATCGCTCTCAGTTTCTTCTGATGGTCGCCAGATTCCTATGTATTCCATGATAGCTACTGTCTTTTCATCATCGGCAGCAATTAAATCTGCTTCCTCAAATGTAAGACCTTGTATCATGGCAAGGATGACATCACGCACATACGCACCTAAATACGCTGTACCAATAGAGTTTTGAAGTCCAAGTTCTTCTTCACTAATCTTGATATAGCGTTGGCGAATCTGCGCTAGTTCAACCTTCTTTACTACTGGACACCTGGGGCCAAACTTGTAAGACATAAGAGTGACCGTGGTCGTCGCTGATGTAATTTCATCCAGACGATTAATTCGTACTGGAATCATTTCAGGGGCTAAATCCCCCAACTCAAGAATCTTGGCAACCATTATTTAACCTTAAGCGGAAATGGGTTCGATATCGCGGATTCTAGCGATACGAGCGGGTGACGTACTAGTATCAGGAAGAAGCTGTAATTCAAGAGGAATAATAACTTTATCCTCAGCAGTAAAGTCAAGTGTAGGAGAACCTAGTACCTGACCCTTCCAACCAACAAGTCTTACAGCCTCATCATCACCATTGGCCTGAATATCAAAACCAATTGTGAGGAAGTTTTCAGCGATAGAACTATCAAGATCCCAGTCAACATAACCACGTAATGCTGTAGTAGCAGCAACCGTAGTAAGTGTACCCTGACCAGTAGCACTCTTGATGTTCGCACCACTAAACTCAGCAAGGTTAGTGCTCATGCGAACGTCTCTACCAGTAGCAGGACGCAGAATAGGATCAAGTTCCTGATCTACACGAACTTCTGAACGATCAACGCTAGAAGTAAAGTGCAGACCACCATCAACGTAACCACTCTCAGTATAAGCCTGAGACTGACCAGAAGGGGTAGCCCAAGCAGTACCGTAAAGAACAGTGTTAGCAGGAAGCGCGTTGCTAGAGTGCCAACCTACAGTGTAGACCTTATAATCACGAGAAGCTAAGACCCTAGTCGCATCAAAAGCCATGATTACTTAGCCTCAACTTTCGTAGCTGTATCAGCTACTTTTTTGAAAAGATGACCCTTGTCAGCATACCGCTTGACAACATCATCAGGAAGGGTATCAGCAGTACCAAACGCCTTTAATTTAGTCTGCTCATACACAAAGAAATCAGACGGACCTTCATAAATGTACTTAGACATCTTGTCCAACTAATCCTTCTAGCATAAATTTTGGCTTTAAACCACGTGCGTTGATGTTCCAAGCTAACGCTTTAGCCTTAGCCTTAGATATTGGTTCCAGTATTCCTACTGCAATAGCACCAATATCAATATCACCCTCAGCTACTTTTAAGTCTCTAGCAAATCTTGGGTGTGATTCAGCTAAGTCTTTTACACCAATGCCCAATGCTTTTTGGATAGCTTCATACCTATCCATCTCTTGCGGACTAAAGAAATTAGCGGCTCCGCTTTTACCAGCAGTCTGATAGTAGGCAAACAAGCCATTCTTTAATCCATCAAAAGGCCGTTCAACACACATTAGAGTTAGATGTCTATGCTTTCCCTTACACCTACTGCATCGTAATACTTCACCCATCTTTCCACCTTGACGAACAAGGAAGAATTGCGCGGCTAGTAATTTACGACGCTTATCTAAGTATTCCTTTGTAGGCAGAAAACCAGGAACAGCCACCGCAAGTTTTTGACCTTTCGGTGAAACTATTTCAACTGTGCTACCTACACTAGAGTCAGGTAATATAATCTTATTCACTATCTACACTCGTCTTTTGCACAGGGCCTGGATGTAAAGCGTGAGCTGGACCGAGTAATGTACTATGTCGGTAACTCAAACCATGTAACTATATACGTCGCTAGTACGAATGGATAGGAGGTAACTTCGTCCACTATTTCAGACGGGCCACCTTCCTTGACCACGTTATCAACTCTACAGTTAGCTTGCTTAAAAGCTACCTTCCTTCCACTACCCCGATTAGGAACTATATATGGATGTGCAGTTCTCCATAATGTCATAGCCCGTTCTGGAGTAGAACCATAAAATTCAAAGTCTATCCTGCTGCGTATTATACCTAGTTCAAAATCATCCCCGCCTGGACCTGTACCACTTACACGCAACGTAATTGCGTAATCAGGCATGGTCCAAGTTCTGCGAAGAACACTGGAGATACGACCAGCAGTAAGACTTGTAATAGCAACTTCTGCTTCTAGCCGCTCAATAAATGCCTGCTTTATGTCTGGAACTACTTGTACAGGCATTGTTTAAACCTTACGTAATGCCGCTTGTATTCTAGGCGTTACTTGTGGTGCGAATAAATCGGCAGTTTCACGTAACTGCGGATGATACCTAAGTTCATGATAGATAGTATACGGAGCATCAGAACCTAAACTTAGTGTTCTTTTACCTCCACGTACTTCTACTTCTGCAAAAGATTCATCTGCCATTCTACTAGTAATACGGTGCAAAGTAGCGTGTAAGTATGCTCGTATTTCCTCAGCTAAGTTATCCATAGCTTCTTGAACGGCAGAGTCTATTGCATTGCGAACAGTAGCACCTTGCCAAGTTAACTTATACTTACCTTGTCCACTAGAACGTAAAGCTACCATTCTGTTGGCCTAGAAGATTGTAGTGTGGCTAACTTTAGAGTTGGGGAACCAAATCCTACTGCATAGGTAATGTCTTTCACATACAGTGGGCCAGCTAAAAGAACAGTACCATCACTACCTTTGATATTAGTGACTTTATCTCTAACATCAAGAGGATCACTAATCTTAACTGTTAGTGTTGGTTCCTCTGTCTTTATAACTGTACCGTCTGGACGTTGAAAAACATTACCAGCAGATACATAGTTACATGCTACATCAACTGTAGATGTACCATCAGAAGTAGCTGCCATGTTCCAGTCGTCATCAGCAGCCGAGGTAATTTCATTTCTAGTATACTTATGTACTAGAATGTACTCACATAATTGTGCGTACTCGGCTAGTTCTTGACTGGATATCATAACTACCCCATAAGTTCAGGAAGCTGCTCGTCAAACTTACCAAGTAAAACTGTAGCATTAAATAGAAAGTTAATCACAGTGGGTGCGAGTGCCATTGTTAATGCTGTGGTCATATCAATAGTGAACTTGTCTACTGGCATTGGTACAATAGTTGAAACTGCACCGTATCCAAGTAACCCAAGTACAGCAGAGATATAGAATTTTAATGTTCTGATAAATAACCTAACTACTGCTGTCATAGGGACAAGAGTAACATCAGGCATATCATCAGGAGTCTTTGCTGTTACAGTTTCAGAGATCGCCGATTCCCTGGCTGTAACAACTACTTTTGGCTTTGCTGCCACTCTAGTCTCCAGTTGCGTAGTATAGTCTATGATGTTCCAATACTATAGAGTAATATTTACTCGACAATGCAGCTATTTGCGCTATTTTTAATGCGCGCTCTCTGGTTGCATCCTCGATGGGTGGTTCAAATGGTAGATGTCTAAAGCCATTTTTACCGTTTTGATATTCTCCTCCAGTATTGGAACCATTCTGTCGGTAATATCCCTCTCTCGTAAGACCCGTTTTTCTGCTATCTCTTGTTCGCGCAATATAGACGCTTCTAGGATAGCAATGTGAGCATTTTTCTCCGAGATATACATGCGAAACATAATGCCTAATGGCCCGCAAACCGCGGACAATAAGGCAACTATAATACCTATTTCCGATGCTGATAGCGAAATATCCGACACCCACTGTACCTACCAGTCTCTACGCCAGAAGTACGCGCCTGTTAGGTATAAGGGCCAATGCATCAGCAGGAATATCTCTATCCCTAAAGGTGATAGAAATAGCCCTGTTGTCATTCATAGAACGAATCCTTTGTCCCATAGGATTCAAGGATGAATTCATATGATGTGATGCAATTAGTATAGTAGCTAACTTAATATTATTAGGTACTACTGTCTTTGTATGTTCGTAAATAACCTTTAGTATACTTCCCTTATACAGAGGGTTACTTCCGCTCCATACTGTCCCTAATGATATTATACCTTTTGGCGCGTCTACTAGTTCATAGTCTACACTAGCTACTAATGTAGTCTCTGCACTACCAGGTGTCACATCACGAACAGTGACAGTAGTAACTGATGTGACTGGAGTATTTTTTAAGTAGACAAGCGAGCCTTCAATAGTAATACGTTCGGTAGCAGGGCTAGTTGTTGCCCACGTTGTACCAGTTCGGTCATCAATATAGGCGCTTGCAGCAGACGCATACATATCAGCCTGCGTCTGCTGCGCTTCGCTTAACGACCGACCTAGATATTCTGCTATATCATCATGGTCGGCGTATGCTACCATTACTTATTCCTAAACCTACTTACTGCCTTATCCCTACCACTCTCAACTGCTTTTTCGTCAACATCAGTGTCAGTTTCAGGATCAGGCTCGACCAATTCTAACTTGGCTTCTGGAACTTTTACTTCTACTTCTACAAGTCCAAACTTAATTGCTTCTGCCATAGGCAACTGACCACCAGCAGGAACAAGCAGGTATGCTGCTTCTTCACTATTCTCTGATACAACTCTTGTCCTTGTAGAATCTATGTAGACTCTACCTGGAGAAGTAAACATAGCCATGTTAGTTTGGTCCGTAATCAGGTTAATCTGTAGCGCCATAATTAAGCCAATGCAACAATCTTAGCGGTCTTTAACGCTGCAATAACAAGGTTCATCTGAGTCTTTAACTCATTTAAGAGTGTAGCCTCAGGAGAACCATAAGTAGCATCAGCATCAGCAGTAGCTACAGCAGCGATAGTCGTAACTGGAATGTTCGTAAGAACATCAGCAATTTCTGAACTAGCTACTGCACTCCATACTGGAACAGTAGAACTACCAGTGTTCATATAGAGGACACCGTTAGTTGTATCAACTAACAATGCACCCTTTGGAGCACCCCTAAAACTAGCATCAACACCAGGAGTATCTTCTGTGATAGTAACAGAAGGATCAGTACCACCAGTAAGTGCATTCTCTGCAAGTGTAATAGCAGACAGCACCTTCTTAGCAAGATCAGCAGCACCTGTAACTGTGTATGGTCCACCTCCACTACCAGAAACAGTTACGTTAGAGCCGCCAATACTAGGAAGATTGCGCAGAGCAGTTTGTACAGCAGAAGCAGCAGCGTTATACGCAATAGAAGCAGTAAGGAAACCCTCATGCTTTAATTTGTATGTGCCACCAGTAGGAGTACCAGTAACAGTAATGGTAACTACTTCGTCTGTACCATTAGACGGTGCACCAGCATTTAAGAATGGACCTGCCTCACCAGGGAGGATTTGTCCACCAGTAATTAAGCCCATTTATTAACTCCTAATTAGTAGTAAGGGCTAATACTAATGTACTAGCCCTAACTACTTATTTATTAGATGCTAGTGATTGTGCAGAAAGCAGTAGCCCGATAAATCTCAAGGCTAAGCCGTTCCTCAGCACGAATCGCTAACTTGTTCTTGACGAAGTAGTCGTCATGGCTATCGGAGATATCCAGTGTAACACCCATCTTACGAGAGATGTGGCTATAAAGCTGGAAGTCACCAACAAGACCAGTATTCTCTGTAGCAGCCGTGGTAATTACACCTGTAAGACCCCAAATGCGCTCTACACCAGGATCAGCAGGAGAACCCCAAATATAAACACCATCAGCAGTACGCAGAAGTCTAACGTCCTGCCAATCATTCGGATGCATAATGAAAGCAGTAGGCTCAGCAAAGCCTGTAAATCGTACTTTCGTCATAGCCTTGTAAATAGCATCAGGCACAGGATCAGAACCCTTAGCCTGAGTCTGAATACCAGACTTGTTATAGAATCCTGTTAACTCAGGAGTAGTACCACTACCATTCAGAAGCTGATCTTCTTCCTTAAGCGCAAGCATAAGGCGAAGCCGATTGTCCAGCAAAGCAGAAAGCTGAACAACATCATCAAGCTGCTGACGAGTAACAGGAATAAATGTAGCAATTACCTCAATCGGCACGCTTCGCTGAGTGTATGCAAGCGCAGATTCTGGCTTAGCCGAACCCTCAGCAACAGGAGCCGCGTTATTGGTAAACGTAGTTTCTTCCATGTATACTACGGCAACCTGGTCAATCGTATCTTGTGGGATAAGATCAGCGACCATAGGTCGGCGCAAAGCATACGGAACCATAAGACCATTACGAACACTCTCAGGCGGAAAGCCTGTAGTATTAGTCATAAGAGTCTTAACATCAACGTCAGGAATATCAATCACAAAACGAGGCTTGGCAGCACCCTTATTGCGAAGATAATCTGCATTCTTAATAGCCTTCTGCCCAAGCGTTTCAATAGTACGCTCTACAGCCTTTTCCACATTAGTAGCAGCAACAGGCATCGGAGAGTAATTCTTAGCAACTTCAGCAGCTACGTTATGAAGTTCACGCAGAATATCAAAACGCTTGCCACCTTCCTGGAGTTCCAGGTTACGCTGCTTAACATCATCAGCCTGATCTGCCGTCATCTTGTCAATAGGAGTACTCTTAAAGATGTCAGTAAGTTCAGACTGCTTCTGCGTAAGTGCTTCCTTAACCTGATCGAGTGTAAGGGTATTCCAGTCCATTATACAGCTACTCCATTAATTTGTGCTTGAATGAGTAAGAATTGTTTGTACAAATCTGTACCATCAACGGGCTTTTCGATAGATGTAGAAAGTATTTCCTCTAAGTGTTCTATAGCCTGTTTGGCTGAGTCACAGAAACTTTGAAGATCAGACTTCCTAGCATCTGATATAGGACGCTCATCCTTACGTCGTAAAGCTGACCCAGCCCTATTACGCTTGACATACTCAGCTATTGCGACCTGCAAAAACTCAGTATGTTCAGAATGAGCGAGTGTTAAACCATATGATTTTACGGGAATGAAATCAGTTTGAGGCTCTACTAATTCAGGATCGCCTAAACTGAATTCATCATCATCAATAGTATAGCTAACCTTCCAGTAGTTTTCCTCATCATCATAACCGTCCCACTTATACAGTAGAGCGATAAAATGATCTGAGTACGTAGCCACAATATAGGCATAACCATTTATTGAACCTTCACCAAACTGTTGCTTTAAGAACGCTTTCTTAAGCCTAGACTTAATATCTTCATAAGAACCAGGAGCAACAGATTCTATATACATCTTCTGAGACTTAATAGCTAGTGTTTCTGTCTGCTGGTTAGCACCAACAAGTACAGGGCTAACTTCAAAAGGCTCAGCCTCAGTAATGATGTTTACTGTACGACTATCAACAGTACCTTTTTCCTGTTTTATTACACTAAACCCCCAGGAATACTGTTGTAGATCACCCATGTTCTTGACTGTTTTATAAGCCTCAGAACCCTGTACAGTGTCTAAGAAGAAGTTACCTTTGAAGATAGCACGCTGACCATCATTATAAATAGTACCTTTACCAATTGGTTTGGACCAATCATGTGACCAAACTAAAGGGATTTCAGTACCATCTTTTAGAGCCGTAGACTTTACTACATCCCCGTCCCTATCTATGATGTCGAATGTAGAGAATACTGCCTCTAAATATCCTTCATCATTTAGGGAAGATTCAGAACTTAAAAGTTGTTTTTTCAACTTCTAGATATCTCCCATATTGTACTGTATGCTTCTAATCTAGATTTTACATTAGAGGATAATAAGTAGTTCTGCATGATTTGGTTATTTAGTTTTCTCGCTAGTTTCATACTTTCGTATGGATTATCAATTAATCTAGAAATATAGTATATCCACTCTTGCTCAGAAGATGCTAGATATCCATTACTCCCATGATTAATTACGTTACCATAGATAGTTGGACTAGCTATAACTGGTATACCAACAGAACCAAACTCTAGAGCCTTGATGTAACTTTTTGCTCTATTGAATGGAGCATAAGTCATAGGCAGACAAGCAATATCAATACTAGCTATAGTATCAATATACTCATTGATATCTGCCCACGGGACATATACTAAGTTATCCTCACCTACAGCATCTACTAGAATAGTAGGCTTCCAACCTATTACCATAAACTGTACTTGTGGATATCTTATATGTATACGTTCCCATGCCTTAGCTAAAGTAGCTAACTCATACTTTGGCCTATGTGAACCAGCCCATCCAATAGTGAGTATACTACTTGAGAATGGATTTTTAGTACCAGAATGAAACCATGAATCATCTACATAGTTTGGTACTACTATTACAGGACTATCTGTAATAGGTTCCATTAGCATTTTTAGATATGGTGTACTAGTAGTAACACCATCACATTTTCTAATACATTGACGAACCAAATCAATGTGTGGTGGAGGTGTTTTTAATCCAGCATCAAACAGAAAGTCTTTAGCTACATCTTTGGTAACGTAATCATCGTCAATGTCATAAATTACTAAACAATTCTTTTCATGTAAAAGATCAACGAATGCATAAAAGTCAGGAGTATATCCTAGCACATTGCTACAGATAACTACTGAACCACTAGGTATATCGCGGATATGAAAAACATCTGTGGTAGATACTACAGTATCTACCCCATACTTCTCTCGTAAACGTGTTAAAGGGCTTAGTAATCGCCACCAGTTACTACCACGATTATCAGAAGCCCCTAACCCAACTATTTGCATGTAAAGTCTATCCTACACTCTACTATAGGATTACCCGCTATCGGAGAATTTTCTGGTTGCTTAGTGCTTTGTTCCCATAGCCATCCCAGCGATAGGCATAATTAATCTCCAGTGCTACTAGCAGTATCTACTAGCATTTCTTGCTGAGTATCATTTGGGTTTGGGTTAGGATCGGTTGGAACAGGTTGTGCCATTCCTGGAGATTGTGCTTGTTGGACAGTGACCCCATTAGGCACAAACCATATTTCGTCGCCATTCTTAACTGGTGGCTTTCCGATGTCTTTTCTAAACTCGTTGAAAGAAATACCACCAACGAGCAAATCACCACGCGCCCGTACATGTAGCGCATTAACATCAGGTTGTAATACACGCACCTGGGAAATATCAAAATAAATCTCGTAATCGTCAGAAGTGTAAAAGTCAGGACGTAACTGTGTATTTAAATCTGCTGCAAAGCTAGATTGCATTGGAATCAGACAAGATTCATATGCAGCTTCTCTAGCCTCTCCAAAGTTGGCAAATGTGCTACGATCTAAACCAGCACCCATACCAACTACTACGGCAGGTACACCAATTACTGCCGTGACTCTTTCTTCTGGAAGTTTACGCATATCGCGTAAACTCATTTGACTAGGGTTGAAACTCAGAGGCTGAACATTGATAGGACCAGTCATTACTAGTGGTTCACCACGATTCTTACCACTAGTTTTGTTTTTAAAGTCCTGCTTGATCTTCTCAGGATCGCCAATTTCAGCATCTTTACCTGGACTAATAATTACTCCAGGTACACCCATGTTACTTAGAAGTGAGTAAGTATAGACAGATGCTTCATTATCTGTCATTACTTCTCTAAGTAATGCTTTAAACGGGCTTAATCCTAAACGTATATTATCAGGATCAAACCCATCTCTAAAGTGAATGATATCACTCACTGAGTAATTTATAGTTTTATTGTTTACTTTATATTCGTAGTGGTCAATAAAGATGTTTGGATTATCAGGATTACCTACAGGAGATACCATAAAAGATGGTACCCACCATAGGGTTTCAGGTTCACCAAACCTACCACCACGCTGTTTAATCCAGTAAGCATTACCTGTTAGCACATAATCTGCTACAGTAGCTTTCCAAAGATTGATCCAGCTATAGTAATTGTTTGGTTTTCTAAGTAACTTATAGAGTCTACTACTACGCTTTTGGACAAGACTAGATCCATCGTATTGTCCAAACACAATTGGGGCTTCAGTAAAGTTACGCTGTAACCAACGTATTGTCGCTATGACAATAGAGTTTATTTGCGCTTGACCGCTATTAGGATCATAGTTAGCGTCAAACGGTCTACCACCATGTAAGATCATTACACTAGTAGTAGACATCCTACCCCATTGGATTACTGCGGATTTTAGTTTACTTAAGAATCCCAATTTAGTATTTCCTATGCAGATGTAACTATTCTAGCCTTCTCTCCCACTAATAAGTAGGTTAAGGCCCACACATTAGCGTCTAACCTATCAGGACTTTTATTACCAGGAACCCATTCACACATTTGTGTTTCTAATGCAGGAAACATACCAACATGATGAACACGTCTCTGGTCATATAGCATTGCAATAGGTTCTGCTCTTAACTGCTTACCTCTTGTAGCAGTTACTAGTTCTACTGGTACATCAGGGTCTACAGCATGTACAGCATTCTTGATTAATGCCCCACCGTTGTTAGACTCAGCAACTATACAATTTGCTTTGTATTTATGATACGCAGAAATTGCTTGCTTAACCCACTCGCTAGGGCCACCAAGAATAGATAGATCGTCTAACACATAACCATGTGCTGTAATTAAACCTCTACGTCCCTTACGACCAGCAACAACTATACCTGTTTCAGAACTTTCAGCAGTAGGATTCTCCTTCACAGAAGGGTCAACTGCTACTACTATATAGTCTAGTTCAGGGAACTTAGAAACACGAGTTTCATCAATTAACTCTGTGTTCCAAAGTGCATCAGGATTATCGTCAAGGATTTGACCTCCGATTTCCTGAGCACCTAATCTAGTACCTTCGTACTGCGAAATAATTTCAGTAAAGAATGAAGGCGCAAGATTAGCTTTATTAGCATATGTACTGTCAGTAGTTACGTGTACTGTTTGACCTTCAAGAGAAGTTAACTTCTTGATTAACTTGATAGGTCTTGGTGTTGTAGTTACTACAGCTTGTGGATGTTCTCCAAGACGTAGACCAAACATAAAGTTGTCCCACGTTTCTTGAACATATCTCCAACTCGCTAACTCATCACACCATCCAGCACCACACTGAGGACCACGTAAAAGACTTGGTTCATCAGCACTGAAACACAGTGCTTTAGCACCATTCGGCCATACTAATCTACGTTTAGATGGCTCATATTTTGGCATATTCCACGGTGGAGAGATAGCCAGTATACCTGACTCTCCCTCCACCATAACGTCTCTAACATCAGCAGCAGTTCTGCCTACAAGGTGCATTCTTTCAGTAGTGTCTGATTTACGTCTAATAAACTCAGCACCACTTCTAGTCTTACCAGAACCTCTACCACTTTTTTGTAGCCAAACTGTCCAGGGCCAATTAGGTGGCAACTGGCTAGTTCTAGCCCAAAAATCCCAATCATAAAATAGTTCTTGTGCTTCTTCAGGAGATAACGCAGCTATCATCTCCTGAACAGCATCTACGCCATAGTCTTCTATTAAGTTATGAATAGAAGGTTTAGTTGGAAATGCAGAAACTACCATAACTATTCATTAGCTGCTGGTAATCTTTTCTTGTACTGATCCAAACGCGTAATAAGCTGCTCTTTAATACGAGAAGCGTCATGCGCATTATCAACAAGATCACCAGTAGGCTGCTGTGACAATGTACTGAATGACTGAAGCAAAGACGGAAAAGCCTTTGACAGTGCATCAGGAGACATTGAATCAAGACTAGCACGATAAGCTAACTGTGTTTGCATGAGTGTATCAAACACAGATAACATTAGCATAGCGCGAAGATTCTCTGTAAGAGAAGCACTTTCTTCGCCGCAGATAATCGCAACTAATTCACGTTGAGAGATACCTGCCTGTTCAGCAGCTAATGGAATATTTCCAGATGCAGCAACTACAAATTGTAATAAGTCTTTAGCATTTCTTTGCATGATTGACTTTCAGATCTTTAAAACATTTACTACAAAACCACTGTAGTAGTGTATCAACTTCTACCTTAATAAGTCCTTTAGCTGATAAACCACATATACTACAAGACATGATAGTACCTCTCAAAGATAGTATATCACATATATGGTGTTTTACACCTAATGATTTTCATTAGGATGCACCTAATAAAACCTATATATTGACTTTCAACTATATAGGTGATATAGTGTATAAGCAAGGAGGCGACTATGCCTTTAGTATATTATATAACTGATTATGCATATGAGAAACTTATTGATCTAGCTAAACAATTAAACTATATAGAACCTAATGCTAAACGAGCAAAAGGTATGTCTGAATTTCTTGATGCTCTTTCACATCAAGAATTTATAGACACAAGACCACCAGAAATGATTGAAGAACATGAAAAAGCGTCTTTGCGTTCTAGTCCACCTAGATGGACTATTACTGGTGAGTACAGAAAACCTAGACTGCTTTCTCTAACTCCTACATCTATCTTCAACTATCTCAAAATAGGAATACTAACAGGAGTTATTGTTACAGAGAAATTAGTAAACCCTGGTAGAATAAATAGATCAGAAGAAGCATTAGTAGCTTCTGTACTAGAGGCTATAGGATTAGAACTACTTACACCTACGAGTTTACCACCAGTAAAGAAGGTAATGTACACTAATGGAGCAGTATCTAGAGTATCGACGAGCAAGAGGACTAGGGAGTCTAGTACCGAGATTCCGAAAGAAACGTCGCTTGATATCTATTTCAGACGAGGCTCATCACGGGTTGCAAGTTCTAGCTAAGCAATTCGGATTGAGTAATCCTAAGTATCCAAACGTTTCTGGACTACTAGAAAATATCGGATTATTTACTCTTTCAGTTACAGATCATACAGAAAATAGTGAAGGATTTGTTGACGAATACGGACTTAGTGAGTTACTAGCTTATCAACTTGGCATACAAGATGCCGAACAACAAAAAACCCCTCAATTTCTTGAGAGGTTTGGTAAGAGAGAGCGTATTCTCGTTAGAGCCTATATGAAAGGGTATGGCTCACTTTATATTGATGGCGCGTCGCTTTAGACTTGCTTCAAGTGCAGCAATATTACCCGCATGTTCTTGCTGACGAACATGCTCCAATAGTTTATTAGTAAGTTCACGCTGAGTTTGTGTACGCTCACGAGCGGCAGCGATACGTTCTTCACTAGTAGCGTACAAACGAGGACGACCACGCCGCTCATTCTTCTTCTTTTCTTGCTTCTCCGCTTCAAGATCATAACCGATAGCATTAGCTACCGCACGACGAATCAACTCACTGGAGGAAATATTCTGCTTATTAGCAGCGACACCGATGGCATCCTTTAGCGCAGTAGTAAGCGACAACAACAATGTAGTAGATTCCACGGTGAACAACTCCTTACACTGTCTATAATAGCACATATGCCTTCAAGACACAAGGCATATAGCTATAATTGTTCATTATACCAGCCATAAGGATTCGTTATGGGTAAACCCGTAAACAAACCATACGACTTCGATAGCGTTAAACTTTATGATGAACGTATTAATTATGCTATTAAGATTTCTAATGAATGGCATAATAAGCCTACAGATTACTCCAAATGTCATTGTTGTGGTACTGAATGGCCGTCTTTGATTTTTAAGAAAATGTCTCCAGTCTTGGTACTGCATGATAGTATTGTGTTTGGCTATAGTATCTGCCCACATACAGAACAGCCAATACTACATCATATAACCGTATACAATCTTCCAGTAAATCATTATTACGCACGAACTTACATACCTTATATTAACCAAACACAAAGTGAGAATAAAAATGAATCAAAGTGAAAATCTTGTTTTTAATGCTTTCGTAGACGAAAGTTTAGGTCTACAAGAATGCTCAAAGTGTTTTATGACGCATGAAACACTCGATTGGAAGAAGTATATTACCCCTGTATCTATCGAAAACACACGTATTTTAGGTTGGGCTATGTGTCCGCTCACAAATGAGCCTATTTTGTTCATTGAGGAGAATATAGAGGAAAATGACCCAATTTCAGCTTAAATTAGTCGAATTAGTGGATAATACAGCCACTTTTTACACAAGAATGGACATTTTAGTAGACGAAACTACTACTCAATTGGTAGTAAAAATGCCTCTTGAAGTGGTAAAAGTGAGTCTACATAGTCGATATCATGCCTTTGATACTGCTCGTTGTTTTAGTAATCAAGAGTGTCATTCGTACTGGAGACCTAAAAATATACAAGATGCTATTAAATGGGTGAAGAAAAATATCTCAAAACCACGTAGTAATTACTATAAAAAGATACTAGAGGACATGAAAAAGCACGAAAATGTATGGTTTTTGGAAGTTTGGGTGTAATAAATAACCTATCTCAAAACTCGTTTATTGCACAGGGGATGGGGTGTAGGGCGTAGCCCGCATAAAGTTTGTTGGTGACGCCCCCACTACAGTGTATAATTAGCGTACTACATACTTAAGGACTAATGATGGACCTCTTATCGTGGGTATTGCTAGTTCTAGCTATTGTGGCTACAGTAGCGGTTGTAGTGCTTGGGTATTGCATCGTGGCAATCGTCATCACCTTATGGCCTAAAAACTAACGCGGGCTGTCTATCACTTTTGCACAGGGGGCTGTGTCGCTGTAAAGCGGAGTATGTATTTTAGGGGCTTAGTCGCAAATACAAGTAGTGACTATAGACGTACCTATGATATACGTATCTAGATGCGCTAGTATTATGGTGGGGCAATGAGGATATTTGACAAGGATATAAAGAGACTAGGTGAGAAATTTATCGACATCGAGAAGTTGGATAAGGGTAAGATGCGCCTGCGTATACATGCTAGAAATGGGTATAAGTCTTTGATTCTATCGCCTCAGGATATCAAGGGGCTTATTGACCTTATGCAGGAGCATATTGATAGCGTTTCTACTAAGTGAGTTTTTAGTTATTAAAAACCGTTATATTTCAGTATAGATAGGGGAGAACTTTAATTAATAAAAACCGTTATATTTCAGTATAGATAGGAGGGGAAAACTCATAAAAAATTAAGAAATTGTAAAGATTGCACACTGGGGGTACTAGTGTACCAGTGTGCAATCTTTGCCGATTACTTGACGTACCGTTGTGGAATAGTTGGCCTATCACTCTGCAAGCTTACAGCGCCACATGGCGAATACTTGCACGTATCATCGTGACACTTATACTCGGAATAATTCCGAATCACGACGACACTTGCGTACCCTTGACTAAGCAAGTCATCGCATGACTGAGCGTACACAATATCTGCTCTTGTCTTACTTCCGACCCAAATGTCAAGCGTACCATGACGGTACTTGCCTACGTACATATGCCGTTCTCCAGGTGAACTAGTGTGCTCAGCTATCGGATGATAGCTGAGCACATTGTCGTTTATTCGATGGAAGAACTATCGACGTAGACTAGTTCTTCCATTGCCCTAGTGATGGCGACATATTGCAAGTTACGTTCCTGGTTCTGCTGCCATTCTTGCACGGCATACTTTGATGGCATCAAAGATGGGTCAA
>JACCDG010795409.1_pt1 | contig 54357 bp, 50 predicted proteins | sample 7442471 | NCBI WGS metagenome assembly JACCDG01 (sample SAMN15323444, study PRJNA562643) | freshwater metagenome | isolation source: river surface water | place: USA:Blue River Watershed | collected 2017-08-17 | reverse complement strand
GTGAGACGATTTGCACCCATAGGGGTACGGAATCCATGGGGCTCCGGGAGCTAGGGAAGAGTCGGCATTATACGAAAGGTTGATTGTCATCGAAATTCAACCGGTCAAGCTCATTCCGACTATTCAGCGCCCCAAGAATCGTGGCTCCGTTTCCTGTGCCAGGCATGTGGAGCTTTTCCAAGTTTTCCAAGCCAACCGGAAACTGACGGCGAATCGCGGCTTCGTGAGATTTCGCCCACCCTGCGACACTCTTTTGAGCAAGTTAAATATGACTCGCCCTGACCTGCTCCCCTGAAATAGTCCCTTGCTAATATGGAGTCTGCTTCAAGGGGAGGCAGGCATGAAGACGCGATTTACGGAAGCGCAAATCATTGGGGTACTGAAGTAAGCTGAGGCTGGCGGCAAGATTGCCGATCTGTACCGCAAGCATGGCATCAGCGATGCGACGTATTACAACTGGAAGGCGAAGTTTGGCGGAATGACGGTCTCAGACGCCCAGCGCTTGAGGGCGTTAAAAGCCGAGAACAGCAAGCTCAAGCGTTGCTAGCCGATTCGCTGCTGGATAACGCGGCCTTGAAGGATGTCGTTGGCCGAAAGTGGTAAGCCCACAGGCCAAGCGTGCGGCGGTGACGCATCTGATGACGACTCGCCAGATGGGTGTTACGCGTGCTTGTGGGCTGATGGGCATCTCAAGGTCGTTATATCGATACGAATCCAAACGGCCAGATGACGCACCATTGAAGGATCGGTTAACGTCGCTGGCCGGACAAAAGCGCCGTTATGGCTACCGACGCTTGCACGTGCTGTTGCTGCGCGAAGGGTGGCTGCTGAACTGGAAGCGGACGTACAGGGTTTATCGTGAGGCCAGCTTGACTGTGCGGCGCCGTAAGCGCAAGCGGATTGCTGGCATCGAGCGACAGGAAAAGGTCATGGCGACCAAGCCGAACCAAAGCTGGTCGATGGATTTTGTGTCGGATGGCTTTGTCGATGGACGCCGGCTACGCTGTTTGAATATCGTGGATGACTTCACGAAAGTATGTCTGGCCATCGAAGTCGATACGTCGCTACCAGGAAGTCGGGTCGTCAGCGTGCTGGGACGGCTGGCCGAAATGCGGGGACTGCCGATCAGTATCACGGTGGACAACGGGCCTGAGTTCATCAGCAAAGCGCTGGATGCCTGGGCCTACGCGCAAGGATTGACGCTGCGATTTATCGAACCGGGCAAACCACAACAGAATGCGTATATCGAAAGCTTCAATGGGAAGTTCAGGGGTGAATGCTTGAACGAGCACTGGTTCTTATCGATGCGCCACGCGCAGGCCATCCTCGCTAATCGGCGGCTGGAGTGCAACGAAGTGCGGCCACACAGCGCGCTCGGTTACCAGACGCCGAAGGAATTTGTAGAACGCTTTTTAACCGCAGACTCTAATTTGGTTTCGGACTAAATTGGGGAGCAGGTCACTGGCAGAAATGAAAAATCGTGATCTTGGAAGAACGGGATTTGAGATGTTGGTGGTGCAGAGGCGACTGGTTTCGAGCTTACTCTCCAAACACCTGGGAAACGCTTGGGGTCATTGAGGAAAGATTCAGGTGGTTGGTCGTTCTGATGTCTCTCTGCCGAAACATCATTCGGTTCAGATTTCGAACCGGAGCAACTGCCCACTTGGCTTTTCCGGCAAACAGCGCGCTTATGACAGTCCTGACAACTCCTGTGGAAGGACGAACATGACGACCGAACGATGCATGACCCAAACTGAGCTGGCCGAGCGCTGGCAGATTAGCAAAGCTACGCTGGAACGCTGGCGCACCGAATCGAATGGCCCACTGTTTCTCAAACTCGGCTACCAAGTGCGCTACCGAGTTCAAGATGTTGAGGCTTTCGAGTAAGTCGGATTGCGCGGATCGACTAAAACCGACAGCGCGGTAGCGCAGATTAAAACCGCCCTGCGTCCAGCATCTCAGCATTCCCAATTCGTTAGTCCGCCTGGACGAACGATTACGATCTGGCTCCGCACGGGATCACGCAACACTCGACTACGTCCTTTGGTCGCCGCACGAACTTTGCCCGGTTGATGATCGTTAGCATGGGCAGGCATAGCTCGGTCCCGACTCCAGGATTACACGGCCAGCACCAACGCCTGCGCCTCGGCTTCTTGTTCCAAATACACCCAGTCAACGATTTCATCACTGGGCGTGTAACCAGTCACGAGCTGCTGCATCATCAATCGGATCACGCCCACGTCGTTCACATTGAGCGCAATTTCCAATGACTTTAGCTTGCCTTCCAAGTCAGCCCAAGGAACGAACTCCTCATGGGCTTTCATAATCCTCGAATGTGAAGTAGGCTTAGGGTTATCACCAATAAGCAGCTCTTCGTAAAGCTTTTCGCCGGGACGCAGGCCGGTGATTTCGATCTCGATGTCGCCATCAGGGTTTTGCTCATCTTTGACGCTCAACCCAGAGAGCTCGATCATGCGTCGGGCCAGGTCCATGATCTTGACCGACTGGCCCATATCAAGGACGAACACATCACCGCCCTTGGCCATCGCCCCCGCCTGGATCACCAGTTGCGAGGCTTCCGGAATGGTCATGAAGTAGCGGGTGATGTCCGGATGGGTCAGTGTGATCGGGCCACCATCGCGAATTTGCTGCCTGAACTTAGGCACCACCGAGCCGGAGGAGCCCAAGACATTGCCGAATCGCACCATGCTGAATTTGGTAGCAGGAGTAGTTGCAGCCAGCGCCTGCAGCGCCATTTCCGCGAGTCGCTTGCTGGCGCCCATGATGTTGGTTGGTCGGACGGCCTTATCGGTGCTGATTAGGACGAAGTCAGAGACACCGTTTTCAGCAGCCGCCTGTGCTGTGCGCAACGTGCCGAGAACGTTGTTCTTGATGCCTTCCGCTGGGTTGTGCTCAACCAGCGGTACATGCTTGTAGGCGGCCGCGTGATAGACCGTGTCCGGGTGCCACGTTGACATGATCTCTCGCATACGCTCGTCATCTTGCACCGAAGCCAGCAAGGGCACCAACACGACGGCGCGACCAGAGAGCTTTTCTTCAAGCTCCTGGTGAATGCCGTAGAGGGCAAATTCGCTTTGCTCGATAAGTAGCAGTTTGCTTGGACCTACTGCAAGAATCTGTCTGCACAACTCGCTTCCGATTGAACCACCCGCGCCGGTCACCATGACCACCTTGCTGCACACATTCATAGCCAGCAGGATGTGGTTGGGCACGACAGTTTCACGACCCAGCAGGTCATCAATATCCAGCTCACGTAGGTCGGAGATACTGACTTTGCCTTGTGCCAAATCTGTCACGCTTGGCAATGTACGGACGGCTACGCGCGCTGTTCGAATCTGACTCAAGATTTCATTACGGCGCTTTCGGCTGAGGCTGGGCATGGCCAGAAGCACGTCGCTGATGGTGAGTGTAGTTGTCAGGTTGACGAGATCTGATGGGTTATAGATTGGCTGGCCATTCAAAACATGGCCATGGAGGCGATCGTCGTCGTCCAGGAATCCGACGACCTGCATTTCATGGCTATTGGCCATAGCAGCCACCAATTGGCGCCCAGTGCTTCCTGCGCCATAAATCATAACCTTGGGACGAGACGCTCGTTTCAGGATGCTCAAATATTGGTCCCCGAGCCAGACCCTTGCCAAAGCGCGGGAAGCTCCGACAAACAAAAGCAGCAGAATGGGCTGTATAAGCCCTACGGTACGCGGCACGCCTGCGACGCCAATGGCGGTAAAGATCGATGCATAGAGCAGGCCGTAAATTCCCACGGCGCGCCCTACTGCCAACAACGCTGGCCAACCGCTGTAACGGAAGATGGCCCGGTACAGGCCTGACACGATAAAGATTGGTAGGGCGATGCTAATGGAAGCACCAACGGCCCACAAGGTGGGGCCAGACAACACAACAAACTCGCCGAGTCGGAGGTAATAGGCCAGCCATAAAGTTAGGACGCATAGACCCAAATCAACGGATAAGACGGCAAAACGCTTCGCAGGTCTTGGCAATGCCAGCATCGGTATGGCTAACCTAAATAGAGACTGTTTCATGGCATATACCCCCTGAGTCTTGAGTACTTAATCGTCAAGATGATCCAATAATTCTTCAATGTGACACCCCGTCCCTCGCCAGAACCTTCAACGCCGTCATCCATAAAATCTTTAGATCAAACAGCAGCGACCTTTTCTGCAGATACTCTGCGTCAAGTTCCACCTTCTGAGAAATCGGCAGCTCATCTCTTCCGTTGACTTGGGCCCACCCGGTCAGGCCGGGTACCAGCTCGTGAACACTCTTTTCAGTGCGCAAGGCAATCAGATCATCCTGATTAAATAGCGCCGGGCGCGGGCCCACAAAACTCATATCACCCTGCAGGATGCTCCACAACTGGGGCAACTCGTCCAAGCTGGATTTGCGCAGAAAGGAGCCAATCGGGGTCAACCATTGGTCCGGGTTCTGAAGCAGGTGTGTGGCCACTGCTGGGGTGTCAATCCGCATGCTTCGAAACTTGGGCATTCTGAAAATGCGATTGTGGCGGCCAACCCGGTCGCTCCAGTACAGCGCGGGACCCGGTGAAGTCAGCCGAACGGCTACCGCCACAGCCGCGATGGGAAGCACCAAAAAAACAGCAGCTACCAACGCCAGCACCAAGTCAAACAAGCGCTTCAAGCTCGAAACCCTTCAGCCGCGCGCCGCAGACCCTCATCAACAGAGACGGGCGGGGTCCAGCCCAAAAGCTGGCGAGTCTTGGCAATGTCAAGTTGCAACGAACCGCATAAGCGCTGATAGATACCGTGCTTGTTCACTACCTGAGCACCGAGCTTCAACATCGAGGGTGGTATGGAAAAGAGATGCGCGGGATAGCCCAAGGCGGTACCCATGCGCCTGAGCAAGCCAGCAGTAGAAAGGTCTTCGCCATCACTCACCAAAAGGGTTTGGTTGGAGGCTGCAGGGTGAGCAAAGCAGGTGACGATTAGATCCACAAGGTTATCGAGCGCAACCAAACTGCGGCGGTTTTGGGTGACCGCAGCCAATGGCAGAGGGACACCCCGCGCCAGCCAGCGCATCATCGACTCGAAGTTAGCTTTCACGCCTGGTCCATACACCAGCGGGGGCCGAATGATCACTACCTCCATGCCTGTTTCCATGGCAATCTGGCGTAACGCCTGCTCTGCTTTATGCTTGGACACGCCATAGGGGTCTTCCGGCGCGGGAGCATCATCGGCGGTAAAGGGGCGTCCTTCTTGCGTGAATTCGCCGTTCACCTTTATCGAGCTCAGGTAGACAAAGCGACGTACACCAGCTGCTGCCGCCCGGCGAGCGAGGTTGGCTGTGCTTTCGACGTTCACCCGGCGAAACTCAGCCAAAGGATCCGTGCTCTTGTCGTTCATGACATGAACGCGAGCGGCCAGATGCACGACCTGACCCACGCTTCTCAGGGCCACCGTCCAATCGGTTTCTGACGAAAGGCCCCCCATTGCAATAGCCTCAACACCATCAGGTAGCGTGCTCAGGGATCTCACAGCGCCCCGTACCGCAGCCCCATCCCTGAGCAATCTTGCACAAAGCGCGGAGCCTACAAACCCGTTCGCGCCCGTTACCAACGTTGTCATGGGCTCACAGGGTCTTGCGCCAGACCGTTCGGTTTACGTAATCGGTGTAGCTTTCCACGATACGAAGCACCTGCTTAGAGACCGAAGGATTTTCGTAGTCCTGAACGGGTCGACCCGCGTGCGTTGCTGCGCTATGTTGGGCGACAGTCACTCGAACCGCATCTAGGACGCGATCCTTCTTGAGCCCCGCCATGATCAGCGTTCCCGCATCCATACCTTCTGGACGCTCATGGGCATTGCGAATCGTGATGGCGGTCAGATTCAGCAGCGATGCCTCCTCTGTGATCGTTCCGCTGTCAGAAATCACGCACAACGACCCCATCTGCAGCCGAATGTAGTCGCAAAAGCCAAACGGCTTCATGAAGTGAATTCTGGCATCAGGCTCCACCTCCGGCAGGGCATCCAGCCGTTTGCGAGTTCTCGGATGGGTCGAGACGATCACTGGTAGGTCGTAGGTGTCGGCCAGTGCATTCAGGGTATTTAGTAGGTCCCGAAGGTTCTCCTCTGAGTCGACATTTTCTTCCCGATGTGCACTGACGATGAAGTACCTTCCCTGCTCAAGCTGCATACGCTGGAGTACGTCTGACGCCTGAATTTTGGGCATGTAGTGGTCCAAGACTTCACGCATGTGCGACCCCGTCTTGATGACCGTTTCAGGCTGGATGCCTTCGGCAATCAGATAACGCCTAGCATGCTCGGTCAGTACCAGATTGATGTCACTCAGATGATCCAGCACCTTGCGGTTAAGCTCTTCAGGCACGCGCTGATCGAAGCAGCGATTGCCCGCCTCCATATGGAACACCGGCACCTTGCGACGCTTGGCTGCGATGACAGCCAGGCAGGAGTTGGTGTCTCCGTAAAGCATCACTGCATCGGGCTGCTCCGTAGCCAAAACTTCATCGACCTTCTCGATCACCCGGGCTATGGTCTGGGCCGCGTTATCTCCCACAGCTGCTAGAAAGTGGTCAGGCTTGCGGATCTCGAGGTCATCGAAAAAGACCTGATTCAGTTCGTAGTCGTAGTTCTGCCCGGTGTGTACCAGCACATGCTGCGTGTGGCGGTCGAACTCAGCAATCACCCGACTCATCTTTATGAGCTCCGGCCGGGTGCCGACGATGGTCATGACCTTAAGCATCGAGCTCTTCCTTTATGTAGTCCAAGGTAAGGAGCAATGACTTGACCTCTTCTACGTTCAGGCGCTTCGTGTTGTGCGAGGTGTAGTCATCCAGTGTCGAGATGTCCGTCTCCCCCTCGCTGAAGTACTTCGCATAATTCAAATCACGGTTGTCTGCGGGGATACGGTAGTAGTCACCCATATCGATTGCGTGCGCCATCTCCTCACGGGATATCAGCGATTCGTAAAGCTTCTCACCGTGCCGCGTTCCAATTACCTGCGTCTGCTTTTCGGGCTGGCCAAACAGCTCCTTCAACGCTTGCGCAAGGTCTCCCACGGTTGATGCTGGTGCTTTCTGCACAAAAATGTCGCCCTGCTGACCGCGGGTGAAGGCATACAGCACCAAGTCCACAGAGTCTTCCAAAGACATCAAGAAACGGGTCATGTTCGGGTCGGTGACCGTCAGCGGACGACTTTCCTTTAATTGCGAAACAAACAAAGGAATGACTGAGCCACGAGAAGCCATCACGTTACCGTAGCGCGTGGCGCAAAAAACCGTCTCTCCAGGTTGCTGCAGCCGGGCTTTGGCGATCATCACTTTCTCGGCCATCGCCTTGGAAATTCCCATAGCATTGATCGGATAGACCGCCTTGTCGGTGGATAACACTACTACGCGCTCAACGCCTGCATCAGTTGCGGTGTTCAGCACGCTCTCAGTGCCCATCACATTGGTGCGCAATGCCTCCATCGGATAGAACTCGCAGGATGGCACTTGCTTCAGAGCGGCCGCGTGGAATACGTAGTTCACCCCCTTCATGGCTTGGCGCAAGCTGGCTTCATCGCGAACATCGCCAATGTAGAACCGTAGCTTGGGATGATTGAGCGCGATGCGCATGTCTTCCTGCTTTTTCTCATCCCGACTGAAAATACGAATTTCCTTGACCTCTGTATCTAGAAAGCGCTTCAGCACCGTTTGCCCGAAAGACCCGGTGCCACCAGTGATCATCAGTGTTTTGTTGTTGAACAATGAATTTCCTTTCATCGGAACTCACGCATTTGCGCGATCAATTCTGGCCACGCAGGCGCCACGTAACCCGTAGCCTCCCGAAATCGGTTGGCATTCAGTGATCGATCAATTTTCAAATCATCGTTCGGCTCGATTTTCAGCCCTTTTTCGTATTCCCGATTCACAATCTCCAGCAAATCATATTTCGATATTGCTTGAGCGGCGACATGGTACAGCCCATGCAATTCGGCACGCGGCAAAACCAGATCGCGAATTATTCTGGCCAGTTCGCAGGTGGGCAACCCGGAAAATATTGCCTTTGTGTAGCCTTTGACACACCCTCTCTGCGCGAGAAACCAACCAATCAAGCCATGGGCACTGTTTAACTCATGTCCAATGATTGAAGTGCGCAATGTCACTGCATGAGGATAGTCAACTTCTCCGAGCAGTTTAGAGCGGCCATAGAGATCTTGTGCATCGGGAGCGTCATCCTCCTTATACCCCCCCTTCGCCCCCGAGAATACGCAATCGGTGCTGATGTGCACCAACCTTGCGCCGACCAAGGAACACAACTGTGCCAACCTGTGTGGGAAGATGGAATTGATCGGCAATGCGTACAAGGGATCTTCGGACTGTGCGAACTGCTTCACCAGTCCCACACTGTTTATGACCACATCCGGACGTAGCGACTCGAACAAGGCCACGAGCACATCAGGATTCTCAACATTGCCGCTGGCGATAATCCGCGATGTAGAAACGCCAATGAGACTGCGTGCAGCAGACTCGCTGCGAACGACCCCGATTGCCTCATAGGCAGGATCCGCGGCCATGACACGCAGAACGGCATGACCAAGCATTCCGTTCGCCCCCAAAATGACAACCCGGCTCACTGACTACCTCCCTGTACCTCTCGCAACCAGCCCTCGAGGCGATCAAGCAGTAGATCGCGATCGAAATGACCCTCAAAATACTCGCGACCACGAGCCCCCATTCCGGCAAGCTCTTCGCCGGAAACATTAGACAGTTCAAGCACCGCCGCCGCTAGCGCAAACGAATCGTCTGCCGGCACTGCGACTCCCGCTCCGGAAACGGTAATAACACGAGCGCCCTCTCCGTCAAGCGCCGCAATAACGGGGCGACCGCATGCCATATAGGATTGCAGCTTTGCAGGGATCGTCATCGAGAATATGGGGTTGCGGCGCAATGCAACGAGCATCACATCCGCCTGCGCGAACCACGATGGCATCGAATTCACCGGATGGCGACCTAGTAAATGGACGCAATCCGCCAGACCGCGTTTCCCAATTTCTTCCCTAACCCAGGACATCATCCTGCCGTCCCCAACGATCAGCCAGTGGATCTGCGTATAACGTTTTAGGTGTTCGGCCGCTGCAAGGATCGTGTCGAACGACTGGGCCGCACCAACATTACCAGCAAACATGATCCGAAAGCCCGCCGGCAAATTCGGCCCCTGCCATAGGCCACGATGCGGCAAGGGACGATAAAGTGTCTCAGCGCTGTTGGGAAAGTAACGAATTCGTGCGGAATCCACACCGGCTTCCCGTACAGGTGTGATAAAGGCTTCGGACTGGACGAGAACACGCGCGCAGCCCCTATATATCCACCTTACCAACGCACCCACGCATCCGAGCACTACCGGCGAGAGAACGGCCCCTGTCGCGGAGAGACTTTCCGGCCATAGATCCTGAATCCAGAATAGTACGGGAGCTCGCTTCAACCATCCGAACAGACGAGCCGGAATACCGACCGTCACTGGAGATGGCTCATACACCAAGATCGCATCGAACTGTCCGCGACATCGAAAGGGACCAAGCAAGCAGGATGACAACACGAACGAGAGGTAATTCAGCGCAAGTGCGATTCCTCCGCCGCCACGTCGCGGAAGAAGGGGCACTCTTACGATCGCTGCACCTTCGTAAGCCTCGCGGTAAGGACCGGCCCAACTAAACCCTCTGGCAAAGTGACCGGAAGGGTAGTTGGGCAGACCGGTCAGCACAGTGACTTCGTGCCCTCTCGCGACGAGACCTTGTACCAAATCGTTGATTCGGAACTCTTCGGGCCAGAAATACTGGCTGATGACAAGGAGCCTCACCGCTTGGGTCCGGAGAGCAGGCGCTCATAGAGTGCAAGATATCGGCGGGCCTGACGCGTCCAAAGGTAATCCGACTTCACGCGTTGTTGGAGTCGTACCGCGCCAGCACACGCACGCTCCGGATCTGCCAGCACTGCTCGCAATCCCTGCTCAAGTCCATCCACTGTCGACGGAACCATCGTCCCGGTGCCCGCCGACGCAAAGTCAGCGAGTCCGCAGGTGTCTGTAAAGAGTACGGGTGTGCACACGATGCCAGCTTCTAGTACCACGATAGACATCGCCTCGCGCCGCGACGGAATCACCAGTAAAGTCGCCTGCCTTAGGGCAACCTGTTTTTTTTTCCCGGCAAGGTAGCCTGGGAAATGAATCCGCTCCTTGAATCCGGAGACCGCGGCGGCATCCTGCAACTGCGCCAGCATGCCGCCATCTGGACCCGCCAAGACCAGATGTACGTCGGGCGTGGCTGCTGCGACGCGGCAGTATGCCTCCAATAGCAAATCCGGTCCCTTGATCCAGTTCAGGCGCCCAAGGAACAATACAAAGGGCGCGGCACGTATGACATGATCCGCTTCGGGCGGATCGGGCATTTCATACTCAGCGGGATCAATCCCATTTGAAATAACTTCGATCTTTTCGACAGAAACGCCGTAACGTACGAAATCTGCCCGCTCATCATCAGTAATAGCAATGCACACCTCGGCATCACGAGTAATGACAATTCCTGCCACTGCATCGTAGAGTCGCTTGAGCCACTGCGACCGGCCAACGACACGCAGAGCCCCTGCAGGACAGAAGACATAGGGCTTGCCCAGACGGCGACATGCATTCCGAACCAAAACATTGAGCAAGGTCCAGTGGCCGGATAGTTGCACGACGTCCGCCCGGGCAACCGCCGCCTCTATCTCCGGCCACGGGAACCGCGGAACAAAATAACGACGGTTGACGCAGGGAATGGCCGTGATGCGGATGCCGGCCAATGCGGCACGGCGTGCCGCCGTCACGCCGATATCCAAGGCCAGAACTTCTACCTCGGCACCTTCAACGGCGAGAGATCGACTCAACTGCACCGTACGCTCGGCGGTTCCCCCTCCGGACTCCAGATCGATCAGATGATTGACGTTCAGGATTTTCATACGGTCGGCACAGAGCCCACTCGCTCCCGATACGTCCGAGCAAACTGCCGCAATGCTGTCGCGAGGTCGATCGGCTTCACGAAGCCGGACTGCCGCAAGCGATCGCCGAGATAGCATGTCCGTGTATCGACATTCACCCTACCACGCAAGCGGAGCAAAAGTTCCAAGATTTGGCGCGGAACAGGAAAGCGCGGCAACGGATACGGCGACAACCCCAACCCTTCCATCAGCGAGCGCTCCACATCTCGGAAGTTGTTCAGCGGATCGTCGTCATCGGAAACAATAACGACCGTACCGCTTTCGATCGATGGACTCTGGGAGCAATGCCACAGCGCTGCAACGACCGTCTCAACCGGGACCAGATTCGTATGGCGAACACCGAACAAAGAGGAACGTAGGTAGTTCAACCATTGCGGTTGGCGAACGAGATTTCCGGCCAGTTTCAGCAGGGCCTCTCCATCGAAACCGAAAACCGCCGAAGGGCGGACCAGCACCGCCTCAAACCGCCCGGCGACTGAAGAGAGGATCGTTCGCTCGATCGCCAGCTTGACGCGACCGTAGTTGTTCAATGGCTGGCACGGCGAGGATTCATCCAACAGGGTGTTCGCGCTCCTGCCATAAACAGACACTGTGCTGCAATGGACTAGACGCTTCACCCGCGCTGCCGCACACGCCTCGACCATCATCTGCGCTTCTGCAAGTGCCGCGCTGGCCGCAGTCTCGCCCGAATATGCCAGATTGATCAGGATGCACCCCGGCACTAGGAGCTCCCTCCAGGCCGCTGGACTCGAGATGGTACCTTCGACCCAGTGTACGCCGGCATCCACAACACGCGCCGGGTCTCGGCGTCGGGTCAGCGCACGTAACGAGACACCTTCACGCGATAACGCCGCGACCAAGTGGCGACCGATGAAGCCAGTAGCCCCCGTAATTGCGACTGTCGTCATGACAGCACCGCCTCAACTTCGGCGACCAGCCGTGTTGCCGCCTTGCCATCCAGCCGGTGCAGGTATCGCTGTCGCAATTCCGCCCGAGCGTCGGCATCGGCAGCTGGATTCGCCAGATAGCGAGAGCAACACGAAACCAGTTCGTCGAGATTTCTGGCGAACATCATCCCGCGACTCGTCCGCAACTCAGCCAAGTGCTCCAATTCGTAGGAGCGTGCCGGACGATCCCCGTAGGGTAAGCGCTCATCCTCCCAAGCTAAGCCGATCGTCGGGGTGTCCAAGGCCACCGCGTCGAGATTGATCGACCCGGCTGACGCCAGTACCACTGACGCATGACGAACTACAGCAGCCAGGTGTTCGAGGGGACCAAGGTCTGGCAGCTCGACGATCACGCCCTCGAGGCCAACTGCCCATCCCCACCGTCGCTGCCAATCTCGGTCCTGCGGATGACAGCGGCAAACCAGCACAACATCTGCCGGAAGCGCGCCGGCGTTGCGTCGGGCGATGAGATCGCGAAACACCTCGGGCTCGTGCAGGCCAAGTCGCGGCGCATTTGCGGCAAAGAGCAGATAGCGTTGCCCGGGCGACAGGCCTAGACGACGACACACCGTATTTCGTTTCGGGATATTGTCCCGAACGAACGCATCCATTTGCAGCCAGCCGATTACGGCGATGCGTTCGGCGTCCACGCCGTGATATCGCACGAGTTCTTCACGGACGATTTCGTTCTGAGCAACAATGCGCTGGAGGCCAGGACACAGCGGCCCCTTGGTCGTAGGCTGATCCCAACTGCCGTTGATGCCGAATATCGGGACCCCGTGACGAACGGCAGCCACCGCATACGGCGTGACCATATGGGTTTGCACCATAGACATGATAATTAGGTCGGGACGAAGTTCATCAAGCATCCTGTCGACTGGACCGAAACCCTGCCATCCGGCGTAATAGACCCGGTGTATTAATTCATACAGGCGGCGGCTTCGCGGCCAGGGGAAACCAAACACGCGGGACATCGGCAGACCTTCACGCAAGTAAATCTTGCGCTGCTGCCAAGACTGCCGCAGTCGGGAAGCAAAACCGCGAAAACCGCAGCGTGTATTGAAGCGATAGGTCAACGACATGTGTAGCACGAGACCCGCCAGGTAGCGCAGGTAACGGCCCCAGCGCAGTATGTCTGAGGCCCACCATTGATTCACGTCGCCGCGCCAGCGCCGTGGATGAAAGTAGGGCACCCAGGTGGCGCCAGCCTCGAGCACAACAGTACGGTCATCCGGATTGGGACTCACCACGGTGATCGACGTATCTGATCGCATGCCGAGCAAGGTCAACGCGCCAGAACGCAGAAAATTCCGCGCCATCATTGGCGACGGGAGGACGACAAGAATCCGACGGGATAGCGGTGCGAGATCAGAGGCCATACTGTTTGGAGTTGAACCGCCGCAGCAGATGATCGATCGCGTACCAGGCCACGAGCACGCCTAAGGCCAACACTGTGTGGATCAGGGAAATGAAGGTGGCGAAGACAGTCGTAGTCATGAGCGTGAAGGCCAGGTAACCGTACCAGGCGGAAAGAGCCCATGCCGCCGCGCCGAACCGGGCCCGCAGGCGCAGGAGGATCTCCTGCACCACCACCACGCTGGCAAATGCCACCACGGAAAACAGCACGAATCCGGGCCAGCCGAAATTGATGTAGCCTTCCGCTGTTGCCGGAACAGGGCTGGCACCTGGCAAGGCTGCTTGGCTACGGTATTCGGACCCGGCCGCGAGGAAACCGTGCATGGCTGCCTCAAGGTTGAAACGCTCGTGCGGAAATAGCCCTTTGGCGTTAGGCATCGTGGTTCCACCTAGATAGCCATGGGCGTCCACGAACGGCACCGAGGCGGCCATCGTCTCGGAGTAGACGCCGACGATTCGAAATAAGAACTGATCGAAGGCCGACCGGACCGTGTCGCCAGGCGCGCTGAAATAGACCAGATAAGTGAATGCCGTAGGCATAAAAGCCAGCAACACGATCAGCAAGGTCCTGCCGCGCAAGGCTGCGACCAAAGGCAATCCCCGGTTGCCGAGATGTAACCCATAGGCGATGAATACCACCGCCGCCATGTGCAGCACGGCAGCCTTCTCCGCCAGCATGAGCGGGGGCACTAAGCTGAGACCAATTGTGACGAGGGCGCGGCCGCCTAGGCGACCTCGCGCCGAGGCCATGGCCACTGTGATCGCGGCAATGAGGGCAGGGAAGACGAAAAAGCCCAGCCGCAGCACCGGATACTCCGGCAAGCCATAGGTCAATGCCCGGTACTCGAGAATATTGACACGATTGATGTGGCCGGCGACCAGATCAAACAGCAGGAAGCGACCCACCTTGGCGTAGTAATAGGCCAGTATCGCCAACGTCGCCAGCGCCAGTAAGGCAAGCAGCAGGTTGCCCGTTACGACGGCGCCGGCATCCGTTGTGAGCCGTATCTTTCGCCACCACAGGTAAGGACCAACCACCGCATAGAAAATCAACGCCTGTCCGAGCAGCATCATGACGTAGGCACTGCTGGATAGCGGCCCCAGCGCCCAGTGGGGTCGTGTCATGATCAGAATGCTCCCAGCAGCGGTAAAGAGGAACATTCCGAGGAAAGCGAATGTCACCACGGGCATAGCGATGAGGCGGGGGTGTAGGAAAGCCGCGACGACACCGGGGAGGTAAGCAGCCATCACGGCCGCGAAGATCAGGTACGGCGAAATACCGACAAGGTCGATCATCACCGGCACCCCAAGCGTGATGTCCGCAACCGATGGAAAAACCGACTTAACACGGCGCTCCCCATCATACGTAGTGTGCGCCAGGCAAACACCGCTCGGCGCGAACTCGACCACGCTACGAAGGTATGGCCTAATGCTGTGCGCCACCGTCCAGCGTGGAGGTGTAGTTGGGCACTGGCCAGATGCCCGGCCGCACTAACCCGCGCTTCTCCGTGCCGCAACCAGCCCGGCAAATCACCACGCCCGAGAAATTTCTCAACGATTACCATCGGCTCTTCAGCACGCAGAGGGTCGGCGTGACGAAAGGTTTGCGACTCTGGATGAACGCGGAACGCCGCGAGTACAGCCGGAATTCGACGGAAATCTCCCTGGAGGGCCATTCGCATCCAGAAATCGAGGTCAGGGTTCTGCCTCAAATCAGGATTCCATGGGCCCGCCGCTCTCCAGGCGGAACGGCGGAACAGTGCCCCCGGTCCCGGGTGACATACCAGCCGCCAGTACAGATCATGCACATCAAACTCCGGAGCAGTGATGCGCCGCAATCGGCGGGATGTGGCATCAATCAAGTCGAAATCGGGATAAGCCACTACGGTCGACGGGTTGGCCTGCAGTACCGCGACAGCGCTAGCGACCGCTTCTGGGTAAAGTACATCGTCCGCACTCAGATAGGCTAGGAGATCACCCTTGCACATTGCCCAACCGCGGTTCAAGGTCGCGGCCTGGCCACTATTGATTTGCTTCTCCCAGCGAACGCGGTCTCCGTAGCATTCAAGAATGGCGCGGGTATTGTCCGTCGAGCCGTCATCCAGCACGACCAACTCGATCGCCTGGTAGGTTTGACCGAGGATACTGTCGATGCACGCGGCAAGATAGCGGCCATGGTTGTAGGCCGGAACAACGATGGAGACCAGCGGAGAGTCCATCACTGCGCCCTTAAGGGCCAGGACCGAAAACCTTCAACACGACGATGCGTCAGCCAGACGAGTAGCACCGCATCCAGGGCTGCGCGCAGTACCCAGGCCAACGCCACCCCCACCGTGCCATAGGCCTGCATCAAGACAGCGACGAGTACTAGGTAGAAGGGCAGTTCCAGCAATTGCAGCCTGGCAACGGCATCTGCGTTACCTGTCGCTTGCAGCACGGTTTGCGGCACTTGGGCCAGAACATTTAGCCAAACGCCGACAGCGAGCAACTGCAACACCGGCGTTGCCTGATCGGCGATACGCTCACCAACCCAGGCTTTCAAGCCCGGCTTCGCCAACAAGATGGCCCCTATGGCCAGCGGTGTCGCGACACGCAGCAACCAATACAGAGACCGGTCCCCAAGCTGACGCAACTCAGCCTTACGCAGCGCAGTCATCTGGGGATATGCCGCCGCCAACAGGCTGGCTGACAAGATCCAGAGTTTGGTAATCACCTCATAGGGAACTACGTAGTAGGTCAGCGATGCCAACGATCCATAGGTGGCGATAACCAGCCGGTCTGCCGCCAGGATCAGAGGAGCTACCAGCGTCGAAGCGGTCATCCAGCCTCCTTCCCGCAGCAAGGTAGTTGCCAGCGTCCGGTCAAACTTGCCCCTGCGGAGCCCAGAAACGGCTTGGGCGACCAATGCGTAATAAGCTAGCAGTACCACCCAACGGGTCCCTACGATGACAGCGATCAGCAAATCAACCCTGTTGGTCACCGACAGGACAACCAAAGGCATCAGGAAGTTTGCCACGCTGGCCGGTAGCCTCACTGCGTTGACCAGATCAAAGCGTTGGTCGGCCTCTAGCGCAGCTCGGTAAGCTGGAGCCAAGACCAGTGCCGGCACCGAGGCTGCCAGCCAGAGAAATGAATACTCGGCTTCGGCTGCAAGGGCGGCCGGGACCGCGAGAGCGGTCGACGCCAGCCAAGGAGACAGCATCCCCAGCAGGACGCCGCCCAACAACCCCAGCAAGGCGTGCAACACCAGAGAGGTCCGGAAGATTTCCGCCCGACGTTCTGACGAATTGGCGCGATCTGCGGCCATGTGCCGGATTGCTGAGCGGCCGACACCGAGGTCGAACAATGCGAAATAGCCTGTTACCAGCCAACCCAATGCCAAGATGCCAAAGCGAAACTCGCCGAGACTATGAATCAGCAAAGGGATGGCCAGCAAGGCCGCCAAAACCGGTATGCCTTGCCCTGCCAGATTCCAACCGGTGTTGCGGAGTATCTGCACCGTGCTCACTGCTCTTCCCGCGACTTTACCAAGGGTACCAACGCGCGAGCCATTTCGAGATCTAGCGGATCATCAATATCCAAGGAGCTCAAGCGATCCATTTCGTAACCCAACACCCGCTCACCGTACAGTCGGCCACGCTCAAGCACATCCATCGCTGACACAATAAGTATCGCAGGACCGTTGCGAGCGTAGGCCACGGCCTTTTCCTGACGACGCAACACCTGACCGTCCGGCGATTCCAGCCACAACGGATGGCCCCCTGCAATCGGAACCATATGTGCGCGCGGCACCATGTTATGAGGCACTCTCTGCACGCTGACCAGTGTATCTGGGCGCTGGTCTTTGAAAAGTGCAACCGCCTCGCGTAAATGCTTCGCCGTACGGAATGGAGACGTCGGCTGCAGGTAGGCAACATTTGGTAAAGAGTCCATCATACGGCAACCCAAGACCTTTAACACATGGCGGATAACCTCTATCGCAGATGCAGTGTCTCCAGAAAACTCCGCTGGACGGAGAAAGGGCACCTCAGCACCTTCTCTAAGGGCGAGTTCAGCGATCGCGGGATCGTCCGTCGACACAATGACCCGCTCAAATGCACCGCTCGATAATGCGGACCCAACTGCCCGGATTACCAGCGGGAACCCACCAAGATCAACCAAATTTTTTCGTGGGATGCCCTTTGATCCACCACGAGCAGGTATAAGTGCTAGCATTCCTTATCAAGCCAGTATCAAAAGCTTTAATACTCGTCCACTGCACTAACGATTGCAGTGGCCTTTAATACAAAAGCCTCTGAGGGTGAAAAAACAAGCGCGCTCCAAAACTTCATCGAACTCTCGAAGTTCGAACGATCCACAACCACAAAAACAGGCTCCGGCCGAGCACCGGACTCAAAGTCGCCAGCGATGTAATACTTATTAATTTTTCCGGAGTTCTGGAAAACCATATCAGGTCGCCAATCTTTAAAATTGGCAGAATATCTCGACTCGTCGCCAAAAGCCGCCTTTAAAATACCATTCCACTCGTAATTTCGGTATGTCCTATCCAAAGCATTCAAATCCAAGGTTCTATCAATAAAAACGAGAAATTTAGAATTCTTTATCCCATCGTTCTTTGCTATTAGTCCAGTTAATCCAATCGACTTTTGGGAATCCAAAAAGAGGTGGGCGTAATTTTTAAAATTAATCCAACCCGATGAACCAATAACAAAGGAAATAACCAATAAATAAAGAAATCTTGTTCGAATGAGATTAACAAATGCAATAAATAGGAGTGAGGATCCCAGCGGCAAGAGCAATTGATGCCTGGAACTCCATTCATTAAATGTAGGCACGTGACCCAGTATCCAATACGGGAAGGAGCCAGCCAAAAAAGCAACCAAGCCAAATGAAGCCATCAAAATCGACATGCGGGCTCGGGACTTTGTCGACAAGGGCTTAGGCCCTAATGAATCAACGCAATCCTTAATAAATACGTAAGCATTCAAAAAATACGCAGAAACAGCACTGAAAAGTAAAATTCCCCAAAAATCAACCGATGAAAAATAAATCTCTGAAAGGTTGCGAAATTGCTCAAGAGGAGCGTTAATCAAATTCACAATTGCATATTGTTTATTATAGTCATAATAAATTCCTGTTGGCGAAAAAAAACAGACCTTTACAGCAAAATAAACAAAAGGCAAAACAAAGAGCAATATATTTTGACGAACGAACACATAGATTTCACGTCTTGTGAGCGAATAATTTCCGAGAACAAAATAGTCGATGATAGGCAGAATATAAAAAACCAACAGCGACTGAGTATTAAAGCTCAGGAAAAACAATACTGCGGCTAAAATACGATTCTTTGGTAAAAAGTACCACGCCAGATAAAAAAGAAAATAACACGCCGTATACCTAAAGTCGACCAATGCAACCCGAGCAATATTGAGGGGCGCGACCAAAAATAAAAGAACAACCAATAACCGCGAAGAAGCGCCTAAAACACTATAATTCCTTTTTATGATTTGATTTAAAAGCAGGCCTGCGCATAGCATCAACACCAATGTCAGCACCCTGTAAATCCAAGATCCAATTTTTAGCAATAAAACATGAAAGTATCCCTCCAGGTAAAACAATGTAGCGGCTTGCTGTATAAACATATCGATAATAATTTCTGAATCGCTTTTTATCAATATCCAGTCATCCCAGTATGTTGCGTTAGATATAAATAAAATCCATATATGAGACGCCAAATAGAATGCTGTCAATACAACAAAATCATCACCTAAAACAATAGTGCTCCAAGGCTGGACTTTCCCACTAACATTTTTTATGCGTTTCATTAATAATTCGACAAGTATTTTGATGTGCCAGGTTGGATTACACGACATGATCGCGGATTAGTTCGCTAACGCTCTCGTTTGGCCGCTTGCTTCCTAGGCCATTGAAGGAAAATTCCTTCAGGATCAAATACGCATAACTGAGTGGAAGCCGCGGCCAGCACTGGAGGACTAATGTTATTGTGCTTTGCTTGCGCCAGCCACGATTGGGCGATACCCCATTTGCGCCAGTCCGCGTAAGGCTTGTCGTAAATTTCTAGCTTCAACCCTGTCGACGTACAGGCATATCCAGAAGAAGGACGAAATGCTTGATAACAGCATGCTCATGAGTCGTAAAGTGGAATGTCATTAATTTCAAACCCGCGCGCAGGCCTCTGAGCGCAACGCAGCAGCGCGAGCACATCCCCTTTATTAAAGATTCATTAGCTACTGATTAATTGATTTTCTAGAGGGCGCCGCCCCCCCCCCTAAGCCAAGGGTGGGTGGATCACGAAAAACAAAGTATTTTCGCCCACAGCATCCCGCAATATCCTCACCACGCGCAGGTCGCCTGAAATTATTAACTTCGGATCGGCACAAATGACATATGCTTTGCCCACGCCCGATAATACCATATCCAGACGAAAATCCCAATATTTAAGTCTCTTATTATCCCATTTGCTACGGAATTGCGAGAGGTTGATTTTCCACGATACATAAGACCGAATTAAATATCATCCAGCTTATTTCGACAGCATCTCCACCAATTCAAGCAAAAACGCATAATGCAGATTCAAAGCTTCGGAAATATATGGAAGTACAGTATCGGGCAAGGGAGAATCACTTTCAGTCAACAATCTATAATCGCCAGCGGTAAATTGCCGCATAGAGATAATCGCATCAGAAAAATCGCCCAAGTATTTCCTAGCTCCTCTCAGCGATGAAATTAGTAAGATGAATTGAATACCGACTAAACCAACATTGAACGATGCTGCAGATCGAATATCATTTTTCTTGTTGATCAAAACAGAAGATAGGGATGTCGCAATCAATGCAAACAAGAGAGCTGCAGCGAGATCTGCCGCCACCATTATTCGCTCCCGTGCATACGGGAAACTCAAAAGTGAGTTGATGACAATGGCACCTATTAATACAGTAAGGATCTTCCCATTCAAGCGCACTTTTCCAAGCAATAAAAGCATCAATATGTACCCTGAAGCCAAAGCGTAGGCTACGGTAGCTAGTCCACGCAAACCAAAGCTGTAACTTACAAACTGACCATCTACAGGCTGCCTGAACAGGACATACAAAAACTGGGAGACCATATTGTAAAGATAAAAAAAATATTTATTTCCCCCAAACGCATCACGCAGCTCTTCACTACTCAGAAAAGAAAACCCTAGTCCCGAGGAAGCCATAAACGCATCCCGCCCCTCAATCCCTCCGATGACATAAATACGGGCCAAGACAAATGCTGCGAAAACTATTATGAGCAGTACTGTAGCAAGTCGATTTCGCTCAAAATACGCCAGATAAGCGAAACCAATCAGAACCACCAACCCAACCTCTTTCGAGAAAAGCGCAAGAAACGATAGCCCCGCATAAATAAAGGCCCGCAGCAGGCCCGAATCAGCTTTATAAGCTGAACCGTGAGATTGCCACGCAAGCAAAAAATTCAAAACCAGAGAAAAACACACCAAAACCATGGCCTGCCCCATGTTTACCCACCATAAAAAGGCGTCATGGATGGCACGCGAAGACACTAACATCCCCAACAACAAAGCAGTCCCGAGCAGATTCAAACGCAATTGCTCTACCAATTTATTGAGGGTGAGCAAGAATAATACAAACAGGAGGAACTGATAAAGCTTGAATGCAAAGAAGTTCCCAGCGAAGACATCCCAGATTAGTTTTGTCTGAAGATCAATAAGAGGACGATAAAAAGCCGTACCACCCCAACCATGACTACCCAATGCCAGGTCAAGGTATGAACGACTTTGAATTGCAGAAAAGGCCTGCAAATCATCCAAGCCATAGGGATATAAAAGAATTATCGGAAAAGAGACAATTGCCAGAATACCGAATAATGTGCCGGTAATCTTCTGATCTCCCAATGAGTTAAATTTTGAATAAATAACCATTTTAAATGGGCCTAATCGAAAACCCATCGGCTGAAGGCAAAATACGAAATCGGCGCAAGATAAAATAAATTGATAAATTGTGCCAAGTAGACGTTCACACCACTCCCCGCCATGATCGCCAATGCAAAGTAATTAACTGCATAAAGCACGGCATAAGCACACACGAACTTGACAAACCGTCGCCCCCCCAGATTTCTAAAGACGCCATAACCGTAACTCAAGAAATTGAAGAAGACCCCCACACCAATATTTGCCGCAAGACTCAAACCGACGTTACCGCTCGTTACATAGATAGCTAAAGAAAATATAATAAACCCAACAATTGTGTTTAAGCCGCCCACTAAGAGAAAGCGGAGAAATTTAGGCAAAACCAATACCATGCGCACAAACAACCGAACCCGATTGAGTCAGTTCTGAGAACGATCATCAAGGTTGATTAAGTCTTGGACAATGAAGAGCGGCCGCCCTTTTACTTCTCGATATATTTTACCGATATAAATACCCGTAATTCCTATTGAGAACAGCTGAACGCCGCCAAAGAACATTGCAAGCGTCATCATCGAAGTCCAACCTTGAATAGACCAATCTGGATTTAGAAGCTTGTATATCACCAAATAAATGGCCAACAGAAACGAGATGGCCGTAATTGAAAACCCAAACAGAATTGAAAAGTAGAGAGGTTTATCCGTAAAGGAAGTAAGTCCATTGAGCGCAAAGTTAACGTACTTCCTGAAGGAAAAATTGGATTTCCCAGCATAACGCCTGTCTCGTTCGTAGATATATCCTATCTGACGAAAACCGACCCACGCCACCATGCCGCGATAATATCGATTTTCCTCGTTCATCCGCCGCAGCTGATTTAAGACCACTTTATCAACCAAACGAAAGTCGCCAGTATCCCGAGGAATCGGGGTGTCGCTGAGCGCACCTATAGCTCGATAGTAGAGCTTGGCCACCAGTCTGAAGATCGGGTTTACACCAAGCCGCTTTGGCCTGACCCCGTACACCACCTGGTAGCCTTCATGCCACTTTGCGATAAAGTCGAGCATGATTTCTGGAGGGTCTTGCAGATCATCATCAAGAATCACCGCCAAATCACCACAGCAATATGTGACGCCTGCCGTTATCCCCATCTGATTTCCGAAATTTCGTGAAAAGTTGACAACCTTAACTGCGGGATCGGTTGCTGCAAGCCGCTGGAGTTTTAAGTATGTGTCATCTCGGCTATGGTCATTTACGAAAATCAGTTCATGCTCGAAACGCGCCCCAAGACTATTCAGCACCACTTTGGTGCGACGATAAAACTCATTTATCCCGAGTGATTGGTTGTATGTTGGCACGATGATAGAGATCAGAGGTGCCGATTTAACCAAATGATCAAAATACTTGCGGACGCACCGCAACAGATATTTCGAACCAAAATCAATGCCTAGCTTATCAATATCACATCTGATAGCGCTCACATCAATATCGTAATCACTGCCCCGAGCAATAAGCTCATAATTTCCGGCTGTACCGAAGTGCTCCTCTAAAACACTTACAAATTCAGTGACTGGCGTAGTGTGTGTGCTGGCCACGTTTATTACAGTATTTCGAACATCGCGCTCCTGTAAGATATGGTGCACGATGGCATAAACGTCGTCCAGATCAATAAAATTTCGCCTGGCTCGCTCCCATAACTCAAAACGCTCCCCAGTTCGAAATGCCTTCACCAATGTGTTGACAAGCCCGCCCTCGGCATCCATAAGGCCAATTACCTGAGGCAGTCTGATGATTAGATGGTTCGGCGCAGAAGCGCGGATCAATTTCTCCGCACGCTTCTTGTGAATTACATATGGCGAGCATATTTGCGTGATGTCATCAATGCTGCATGAACTGAAATAGACTAAAGTTTGTGCACCTGTAAGTCCTGCAACTACAGCCTTTAGGGCGTCCTCTTCCGCCGCAATATCATCCGGGCTCGAAATGGCGGAATTGTGAATGTTTCCGGCAAAGATCACATATCGTGATTGCAATGCATAACATGCAAATCGACTGGCTAACGCCCCGGAGCCGAATACGTTTTTCAAATTTCCCCCTATTTTCGGACGACCGCTATTATAGAAATACCGATAGGAAGGTCAAGGAAGCGGAGAATGAAGTTTTCGAGTCCAAATATTTTTTCAAGAATAAAATTGACTGGCGCCGATGGCAAATCAACGTCGCCCCCCCCCTTTCGCTGCAGCGCTTTGTTGATCAAACGAATTACTGCGATCAATGGGAAAAGGAGGGAATTGAAGTAGGAGAGTTTCTCAATTGTGAATCCTGCTTCAAGCAGCTTTGCTCGCAGCTCGCCCCGAGAGTATCGGCGCTTATGTTCATTCTGGACGTCGTGCTCAGACCAGAGAAACATGCAGGCTGGGACAGTGATGACGGCCTGACCTCCGGGAATCAACCGCTCCCGTATGGCGCTTAAGGTAGCTCGGTCATCCTCGACATGCTCAATCACATCCAGCGCCGTAATGAGGGAAAAAGTTTCCGGGCTGTAAGGAATGTTGTCGGGCAGGAGGCCTTTTTTTACTGTGCCGCTGAAGATTTGTCGACTGAAGCCAATGGCGTCATCGGACATATCCATGCCGCTTAATCTGCCGATCTGCTCCAATGCGTTGAGCATGAGGCCGCTACCGCACCCAATGTCAAGTATCTCAAGACCATCTGGCCGCGATGATACAAAGCGGCGAATATGATCAAGCACAATTTTTTTCTTCGCGACAAACCACCAATGTTTTTTTTGAACTTCGAAAAATATCGCGTAATAGTTTTTGTTCATAAGTTCAAATGTTTCTGCAGTGGCTTGTGATCAATATGTAATGACTTTATTCAGGTCAAACTTTGTCTTGGAGAGAATCTCTGCGATTCTCGGTCCGGCCTTCCCATCCCCGTATATCGGTTCTGATTCAAATTTACCGGCCTGCAATCGATCACGAATGGCACCAGCAATTGCAGAACGGTTGTAATCAGCATCAACAACATTCTTGCCGCGTTGCCGAGCCGTTTGGCGCGAGCCGACATTGACCGCTGGGGTACCGATGAAGGCACCCTCGCGAATCGCACTCGACGAGTTTCCGACGAGGCACCTTGTCTTCGCCATCAAGGGCATGTAAACCTCCGGAGGCAAATTCTTTACGTAGTGAAACGGCGCATTGTGGTGACGCTCGCGATACTTCCGAATACCACGAGCGACGTCCTCAGACCCAGCGTCAGCGTTCGGCCACAACACCAAGGCCGGCATGCCAATGTCGCGACAGGCATCCAAGGTCGCCATAATTTGGCCCTCGCCTTTGCCATATTCGCCAGTAACCGGATGCTGTGAGACCAAGAGAAAATCTCCGTCGATGTCGAAATTCGCTCCGACACCCTCTGCGAACAGGTCATTGCCGACGTGCCGTCCGCTTTGCAGAATATCGGCGACAAGATCCATACGCGGGCAACCAACGTTGTGCACAGTCTCCGGACGCTCCCCAAGTCGAATAATGCGCTCGCGTGCATCCTCACAAGCTGGGAAGTGTATGGTGGCAAACTTAGTGATGGCGTGGCGAATGTTCTCGTCGATATTGCCTGAAACCTCGCCGCCCATAGTGTGCGCTAGTGGGATGTTCATATAAGCCGCGGCCAGCGTCGTGGCCATGGTCTCGAAACGATCCCCAACAGTCAGCACCACATCGGGCTCCAATTGATCAAAGATGGTGGGCAGTTCAATCAGCCCCAGTCCGGTGGATTTCGCCATGGTCGCCGGTGTCTCGCCCTCGACCAGCGTGAACATCCTGGCGTATGCCTTGAAACCATCGCGCTCCATGATATCAACCACGGACCCATAACGGTCCAGCACCGCCGACGCGCCTGCAAGCAGCTGGAGCTCCAAGTCTGGATGGGCCGCCACGGCACGCATGACGGCCTTGATGCTGCTGTAGTTAGCTCGCGAGCCCACGACGATACAAATTTTCCTCTTACTCACTTTTTCTCTCGCTTACCTTCAGGGGGAATGGGGACATTCAATTCGGATCAATCCAGTCCGCGCTGGAGACAGTAGTCGGCCATGATGCGTTCCTGGTGCCATTCTTCAGCCATTGGCTCCTGGGCGCATTCATGGAAACAAGGCGTCCCAAGCGTCCAGTGCAACAGCGCAGCCTTGTCATTGCTGCCGAACTCGTCCGGCAGCCAATTCCACTCGATGGGAAGCTCACCAATTAGATCGTCGGGCAACCACGTGAAACGATGCAACTGCGCACCTGTGGCCTGTTGGACAAAAGCGGGCGTCAAGGCCTGATTGGCGGGGTGTCCGCAGTTCCAGAGCACCACGCTCGACCAGTTCTTCCTAGGGTAATTCTCGTTCCGGGCACCGAGGTACTTCTGCGTCTTACGTGTCATGTAATCGTGTTTGACCACCATGACCGCCTTGTAATCGTCACGTAGCGCCCAAAGCTTGGCGATATCGTCGCGTAACAGCATGTCACCATCGATGAAGATTGCCCACCCTTTGTAGTCCTTCAGATTGGGAACCAAGAAGCGGCTATAGACGAACTGGTTGCTGCCATCTTGATGCAGCTCTTGGTATCCAACCAGATTTTTCAAAGCTAGCGGATGCAAGGAAACAGGTTTCGAGGAGCGCCGAATGATGCTGCTTACGCAGACGTGGAAAGCCACCGCCTCGCGAGGATCGTAGCCAATAAACACGGGAATCATGTGAAAACCATTCAAAATGACGACAATGTTGCGGGAGCGCTTTCACGCGATGGGCTGATCTTACTTCCAGCGGGTGTCAGATCCGCCACTGGACATCCGCGGGGTCAATCAGTACATCGGCAGCAATGTCTCTGAGTGCCACGGCCCCGATAACACGGTCAAGCTGGGCTGCCGGAATGCCGTTCCCGGGCTTCTTGACTGCCACATGACGAGCCTCAATGATGGTGCCTTTGGGGATACCCGTCACTGAGACGACGCTCTTCTCGAATATTCGCTTCATATCCTTGACGCGGCTGATGTCATCCTTATCCACCGCATGGGCTAGCATGGTTTCTATTTCTCGGATGCCGTGCATCAACCGGCCGAACTGTTCCGGTTCGGCCGAATGAGGCGCATCCGATCCGTACATTAGCCGGCTGAAAGTGAAATGTTTTTCCACTACGGTCGCCCCCAGCGAAACGGCAGCAAGACAGGCGTTGTTGTCCAACGTGTGATCGGAGAAGCCCACAGGCAGGCCCCAGCGTGCCCGCATCTGCGACAAAACGTTGAGGCCCACGCGCTCGGGAGCACAAGGGTACTCGGTAGTGCACTGCATCACACACAGCTGACTGTTGTGCCGCAGTATGGTCTCCACCGCCGCATCGAGCTCCTTCCAGTTGCTCATCCCAGAGGACAGCAGCACCGGCTTGGCCGTGCGCGCGACAACATCAAGCAAGGGCAGGTTGGACACCTCCCCGGACGGGATCTTGTAGCGCTTCACACCAATCTTTTCGAGCAGTTCGACCGCGTCGATTGAAAACGGAGACGAGAGGAACTCCACACCCACCTGGGTGGCATGGTCCGATAGTTGACGCCACTGCTGTGGGGTGAAACCCGTTCGGGCAAAGTACTCGAACCTCGGCTCCCCCTTGAAATAAGGCGGCATTGGCGCATCGCGCAAGGTTTCAGCGGCAGGCAGGTGGGTCTGAAATTTGACCGCATCGGCACCTAACGACGCGGCCGCATCAATCAATCGCGTGGCATTGCCCAAACTGCCATCGTGAACAGAGCCGACTTCGGCAATTACATATACACGGTTACTCATGCAAACACTCGGAAGTTGATTCGACGACCTGCTCAATCAGGCGCTGAATGCGCGCGCAAGCTTGGCCGTCGATAATGCCATAAACGGCAGACTCCTCTCGGAGGGCACGCCCCAGCGACACACGTTTTTCGGGCTGGTCCAGCAGTTCGGCAATCAGAGGGCCCAGATCTTCCGGGGCGACGGACTTAGGCAACGATTTCAGCTCTTCGAAAAGGTCATAGTCCTGCGCAGCCCAGTCCAGATTCACCGCCGCTACACCCAACATGGCCGCCCACCGCAAGGTAGAAGACCATGAGGCCACAAACAGATCGGCCCGAGGAAGCTCCTCGGACAGCGACCGATCCGAAATCGCCAGACCATGACGTTGTGCCAGACCCGAATACAGCGACCGCTGCGCCTTGGGATGCAGACACAGAATCACCTCGGCACCGCTCGCCTCCAAGGTCGCAGCCAAGCGACCCAATCGGTCCATGTGCGCAGGCCATGGCAGCTGACTGTGTTCAGCCCATTGTGGCCAGGCACAAACCATCCGCAACCGACCTCCCCCACCGGGTGGTCGCTCTAGACATGCCGCCAGCAGGTCCCACGACGGCTGCCCAGAGATCACAAACCGGTCTGTCAAGCCCGAGATGCCAACGGCTTCGCGATGGTCGATCAGCCCCTGGACGGTGGCGCGGGCAACGGCACCACCACCTACTACCCATGGATAGGTGTCCGCCATGCCCGCGAGCGCCAGCGCATAACTGTCCCACAACGGGTAGAACAACTGCGCGCCTGCACCCCGGTCCAGCGCATGACGGGGATACCGACGGGCAAAGGCGCGACGACCCCATGCCATAAGGCCATGGCTCAAGGAATACCCTGGACGCTGTTGTCGCGTCCAAGCATCGCTCTCCGCGGAAGAACTGGCATATCGGATCAGCAGGGCGGGCACCCCGACATCCCCGGCTGCGACCAGCCATATCGCCTCGGGATCCAGAATGCGATCTTCGAAGACCAGCAGCACATCGGGTTGTAACTCCTGCAGACGGTGCCGCGTCGCCTGGCGCTTGCGCTGAATGCCCGCCCACAGCACAAGGGTGCGCAGCGGCCCCGCCCGCCACAACCCGCGCGGAGCCACGGCGACGGCGGCCATCTCCCGTTCCACGGCAACACCGTCCGGCAAGGCCTGGTAGCCATCAGGGGAGTCGTTCATACATTCGCCGGCAAGCAGAAGAGTAACCCGCCCACCGCCGCGCACCAGCGCTACCGCCAAGACTGAAGCTTCTTCGCGCATCGCGCGCCGAGACACCAAAAGCAAGTGGTGTCGTGGTACACCGCCCCCCCGGCCCTGCGTTGTAACTGGCTGCCGATAGCTAGGCATGTCAGGCTCCTGACGTGTTTACCGGAGCGCCGAGGGTACGACTCCGTATTTCCGCCACGAGGCGATGCCTAGCCTGCCCGTCGAAGGGGATACCTCCAGCAGCCACCGAAAGATCCGACACCATGGACGGATAGGGTTCATGACCCGCCACGAGGTCTGCAAGCAATGCCGCCAGCCCCTCGCGCTCACGCAAGGTCATAACGCCGGGCTGGTTTTCGAACAAGGTGTAGCCAAGTCCGTAATACTCGAGCGCCACGGACGGAATCTGCAGCAGTTGCGCCCAGGCAATGGTGCTTGAATAGGCCACGAACACATCCGCCGCCGTGAGCACGTCGCGAAGGGGTTGGCTGACAATCGGCACACCATAGCGGGCAGCCAGGGGCTCGTAGTCAGCGCGCAGTTGTCGCGGATGGAGCGAAACCACAGCATTACCTGCACTCGCCTGGGCGAGCGTTGCGAAGAGGAATTCCGCCTCTTCGCGCTGTACGTCAGCCTCCGCCAGCCCATGTTCGGACAGTGGCGGCAAGGCCAGAACCACCAGTGGACGTTCGGCATCGATCCCCAGCGTGGCAGCCAGCGCGCCACGGATCTCTATTCGCCGAGTCCGTGTAGACCACAAAATGTCGTGACTGCACTGCCCAGCGACTAGCAGCTTCTCCTCAGGAACGCCCAGTCGTTTCAGCATCTGCCAAGCGGTCTTATCGTTCACCGCGACACGATCGGCCAAGCCGCCGCCATACGACCACGGCACCGGGAAACGGATGCCATGAAGACGCAACGCCAAGTATTCCCCCAGGCGCAGAAACAGCAGAGGGCGTCCATTTACATCGCGGCGCACGCTGGCCGGATCACGACGCGCGATCCAGCGCTTGAGCCACCGGTGCGGCGACTGATCAACGTCATACGACGGCTGAGCCCTTCGCACCGCGTCGGCATCTGGATCCGACTTGCCGAAAGCGACCACCAGCGTGAACAACCCGAGCGACCGTGCCACAGCCAGAATACCCTGATCACTACGGATATCTCTGTCATCGCCGGTCACCACCGCTAGGCCATCACGGTGCAACGCCAGAATGTGGCGGGCCATCCAGCGTCCTCGGGCTACCGATTCCCAAGTCTCAAAACCATCGCCAATCAATGCCAAGCCCAGCTTCTTCAACCCCTGCATGACCTTGCGCAACACACCAAAGGCACCATACATAACCCCTCCCAATCCGTCCGCCCGCCGCCATTCGGCGACATCGTTCGACAGCACTTCACACCTCGCGGGGAGCGTAGCGGGCAGCAGATGTAAAAGGCCTTGTGGTACCACCAGCACAGGAACCAAATCGGATTCGGCCTCCAGCGCCCCAGCCAACAGAAGGAACTCCGCCACAACTGGACGTCGGCTGCAAAGAAGAAATACCCGACCGCCGCGTTTGTTCATGGATGGGGAAGGGCGGCCCCATTGCTGCCTTCGACATAGTCGATCAGGGCCCGTGCCGTGGCCTGACCCGCCACACCGGCCGGCACATGCTCAGCGTGCTCGAGTTCAGGCTCCAACACCCCCGTCACACACATGCGCGATAAAGCCAGACAGAAGGCGGCGATCGCCTCGACCGACGGCCGGCCTCCCCGGCGCAGGCGATCGAACTCGGCTCGAAGAGTATCCAAGGTGCGCACAGTATGGACGCCTGGACAATCGCGGTACCACGCCGCGCCGAACAGCAGCACCGGGATGCCAGCACATAGGGCGTCCCAGCCTACGCTGCCGGTGACAGTGACCACCGCACGTGCACCACGCACCAGTCCCGTCGTCGGCAGGTCGCGCGGTACCAGCACCACGTTCTCGTGGCTGCACAGCTGCTGGTAGAACGCGCTCGAACGCTGCACCTCGCCTCGGCCAAAAGGCTGAAGCTGCCAAGGGTGTTCTTTCACGTACAGCTTCCAGCCTGGCGGCAACGCGGCCAGTAACCAATCGACAATGAGCAGTTGGTCGCCAAACAGCCCGCCCATCGGCACCGTCGCCCGTTCTGGTTGGTAATGTAGGGCAAGGAAGACGTAATCCTCGCCACCGTGCGGCGACCGTGTCAACGCATCGTGCTGCTTTATCAGCCCGCGTTTGAACCAAACCCCCTTCAGGCGGGCCAGCAAGGTTTCCCATTGACCGGCTCGGCCATGCGGCAGACGCGCCGATCGCAGGTAAGAATTGGTAGCCGGGTGCCCGCCATGCCGGCGCCAGAGCACCCAGGCCCTCTTGAGCTCATGCCCCACGGCGCGGGTCAACGAGGGAAGGCGTTGCCCCAGCCGGTAACGCTCCAGCTTTTTCTGAAAGTTCGCTGGCACGGCGGCACCGCCCGCCAATGAATCACTCAACCAGGCACCGAACGCACCGGGCACGGCGTCCACAGGTACAAGCGGTTTCTCTCTCAGAGCTGACCGCAGTGCCTCGCTGCCCTGAGCGTAGTCAGCCATCGGGAAGACCCAGCCCGGTAGACCCAAACGCTCGAACATGCAGGTTGCGATACCACGGTGACGTGCCAAGGCGAGCAACGCGTAATCGAATACCACGTGGGGCGTGATCGAGAACACAATCAGGTCCGGTTTCAGGTGGTCGATGGCTGCACTCCACCACCGCAACAGACCATGCCAATGGCGGCGGCGGGCGTCGTGCGGGAATCCGGCACCCAAACCGGGGTCCATGCGGTCCATCATGTGCAGACCGATGCTTTCGTCCACGGCGAGTGCGGCGAGCACTTCCAAAGAAACGGGCTCCAGGGGCCAGGGAGCCTGGTCATGCTGCAGCCCCAAGGTGGCGTCGGGCCCGGCCACAAACATTGCCTGCGGAAACGCCAGACCTACCGCGGCCCTGTCTGTAGCCCCAGCCGTCCAAAGCACGGGCATCCAGCCGGCCTGTGTCTGGCAGTGCGTGGCCACCGACCGCCAGATGGCACCGCTGCATTCGATATAGAAAATCCGTTTCACGTCGATTCCGCTCCGATCAACCGACCGGCTAAATCAGCCAGACGTGTCGAGGCCCCGCCGTCGAGTATCCCCCAACGATCTGCCGCTTCGCACTGGCGCAACGCCATATCAGCGCGGGCGTGCGCATCCGCACACATTCTGGACAACCCGTGGACAAACCCCTGCTCATCCTTCACCTGCACACACCCCTGCACCCGATCGAAATCCTCATATCGGGTGTCGAAACAATCAAACAGCAGCACTGGCACCGCACAAGCGATGGCCCAAGCTGTGATGGACGATCCGTTGAGCGTGGTGAACAAGTCACTTGCAGCGATCAGCTCGTCGGCGCCTCCGACGCGACACGGCAACCCACGATCGCAAGCAGCCTGGTACTCGTGCGACAAAGTCTTGGGATGCACGCTGACCATCACATTGACGCCATGGCGATCACGCACATCGGCCAGCGCCGCTGCCCATACCGCGGCCACCTCGTCGTAGCTGCGATAGGCAATGACACGCCCGGCCAGCCAGGGAAACAAGTTAGCCGGCCAGCCGCACACCACGAGCGGGCGCGACGGATCCAAGCCATGCTCGCAGCACAACCGTTCTTTGAGGGCGTTTCTCTGTGCCAGATGCGCGAACAGCCGATCGTGCACGGGCGACCCAACCACGCTGATGCGGTCACGATCGACCCCCAGTTCCGCCAGCGTCTGCGCGGCAGCCTCCGATTCAGCGGTCAGCGCCTCCACAGGCTCCGACAGGGGCGTCCACGGCAAACCTTGAACCAGTCCGACATGCTCGAGCGCCAGCGCGCGCCAACCAGGCAGCCGCAGCAGGCGCTCACCGCGCCAACCCAGCACCCAATGCGGATAGATCTTGGCTACCAAGGTGTTCAGAGCGGATGCCTGAACCCTGTGGTCGGGCCTGGCATGGGCGTAGTCCGCCGTTTCGTTCAGCGAGAACATGGCGAAAGGCGCCATCAGGCGGGGTATTCGCCGCTGCCCCGCAGCGATCAGCAGGAACGGAAGATCCGTGCCGGGCGCATCCTGCCCGACCACGACCAGCGCTGGCCGGATCGACGCCAGCACGCCATCGGCGACCCTGTGACGGGCACGAAAACGGCGCACGTCGCGCGTGAAGTTGGCGAGGTCGCGTGCCGTGTGGCGCAACGCAGACCCGGTATCGCGCAACACCCCATGTAGAACAAACACTGGCAGCCCAGCGAGCGCCAGCCATCGGCCCAATCGCCCCCATCGACTCGCCACACGGGGCAACTTTGGCAACGGCTCACGAAGTGACGGCGCGGCACCGACAGACGTCTGCGGTGCAAGCCCGGAAGCGACCTGATCAGACCATCGTCCCGCCGCATCCAACCAAGTGAATCCCCGGGCGACCACGGCAGCACTGTCTTGCACCAGGCGGCGATAAGACCCCTTGACGAACCAGAACACCACAGGACGCCCCAACCGCTGGTGCAGGGCTTCTGCCACGCGCAACATTTCGGGAAACTCGCCGTACTCCAGAACGGCAAACAGCAGGGGCGCCGATAGTGGCGCCTCGGGGCGGTCAATCAATCCGTGACTCCGTTGCGTCGCAGAACCACGATCTGCCGCTGCCACAGCAACGGTACCATCCAGCGCTCCAGGTCCAGCAGGGCTTCATCGGACACCAGCCGCCCACGCGGCCCGTTGAGAAAGCGGAATAGCCGGGCACGGGCCTTGACTCGTGTCAGGAAAGCATCCACATGCACCTTCTCCACCAGTCGGGCATCCAGCGTGGCAATGGCGGCGTCGATATCCTCATCGTCCAGCACAGTCCGCACCCCTTTAACCTGAGTCACCGTCGCCTTGCGCCCATAGTCAAACACGACCAGACCACCCGGGCTGGTCACCCTGACCATTTCGGGCAGAATCGTCGACAGGTGACCAATGCCCGATAGGCTGCGCAGGCACAGCACGCTGTCGTAGCTGGCATCCGGAAAGGGTATGCCAGCCAGCAGATTACCGGTAACAGCATGTGTGCCGGGATAGGCAGCACGCACATGCTCGACGAATTCACTCGACAGGTCCATGCCGTCGTACCGGGTGACATTCGGCAGGCGGCCGATGAAGCGACCCACACCCACCGTGCAATCGAGCACATTGCCACGGCACCAGCGCGCCAGCAAGCCGGTTTCTATGCCATCGCGTAAGTGGTCCATGCGATTGTCGAGCTTTCGCTTGTAGCGTGCCACGGCATCAACGCCTTGGTGCAACTTGGCGTAGCGGTCTTGGTCGGAACTGGGCGGATTGACGGTTGTCATGCGTGAAAGTTTCGGAATTGGGACCAGCCGCCCGGATCAATGCGCCATGGCGTGGTGGTGTTTGTGCTGCCCCACCTGTTCGCCACTGGCCAACGCCTCACGCATACGCGTGGGCATGTCAACCACCTCAAGACCGGCGCGCTGACACTGCTGCAGCGTGTCGTCGGTGTAGTAGGCGTGCAGCCACATGTCCAGACGCTCGGAGCGGGTCAGCAGGTACTGGCAATGGCGTTCTAGGTGGTGATCCGGACGGGCATAGGAAATCCAGAAACCGGTACGCTCTTCGCGCGGAAAGGGAGCCTGCAGGAACTCTGGGAGTTTGCGCTGCAGGTACGGCCCAAGGGCTAGACGAGGGATATACCGGACGCAGCGGCCGAGGCCTGCATGCTGTATGCGCATGCTCCAGACCCCGACATCACCCACCCCAGTGTTGAGGTACCGGTCGTAAAAATGGGCGGTCAACCCTTTGAGAATCTGGTCATGCGAGGTGCGGCGAACGATCAGCCCTCCGGATTGGCGGCGATGGTCCTGCAGGTACAGACCGAAACGGATCAGCGAGTAGCGCCCTTGCCAATCAGGTGCATCGGTGCTCGACCGATCGGTGTTGTCGCGGTGCCAACCGCCCACGTCGACCCCCGCCTCGTACTTGTGCCCCAGCACGGCATACCCGCCGTCACCAAAATAGGCCAGTCGCTCGCTCTGGAGAATGGCTTTGGCCACGGCCACCAGCCGCTCGTCGTTAACCCAATGTTTCAGGTAGGGATCCGCAAGCGCGTCGACCACAGGGTCGCCGCGTTTTTCCCGGCCTTCTAGCGACGCGAAGATCTGGTCGCGCATGGTCTTGAACTCCGCCTGACTGAAAAGACGGCGCAGGATCAGGAAGCCATCACGCCAGAATTTGTCGACATCCACATCAAGCTTCGCGACCATGTTGTGCTCCTGTTAATACTGTTAAATATGTCGGTGCCACTGCACCGCTCATTCGGTTCGCCGAGGTGTAAAACGCAGCACCGCTGCGGCCCCCCGGTGACCAGCCAGGGAAGCATAGAGGCAGTGACCATCTGTACAAAGACGGTACACCCACCATCCGCCCTCGCCCCGTCCCGGATGATTCAGTCGCTCGGGCCCGACGGCGCGCCACACCTCGCCATCAGCCAATGCCCAGATAGCTGCGGCACGGCGCTCGCCATGGCCGGTCGCCACCACCAGATGCCCTCGGTAGTCGATGGCATCGTTCATGATCAGCGATTGCGCCATGAGCGCCGGGGTTGCGCCCACACCCCAGGCACCCCAGCGGTCACCATCGAAGACCCACACATTGGAAACCGCAGCAGGCGTATCCGGCGGCCGTGAAATGGTGGCCACCAACCGGTCATCGAACACGCCCAAGCTGAGTACGAAAGGAATGCCATCGCGTGACCAACTGCCGCGTATGCCCCCCCCACCGACCTGCTCCCACCGTTGACCATCGAAGCGCCAGACCGAACTGGCCGACCCCGTGGTCTTTCCCGTGCCGGTGGCCGCATACAGGTGCCCCCCCCAGGCCTGCAAGGCGTATATGGTGCGGGCACCACGCCCCCATCCGCCGACGGGATCGGGCAGGTAATTCCAGAGGCCGCCATCTCCCAGAACAGCCACCCGGGGCCGTCCCCACTGCCCCATCAGGACACGACCATCCCAATCCGCGAAGCTGTAGGGGCCACACCCCTCGTCCAGCGACAAGCCCTGGCTCAGGGCCGACCACCGTTGCTCCGCCCAGCACCACACACCACGCCGATGTGCGGCCAGCAGCCCCTGCGGCGAACTGAACAGGTGATCAATCGAAGACCGCTCTCCCGACCCAAGGAAGTCGGCCTCTGCGCCCACGCAAGCCCAGGCACCCTCAGTCCAACGCCACACCTCGCCCTGTGGTCCGTCGGCCTGTGGCCCGGTGAGACTCGCGTACAGATCGCCGTCATGTACCGCCAGACCCCGCACCTTGTAGTAAGTGTCCGCGGGCCACCCCTTGCCATCTCCGCCTATTAGGTCCCATTGCCCGCCGTCAAAGGGAAACGCCTCGGCGGAGGGGCGCGGCCCGGAGATCGCCCTGGCCAGTTGCGTCAGCCATTCCACCCGCGCCTCCAGCACTCGGGTGGCCACAGCGGCATCACGCACTTCGCGCACCACACCACGCAGACGCGCTGGCCAGTGCCGCAGTCGGTAGAGCAGCCACACCACCAACGCACCCACAACCACCAAGATCCCTTCAGTCATGGCCGCTGCCCTGGTAATAAGGAAGGAATGCCCAGCACCCGATGTATCCACTGGGTCATGCTATCGGCACCGCCGGGATGGCGATAGGGCGCACACTCGGCGGCGGTCAAGGGCCGCCCCACATGTGCGGCACGGATAGCGGACAGCATGGCCGGCAGCTCTTCAGCCCGCCGCACCACATACACCGCGGCACGCGAATCCGGGCTCGGCGGTGTTTCACGCCCGGGAAACTGGGCATACCGCTGCGTACTACCCCACAGCAACACCGGTTTACCCATCTGCAGCGCCTGTTCAACCGTGGTTGAAAAATGGCTCACCAGCAGATCAAACGAGGTCAACTGCTCCAGGAAGTCCTGCTCTGTATCGCACACCGACACGTTCGACTGGGGGTGCAACCGGGCTCTGAGCGCCTCGGCGTCTACCTCACGCTTGGGCCGGACGCGGAATGTCAGCTCTATACCCTCCAAGCCTGCCATGCCATCGGCCAAATGTTCCATACCCTCCAGATACTCACCGGAGGTCTCCGCCACCCAAGGGAAAAAATCTGACCAGTTCTGGTAGTTTCCCGCGTGCAGCACACGAAACGGACGCCCCGCCTCAGACCCGCACACCTGTGACGGGTAGTCGAGCCGCACCGGCTGCAGACGGGTATTCGCCGCCCTCAACTGGGCTTGTGCTGGCCAAGCCATGGCAGCGGGGGACCAGATGCCGGCTTCATCGACGAGTTCGTTGAACGTGCGCTGCGCAAAAAGGCGCCCCAACACTTCGTCGGCCACAGCCCCAGCCCCGGGTGGATGAGAGTTGTGATTGAGAATGGCACGGGTTACGCCTGCCCGCCCAGCCCCGTCCAGCAATGCTGCCGACCACCAGGCATTGGCCTCAAACGCCACCGCAGCACGCGCGCCACTGGCACGGGTCAGCACTTCAGTTTCGCTGGTGGCACCCAGCACAGCAGGCAACAGCGCTTTGCAGTGCTCGACATAGCAGGACCATCCCCAGGCAAGGTCCGGATCCCGGAAATGCGTGCCGATGGCCCTCAAACGCGCCGACGCCTCCCGAACCCTCTTGTCACGTTGCGACAGCGGTGCCACGGGCAATACCCAGGCATCGGAGGTGTCGCTCGGTGTCTTCAGCAGTCCACGGTAATCTGACCAGCGACCGGCAGCTGGCTGCAACACCAGAACGCCGACACCTTCCTTCTCCAAGGCCTCGCGCAAACCCGAACGCAGCTTGCGCGTAGGCGCGACCACCCAGTAGCGGCCAGACCGACGCAGCCGGCCTGCGGCGCGGCGCGCCAACCATCGGTGAAAAAATGTCAAGGGCGGGGCATCGGCTGGCAGGCGATGCGCAAGCCCATGGTTCCAGATGCGGGGCAACAGAATGTCTAGCAAAACGCGCCGCTCACTCACCGTCTGCCAGTGCCCGCCACCATCCCGCAACAGCCACGGACCGCTCGGCAAGCTGCGGCGCAGACGCTGGACCAAGAAGGCCAGGAACCATACGGACTGCTGAACCATCACACGCAAACTTGGGGACAAATCTGCGGCTACGTCCTTCTTCCACAGGTCGTTTAGCGCTCGACTGGCAATGACAACACATTTGGCATGGCTATAAGTGGTCAACTTAACCAACTGCACTTGGTTGAAAAACCTCTTCGCTGCCACTTCAGCGGAGGGCGTCAGAGCCAGTATCGACCGACGATGCATACCCTCATCCGCAAGTGCCAAAGCATCCTGCTGATCAAAGAGCACCGCGCTACAAGCAGAACCACTCCGACTGATCAAGGTAAAGCTTGCCCTTTGTCATTGAAATACTTCTCTGGAGATTCGGAAACTGGCTGGAAAGTCCATCGATGCTCAAGACAAAAAATGCCTTCATTTAGAGCCACACCAGAACCAAAAAAATCGCCCGGAAGCACTTCAAAAGCTAAAGCTCGCTGAATTCTGTCATGACGAACTCGACCAGCCCACAAACTAACATCCACGTAGTAGATAGATGGAATTAGTGAGATTTTTTCAACAGTACACAACGCCTCAAAGATCTCCTGACCACCTTCAAAATAGGTTCCAGAAAGTTCGTTATCGAGAATTGCAATTTTTCGATCAAGCTGATCACGAATAATTATGCGAACCAGCCACGCGCCTCGAGCAGACGTTTTACACTGCCATCTAAGCGCAAACGTCATAGACTCCCCACACATTGGAGGGGTTCCATTAGCCTCGTTTATAGAAATATTAAAAAATCTTGAATCACCACTTCCATCTCTAAACTCGACAGATCGTAAATCCGCACGCAATCCTGCGCCCGCCCCACTCCCGAGATATTCTTTTACGACACTACTCGGCGGACCATCCAATCGAAGTGTTCCTTTATCTAACCAAATCGCCCGATTACATAGCCCCAGTATTGAGTCCATTTGATGACTCACGTACAAGACGGTTCTGCCTTCAGATGCGACTTGATTCATACGTCCAAGGCATTTTCTTTGGAACTCTGCATCCCCGACTGCAAGCACCTCGTCAACAACCAGAATTTCTGGCTCAAGGTGCGCGGCTACTGCAAACCCTAGGCGCACGCGCATTCCGCTGGAATAGCGTTTGACCGGGGTGTCCAAAAACTCCTCAACCCCTGAGAAAGCGACGATCTCATCGAACTTGCGCTCGACCTCGCTGCGCTTCATTCCCAACAGAATGCCGTTCATGAAGATATTTTCGCGGCCAGTGAGTTCTGGATGGAATCCAGTTCCAACCTCAAGCAGCGACCCCATCCGGCCGAGAATTTCAATACCGCCTGTATCAGGTGAAGTAATTCGACTCAACAATTTGAGAAGCGTGCTCTTGCCCGCGCCATTGCGCCCGACGATGCCCAGCACCTCGCCTTGCTTCAGCTCGAAGGAAACGTCGCGCAAAGCCCAGAAGTCTGGTTTCTTTTTTTCTTCGCGCCGGCCGCGTAGAAGGTCCACCACCCTGTCGCGCAGCGTCTGATAGGGTTGAAGTCCGCCCAAGCGATAGCGCTTGCCCAGACCCTCGACTCGAAGTGCGGTATTGGACATGACAGTCAGAGCCGATCGACAAAGTCCTTCTCGAAGCGGCCGAAATAGATCAGCCCGCCTACGGTCAGGACGAGGATGGAGGTACAGGAGAGGGTCAGCGTCAGCGTGTCTGGCGGCACGGCACCCAGCAGGGTCCAGCGAAAACCTTCAATCACGCTGACCATGGGGTTGAGGCCATAGACCCATTTCCAGCGCTCGGGAATCATGGAGGTCGGGTAGATCACGGGCGTCACGAACATCCATATCTGGGTCAAAAAGGGCATGGCCTGCTGCACATCGCGGTACTGTGCGTTGATGGCACTGAGCCACAGTGACACGGCCAACGCGGAGGCTAACGCCAGAACCACGAACAGCGGAGCCAAGACAACCGCCCAATGCGGCCAGACGCCGTACCATGCCATCAGCGACAGCAGGATCATCAAGGCGATCAGGAAATCAATCACCCCCGCGAGCACTGACGAGAGCGGGGCGATGAGGCGCGGAAAGTAGATCTTGCCCATCATGCCACCCAGCGTGACCATGCTTGCACTGCCCTGGGTGAGCGCGCGCGCGAACAGTTGCCAAGGCAACAGGGCGGTCATGACGAACACCGGATACGGCAACCCGTCGGACGGCAGTTTGCCCAGACGCCCGAAGATGACGCTGAACACCACCATGGTCAGCAACGGCTGCAGCACGGCCCAGGCAATACCTATGGCGGTCTGCTTGTACCGCACCATTATGTCTCGGATGGTCAGGATCCAGAGCAATTCCCTAAAGGCCCAGACCTCGCGAAAGCTGGGAAACTGCCAGCCCGTACGACCGGTGATCACCGTGACGGGGAGACTCATGTCAGGTCAAGAAAGTTTCGGAGCATGGCCAGCCCTACCGGACCGCTCTTCTCAGGATGGAACTGAGTCCCGAACACCGTGCCTCGGCGAACGGCGGCGGTGATGCGGCGTCCGCCGTACAAGGCATCGGCAACACGGTGTGTGGGGTCCACAGGCTTTCCGAAAAAGGAATGGACGAAGTAAGCGGCTGTTCCAGGTTGAAGGCTGGACAAGGGCGTGCCTTCCCAAGATGCGCCGGCAGCTTCGGGCATCACCAGCGGCGACCAGCCGATGTGGGGCACCTTCAAAGGTCGACCGTCGACATCGGTGGACGGTATGGCTTCCACCTTGCCTGGAATAAGTCCCAAGCCCCGGTGCTGGCCAAACTCTTCGCTGCCGTCGAACAACATCTGCATGCCGACACAGATGCCGATCAGGGGTCGCTGCCTGGCCACATGCTGGAGAATGGCCTGGTCCAGGCCCCGGGCGCGCAGCGCATTCACGCAGTCGCCGAAAGCGCCGACACCGGGCAGCACCACGCGCTCGGCATCGTCAATGGCCGCAGGGTCGCCAGACAAGGTCACGGTTGCGCCGCAGTGTTCGAATGCGCGCCCCACGCTCAGCAGGTTTCCAACGCCGTAATCGACGAGCAGGATATTCTTGGACATCAGATGGCTCTCACGGGAAGGTCTGCGGCCAGTGAATCACGCCGGATGTCTGGCAAGGTCATGCGGCCATAGTGCAGGACGTCGGCCATGGCGACCGCGTCCGCCCCGCCCTGTTCAACCACCTGCTGCAAGTGGCCGAAGCTGCCCATGCCACCGCTGGCGATGACAGGGATACCCACCGCCGCCGTCACGGCACGAGCCAGATCCACGTCGAACCCTTTGCGGGTGCCCTCCTGGTCGACGGAGGTCACCAGGATTTCACCGGCGCCGAGTTCGGCGCCACGACGCACCCACTGGATAACGTCCAGCCCAGTGTGCTCGCGGCCGTTGTCGGTATAGGCCTCCCAAGTGCCGTTGCCATTGCGTTTGGCTTCGACGGACAGCACCATGCACTGCGAACCGAAGGTTTGCGCCATCTCGGTGATCAGCTCCGGGCGTTTGACCGCAGCTGTGTTGATGGCCACCTTGTCGGCGCCCGCACGCAACAGACGGCGCGCGTCATCCACCGAGCGAACGCCGCCACCCACTGTGATGGGAATGAAAACGTCGCGGCTGGTGCGTTCGACGATGTCGGCTAGGCTGTTACGGTCGTACAGGCTGGCAACGATGTCCATGTAGATGAGCTCGTCGGCCCCGGTCTCGTAATAGCGCCGCGCGTATTCGTTGGGGTCTCCGATGACGCGCAGGCCTTCGAGGTGAATGCCTTTGATGAGGTTGGGCGCCTTGATGTCGAGACGGGCGATGAGCCGCAGGTTTCCCATTGTCCTATCCGTCTGTCAGACGCCGTCAAACACGTTGTGGCGCAGCTTCCATTCGCCGCCTTCGTACATCCACAGGTGCGGAGAGCGGAAACGATCGGCCAGCTTCATGAAGTACTCCCGGGTCATCATCGGTTGCTCGAACATCTTCGAGGCCTCAGGGAACTCTTTCTCAGGGATGCTGAGATAGCGGAAGATTTCCTCGGCGAAGCGTTCAGGGAATTCGTGGTCAAACTTGCGGACCAGAGCAACCCCCTCTTCACGGGTGATGTCACCGGAACGAATTTCCTGCGCAGCGTCATAGGTGGCGCGGCCAATGCCGAACTTAATGCGCGTGGTGTAGTAGTGGAAGTCGTCGATGCGATCGTCGATGCTGTTGTATTTGGAGTAGGTGCCCGGCGTGCGCTCCGGCGAGGCTTGGAAACCACCGTGTTCCACCGAATAGTAGTAGCAGCTTTGCGGGTGCCACTTGAGGTAGTAGCCGAGGTAGTGCACTTCCATGCCCAGCTGCTCGATTTCGCTGGGGTTGGCGGGAATGTAGGGAGCGAGGTCAGAGGCATCCATACCATAGTTGGCCTTCAGTTCGGCAATCGAGGTTCCGCCCAGGAAGGTGTTCTTCTCATCACTGCCCGTGAAGTACTGCCAGCTGCGCTTGGCCTTGTCGGCGTCTTCCTTGGGGTTGCCGTACTCGGCTTCGTTCTCACCGTAGAACACCAGAGGGATCTTGTGCAGCAGTGCCATTTTGGGCGCCAAGGCCTTCTGCCCGATGATGAACGGCTGGAACGGGTGGAACATGTTCTCCACCGCCAGACGGGTGAGCAGGCGGTGCACCCGCCCGTTCGGGGTGGTCAGGATGTTGTCAAAACCTGCATTGATCCAAGACTGAAAGTTACGCCAACCCCAATCGGTGTAGATGTGCGGCGCCCAGGTCACGGTGAGCGGGTGCATGCCGTACTTGTGCTTCAGCACGTGTGCGGCATAGAAGCTGTCCTTGCCGCCCGAGCCAGGCACGATGCAGTCGTAGGAGCCATCTTTGCTACGGAAACGGTCACACAGCTCGCGCAGGCTGCGATCACGCTCTTCCCAGTCGATGGTGCGGTGCTTTTCTTCGGCCACGCGACACGCATCACACACACCTTCGTCATCGAAGTTGATGGTCTTCTTGGTGCTGGCAGCCGTATGCTTGAACTCGACGGCCGAGTTCGGCCGCTGGTTTGAGATGACGCAGCGCTTGCAGAACTTCACATCTGAGGGCAGGCCGTACAAGGTGTCAGTGATGCTGGCGCCCGGCGCGTAGCGGCGGTAGTCGGTAGTTTCGTTCAGCGGACTTTTGTGAATCATCGCGGTCTTTCGTGATGGGAAGTGTTTGACGTGGTCACCAGGCGCTCAGGCCACCATCGACCATGAGGTTCTGGCCTGTGATATAGCTGGAAGCGTCGGAAGCGAGGAAAACGAGGGCCGAAGCCATCTCGATGGGTTGGGCCATGCGCCCCAAGGGAACCCGCGCGGCGTAGCGGCTGCGGAAAACGTCGTTCTGCCCGCTCTCGACACCTCCAGGTGTCAGGGTATTGACCCGGACGCCCTGCTGGGCCCAGTAGGTGGCGAGATAGCGTGTCAGGCCTATGACGCCGGATTTCGAAGCGGAATAGACCGCCGGCGTGTTGATCGGACGGCCCATGTAGCTGGAACCTTCGTAGATGCGCTGATCGGGCCCCATAGCTCCATATATGGAGGCAGTCTGAATGATGGATCCTCGCCTGCGCTGAGCCATACGTTCACCTACGGTGCGTGCGACCAAGAACATGCCGTCGAGGTTGACAGCCATGATCTCACGCCAAGTGTCTAGCGAAAAAGTATCCAGCGGCTCGAAGAACGCATCTAGGTTGCTGCCTTTGGTGGCTGCGTTGTTGTGCAGGATATCAATGGGCCCCAGCTTGGACTCGACCTCCTGAGCCATGTCCAGAACGGCTCGTTCATTTGCGATGTCGGCAGCGACGCCAATGGCACGCACCCCATAGGTCTGGGTCAGTTCGCTGGCCAGATCGTCGGAGGCCGCTTGATCTAGGTCGACCACGGCGACCGCCGCGCCACAGTCGGCCAATGCGGCGGTGAAGTGGCGACCCAGTATGCCTGTAGCCCCGGTCACAAGCGCCACGCGCCCATCCAGATCAAACAACCTGCGGTAATGTCCTTGACTCAAGTCTGGCTCCTGCGACGCATAAGGTACTCGACCCATTCGAAGTCCAACTCACTGTCGATATCGTGCGAGCGGTCGTCTGGCATCTCGAACAGACGGGTATCTGGGTAGAAAACCGCGGGATGTTCGACAAACACGTCGCGGCGCCAGGCATAGATGGAGGCATTCATGTCGAAACACCGTGGCGCATCCTGGCGGCGCACCACAGGCGTATCTAGCCGCTTGCTGAGCGTCGCGAAGCCTTCGGCGCCCACTTCGACCAGGTTGAAATAGGGGGACCGGCGGGCTGCGGCACCGGTAATCACGTTGCTGGCACCGGTGGACTCCAGCAGTTTGACTGCGCCGCGAATGTCATCAACTGCTCGTAGGGGCGATGTGGCGTCCAAGTCGACCAGCACATCGAACACATGGCCGGCCAAGCGCTCGGCCTCCAGCAGGCAGTGGCGGATAGCCGGCACCTTGGCTGCCGTGTCGGAGGCCATGTCGTCCGGCCTGCGCACCAAGAAGTCTGCACTGGCGGCTCGGGCCACATCGAGAATCGCCGGCGAGTCGCTGCTTACGGCTATGTACTCGAACAGCCCGCTATCACGGGCCTGTGCGATGCTGTGTGCGATCAGCGGCAAGCCGTGCAGCTGACGGATATTTTTGTTGGGAACTCCCTTAGAGCCTCCGCGGGCGCATAAGGTGCAAAGGCGGCGGGTCATGGCACCACCCATTGACCGGTTGCAGCGGCCTGCTCTACCGATGCGATGGTAGACATAACTGTTACTCCCTCTTCCAGCGAGCACAAGGCGGACCATCGCCCTTCCAGCGCTGCGCGATGCTGCTCTCTGTAAGTCGTGTCGCGCTCAACAGAAAACGTCTGAGCCTCACCATCAACTTCCAAAACACCGCTGACAAGATTCGCTCGGTAACTGTGACGATTGGACACAACCACCAACTCCCGGCGCGCAACACGGTCGAGGTAGTTCAGGTGCAAGGTGATCGGTAGGCCACCTGTGCCTTCGAACAGTACAGCCCAGCAGTCGTCGCTATCGATATCTAGTGAGCCTCTTCGCCCTCCTAGTGCGCTGAGTCGACGCCAGTCTCCAAAAAGCCATGCCAAGAAGTCGAGCTCATGGCTAAGGTCCCTCAGCACGCCCCCCCCTAGCGTCCGCTGCGCGGAATATGAATGGCGATAGTCGCTGTCAGGACGCCAATCTGGCAGGTATTGCCCAACGTATGCTTGTACAAGCAGTGGACGGTCCACCGTGAAAAGTTTGGCCAGAGCCTGGAGCACCGGGTGGAAACGTAGGTTGTAGGCGAGCTTGATCTGTGCGAACGCCCAGTTGCGAGGCTCAAGCGCATGCACGGCAAGCGGCTTCTCGACTAGTACGACACCGCGAAAACCCAATTGATCTAATTCGTCAAGGGTGGCGATATGCTGCACGGTCTCGTTAGCCACAACCACATAATCAGGCTGTAGCGTCTCCAAGCCAGACTTTAGCGTGGTGAATGCCTCGCCCGTTGCCCCCCCCCGCCGGCTGACGACACCCGTGCGCAAACCCATCTCAGCCAAGATTCTTGCGTGACGTGCGCCAATGGATCCGTATCCAATGACGAGTGCGGCCTTCATCAGCCAAAAACCTTTCCGAACTCGCTCTGCGCACGTTCGAGGTCGTCCAGACGGCCGATGTCCAACCAGTATTCCCGCACCGGGAAGACCGACGCCTCAGCACCTTGGGCCAGCAAGGCCTCAAACAGCATCGGCATGTCGAAGAAGGTGTCATTCGGGATGACATTCAACGCATCGGGCTCCAGCACGTACATGCCAGCACTCACGAAAAACTGCTGAACCGGCTTCTCTACGATCGACAATAAGCGGGCTTGATCCGCTCTTACCACTCCATATGGAACCTGAAAAGAGTATTCACGAACACCCATGGTCGCTTGGGCACGATGCGACCGATGAAACTCCAAAAACTGCCGAAAGTTGAGGGTGGTCAGAAGATCGGCATTCATCACAATCAACGGATTTTGCGGTCGGGAGGGCAACAAGGCCAGCGCGCCAGCCGTCCCCATGCGTTCAGGCTCATGGATATACTCAATGCTGACCCCATAGCGCGAACCGTCACCGAAATGCCGCTCGAACATTTCGGCCTTGTAATTCACCGACAGGAATATTCGCTGGAACCCCTGATTGGCGAAATTCTCGATGATAGTTTCCAGCAGCGGCCTGCCGCCGACAGGCAGCAAGGGCTTGGGGGTGTTCTCCGTCAACGGGCGCAACCGCGTACCCAATCCGCCCGCCATCAACACCACCCAGACATCGATCTGATCACGATGAATCAGTTCATCCAGAGTTTCTAGACCGACTAGGCGCCCCCCGGCATCCAGTAAGGGAATCTGGTGGATCTCGCGATCCCGCATCAGACGCAAGACTGCGTCCCGGCCCTGATCAACGTTGGCCGTCAACGGGCGCGGATTCATTACCGCGGATACCGCTTGGTCGAGGCCGATGCCACGAAGTATGCCGCGACGGATATCGCCATCGGTCACTGTCCCCAACAGGTGCCGGTCATCGTCTACGACCAGGGCAATCTGGCGCGAGCCAGCTTCAATCGCCTTGATCGCCTCCAGGATCTGCATGGACGGCCCCACCAAAGTCTGAGCGAAGTCCCTCATCGACGTGCCTCGGCAGATGGGGCGGCACCGCGCAACGGGCGCGCCGGAACACCGGCCACCTTGGCGCCGGGAGGGACATCGCGGACGACAGCCGCACCGGCACCGACCACCGCGCCAGCCCCTATCTCCACCCCCTGAATCACGCGGGCACCGGTGCCAACATGGGCACCCTCTCCCACCGTGACATCACCCGATAACACGGCTCCCGGAGCGATATGAGCATGAGCACCGATCCGACAATCGTGATCAACCACCGCACCCGTATTGACGATTACATTGTCTCCGATACGACAACCGGGCTGAAGGATCACACCAGCCATCACTTGTGCGCCCTCGCCGAGCACGACTTCCGACGGCAGTATCGCTGCCGGGTGCGCCACCACCCCAAATCGGTACCCCTTTTGCTTGAATCGCAGAAAAATGTCACGTCGCAGGTCAGGGCGGGCAATTGACCCGATACCGTTCACTAGCACAACACTGGATGGCGCATGACTATAGAGTGCCTCGTCATCTCCGAGAAATGGTATCAACAGAGAACCGCAGGCCGGAGCTTCCTTTGCCACGCAGCCTAGCATCGCAGTACCGGACTTAGCCAGGGCCTCGATCAGCACCCGTGCATGTCCTCCTGCGCCAATAATCAGCACTGGCAAGCTCATAACTCGATCACCTCGTCTGCCGCGTAGGGCCGGGGCGCCTTCTTTCCGAGAAACTCCCAGTAACGAACCGGGGCCACACCGCCCCCAGGCCGTTTGATGTCAATATTCTCCGCGCTGAATCGCTCGCCAGCGCGGATCGGACGTGCAGCAACAAGGCTTTTGCGCGCCACGATGCGGTTCGGTCGCTCGGATTCCGCCGGCCGCTTGATTCCATTTCCGAGCGCTACTTCAATCTGTCGGATATTGGCCACCATGTCAGCCAATTCCTCCGGCTCCAGAGAGGACTTGTGATCTGGTCCCGGAAGATTGCGATCCAGCGTAAAGTGCTTCTCGACGATGTTTGCACCTCTGGCTACCGCGGCAAGTGAAATTGCCGTTCCATGCGTGTGGTCGGAATAACCGACCTCCAACCCGAAGGCCTGGCGAAGGGTATCCATAGCACGCAAGTTGACGTCGCCTACCGGCGTGGGGTACTCGGTGGTGCAATGCAGGAGCGCCACGTTGTTTTGCAAGACTTGCTGACCGGCGTCCGACTCGTAGGCTGAGCGGAATGCAGTAATGGAAGGATTAGTGTCGGAATCCGATGCATAACCAAAGGCCAGAACCCCCAACGCCTCTTCAACCTCCGACAATGTGGCCATGCCCGTTGACAGAATCAGGGGTTTGGCCGATCGGGCGATCGCCAGCAGCAAGGGGGCGTTGGTCAGATCACCCGAGCCGAGCTTAAGGCGAGGCAAATCTAACGTCCGGACCAGCAGATCCAATGACTCGTGATCGAACGGCGTGGACAAGAACTCGATGCCCTTTTCAGCGCAGCGGCTGATCAGTGCATGATGCGCCGCCTCATCTAGTTCGAGGGCGCGAAGCATATCCAGCTGTGATTCGGACGTTCCTGTCTCGCGCTTCTGGTAGTTGGCCTTAGGGGCCGAGCGGCTGGCCAAGCGTCCGGCACGAAAGGTCTGGAACTTGACAATATCGGCGCCCGCGGCGGCGGCGGCATCGACCAATTCCAACGCCCGCTGCAGCGAGCCGTTGTGATTCACGCCCGCTTCGGCGATGACAAGGGTGCGTCTTATCGGATTCACGACAGGGCTCCCATGGCTTCAATGAAGGGCTTGCGGATTAGTGCGCCGAAGTCCGGAATCCTGAGCAATTTGTCCACCATCAGTTCAGCGGCTTGGCCGTCACCATATGGATTGACCGTCAGCTGCCGACCGCGGGCCAGCGCTATGTCGATTGCGCCCCGAATGGCCTGTCGCTCTGGCGCGCAATCGATGACGGAAGCCGCACGCAAACGCCCCTTCTGTCGATCACCGATATTTACCGTAGGGATGCCGAAGGATGGGGCTTCGTACAAGCCGCTGGAGGAGTTGCCGACGATGGCATCCACGTGTTGCAACGCATTGATGAACAATTCGGACCCTAGCGACAGCCGGAAGGCGGCGTTTGGATGTGATTCGGCAAACGCCTGCAAGCGGGCGTTGATACGCTGTCCGGCAGTATCCGCATTGGCCCCGGTAACGAGAAGACCGACCTGCGAGCCAAGGTCTTCCAGCGCCGCCAGCAATTCCTCCAACTGTTCCAGCGGATCGCTTCTGTCGAGAGTAGCTGGATGAAACACCACGAGAAGAGTCCTAGCCATCGAAGTCAGTCTGATGGTGTCAAAGAACTCCGCCCGAGCCATGAACGACATGTGCCGTATGCGATCCAATCCGGGGCTGCCTACGGTGTACACATGCTCAGGATTTTCGCCCATGGCTATCAACCGCCTCGCGGCGTCAGCATTGGTGGGGAAGTGAATGTGGGCCATCTTGGTAATGGCATGGCGGATGGACTCGTCGAACGCGCCTTCGGTGACATCGCCACCGCACACATGGGCAACCGGGATGCGGGCGAACAGCGCCGCCTGGACTGCGGCGAGGATTTCGAAGCGGTCCCCGAGCACCATGAGGAGGTCCGGCCGCAGGCGTGCGAAAACGTCAGCGAATCCTATGACACCCAAACCAACCGACTTGGCAACGGCAACCGGGGAATCGCCGGCCACCAACATTTCCACCTTTGCGGCAATGTTGATCCCATCCGCTTCAATCTGACGCCAGGTCTCGCCGAAGGCCGGCGACAGATGCATCCCGGTGACTACGACCTGCAACTCAAAGTCATCCTTCTCGGCGATCAAGCACATAGGCCAGTAGAGCAAGCCGTAGTCGGCACGACTGCCGGTGACGACGCAGATCTTGCGCGGGTTCATCCGGGCTCCACCAAGCTGACACTTGAGGGGAGATTCACAATGCGCCGCTCGAGACTCTCAGCGACCGTAAGGTCCATACGCGGGCAACCGGTATACATCGGCAGGCGATGCATCAGCATCCAAGCGGGACGCGCCATGAAACCTGCCGAGTTGACAGCCTCCAAGAGCGCATCACGATTGGCATAGTCTTTCGCGAGTTCCGGATGGAGCAGGATGGCGTTTAGCCAGTAATTGCTGGAGGCGAAGGCCGGTTCGCGCAGAAAATCAATGCCTGCCACCCCTTCAAACGCCATGGCATACCTATCGGCCAACCGTCGCTTGGCGTTCGCGAAACTGGGCAACTGCTCCAACTGGGCACAACCGAGTGCAGCATTCAGGCTGGGCATGCGGTAGTTGTAGGCGATTTCGTCGTGCCGAAACTCCCACTTGTGAGGGAGCTTGGCGGTGGTCGAAAGATGGCGCGCGTGGCGAGCTAGCTCCGAATCGTCGGTCAGCAGTGCTCCGCCGCCGCCGGTGGTGATGATCTTGTTACCGTTGAAGCTCAACGCTGCCACCCGGCCGAGGGTTCCGGTGGAACGTCCTTTGTAGCTGCTACCCAGTGATTCAGCAGCATCCTCGACAACCACGATATTGTGGCGGCCGGCGACGTCATTCAGGGCATCCATGTCGACCGGATGACCGAAGACATGCATGGGGGCGATAGCAGCGATTCGGCGGCCGGTCCGGCCATTGATGCACTGCCCATCCTTCTGGGCAGCAATCCTCGATAGGTATTCATCGAGCAGACCCGGGGAGACACCCAGTGTCAGGACATCGCTTTCCACAAAATGCGGAATGGCACCCGCATGCACGACAGCATTGGCGGTGGCAACAAAGGTGAGTGCAGGGACCAGCACCTCGTCACCCGGCCGAATGCCGCAAACGATCAGCCCTGTGTGCAGTGCAGCCGTGCCGCTGACCATGGCGACCGCATGGCGGGCCCCGGTAGCCTGCTCGAGCATGCGCTCGAAACGTTCGACGTACTGACCGGCGTAGGACACCCAGCCGCTGTCCAGGCATTCCTTGACGTAGTCCCATTCCCTGCCGCGCATGGTGGGCTCGTGCAAAGTTGCGGGCCCGGGAAGAACACTGGCTACGGCCGCGACTATCGCCGCGACATCGAGCGTGGCCGGTGAGGGCGAATGGGTACCGGGAGCGGCCGGGTCAGATGTTGTAGATATCATGCTTGTAGCCAACAAGGTTGGCCGGCTGGCGGAACCACTCCACCGTTTCGGCCAGACCACGCTTGAAGCCTTCCAGACCGCCGTAGGTGGGTGCCCAGTTCATCAATCGGGCTGCTTTTCCCGTACCAGCCCAGAGGCGCTCGACTTCGCTCTTTTCCGGTCGGAGGCGCTGTTCGTCAATGGCGATCTCCAGCTCGACGCCCATGACGTCCGCAATGGCGCGGGCGGTATCGCTGATGGAGATCTCAAAACCACTGCCGATGTTGATGACTTCGCCAATCGCACTGTCTGCAGTCGCGGCGGCGATGAACCCCGCGGCGGTATCGCGCACGAAGGAGAAATCGCGGGTCGGGTGCAGCGACCCGAGCTTGATCGACCGCTTGCCGGCTGCGAGCTGCGTGATAACCGTCGGGATGACGGCACGGGCGGACTGCCGGGGACCGTAGGTATTGAACGGGCGGAGAACGACAACCGGCGTACCGAAGGACGCATGAAAGGACAGGGCAATCTGGTCGGCACCGATCTTGGAGGCCGAATAGGGCGACTGGCCCTGGAGCGGGTGATCCTCTGTGATCGGCACGAACCGAGCTGTGCCATAGACCTCGCTGGTCGAGGTGTGGACGACGCGCTGCACGCCCAGCTCGCGCGCGGCCTGGACGACGTTGAGCGTCCCCTTGATGTTGGTATCGACGTAGGTGTCCGGGGAGTGGTAGGAATACGGGATGGCGATCAGTGCAGCCAGATGAAGAACGATATCGCAGCCCTTCATAGCAGTACGCACACCATGCGGATCACGGATATCGCCGGCAAATACTTCGAAACGCCCCTTGACGTCTTGGGCGGCATTATCGAGCCAACCCCAGGAGCCGAAGGAGTTGTAGAGGACGAAGGCACGGACATCATGTCCTTGGCGGACCAAGGTTTCGACCACATGGGAACCGATAAATCCGTCGGCACCGGTGACAAGATATTTCATGTATTAACTCGAGTACGGCTAGGTTGGTTCAAAGCCGCCACACTGCAAGCCCCTCCAGAGAGGGATCCTTGTCAGAAAAATGCGCCTTGACATCGATCAAGGCACCGTTGTCACGGACTTTTTTGCGGATGACGGGCAGGCCTATGTCACGATACACGTCGTGGGCCACGGCCACTACGATGGCATCGGCGACCGGGAGCGCGTCCCACTCGCTCAGGTCGAGCCCATATTCATGCCGGGCTTCGGAAGGATCTGCGACAGGGTCATGGACGGTCACGTCGATACCGTAGCTCTGCAACTCGGCGATGATGTCCGGAACCTTGGAGTTGCGCAGATCAGGACAGTTTTCCTTAAAGGTCAGGCCAAGGACATTCACGCGGGCTCCCTTGATGGAGCAGCCGGACTGAATCATGCGCTTGACGGTGTTCTCGGCGATGAACTTACCCATACCGTCGTTGATGCGGCGACCGGCGAGGATGACTTGGGGGTGGTAGCCGAGCATCTCAGCCTTGTGGGTCAGGTAATAGGGGTCAACGCCGATACAGTGGCCACCTACTAAACCTGGCTTGAACTTCAGGAAGTTCCACTTGGTGCCGGCTGCTTCCAGAACCTCAGTCGTATCGATGCCGATCTTGTCGAAAATGATGGCCAGTTCGTTCATCAGGGCGATGTTGAGATCGCGCTGGGTGTTCTCGATGACCTTGGCCGCTTCAGCAACCTTGATGCTACTGGCTTTGTGAACCCCGGCAGCGATGATGCTGCCGTAGAGGGCCGCCACCTGATTCAGCGTCTCCTGAGAATCGCCGGCGACGACCTTGGTGATTCGGGTGAGGGTATGCTCCTTGTCGCCTGGGTTGATACGCTCGGGACTATAGCCAACGTGGAAGCCGGTTTTCCATTGCAGGCCGGAGTGCCTCTCCAGAACCGGGATGCAAACCTCTTCCGTTGCGCCGGGGTAGACGGTGGATTCGTAGATCACCGTAGCACCCTTTTTCATATTTTCCCCGACGGTGGTTGAGGAGCCAATCAGTGGAGAAAAATCCGGAATATGGGCTTCATTCACTGGGGTAGGCACGGCGACGACCACAAAATCAGCGCTGGCGAGACGGCTCGGATCGGCAGTACATTCAAGAAACACTGCTGCCCTCAAGTCCTCACTGCAGACTTCGCCAGTAGGATCACAGAAACTCTTGAAGCTGGCGATCTTGCCTTCGGCAAGGTCATAGCCAATGGTTCGGTATTTTTTACCAAACTCAACTGCAAGGGGCAGCCCAACGTAACCCAATCCTACGACCGCAACGATGACGTCTTTTTCATCAGTCATGTTTGCTCAGGCCTTGAAATAGTTGCGGTACCAATCGACAAAGCTGTTGATCCCTTTTTCCACCGTCGTCGCCGGTTTGTAGTGAAACTCTTCCACAAGATCATCCACGTTCGCGTAGGTATCCGGAACATCACCAGATTGCAAGGGCAATAGCTCAATCTCCGCCTTCTTGCCCAGAGCCCTTTCCAACTCGGCGATGAAATCCACGAGTTCGACCGGCTGGTTGTTACCGATGTTATAAACGCGCCATGGGGCCGTGCTAGTGCCGGAGTCGGGGATAGCGCTGCTCCAGGCTGGATTCGGTGGGGCCGGGCGGTCAAGAACTCGGACCACGCCCTCGACGATATCGTCGATGTAAGTGAAATCGCGTCGGTGCTTGCCAAAGTTGTAAACTTGGATTTTTTTACCGGCAAGGATGGCCTTGGTGAACTTAAACAGCGCCATATCCGGTCGCCCCCATGGGCCATACGCGGTAAAGAAACGTAGGCCAGTAGTGGGCAAGTTGTAGAGGTGGCTGTAGGTGTGGGCCATCAACTCATTCGCCTTCTTGCTGGCGGCGTATAGGCTGAGCGGGTGATCGACGTTCTGGTGGATCGAAAACGGCATAGCGGTGTTGGCGCCGTAGACGCTGGAGCTACTGGCATAGACCAAGTGTTCCACTCCGTTGTGGCGGCAGCCCTCCAAAATGTGGGCAAAGCCGACGATGTTGCTATCGATGTAGGCAAGCGGATTTTCAATGGAATAGCGCACGCCGGCTTGGGCGGCGAGGTTCACCACTCGTTGCGGACGATAAGTGGCAAAAAATGACTCGACAGCCTTACGGTCGGCAAGGTCGATGCGGAGGTGGGTATAGTTGGGGTGGTTTGCATGACGCGCCAGTCGCGCTTCCTTGATGGTCGGGTCGTAGTAGGCGTTGTGATTATCGATACCGGTGACGATGTCCCCGCGCTCCAGCAGGCGCATGGCAAGGGCAGAACCAATAAATCCAGCTGCTCCCGTAACAAGAACTTTCATGACCCCCTCTTAATAACGTTCGGCATCTCGGACTTAGCTGCTCTATTTAAATTTGCAGTGCTGCTTACTCTGCAACCTTACGCATCAACATCTCCGCAGTCAGCTTCGACTTCGCTCCCGCCCCCAGAAAGCAAGAGTAAATCGGTACAACTTAGCTTGTTCTTGGGCTGACTGAAGTTCTGCATTGTGACCCAGCCTTTTCCTAATGAGGCCCGGAAACAGAAATTGATACTACCCAGACTAATGCGCAGCTCTTTTGCAATAATTCGCTGGCTGACCTACGGCATTTGATGCGCACGTCGTAAGATTTCGAACTGGATTTCCTCCTGGAATCCCGCTAACTTCTGAATTGGAGATGGCGGGCTCAAGGCAATTCAGGCACGCTACCGCCGTGCCGTGTCACGATCAGCAAGCGCGGTCAGTGGGATCTCACAGGGAACCGGAGGAATTGCAGGCGGCGGATGATGCTTCCGCCCGCTCAACGGACGAATTGGATTGTGCCACATCGCAATGGCATCGAGCGATTGTTTAGCAAATCGATAATGCTCAAAAAATCTACTAGCCCGCCTTGCGCAAACCAGCAGGCGCCACGCGCACAGAGACGGGCTTACTCATGATTTCGATAAGTACCATGACACGACGCTCGCCGTCGGCCATTTGGTAAATGCCTTCGATGCCGGCAAACGGCGCCTCAGTCAAGCGCACGCGCTCCCCGGGCTTGAACAACCGCTCTGGCTCTACCTGAAAAGACGCCTCGTGCGCTT
>JACCDG010431532.1_pt1 | contig 54494 bp, 65 predicted proteins | sample 7442471 | NCBI WGS metagenome assembly JACCDG01 (sample SAMN15323444, study PRJNA562643) | freshwater metagenome | isolation source: river surface water | place: USA:Blue River Watershed | collected 2017-08-17 | reverse complement strand
TTGGAGCTGGGAAAACAACTCTTTTGAGTAATATTTTAAATAATCGTGAGGGATTAAAGGTTGCGGTTATTGTTAATGATATGTCAGAAGTTAACATTGATGCAGCAATCATTGAAAAAGGTGAGGCGAAATTATCTAAAACCGATGAAAAACTGGTTGAAATGTCAAATGGTTGTATCTGTTGTACTCTACGCGACGACTTGCTAATAGAAGTTGAGAAGTTAGCCAATAGTAACAAATTTGATTATCTGCTGATTGAGTCTACGGGTATATCAGAACCACTTCCAGTTGCTGCAACTTTTGCGTTTCGTGATGAAAATGGTAAGTCGCTTTCAGATGTTGCCAATCTTGATACCATGGTGACGGTTGTTAATGCGGAAACTTTACTTAAAGATTATAGTTCGGATATGTTTCTCAAAGATGTTGGTGAAAGCCTTGGAGAAGATGATGATCGAAGTCTGGTTAATTTACTAGTTGACCAGATTGAGTTTGCTAATGTTATTATTGTTAACAAGGCTTCTTTGGTTGATAAAGAAGAATTACAGCAGATTATCTCGGTCATAAAAGGTCTCAATCCGACAGCAAGATTACGCATTACCGATTATGCTCAGGTAGAATTAAAAGAGATCTTAAATACGGGATTATTTGATTATGATGAAGCCAGTCGTTCACCATTATGGGTTAAAGAGTTAAACGGTGAACATGTTCCTGAGACTGAGGCTTATGGGATTACTAGCTTTGTTTATCGAGCAAAAAAACCCTTTCATCCTAAGCGGTTCTATGGGTTTCTTGAAAGTGATTGGGGTAGTGTTATCCGGGCAAAAGGGTATTTTTGGTTAGCTTCGCGTAATGACTGGGTCGGGCAAATTGCCCAAGCTGGAATGGCGGTACAGCATGAGGCTGTAGGTATGTGGTGGGCAAGTTGCCCAGCGGAGGAACTCGATGAAGAAGCATTAATTGAAATGCAGAAAGATTGGGATCCACGCTGGGGCGATCGTCGTCAGGAAATGGTTTTTATTGGCATTGGAATTGATAAAGAAAATTTAATTTCAAGGTTGAATAGTTGTTTGCTTACAGATTCCGAAATGAACCAAGGAGTCAATGCGTGGCTCAAGTTTGAAGATCCATTTCCATGTTGGGCATTTGTTGATGAATAATACATACAACCAGCTTGAGTATAGTCAAGATTTATTAAAAATAATTTTATAAAGGTATAAAATATGAAAAAATTTAGTTTAATTACACTATTATCAATTCTTGGAGCAAGTTCTTATGCTGCTGGGATAAATATCGTTGCTGCGGAAAATTTTTACGGTGAATTGGCGCAAGAAATTGGTGGTAAAGAAGTTAAAGTTCAAAGCATTATTAGTAATCCTGACGCGGATCCACATTTATTTACGACTTCTCCCTCAACGAGTAAAGCTTTGTCTCAAGCACAAATTATAATTTATAATGGTGCTGATTATGACAGTTGGATTGGACAAATGTTAGCGACAGTTGATAAATCTAAAGTTACTATTATTAATGTGGCTGATTTGGTTGGTGTGAAATCTGGTGCAAATCCGCATTTATGGTACAAGCCTGAGACTTTCCCAAAATTAGCTCAGGTTTTGGCAGACAAATTAATTCAACTTGAGCCACAAAATAAGGCGCAAATTCAGGCTAATTTAAAGCAGTTTATCACCGAACACAATCAAGTTAATCAAGCTATTCAACAGACCAAAACTAAATACGCTGGTACTCCAGTTACCGCCACTGAACCAGTTTATGGCTATATGGCAGATGCGATGGGTTTAAAAATGACGGGTTTAGATTTTCAATGGAAAATTATGAATGATACTGAGCCTACTCCAAAAATGATTGCGAGCTATCAAGAGCTTTTAACCGATAAAAAAGTTAAAGTATTGTTTTATAATAGCCAAGTTTCAGATTCAATTACTAAAAACATGCAAAATTTGGCTGAAAAAAATGCAATTCCAATTGTTGGAGTAACCGAAACTATGCCGAATAACCTGAAGATTAATAACTGGCTATTAAATGAAATTAGCGCAACTAATACCGCTTTAGCAAAGTCAAAGTAATATGATTAGTTGTGATAATTTGGTGTTGGGGTATGATACTGCGATTACACCCAAGTTTAATTTGGCGATTGATGATAATCAATGGATTGGTATCATCGGTAAGAATGGCGCTGGCAAATCCACTTTCTTGAAAACGATGCTGGGAAATTTGTCAGTTATTTCGGGGTCAATTAGAATTTTGGGGCAGGCTCCAGGTAAAATTAATCAGTTGATTTCATATATTCCACAGGAACGTGAAATTAATTTAGCTGATCGGATGAGTGGTGTGAGCTTGATTCTGAGCAGTGCCGTTGGTTGGCGTTTTGGTCTACCATGGTATAGCCGTAAGTTACGTGAGCGTGTAGCTGGATTAATTGATTTAGTTGGTGCTAATGATTATGCACATCAGCCATTTAATACTTTATCTGGTGGGCAAAAAAAACGTATTTATCTAGCTCAAGCGTTGGTTAATCAACCACGTTTATTGTTGTTGGATGAACCTTTGGCAGATTTAGATCCACACGCTAAGCAGCACTTTATTGAAGCTTTACAGAAAATTCATCAACATCAAAAGCTTGGTTTGTTAATAATTTCCCATGATATGCATGAAATTGCTTGTCATTTGGATGCATTTATTCATTTTAGCTCAACTGGTGTGCATTTTTGTGAAACGATTGAATGTGTGAAAGAGGATACTTATGTGGGCGTATAGTTTTATGCAGCATGCCTTGTTGGCGGGTTTGATCGTGGCTGTAGTGTGTGGTGTTGTGAGTGTCTTTGTGGTTCTACGGCGGACCGGTTTTGCGGCACACGCCTTGGGGCATATGAGCTTAACTGGTGCTGCTGGGGCAGCCTTGCTAGGTTTTCCATCAATGCTTGGTCAACTGCTATTGAATGGAATTGCGGCAGTGGTTATGGGATTACTTGGTGACAAGGTCAAAAAAAATGATTTGGCAGTCGGAGTGGTTTTAACTTTCGTGCTGGGCTTGGGTGCGTATTTTTTATTTTTGTTTCAAAATAATTATGCTGGTAGTGTTATGAGTATTTTGTTTGGGAATATTTTTGCAGTGTCAAGTTCCCAGCTGTGGGGATTATTAGCCTTAGGGTCAATTGTGCTACTGGTTATGATGTTAATTAGTCGTCCATTAATTTTTGCGTCAATTGATCCTGTGGTTGCGGCGTCAAGAAATGTACAACTACGTTTGTTATCAGTAATGTTTTTTTTAGTCTTGGCGGTTACTGTTTCTATGGCTTGTCAGGTTGTTGGTGTATTATTAGTTTTTGTATTATTGATTATTCCTGGTGCAATTGGCATGCAGTGGGGTGAATCAATTTATAGTATTGTTGTTTTGAGCGTACTTAGTGCAGCCAGTTCGGTGATAGTTGCGTTATTTATTTCATATCAATTTGATTTGCCGGCAAGCTTTTGTATCACTATGATACTGTGTTTAGGGTATTTTGTGGGGTTAGTAAAAAATTACATGGCAAAGTTTTAAATGTTGTATTTTAACTTGTTTTGATCTGGTAAGCAATAGATTTGATTGTCTTAAAGTAGATAAATCCAGAGTAAAATTTTAGGCATTTTAGCTGTTTGTTATCTTATTATTTAAGAAAGTTAATCAACCACCATAATGCCTAAGCTCAATTTAAACGTCTCTAATTTTTAATTACTTTAAAGTTGAAAGCCATTTTTAGCTAAGAATGCAGTAATTTCATTGATATATTTTGCATAAGTTGCAATATAGCCATCTGTACGAATTAAACATAGTGGTAAATTTATAAGCAAATTAGATTTTGGGGTTTCTTTTATTTTAATGAATATAGGTAAGCTATATTTAGGTAAGAAATTAGAAGAAATTGCCGATCAAGATATTGAGTTAGCTTGGTCTAGTTCAGAACAAGAATTACAAATTATTGCGTTACAAAGATATCAGGATGCTTTATTATATACACAAATTAATAATCAGAATAATTGTTATTTAGTTCGCCGATTTCCGTTGGTAAATCCAGTAACTCATGATGGTGTTGGGTTATTAATTATTATGATTAAGATTGATATTTTGAATGTGCGTAAAATACTTTCAACGAGAATTTTAAATCACACGCAGAATTCTAGCATTATTGTAAATAAGCAATTTAGTGAAAAAGAGTCTCTAATTACGGCATGCTTACTTCTTGGATTTCACAAACGGAAGGATATTGCACAGATTTTAGAGAAGAGTACGCAAAATGATGTTAGTGATATACAGGTAAGAAATAGTTTATAGAAACTCTATGAGCGATTTAATTGTAATTCAACAATCGAATTGATTGGGTTAATTTGTAGTTATCAAGATAGCAGTTATAACTTACCGACACAGTTAAATTTTGAGAAAATTATTTCATTAAATTAATTATTCATACAGTTGTTTGAAAGTCTTGAGGGCTAGTTGTAAATCTTCCCAAGCACCTTGTTTTAGGTGTGGTGTGCGTAGTAGATCTGCTGGATGATACGTTACAATTAAGGGAATATTTTGGTAATAGTGAACTTGCTGGCGCAATTTGCTAATTGCGGTAGTGAGTTTTAATAATGTCTGTGCTGCATCACTACCAAGAGTAATAATAATCCGTGGCTTAACTAAGTTAATTTGGCTTAACAAATAATTACTACAGTTATGAATCTCATCAATTGTTGGCTTGCGTTTACCTGATGGACGGCATTTTACAATATTGGTTATGTAAACATCATTTTCAATATCAAGTTTCATCGCTGCAATCATCTTATCCAACAGCTCACCAGAATTGCCTTGCATGGGCTTGCCTTGTAAATCATCGTGCTCACTTGGCCAGTCACTAATAAACATCCATTTTGCTTGATGATTACCTCGCTCAATTACTACATGGGTTCGATGTTGCCATAGGTTGCATTCTTCACAATTCGTGGCAGTGTTTCTTAATGTGTGCCAGTCATTAATTAATGTCCTATTTGTGGATGTATTCTGCACTGAGATTGATTCGGATGGTTTTATTATTTGAGCTATTTTGGTCGATATTTTAGGTTGCGGTGAATGCGTGTTTGCATTTATGGGATGTGCTTGCTTTGGTTTATCCATGGCTGGCGATAGTGTTTGATGGATCATTGCATGCGTTGTAAGTGTAACCTCCAAATTTGTGTGTGTATTTGTCAATGTCGATTTGAGTGAGTTTAATTCCGGCATGGGTAATTGAAATTTATTTCGTAAATTTTTGATTTGCTCTGGACGTGGTTGCCACAAATTACCAACCAGTAAATCATGAATGGTTTTGGGCATGTTTATTTATTCCTTGAATAAAATCATATTATTAGTTAAGTTTAGTCTTATTAGCGATAAGGTTGTGCTTAAATTTAAGCGTTGTTACATTGATTTTTGCCAAGTTATAACTGTTTTGCCATCATTAAAGCATCGATATATTTGCCATCGACATTGTAATAATTTTTACGTGTGCCAATTACGTTAAAACCAAGCTTTTGATAGAGATTAATTGCTGGTTGATTACCAACCATGACCTCAAGAAAAATTTGTGTAATTTGTTGAGTTTGTAAATCGCAGCAAATCTGATTTAGGAGTTGGTATGCGTAGCCATTACGTTGCTTTTCATAGCGAATACATAGTTGTAAAATTTCACTTTCATCAAGCACCTGACTATAGACACAAGCACCAAGCAGTTTACCAGTTAAATCGTAAGCTCCGAGAATTTTTTGGTTGGCCTGTTGGTATGCTTGTTTATAGCTAAACAGCGACCATGGACTACGGTTGGCACGAGCATCTAGGCTGGCTAATTCTATTAGTTCAAGTTCTATCACGGGACGTAAAATCATTGCTGTTTACTTTGTAACTGCTCGCTGAGATTCATGGCCACTTTATTTCGAATATAGAGTAATTCTGCATTAAACACATCACAAGTGGTAAAAGCTTCATTTTTTGCTAAATTTAGCATAGTCTCAGGCTGTGGGTAATCTTGCTGAACATAATGATATTTGTAAGTAATAGCTTTGGCTATATTTTCTTGATATACACTCCAACCATTGCCAGTTACGCAAGTATTTTCTGCCTCAATTTGTGTGTTTTTAGCCAGCCATATCACTAAATCTTCGGGGTTAATTACGCTTGGTTCAAGCAAATAACTATTATCTTGTTGGCAAATTACTGCAACATAAATTTGCTTTAGTCGTGCATCCAAAATTACTAATAAATTTTTGTAGTTGGCGGTTTTTTCGGAAGCATAAAGTGCAAACATTGGAATTGGTAATAATTTGCAGTTAATTGAGTAAGCCAATCCTAATGCAACACTAAGGCCAATACGTAGTCCTGTAAATGATCCTGGGCCTTGATTATAGGCGATCAATTCAATTTGTGCCAAGTTGCTCTTGCTTTGTTGCAGTAATTCTGCTATCTGTGGAATTAATTGCTCAGATTGTCGATTGCCTATTTTTGCTTGATAGTGGTGATCTACTCCAGCAATTGAAATTCCCAGTGAGAGATATTCGTTGGCTGTATCAATAGTTAAAATGTTTTTCATTTTTAAAGCCGTTCAAAAAGTTGATTCAGCATTGCTTCGTGCGGGTCATCTTTAAGTATAAAGACTTGAGTCAAGCTGTTTTTTTTATGAAGTTTAGTTTGGTGTTCTAAATTAGCTTTATTACTGATGCTAATTCCCAACCACTCAAGCTGGTTAATGATTTTTTGACGTAACTGGGAGTTTTTTATCCCAAGTTCACCGCTAAAAATTATGCCATCAATCCCTTGTAATAAATTTCCAGCCCCAGTAATTATTTGGCAGAGCGCGTTTATATAATAATTTAATGCAAGCAGAGTATTAGGTTTTTGGCTAATTAAGAGCTCTTCAATTGATTTAGCCTCACCGCAAGCTAAATTAGTTAAATTACTATTAAGAAGTTGTTGACCAATTTCAGTTTGATCAATTTGTTTATTAAGCGCAAGATTTGTTATTAATTGTGGGTCAAGCTGTCCACAGTTATGCATGCTGGGTGTTAGACTAAATAAATCACTACTAGAGCAATATTTACTTTTGGCATTTTTGATGGCGCAAATCGTACTAATTTGTTCATTGAGATAAATAATAACCCATTTACCTTTGGCCGTTTTTTTATCGCTAATGTCACCAAGCTTTTTAACTAAATTGCTTAATATTAGTCCGACACAACCATAATTTTTTAGATTTATAGTTAACCAATTTAAATTAGGTGCCAAAAGACGATGCTCTTGTTCTATGCTATGGTGAAATCCACTATCAAAACACGCATAGTGTTTACTTGTGGTGTAATGTTCTAGTCCAGCAGTTGTTAGGGCTAAATCTTGTGGTTGTTGATTTGGAGCAAAATTTATATATGTAGTTAGTTTATCCAGACTTAGTTGGCTTATTAGGCTTATTTCTTTGAATTCTGTACCACCACAAGCAATTTTATGCACAATAATTGCAAAATTATAGTTGCTTAAATTTGGATGTGTAAGAATTGTTGCATAATCTATAAATGCATTACTATTTGGGCTAGTAAGTATGTCGCGACTTAATTCTAATTTGCTGTTGGCAGATTTTTTATTTGCCGAGTTAATGATGTTCCATTCAATTTGCTCTGGATCTTCCCAGTTAATTTCACCATAAACTTGAGGACTGTATTTTTTGTTATATAATTTATAAATAGAATAATTTAGGCGCTTACCAAATTGATATAAGGTTAGGACTAACATGAATATTTTTCCTTTTGGTAATTTAGCGCAGTATTTAGCGCAGTATTTGAATTGGTATTATTCTTTGATGACATGTGTATTTTAGTTCCGTTATTTAACTTTGAATTGCAGTAATCGCAATAGTGTAAATTATATCATCCACGGTTGCACCACGCGATAAATCATTTACTGGCTTATTTAAACCTTGTAATAATGGTCCCACGCTTAATACATTTGCACTGCGTTGTACAGCCTTGTAGGTAGTATTACCTGTATTTAAGTCTGGGAAAATACAGACCGTAGCCTTACCTGCAACTAGGCTATTTGGCGCTTTCTTGCTAGCAACTTCTTTATTCATTGCGGCATCATATTGTAGTGGTCCATCAATTAGAATATCAGGGCGTTTTTGGCGAACAATTGCAGTTGCAGCTTTAACTTTTTCTACTTCGACACCTTGTCCAGATGATCCAGTTGAATAGCTAATCATGGCCACACGTGGCTCAATATTAAATTGAGTTGCAGTATCAGCGCTTTGGATTGCAATATCAGCTAATTCTTCAGCATTGGGGTCTGGGTTAATTGCACAATCACCATAGAGTAAAACTTGATCTTCTAAGCACATAAAAAATACTGAAGAAACTAGTGAACTTCCTGGCTTGGTTTTAACTATTTGTAGGGCAGGGCGCACTGTGGCGGCAGTCGTATTTTCTGCGCCAGAGACTAATCCAGATACTTCTGCGTTATACACCATCATGGTACCAAGATAATTAACATCTTTAGTCAATATATCTAATGCTTGTTCTGGAGTCATTCCTTTAGCTTTTCTTAACTCAACTAGTTGTTCCACATAGCTTGGAGCAACGTCAAGTGGGTCAATTATTTGCATATTGTTTGGGATGATTAATCCATTTGCTTTAGCTATTTGTTGAATTTTATTTAGATTACCCAATAGGACACAATCCGCAATGTTTTTTTCTTGACAGTGAATTGCCGCCTTTAGGGTGCGTAGTTCTTCTCCTTCTGGTAATACAATTCGCTTGTGCGCTGCCTGAGCTTTTTTTAGTAACATGTAACGAAATGCGGCTGGGGACATTTTTTTTGTAACTTGATGATTTAACTTAGCTTCAATTGCATCCATATTAATAGATTCAGAGATTTCGTTTTTAATAATCTCCAAACGTTCGAGATCATCATTGGGGATATTTTTTAAATCCAAATCCTTCATGGCTAAGATAAAGCTAAGAGTTTTACGATGGTCTTGATTGGCATAAATTGGTAGTCGGTTAGTGCTGTCATTATAACAAAACCACATTGTTTCTTGTGGAATTGCATAATCTGCAGTGAGAAGTAGACCAGCCAATTTAATTCCACGTGCTTCAGCCAGTGATGCTGCCATAATTATATCTGCACGGTCAATTGCTGCAACTAATAAAGTTCCAGTTTGCAGGTCGCTGATTAAGTTATTTGTAGTGCGTGAGCATAATGTAATTTGCCTTACTCGGCGTGAGGTATCGCTACCTTCTATTAATGGGGAGAGATGAAGTGCCTGCATTAGATCTGAAATACGTGGCTGAGTCATCTCTTTATTCCAGACTGTGGTGCCAAGTAGTTTTATTTTATTGGTGGCAAAAATATCTAATTCAGCGATTTGATTGGGCGTAATATTTAGTTGATGCTCATCTGCTTCATCAATTAGACTAAACTTAATTTCACCATCATCATCGACAGGTGCATTGAGTTTAGTAACTAGAGCGCCTAGGACAAATTCTGGGCTAAATGGACTGAGAGCTAAAGTTATTTTTTCTTCGAGTTGAGCTAAGTTATCACTATTTAGACGAGTAACTAAAATTACATTACCCATAATTGCACGAACCAATGTTGTATTAAACCAATCAATATGATGCGAGAACCAAGCTAGCTCATTGCTTTGGTTTAATTTGCTATAAATTCCTGAGATTAAAACAAAGTCAGCTTTGAGTTGAAAACTCTCAAAAGATTTCATAATGTCCTCAAGGAGGTCTTGGCGACGATCTTCTAGAAAGTAATTTTGTAATTGCTGTGGAGAAATGTTGGAATCATCAAATGGATGAAATGTAGTCACCGAATAACCGCGCTGTTCTAAAGCATGCTTAATTCCTATCCGGATGGTTGAGCTACCAACACCTTGCTCGCTTGGGATAATTACTAAATTACAACTCATAAGGTTATCCTTTATTTTTTGTCATTTAAAGCCGTGATTTTAGCACATAATACTGTTTTTAATATGGTTATGCCTGTTGTTGCACTAGTTAACTTACATAAAAATTTCTAAAAGATTATTAAGAAAATCACGCCCCTTAGTTGTTGGAATAATTTTGTTTGGCGTTAGTTCTAAGAAGCCTTGCTCTTGAGCACTTAGTAGCTGTGGTAGGATATGGTTAAATGCTAGACTGGTGGTTTCAGTAAATAATTTATTATTAAATCCATTGCTTAAGCGTAATGCATTCATCATGAACTCCAGCGCCAAATCTTCCGTCTGTACTGGTGAGTTTTCTAAGATATGCTGATTAATCAAAACTCGTTTCATGTATTCTTGAGGATGTTTCTGGCGGCTTTGGCGTAAAATTTGATTATGAAAGCTAAGTTTTGAATGTGCTCCAGCACCGATACCTAAGTAGTCTCCAAATTGCCAGTAGTTTAGATTGTGTTGTGATTGATAATCATTTTTAGCATAAGCTGATGTTTCATAACGTTGTAACCCATATTGGTTGAGTCGGCTAATAATCTGATCTTGCATGGCATAGCATAAATCATCATTTGGTAAATTTGCTGGTACAAATTTGGCAAATTCAGTATTTGGCTCAATAGTCAGGTTATATGCTGAAAGATGTGTAGAGTTAAAGCTTAAGGCCATATCTATGTCTTTTCGTGCTTGCTCTATAGTTTGGTTTGGCAGACCATAAATTATGTCTAAATTAAAATTATTAAAATGTTTTGCAACTGCCTCAATTGCGTTAGTTGATTCTTGTGAATTGTGGATGCGTCCTAGTCGTTGTAAATGTTGGTCATTAAATGATTGAATTCCTAATGAAATACGATTTACCCCAGCTTGTGCGTATTCGCTAATGAACCTCTGTTCAACAGTTCCTGGATTTGCCTCTAAAGTAATTTCTGCATAAGGAGAAACTTTGATACGAGCACGAATTTGCGTTAACAAATAATCAATGCTTGCACCACTGAAGAGACTTGGCGTGCCACCACCAATAAAAATCGTTTGAATTGAGCGTCCCCAAATTAATGGTAATGATTGTTCTAAATCAAGAATTAATGCATCAATATATTCACGTTCAGGTAGCTCGCTTTTGAGTTTATGTGAGTTGAAATCGCAATATGGACATTTTTGGATGCACCATGGCATGTGAATATAAAGGCTAAGTGGAGGAAGCTGTTTTAAGGATAATTGGTTCATAATTCCGCAAATATAAATGTAGTAATACCAATTTTAGCACAGATTAGCATTAAAATCTTATTTTTGCAGCGGAGGGTTGTGGTATAGTTGTAGAATAAATTTGACAAGCTAATTTAGAAAAAACTAAAATACTGGTGTTGTAATTTCTAAGTTGTTGAGATAATGGATCAATCTGAATTAGCCTTATTACAGACTAATGTTGAATTAGCCGTAGCATTGTTAAAACGTATGGCACACCGTGACCGTCTTTTAATTTTATGTCATTTAACTTTTGGTGAGATCAGTGCTGGTGATTTATCGCGGCGCTCCTTATTAAGTCAATCTGCATTTTCACAGCACTTGGCCGTATTGCGTGCGGACAAGTTAGTTAAAACACGTAAAGATGCTCAAACGGTCTATTATTCATTGTCAAATGATGATGTGCTTGAGGTTTTAAGTACATTGAAACAAATTTTTTGTAAACAGGATCGAGTATAACATGAGTAAAATTGAATATTTGAATGATGATCAATTAAAAGAAATGTTTCCAAATGGCACGGCTATAGCGAGTGACATTGTGATTATTGATGTACGCAGTCCTGGTGAAAACGCTGCAGAGTACATCGATGGCAGTGTGAACATACCTTTGGATGAGTTTTTATCAATTGATCGTAGTAAGTATAAAGATAAAACTTTAGTATTTCATTGTAAAGGTGGTGTGCGTACTAAGTCTAATCAGCATGTGCTTGAGTCAATTGCAAGTAAACAGTCTTTTTGTTTTGATGGGGGAATAGAACAATGGAAAAAATGCGGTCATCCGATCAAAAAGTAAGTTCTGTCTTACCAGTAATTTCACCTCGTCAGCAGGTCCAATTTATTCAAGCTATCTTGATTTTGGTAGGGGTGATTTTGGGAAATTCAGTTTCGCAATGGTTTTACATGTTGGATATTTTAGCTGGAATTAGTCTTCTTGTGGCCAGTTTGTCAGGATCTTGTTTGCTTGAGGTTGCTTTAGCTAAATTACCGTGGAATCAACCTTTAATTATCCGTAAAGATTAGATTTAATTTTTCTTTAAAAATTCAATTGATTATTAATTTGGTTAAGTAAAAGTTGACTAACTGATATATTAAAACCAAATTGAAAGGTATTCTGTGAAAAATATAATTATGAGTTTGGGTTTGTTGAGTTTAATCTGTATGGCAAATGCAGAGGTAACCACTAAATGTAATGTTAACGAGTCTGGTATAACAAGTTGCCAGGCTAGTGAGAGCTCCAATCAGGTTTTGGATATTAAATGCCAACCAAATGAATTGGGGCAAACTTCTTGTAGTGGCAATTATGTTGATAAAGATACTGCTCAATTGAAAATGGACTGCAACCATGCTAAATCTGGGGATATTTCGTGTAACGGAACAACCAGTGATGGTACGAGCTTTTTTATGTCTTGTTTGAAAACTTCGAGCAAAAATGTAAAATGTAGCATTTCGGATAATCAGGGCGAGTCTTTAAGTATGCTGTGTTCTTTGGGTAAAAATGGTATGCCAAGCTGCTTTGGTTTGGATAATCAAGGTGGTAAGCATAAGATTAATTGTGATGGCAAAGTAGGTGAAAATTCTTCTTGTGTGACTAATTAGGCTTAATAATTTATTGTAATTAAGGTATTTTAATGCGTAAGTTTTGGAATGTATCGTTGCTGTTAATTAGTCTTTTATTCTACGCCAGTAATGTATTTGCAGACTCAGCTGTTACGCAATTAGATTTTGCTGAGAGCAGTGTTAGTAAGTTTGGTAGTTTGACAATTAAACATAGTGATGAATCTGGGGATAAGTTATACCTTAATAATAAATTAATTGATTTGAGTCACGAAGGAAACTCTTATACTTTGGCATTATTAAGTAAAATTAATTTTGCCAAAACTGAAGCCTATATTGTTTTTGGTGGTAGTGGCGGTTCTATGGACATGGATAGCAATATTCAATGTAAGGTGGTGCAAATTAGTTCTCCTAATCAATATTCAGTAAGTGTGTTGACCTATTGTCCAATTTTTAATAATTCTGGTGTATCTGTTGAAAGTGGTCTGTTGTCTGTCAAGTTTGTAAATTATGCCCCATATGCTGAAAGCACCGATTATGGTATCTGGCAATTTGATCCAGCTTCGAATCGAATTAAAATAATTCATAAATTAAAATCAACAGCCTACTATAAGCAACAATTTGCTACTTATACACCAGCACAAATTTACAGTGAAGCAGTTACTGATGGGAATATTGATGCAGCAACAAAGTTGGTTTCAACCTGTCATATTTGCGGTATGTATGGTCAGAAATATTGCTTTAAATTCCAGAGTTTGGTTAGTCCGCCACATGACAATTACTACGCTTTATTAAAGAAATCTTGCGTTAATTAGAGCTTTAAGTGATTTTGTGATTTGAATTGTATTTTAAAAGTGATTAATTTATTAAAATAACCACTATTGATTAATTTAGTGGTTATTTTTATTTGGTGAATAGATTTGATTATTTTGTGGTGGTAGCTGAATGAGGTATTCCTAGCATGCTACGCGCAACAGCTTCTGCAACTTGAATTCCGTCAATTCCTGCAGATAATATTCCACCAGCGTAACCAGCTCCTTCACCTGCTGGATATAAACCTTTAGTGTTGATACTTTCGTAGCTATTAGCATCACGCTTTAATCTTACTGGCGATGATGTACGAGTTTCTACACCAGTGAAAATTGCTTCTTTCATCGAGAAACCACGAATCTTTTTGTTAAATTCTGGAATTGCTTCACGAATTGCTTCGATAGCATATTTAGGTAGTGCTTCCGTTAAGTTGCTTAATTTAACTCCTGGTTGGTAAGAAGGAGTCACGCTACCTAGTTTTGTAGAAGACTTATCAAGCATGAAATCACCAATTAATTGTGCTGGAGCAGTATAGTCGCTACCACCGAGAGTAAAGGCATTAGCTTCTAATTTGCGTTGTAATTCAATTCCCGCTAGTGGGTGATCGCTTGGGAAATCTTCAGGCGTAATTCCAACTACAATTGCAGAATTTGCATTACGTTCATTCCGTGAGTATTGGCTCATACCGTTTGTAACTAAAAGCCCAGGTTCTGATGCTGCTGCAACTACAGTACCGCCAGGGCACATGCAGAAGCTATATACTGAACGCCCATTTGTGGCATGATGTACTAGGCGGTATTCTGCAGCACCTAATAATTCATGCCCAGCATTTTTGCCTAGACGTGCTGTGTCAATTACTGATTGTGGATGTTCAACTCTAAATCCAATTGAAAATGGTTTAGCTTCAATGTATACATTGCGCTCAAATAACATTTGGAACGTGTCACGTGAACTGTGGCCAAGTGCCATTACAACATGATTACTTAAGATTTCTGAACCATCCGCTAACACCACTCCACGTAGTTTACGTATGCTGTCAGTTTCATCAATTAATACATCACTAACCTTGTGTTCGAAGCGAATTTCACCACCCAATTGAATAATAGTTTCACGGATTTTTTCGACCATACCAACTAGGCGGAAAGTTCCAATATGCGGGTGATTGTCGTAAGCGATTTCTTCAGGTGCACCAGCTTTAAGAAACTCTTCAATTACCTTACGTCCTAAGTAGCGTGGATCGCGTGTTTGACTATATAATTTACCATCAGAAAATGTTCCTGCTCCGCCTTCGCCAAATTGTACATTCGATTCTGGGTTAAGTATGTTTTTGCGCCATAACCCCCAAGTATCTTTAGTCCGTTCACGAACTTCTTTGCCTCGTTCAAGTACAATTGGCTTAAACCCCATTTGTGCGAGAATTAATGCGGCAAAAAAACCGCATGGGCCAAAGCCAACTACAAGTGGGCGTTCCGTTAAATTAGCTGGAGCTTGTACAACATATTTATATGTCATATCCGGTGCTAGATTTACGTGTGGTGAATCAAATAAATTTTTAAGAATTTCTTTCTCGTTTGCAACTTCTACATCAATTGCATAAATCCAGCACATTGCAGAGCGACGAGCATCATAACTACGTTTAAAAAGTTTGTAGCTAATAATATCTCGTGGTTTGAGTGACAATTTGAAGCAAATTGCGTTGATTAACTCTTCTTGGCTGTGTTCGAGTTCAAGTTTAATTTCTGTTAGACGTAGCATATCATATCCTTATTCTTGAATTAGAACTTCACCAATTAAGCTATGCATTTTGGCTTCAGTAATTGTAACGGTGATTATTTGGTTCATCATGCGTGGTTGACCAGCAAAGACTACCAATTTATTATTTTCAGTACGCCCAGTCATCAATTCTGGGTGTTTTTTTGAGTATCCATTTACTAAGATTTTTTGTGCTGTTCCAACCATGGCTTTGCTGATGGAGAATTGTTGCGCATTCAAAACACTTTGTAAATGTTGTAAGCGTTCCAATTTAACGTCATTTGAAGTAGGATCACCTAATTCTGCTGCTGGGGTTCCTGGGCGTGGCGAATAGATAAAGCTAAAGCTAACATCAAATACGATATCTTCAATTAGTTTCATGGTTTTGGCAAAATCTTCTTCGGTTTCACCTGGGAACCCAACAATGAAGTCCGAAGAGAATGAAATATCGGGGCGAATTGCACGCACTTTACGCAGCACCGATTTATATTCAAGAACCGTATAGCCGCGTTTCATTGCTCCAAGGACACGATCCGATCCGCTTTGGACTGGTAAATGTAAATGTGAAACTAATTTAGGCAATTTAGCATAACAATCAATAATGCGTTGTGTCATTTCTCGTGGATGTGAAGTTGTAAACCGTATGCGTTCAATCCCAGGAAGTTCGTGGACAAATTCAAGTAACATTGCAAAGTCTGCAATTTCACCATTACTCATCAATCCACGGTAAGCATTGACGTTTTGTCCAAGGAGATTAACTTCTTTAACGCCTTGTAGGGTTAATTGAGCGATTTCGGTTAACACTGATTCAAACGGGCGTGACAGCTCTTCACCACGAGTGTATGGCACTACACAATAAGAACAATATTTTGAACAGCCTTCCATGATCGAGACAAACGCACTCGCTCCTTCAGTTTTTGCCATTGGCATATTGTCAAATTTTTCAATTTCTGGGAAGCTGATGTCAACTTGTGATTTGCCGGTTTTGCGCTTTTCTTCGATTAACTCTGGAATTCTATGTAATGTTTGCGGTCCAAAGACCATGTCAACATATGGAGCGCGTTGAATAATTACATCACCTTCTTGTGATGCGACACAACCACCAACGCCAATTATAATGTCTGGGTTCTTTAATTTTAATTTACGGGCACGGCCTAAGTCAGAGAAAACTTTTTCTTGAGCTTTTTCACGAATTGAGCAAGTATTAAATAAAATGACTGCTGCTTCATCTTGGTTGTCAGTTTTTTCGTAACCTTCAAATTGTCTTAGTACATCGGCCATTTTGTCCGAGTCATATTCATTCATTTGGCAGCCATATGTTTTAATGTAAACTTTTTTGCTGTTAGACATAATCTTAATAATTCTTTCATTCAATTGGTTTGCTTAGATTAACAAATTAACTTAAAAATAGATTGTAGCTAAATTAGGCATTACGTAGAGTAATTTATGAAGTTAATCATTATGTTAGTTCTAAAGTAATAGAACTCGTGATTATATAGTAAATCAAATTAATCTGCATTAATAACTCTTTTATTGAAGATATGAACAAAAACAGTATCCTAAAGCATAACTGTTTGAAAATATATTTGCATTTTACAGTCTGTTATGTTAGAATTTCGTCCCTATTGTGCCAATCACAGTGGGTTAAAAATTGGTCAATTGTAACCAAGCCCTTATTGCGTATATAGTTTAAGGGTAGTAATAATAAGAAAGGTAAATATAATGAGTCTAGGATTATTAGGTCAAAAGCTTGGTATGACTCGTGTGTTTGCGGAAGATGGTGCGTCAATTCCTGTGACAGTATTATCGGTGTCTGCAAATCGCGTGGTTCAAGTTAAGACACAAACGACTGACGGTTATAATTCAATTCAAGTTACTTTCGGTACTAGACGTGCTAGCCGAGTAACTAAGCCGTTGAAAGGTCATTATGCTAAAGCTGGTGTTGAAGCTGGTAAAGCATTACAAGAATTTCCTTTAACAGCTGAAGAAGTTGCTAACTTTGAAGCTGGTGCGAATGTAACTGTGGAAATATTTTCAGCTGGTCAAATGGTTGATGTAACAGGTACTTCTAAAGGTAAAGGTTTTTCGGGCGCAATTAAACGTCATAATTTCTCATCCAATCGCGCTTCTCACGGTAACTCTGTGTCACATAACTCGGCAGGTTCAATTGGTCAACGCCAAGATCCAGGTCGTGTATTCCCAGGTAAAAGAATGGCCGGTCATCTAGGTAACGTACAAGTTACAACACAAAATCTAGAAGTAGTGCGTGTTGATGCTGAGCGTGGTCTAATCTTGATTAAGGGTGCAGTTCCAGGATCAAAGGGTGGTACTGTAGTGGTTCGTCCTAGCGTGAAGGCAGGTGCATAATGGAATTAAAATTAGTTAATGTTCAAGGCCAAGATGCAGGTAGTTTGAATGTAAATGAGGCTGTATTCGGTCGTGAATACAATGAGGCTTTGGTTCATCAAGTTGTTACAGCGTTTTTGGCGAATGCCCGTAGTGGTAATAATAAACAAAAAACACGTTCTGAAATTTCAAGATCAACTAAAAAACCTTGGAATCAAAAAGGAACTGGTCGTGCGCGTTCTGGTACGGCATCTTCTCCAATTTGGCGTGGTGGTGCTCGTGCATTCCCTGCTTCTCCAGAAGAAAATTTCACTCACAAAGTAAACCGTAAAATGTACCGTGCAGGTATTGCGTCTATTTTGTCTAAGTTAGTGTTAGATGGTCGTCTAGTGGTAACTAATGAATTAAATATTGATACGCCTAAAACTAAGTCATTTGTGTCTGCTCTAGATAGCATGGCGTTAAGCAATGATACAGTTTTAGTGGTAGTTGATGAATTAACTGAAAACGTTTTTTACGCTTCACGTAATTTACCTACAGTATTAGTTTTGGAAGCACACCAAATTGATCCATACACTTTATTACGTTGTAACAAAGTTGTATTTACTCAAAAAGCTATCGAATTAGTACAGGAGCAATACTCATGATAAAAATGGATTTATATAATGTACTAATTTCTCCAGTAGTAACTGAAAAAGCTAATAATGTAGCAGAGAAAAATGAACAAGTTGTATTTAAGGTTTTAAAACAAGCTACTAAGCCTGAAATTAAAGCTGCTTTTGAGCTAGCTTTTAATGCACAAGTTGCTTCAGTTCGCGTTTTAAACGTTCACGGTAAAGCGAAACGATTTGGCCGCTTCAACGGTCGTCGTGACAATTGGAAAAAAGCTTATATTAGCTTGAAACCAGGTCAAAGTTTCGACTTAGCTGCTAATCAGAAATAATAGGAGCGAAGAGAAATGGCTATCGTTAAATTAAAACCTACAACCCCAGGTCAACGTGGTGTAGTAAAGATTGTTACTCCTGGTTTGCACAAAGGTAAACCTTTTGCTGCCTTATTGGAGCCACAAACACGTGGTTCAGGTCGTAATCACCATGGTCGTATTACAGTACGTCATAAAGGTGGTGGACATAAACAACAGTACCGTGTAATTGATTTTAAACGTAATAAATTAGATGTTCCTGCAAAAGTAGAGCGTATTGAATACGATCCAAATCGTACAGCGCACATTGCTTTATTATGCTACTCTGATGGTGAGCGCCGTTATATTGTTGCTCCTAAAGGTCTAGAAGCTGGTCAAACAGTGGTATCTGGTTCTGAAGCGCAAATTAAAGTTGGTAATACATTACCACTTAGAAATATTCCTGTTGGTACGACGGTACATTGTGTAGAAATGAAGCCTGGTAAAGGTGCTCAATTGGCACGTTCTGCTGGTACTTCTGTGCAATTGTTGGGTCGTGATGGTATTTATGCTCAGTTGCGTTTGCGTTCTGGTGAAATTCGTAAGGTTCACTTGGATTGTAAAGCTACAATCGGTATCGTTGGAAACGACGAACATAGTTTACGCCAATATGGTAAAGCAGGAGTTAAACGCTGGTTAGGTATTCGTCCTACAGTGCGTGGAGTTGCTATGAATCCGGTAGATCATCCACATGGTGGTGGTGAAGGTAAAACAGCAGCGGGTATGCATCCAGTTTCACCTTGGGGTCAAAAAACTAAGGGTTACAAAACTCGTAGCAATAAACGTACTGATAATATGATTATCCGTGATCGTCGTAGAAAATAAAGGTAAGGAATTAAAATGGCTCGTTCATTAAAAAAAGGTCCTTTTGTGGATCATCATTTAGTTAACAAAGTGTTAACTGCTGTTGAAAAAAGCGACAAACGTCCAATTAAGACTTGGTCACGCCGTTCGACTATTCTTCCTGAGATGATTGGTTTAACTATCGCTGTACATAACGGTCGTGCTCATGTTCCAGTATATATTACTGATAATATGGTTGGTCATAAATTGGGTGAGTTTTCATTAACTCGTACATTTAAAGGCCATGCAGCCGATAAAAAAGCTAAACGTTAAGGAGTAAAATATGTTAGTAAGAGCTCTCGCAAAAAACATCCGTGTTTCTGCACAAAAAGCGCGTTTAGTAGCTGACTTGGTTCGTGGATTGCCTGTGGATCGTGCTTTAAATGTGTTAACTTTCAGCAGTAAAAAATCTGCTGGAATTGTAAAGAAAGCATTGGAATCTGCTATTGCAAATGCAGAACACAATCAAGGTGCTGATATCGATGCACTTAAAGTAAAAGAGATCTACGTTGATAAGGCTGCTAGCTTAAAACGCCATACAGCGCGTGCTAAAGGTCGTGGTAGCAAGATTGAAAAACAAACTTGCCATATTAATGTAGTGGTTGGTTATTAATTTAGGAGATCAACATGGGACAAAAAATTGACCCTCGTGGTTTTAGATTACAAGTTACAAAAGATTGGTCTTCACGTTGGTTTGCAAATAACCAATCCTTCGCTTCAAATTTAATTGAAGATATTAAGATTCGTGAATTCTTAATGAAAAAATTCGGTCGCCGTGCTGCAATTGGTCGCGTAATTATTGAGCGTCCAGCTAAAAGCATTAAAGTTACTATGTTTACTGCGCGTCCAGGCGTGGTAATTGGTAAAAAAGGTGAGGGCATTGAGCAGATCAAAAAAGAATTGCAAGTAATGACCACGGTTCCTTTGCATGTAAATGTAGAAGAAATTCGTAAGCCAGAATTAAATGCACAAATTGTTGGCGATCAAGTTGCTCAACAATTAGAAAAACGCGTGGCATTCCGCCGTGCAATGAAACGTTCAATGCAAGCTGCAATGAAATTAGGCGCTCAAGGTATCAAAATTGAAACTTCTGGTCGTTTAAATGGTATTGAGATTGCGCGTAGCGAATGGTATCGTGAAGGTCGTGTGCCATTGCATACTCTTCGTGCGGATGTTGAATATGCAACGTCTGAAGCATTGACTACTTATGGTATTATCGGAATTAAAGTTTGGATTTATAAAGGCGATATTAACGCAAATAAAGCTAACCTTTTCAAATCTACTAAAGAAGAAGATAAAACCAACAGAAAACCTGGTGCACGTAAACCTGCGCCAAGAAAAAGAAAGGTAGAAAAAGATGCTAACGCCTAATCGCTTAAAATACCGTAAAGTACAGAAGGGTCGTAATACTGGTATTGCTACTCGTGGTACAAAAGTTAGCTTTGGTGAGTTTGGTTTAAAATCAGTTGCGCGTGGTCGTTTAACTTCACGCCAAATTGAAGCTGCACGTCGTGCAATGACTCGTCACATTAAACGTGGTGGTCGTGTGTGGATCCGTGTATTCCCAGATAAACCAATTTCTAAAAAACCTGCTGAAGTTCGTATGGGTGGAGGAAAAGGTTCTCCTGAGTACTTCGTAGCAGAAATTCAACCAGGTAAAATGTTGTTCGAAATGGATGGAGTTAGCGAAGAATTAGCGCGTGAAGCATTCCGTTTGGGCGCAGCTAAATTACCACTTAAAACAACATTTATCGTTAGACAGGTGGGTGCATAATGACTAACATTGAATTAAGAACTAAATCAGTTGAAGAGTTGTCTCAAGAATTAGAAGCTCTTTTGAAGTCTCACTTTTCTTTACGTATGCAAGTTGCTATGCAACAGTTAACTAAGACAAGTGAATTACGCAAAGTGCGTCGCGATATCGCACGCGTTAGAACTATTTTACGTGAGAAGGCTTAATTATGACTACTAAAGTTATTCGTACGTTAGTTGGTAAAGTAGTAAGCGATGCTCGCGATAAAACTGTTACCATTTTGATTGAACGACGTGTAAAACATCCTTTGTACGGTAAAATTGTGAAGAAATTTACAAAATACCAAGCTCATGATGAAAATAACCAATATAAAGTTGGCGACGTAGTTCAAATCATCGAGACAAAACCTGTTTCTAAGTCTAAATCTTGGGCTGTTCAATCTTTGGTTGAAAAAGTTTAAGTGACTAAGTATGATTAGTTATGTAAAATAACTAATAAATTACTTGCATAAGGGTGGCATTAATGATATAATGCCACCCTTAACTATTAATGTCTAGTCAGCTCGAATCCCTCGAGCCCAATACTGGCCGTTTTTGTAACGGGTTAAGTTGGAAAGGTAAATATCAAATGATTCAAATGCAAACAAGATTGGATGTTGCTGATAATACTGGTGCACGTTCTGTAATGTGTATTAAAGTGTTAGGCGGATCTAAGCGCCGTTATGCGAGCGTTGGTGATATCATCAAAGTAGCAATTAAAGATGCTGCACCACGTGGTCGTGTAAAAAAAGGTGACGTATACAGTGCTGTTGTCGTTCGTACAGCAAAAGGTGTAAGACGTGCGGATGGTTCTTTGGTTAAGTTTGATAGCAATGCTGCTGTTTTACTTAATGCAAAATTAGAGCCAATTGGTACGCGTATTTTTGGACCGGTTACTCGTGAATTACGTACAGAGAGATTCATGAAGATCGTTTCATTAGCTCCTGAAGTAATTTAAGGTAGTCAAACAATGAGAAAAATTAGCAAAGGTGATGAAATCATCGTTATCGCTGGTAAAGACAAGGGTAAAGTAGCTCAAGTGCAACAAGTTGTTGCAGATGGTGCTAAAGTTATCGTCGAAGGCGTTAATACAGTAAAAAAACACGTTCGTCCAAATCCTATGAAAGGGACTCAAGGCGGGATCTTAGATAAAACTATGCCGATAGATATTTCGAACGTAGCTATTTATAATTCAGAAACTAAAAAAGCAGATCGCGTTGGTTTCAGTGATGTAGATGGTAAAAAAGTTCGAGTATTCAAATCAACTGGCAAAGTGGTTGGTTAATCGGAGTAAAAAATGGCAAGATTAAAAGATTTTTATAATACTACGGTTGTTCCAAGTTTAATGGAGCAATTTAACTATGCTTCAATTATGGAAGTGCCACGTATTGAAAAAATTACATTAAATATTGGTTTGGGTGAAGCTGTAGCTGATAAAAAAGTTATGGAATTTGCTTTAGCGGATTTAACTAAAATTGCTGGTCAAAAGCCAGTTGTAACTAAAGCGCGTAAATCTATCGCTGGTTTCAAAATCCGTGAGGGTTATCCAGTTGGTTGCATGGTTACTTTACGTAAAGACAAGATGTATGAATTCTTGGATCGTTTAGTAAACGTAGCATTGCCGCGTGTACGTGATTTCCGTGGTTTGAGTGGTAAATCATTCGATAAAAACGGTAATTATAATTTTGGTGTTAAAGAACAAATTATTTTCCCTGAAATTGAATACGATAAAATTGATACGCTACGTGGTATGAATATTACAATCACCACTTCAGCTAAAAATAGTGATGAAGCTCGCGCTTTATTAAAATCGTTCAGTTTCCCAATCAAGTAAGGAAAGATATAATGGCTAGATTAGCATTAATCGAAAGAGAAGCAAAACGTGCTAGATTGGTTGCACAATATGCACCTAAACGTAAAGCGTTGCATGCTATCATCAACGATTCATCTAAGTCAGATGAAGAAAAATTTGAAGCTAGATTAGCTTTACAACAATTGCCGCGTAACTCTGCGCCATCACGTCAACGTAATCGTTGTGCGTTAACTGGTCGCCCTAGAGGTACATTCAGTAAATTTGGTCTTGCCCGCAATAAATTGCGTCAATTAGCTCTTAAGGGCGAAATTCCTGGCATGACTAAAGCTAGCTGGTAAGAAGGAGTTATTCAAAAATGATGCAAGATACTATTGCTGATATGTTAACTCGTATTCGTAATGCGCAAGCAGCGAATCACGTTACTGTATCAATGCCTTCATCTAAAATTAAAGCGTCAATCGCTAAGGTTTTACAAGAAGAAGGTTATATTGAAGATTATAAAGTTGAAGGTACTGTAAAACCTGTTTTATCGATCAATTTACGTTATTACGCTGGTAAAGCTGTAATTGCTAAAATCGAACGTGTATCACGTCCTGGTTTACGTATTTATCGTGGTTGTGAAGAATTACCAACTGTTATGAATGGTTTGGGTGTGGCAATTGTGTCAACTTCACGTGGTGTAATTACAGATCGTAAAGCTCGTAGCCTAAAAGTTGGCGGCGAAGTTTTATGCTTAGTAGCATAGTAGGAGCGTAGAGAATATGTTATCACGTATCGCTAAAACTCCTTTAGCTATCCCTGCTGGTGTTGAAGTTGCTTTAAATGGTTCTAACGTAAAAGTTAAAGGTCCATTAGGTCAATTGGAATTCACTTTTGCTGATTCAGTTGTTATTTCTAATGTAGATAACGCAATTGTGCTTTCTACTAAAGATGAAACTAAATTTGCAAAAGCATTATCTGGTACAGTTAAAGCAGTTATGAACAACATGATTGTTGGTGTTACTAAAGGCTTTGAGAAAAAGTTAACTATCCTAGGTGTTGGTTACCGTGCTCAAGCACAAGGTAGCGATTTAAATCTTACTTTAGGTTTTTCTCACCCGGTTATTTATAAAGCTCCTGCTGGAATTAAAATTGAGACTCCGTCTCAAACTGAAGTTCTAATCAAAGGAATTTGTAAACAAGCGGTTGGTCAGGCTGCTGCGGATATCCGTGCATACCGTCCTGTAGAGCCATACAAAGGCAAAGGCGTACGCTATGCTGATGAAGTGGTAATCCTAAAAGAGACTAAGAAAAAATAATTTAAGAGGCTAGTCTAGAGATGAGTAACAAATTAAGTCGAATCAGACGTTCACGCAAAACGCGTTTAAAAATCGCTGAGCTTGGAGTTAAACGTCTAGTGGTGTTTAAATCTAACTGCCATATTTATGCACAAATTATTGATGAAACTGGTTCTAAAGTGTTAGTTTCTGCATCAACTGCAGAAAAAGCAATTAGCGGTTCTATCAAAAATGGTGGTAATGTAGAAGCAGCTAAAATAATTGGTAAAGCAATTGCTGAAAAAGCTACTGCTGCTGGCATTAAAGAAATCGCATTTGATCGTTCAGGTTTCCGCTATCAAGGTCGTATTCAGGCTTTGGCAGACACTGCACGTGAAAATGGTCTTGTGTTCTAAATTGGAGTAAATTAATGATTGAAAATAAAGAACACCAGTTAATTGAAAAGCTAATTAGCGTAAACCGCGTAACCAAAGTAGTTAAAGGTGGTCGTATCATGGGTTTCGCAGCACTAACAGTAGTTGGTGATGGCGACGGTGGTATTGGTATGGGTAAGGGCAAATCAAAAGAGGTGCCTATTGCTGTACAAAAAGCGGTTAAAGAAGCTAGTAAAAGCATGGTTAAAGTATCTTTGAAAAACGGTACAATCCATCATTCAGTAACTGGTAAACATGGTGCTACTACCGTTTATATGCAACCTGCTAAAGATGGTACTGGTATTATTGCTGGTGGTGCAATGCGTGCTCTTTTTGATGCTATTGGCATCAAAAATATTACTGCAAAAGTTTATGGTTCAACAAATCCATATAACGTAGTACGTGCCGCTATTCATGGTTTATTAGCTATTTCTACACCTGCTGAAATCGCTGCTAAACGTGGTAAAACCGTAGCAGAAATTCTTGGAGAGTAATTGAAATGAGCAACAAAACTGTCAAAGTTACTTTGGTGAAAAGTTTAATTGGTCGTTTAGCTAACCACAAAGCTTGTGCTTGGGGTTTAGGTTTACGTAAAATCCGTCAAACTGTTGAAGTTCAGGATACTCCTGAAAATCGTGGTATGATTAATCGGATTCACTATTTAGTTAAATGTGAGGGTTAATACGATGTTTTTAAATAGTATTAAGCCAGCAGAAGGCGCTAAACACTCTTCAAAACGTGTTGGTCGCGGTATCGGTTCTGGTCTTGGAAAAACTTGTGGTCGTGGTCACAAAGGTCAGACAAGTCGTTCTGGTGGTTATCATAAAGTCGGTTTTGAAGGTGGTCAAATGCCTTTATACCGCCGTTTACCAAAACGTGGTTTCAAATCATGGAATCTACAAGCTGAAGTTAGATTAGGTGACTTAGCAGCTTTAGCTGGTCATGACATTGATCGTTTAGCTTTAGTTAGTTCTGGTTTAGTATCAGAAAAAGCTGATCGAATTAAAGTTATTAGCACTGGTACTATCAGTGTTGCAATTAACTTACGCGGTATCCCTGCTACTGAAAGTGCAAAAGCTGCAATTTTAGCTGCGGGTGGTTCTGTACTTTAATTTTTAAGGACAAAACATGGCTCTAGCAAAAATAGATAAATTTGCTGAACTTAAAAAGCGTGTTTGGTTCCTGATTGGTGCACTGATTGTATTTAGAATCGGTGCCCATATTCCAGTTCCTGGTATTGATCCTACTGAGTTAGCTAAGTTATTTAAGTCTAACCAAGCTGGATTGCTTACCATGGTAAACATGTTCTCTGGTGGCGCTCTGTCACGATTCACTATCTTTGCTCTTGGTATTATGCCATACATCTCTGCTTCCATCATTTTACAGTTATCTTCTGAGGTTTTTCCTTATTTGATTCAATTGAAAAAAGAAGGCGAAATGGGGCGTAAAAAAATTACTCAGTATACTCGTTATGCAACAGTAGTTTTAGCTTTAGTGCAAAGTTTTGGTATTGCAACTATGCTATATAAACAACCAGGTCTTGTGGTTGATTCTCAGTTACATTTTTTTATAACTGCGATTATATGCTTAGTTACGGGAACTATGTTCTTGATGTGGTTAGGTGAACAAATTACTGAGCGTGGTCTTGGTAATGGTGCATCGATGATCATCACGACTGGTATTATTTCTGGAATGCCAAGTGCAATCGGCAAAACATTGTCATTAGCTAATCAAGGCTCAATGTCAATTTTCTCGGCGATATTAGTTTTTGCAATCGTTGCTGTGGTAACTTATATTGTGGTGTTCGTAGAGCGCGCACAACGTAAGATCCCAGTTAATTATGCAAAACGCCAAGTTGGTAATAAGATTATGCAAGGGCAGAGTACTCATTTGCCTTTGAAGATAAATATGTCGGGAGTTATTCCGCCAATTTTTGCTTCAAGTATTATTTTATTCCCTGCCACTTTACTTGGGTGGCTTGGTCATGGTAAACTATCGTTCTTATCTTCGATTGGTGATGCTTTGCATCCTGGTCAGCCAATATATATAGTAGTTTATGCTGCTGCAATTATATTTTTCTGTTATTTTTATACTGCTTTGACTTTCAATCCGAAGGACACTGCTGATAATTTGAAGAAAAGCGGCGCATTTATTCCTGGTATTCGTCCTGGTGAAAATACTGCAAGATATATAGAGAAAGTGCTTTTACGCTTAACATTTGGTGGTGCAATTTATATTGCGGCAATCTGTTTGTTCCCTGAGTTACTGATTTTAAAATGGAATGTTCCGTTTTATTTTGGTGGAACATCACTGTTGATCGTTGTTGTTGTAACTATGGATTTCATGACTCAAGTGCAATCACAGATTATGTCTGTGCAGTACGAAGGTTTAATGAAAAAAGCTAACTTAAAAGGTTTCTAGGAGTAGTTATGGCTAAAGATGACGTGATTCAGTTTGAGGGTGAAGTACTAGAAGCTTTACCCAACACTATGTTTCGTGTAAAATTAGAAAGTGGTCATACTGTGTTGTGCCATATTTCTGGAAAAATGCGGATGAATTATATTCGTATTTTGCCTGGAGATAAGGTAACAGTTGAGATGACTCCTTATGATTTAAACAAAGGTCGCATTGTTTTCCGTGCGAAATAAATTACGAGGTTTAAAATGAGAGTTCAGCCTTCAGTAAAGAAGATTTGTCGTAATTGCAAAATCATTCGTCGTAACGGTATCGTTCGCGTGATTTGTCAAGAAGCTCGACATAAACAACGTCAAGGTTAATTTTTTATACATTAATTGAAAGGAAATAGAATGGCTCGTATAGCTGGTGTAAACGTTCCAGATAACGCTCATATCGTTATCGGTTTACAACATATTTACGGTATTGGTCCTTCTCGCGCTAAATTGATTTGTGAATCTTCACAAGTAAATGAGCAGACTAAAGTTAAAGAAGTTGCTCCTGATGCTATGGAAGTAATTCGTAACGAAGTAGCTAAGTTCACTGTAGAAGGTGACTTACGTCGTGAAGTGTCAATGAATATTAAACGTTTGATCGATTTGAAGTGTTACCGTGGTCACCGCCATGCTAAAGGACTTCCGGTTCGTGGTCAACGTACAAAAACTAATGCTCGTACCCGTAAAGGTCCAAGAAAATTAGTGACAGGTAAGAAAAAATAGATTTTAAGGATTTTTAAATGAGTAAAGCAAACACAGCTAGAGTTCGCAAAAAAGTTAAAAAGCAGGTAAGTGAAGGTGTAGCTCACGTTCATGCCTCTTTTAACAATACTATTATAACCATCACAGATCGTCAAGGAAATGCTTTATCTTGGGCTACTTCAGGCGGTGCTGGTTTCAAAGGTTCGCGTAAAAGTACTCCATTTGCAGCCCAAGTAGCTGCAGAAAAAGCTGGTAAAGTTGCCCAAGAATATGGTATTAAATCATTGGATGTTCAAGTACAAGGGCCAGGTCCTGGTCGTGAATCTTCTGTCCGTGCATTAAATGCTTTGGGTATAAAAATTACATCGATTAGCGATGTAACACCACTTCCGCATAACGGATGCCGTCCACCAAAAAGACGTCGAGTATAATTTAAGGAGTAGATTCACATGGCAAGATATACAGGACCTAGATGCAAATTAATGCGTCGTGAAGGCATAGATCTTTCATTAGTAAGTAGTCGCAAGAGCGCGGATGCAAAATGCAAATTAGCTTCTGCACCAGGACAACACGGTGCTAAAACAAACAAGTTATCTGATTACGGTGTTCAATTACGCGAAAAGCAAAAAATTCGCCGTATGTATGGTGTCTTAGAGCGCCAATTTAGAAAATATTTCGCTGAAGCAGATCGTCGTAAAGGATCTACTGGTGAAAACTTATTGAAAATTTTGGAAGCACGTTTAGATAACGTTGCTTACCGTATGGGATTTGGCTCTACTCGTGCTGAAGCTCGTCAATTAGTTTCACACAAAGCTATTACAGTAAATGGTCAGCTAGTAAACATTCCTTCTTTCCAAGTTAAAGCAGGTGATGTTGTTGCTGTAGCTGAAAAATCAAGAAATCAAGTGCGGATTCAAGAATCTGTATCTTTGGCAGAACAAGCAACGTTCCCTTCATGGGTTGAAGTTAATTCTAAAAAATTAGAAGGAACTTTTAAAGCGTCACCTGAGAGATCTGATTTATCAAGTGACTTGAACGAACAGTTAGTTGTTGAGTTCTATTCTAAATAATCATTAGCAAGCTAAAAAGGATATTTATGCAAGTTTCTAGCAAACAATTATTGAAACCAAAATCAATAACGATTACTCCTTTGGCTACTGATAATAATAATTGTAAAATTGTTATGGAACCATTTGAGCGTGGCTTTGGTCACACTCTAGGTAATTCATTGCGTCGTATTCTATTATCATCTATGGTTGGTTCAGCGGTTACAGAAGTTAAGATTGCTGGCGTTAGTCATGAGTATGATGTAGTTAATGGCGTTATGGAAGACGTGGTTGACATACTTTTAAACCTAAAAGGTTTGGTTTTTAAACTACATAATAAAGATAGCATCGTTGTTCGTTTACAACGTAGTGAATCTGGTGTAGTTAAGGGTAGTGATATTACTCTTACTCATGATCTTGAGTTACTTAATCCTGAACATGAAATTTGTACTATTTCTAAAAATGGTACTATTGATATGGAAATCAAGATTGAAACTGGTCGTGGTTATGAAACTGCTGTTACACGCCGTCAAAATGAAGATACAACTAGTGCTGGATGGATTATGCTTGATGCTACATTCTCTCCAGTTGTACGTGTTGCATTTAATGTTGAAAATGCGCGTGTTGAGCAAAAAACTGACTTGGATAAATTAGTTCTTGAAGTTGAAACTAATGGCGTTATTTCTCCAGAAGATGCTGTTCGTTCTGCTTCAAAAATCTTAATTGAACAAGTTTTAGTTTTTGCTGGTTTAGAACATATGCCAAATGCGGAAACGCCTGGTTCAAAATTAGTCAAAGTTAAAGAAGAGCCGGAAGTTGATCCGGTGTTCTTAGAGCTGGTGGATAATTTAGAGTTAACGGTACGTAGCGCTAATTGTTTAAAACATTTAGATATTAATTATATTGGTGATTTGGTTCAAAAATCTGAAAACGAATTATTAAAAACACCTAATTTGGGTAAAAAATCTTTAACTGAAATTAAAGAATTACTCGAGGTTAGAGGTTTACGTTTAGGAATGCCTATTGAAAATTGGCCACCTCAATCACTTAAAAAGAAAAAATAAATTTTAAAGGGATGTAGAGCATGAGACATCGTTGTGCACATCGTAAATTAAATCGTACTTCAGCTCATCGTAAAGCAATGTTTAAAAACATGGCGGTTGCGTTGTTGCAACATGAAGCGATTATTACAACTTTACCAAAAGCCAAAGAATTACGTAAGGTGGTTGAGCCTCTTATTACTTTGGCTAAAACTCCGACATTGGCTAATCGTCGCTTAGCTTTTGATCGTATTCGTGATCGTGATATGGTTGTGAAATTGTTTGACGTGATTGGTCCACGTTACGCAGCGCGTAATGGTGGTTATACACGTGTTCTAAAACATGGTTTCCGCCCAGGTGATAATGCACCTCGTGCATTTATGGAACTTGTTGATCGCCCAGACACTACTGAAGTAGTGGAAGATGCTGAATAAGCAATTTCAAATAAAAAAGACCAACCATTGTGTTGGTCTTTTTTATTTGAATGTGAGATTTGATTAGATTTAGAGTTGCTTATCTGATTTAACTATATCAGTGATATAGTTATTTGTTATAATGTTTTTTTAGTTTATATTTCAGGACTTGTGTATGGTTGATAAATATTTAAAATCCAATTGGTTTCTGTTTATTGTCTTAATTTTTGCCATTAGCCGTATTATTATGTCATACCAATTTGGTTTGGCTAACTCATTGATTTTACATGGTAAAGGCACTTTTGCTGCTACGATGTGTAATTGGGATTGCAAATGGTATCTGACAATTATCAATGGTGGCTATGATCATGCTATTCGTACATCACCTAAGATTTGGAAAGGGTTGGCGAATTGGGCGTTTTTTCCATTATACCCAAATATCGTTGGTTTTGTGAGTGATATTACAACACTTGGTCCAGTGTTTACTGGGATTTTACTCAATCAACTTTTTATTTTTATTACAGCAGTTTATTTTTATCGTTTATTGCGTTTAAACTTTAGCGATTTGAATAGTCGTTTTGGTGTGGTGATTTTGGTTTTTTCTCCGTTTAGTGTTTATTTTGCATCTTTATATACCGAAGCTTTGTATATAATGTTATCAGTTGTAGGTTTTTATTATTTACGTACTAGTCGCGAGATTACTGCTAGTGTTTTTGGTGGTCTTTTAGCCGCAACGCGTCCAGTCGGCATTATGTTCATGGTTCCAGTATTTATTAATTTTATCCGTCATCGTAAACCTTTGACAAAGCTAATTTTTGCTTTGGCTATTTCAAGTGCGGGTTTGGTTTGTTATATGTTATTTTTGCATTATCGTGCAGGAGACTTTTTGGCATTCAAACACATTCAAAAGGGATGGGGCAGAAATGGTTGGGATACGGCACATTTAGGTCGTCAGCTGTGGGCAATGGTGACAGACTTTCACAATTCAGTGTTATTTTTAATTTCGGTACTGTTATCATTATATATGTTGTTTAAAAAATATTATGAAGAATCATTGTTTAACTTGGCTTGTATTTTGCCAGGAGCATTAACTGGTACGATGATGTCAGAAGGGCGTTTCTGTGGTACTTTGTTTACGTTCTATTTTGGTTTTGTTGTATTGGGTGAGAAATCTTGGACCATTAAGATTTTAACTTTAATGATTTCATTAGTGTTATATATGTCATATTATGTCTATTGGGTTGGTCATGCTAATTTTTTAATATAATTATAGTAAATTATATTAAAAATAGCTTGACTATACTAGCTTAGCTGAGCTATAATCATGTTCTCATTCTTAGCCGGGATGGTGGAATTGGTAGACGCGCCGGACTCAAAATCCGGTGCCAGTAATGGCGTGAGGGTTCAAGTCCCTCTTCCGGCACCATAGATACAAGAATATAAAACCCAGTAATTCATTGAAATTACTGGGTTTTTTAATAATTTCTCGATTTGTTGATGTTAACTAATATTGTCAAAATACGCTTAAATATATATAGAAAATACACTGAAAATACACGAACAATACTCATAAATTAAATTTAGTTTTTTTGATTAATTTTTTGAAAAATAAAATTGTTTGAGTTATTATTTATGTATTGGTGACGGAGAGGTCTGAAATCCAATAAAAGACTGGAAAAAAGCCCATATTTTGGGCTTTTAATTAATTCTTATTGATATTAAATGTTATTGATTGGGTAATTCTGCCAATTTTATGCTCTGCATAAGTAATATTGAGGTCAGTTGATTTATTAATCTGTTTAATTGCTGTTTCAATAACTTTCTTTCTGATATCTGAGAACTGTTTGAGTTTATCAGTTAATGATAATAACAATCTTAATTCTTCAACAGTTATCACGCGACTTTTAATGGTTTGGTATTGTTTTAGTAGCTTGTATAGTCTTATTGCATAAGTTGAATTAAGCGCTGCAATGTATTTTAAATTAACCTGAGTAAAATAACTGTTTAGATTTATAAAGTAAATCAAAACTGCATAATTAATCTCAAATTCAAAGATATTATTCTGATAAGTAATATTATTAAAGAAGTTTGATACTTTATAAGCACTATTGCCATTCTTATCAATATATTTAAACTCGGCTTTCTTGCTAACTAATTGATTGGCTATATTTTTGGCTACTGCATACATATTTTTATGATTAGCATTAATTAGTTGGGCTAAATCAATCGCACGAATAGTTATAAACTTATTCTGTTTCTTGGCTATCAATGTTTTATCTGCATTAGTAGTTTGGGAGGCTAATAACTCAATGATTTTAAGTTCCAAGACTGTAAAATCACTAAATCGACTTTCAATGAAGTTATTAGATTGACTATACAATATATCATTGCTATTAATTATTTCATTCATAAAATCCCCTAAAATTAAATTACTACAATTAAACCAGTTCTATAAATATTTGTCAAATATATTGATTAATTAAAATCTCAGTAATTCAAATCATTAATAAAAAAGTCTAGAACAGGTCTGAATTTGTCTAGGTTTTGTCTGGTTAAACTATATAAGTTATTGATTTAATCAACTAATGAAGTGTTTTACTGGGTTTGACTGTCTAGGAAAAGTCTGGATAACTCCCTAAAAGTGATTATCTATCAAGGTTTTTAATTGCTCTAAAAGTTTTATCTATTTTATAGCCTAAAATTAGCAATTTTTGGATATCTTAGTATTTTTAAAAATGGGGTTGCCATAAACCACAGTTTTAAACGAAAAATATGAGAATGGTTATAATATCCCACCATTAATATGCAGAATGAGCCTTATTTTTCATAAATGAGTGCAAATTGAGTTATAAAGTTATGCCATAATTTAATTAATCCTCAATTTGGTCAATTGTCTGCTCGCCGCTGGGCAGGTTGTTTCTAAAATCCTGGATTAGCCAAAGGAGAGGTTAAAACAATCTTTTAAACAAATTGATAAAATATTCAAGCAGAGTGCAGAATGTTTTTGAAATGCAGTTTTATATAGTTGTTCTTTCTTGACTGCAAGGAAAGAAGATGAGAACAACTGACTATCTTTGGTTTTGTGGAGTTTTAAGAACGCCTTTTCTCAAAAGTGGTTCTTAATGCCATCAGTGCGGCATGAGCCTGTAAAAAAGAAAAATCCAGCATAAAAATATCCAAATAATAAGATTTTACTGTAAAAAGTTATTAATTAATCTTTAATCTATACTTTTTATCATAACATAAAGATATTGCATAAAAATTAACCATTATTAAGCAATATTTATAGCACTTCAAACGATCCATTTATTAATGACTTGATAATGAAGTGCAGACAATTGTCTCCCAAAGAGGGAAAGTTGGGAAACTTTACCAACTTGGGTAAACCCCAACGGGCGAAATAAGCAATAGGGATAAAGGTCGTAGACCTCCCGTAATTGGTGTATTGAGTGGACGTAAAATTTTAATTTTACGTTAGTTAGTCTGTGCCTACCAATTACAAAAATTAGTTTAATATACTTTTTTATCTTTTTACCTCGCTTTTTTGACAATAACTTAATTATTAGTATAATTAATTAAATTGTTGTCATAAAAAGGAGGACATGCCAGTGATAGGAATTAGACACGAAAAAATAGCTGATTTAAAGACCTTACAATTTCAGTTAACACACGATTTAGCAGTAGCCCACAAATATAAGAATAAAATGCCATTTAATGAGTTAGCAGTAAACACTACATTTAGTTTTGATAAATCTGGAAATATTAAAGAAACTAAGTTTTATCGCTTTAAGTATGAAAGTGATTATAAATATGCTAAATTATTTATTAATAAAGGCACTGCATTAACCATTACAGATATTCACCCAATTTATAAACCATTATCCACAAAAAAAAGAACAGATTTAATTAACAAATTAAACTATCTAAATGCAATCTTTACCAAACAAGATAAAACCACTCTTAAAAATAGCATAGCACAGTATGATAATACTGCAAAACTTGCTAGGTGGTATATTCAGCAATCCAAGAATAAAAAGCAGTCATACAAAAAAATCACAGGTAAAAGCGTGCATAAATCATTAAAACCATTTATGAGGACTGTTATTTTTGCTGGTGATAAAGAAGATATTCAAAAAATTAACTCAATGTCTGAAAGTGAATATAATCAAACAATTATCAACTATATGCAAAAACTTCAGCAAAAATATGGTATTCAACAAGATAGTATAACTATTACAACCCATAATGATGAGGTTTCAAGACACACGCACGTTTTTTGGCATAACTGGAACGATAGAGATAAGAAATACCTAAATAACGATATGTCAAGCCCGGAAGTTATGCGGGAGCATTTAAACCTACTTGAGGAAGAATTTGCACAGTTTGAACTTAAAAAACGCACTGAATACACCAAATATAGCAGAAAGAAGCATAAAACTTATGCCGAGCATTTAACAGAAACAGAAATTAAGACTAATCAAGCAAACAAGAAATTGGCAGAACTACACAATAACTATCAATCTACTATGACAAGCTATACTAATAGTTTAGATAATGCTAAAGAGCAGATAAACAGCATAAAAACACAGTATAAAGAAGTTATTAATAGTTTAGCATTAAAACACTCCCAAGAAGTAGAAAAACTTAACAATATCCACTCAGAAACCATAAATGAACTGGAACATGCTAAATTAATCCGAGTGGTTGATAATGCTAAAATCTCTAATCAAGTTAATTTAAGATATAAACATATTGAGATAGTTGCTGAGGAGTTAAGTCAGATTGCAACTGATAAAGTAAATTCAATTATAAAACAGATTGAAGTTGATAATAACATTCAGATATCAGAAACTAAAAAACTTTTATATAAACAAACTGCAAAAATCAGTAAAAATGAGGTTTTAAATATCTTTTGTGAATTAATTGCTAACTTTAAGCAAGTATTTAATAAAATTCAGTCAATTATTATGGTTGAAAACCATTCTAAGCCTTCAATTGAGCACCATAGCCAAGAATTGCAATAAAAAGTAATTCTGTTGACCTATGTTGTTTAGTCTACGTTAACATCGTTTTATGTCAATAATTCACAAATAAAGCATAAAGCAATGGATAATAGAACTGAATACAGGATAAAACAAATCAGAAAATTAGATAAATTTGAAATTCAGGCTATTGCTGAGAGAATTATTGATTACGTTGAAGCTAATAAATATCAACTAATATTCAAGACCACTAAGCAAATTTGCCAAGAGTTGAATATTAGCCACTATAAATTTAAGTTTTACTTGGAAGTTTACAGAAAATATCTCAATCAAATGACTAAGGTATAATGATATAATAAAGACTGTTATATCTTTAATTCATAGTAATATAATGGTCAAGTTAGAACTAATCCAACCTAAAAACTTATCTAAATCAGATGAAGAGTTAATTTATGATTTGCAGGAAACTGCAAGAAAATTAAATACAGATAGAGTATCTATGCCGCTGTATACCCAGCACGGTAAGTATGATTGCTCAACATTTGTTAGACATTTTGGTTCTTGGAATGCCGCTGTTAAACAAGCTGGTTTGGTTGTGTCAAATGTTGTAAATTATTCTGATGATGAGTTATTTGAAAACATTCTGAATGTTTGGCAACATAAGGGTTCACAGCCAACAAGAAGAGACCTCAATACTCCAATATCTAAGATATCCTCTGGTGCATATAATAGAAGATTTAACTCTTGGACATCAGCCTTGCAAGAGTTCGTTAATTATGCTAATAATGATAATAGTTTTGATGAGATAAATATTGCTCAGGCAAAAAAATCAACGGCTCTTGCCAGTAGAGATCCATCACTTAGATTAAGATATAAGGTATTAAAACGCGATAATTTTTCTTGCGTTTTTTGTGGTGCAAGTCCTGCTAAAAATCAATCTGTTGAACTTCATATTGACCACATTGTTCCTTGGAGTAAGGGTGGTCAAACTGATATTAATAATTTGCAAACTTTATGTAATATTTGTAATTTGGGAAAGAGTAATTTAGACTAAAGTTAAAAAATTGACTATCTTCCAAAATCTTTATCTTTATACATGCTATTTTTTTTAATAATTCTTCCTTTTGGTTTAGTGGTTGCTTTTGGCTTAACTGGCTCATTTATTGAGGTAGGTAATTTTTTAGGAATAACAGTTATTGACCTCTCAGAACTTTCCAGCGGCGCGCCATTGGATAATTGGTAAATTTCAATAGTTGACGCGGCTATATCATTTCTATTCATTACAATAGTATAGATATAGGTTTTATCAATAGGTAATAACTCTCGAATAAACCCACCTTCAAAATCAATAACCCCAAATCTCTTTAACCTGGAACAAGAAGCACTTAATAAATAGGTTTCATAATCGTTAAATTCAAAATACTCCGCAATACTATCAAGGTCATAGCGGTGATTATTAGCATATTTCTGAAATATGGCAAGATAAACCATACTATTCAGCACGCGAATTTTATTGAATTGGTCTATATCTTCCAATATTCCACATTCATTAGCCAGATTTAACATTAAATCTATAATGTAATATTTTTTAGGTGTCATTTTTAATTTCTCCTTTGAGTGTCATTAATAAATATCATTTAATCAGCAATAGCATTATTTGTCAAAAAATTAACAAAATAAGTGGAAAAGAATTATTAAAAAAATTTGACAAATATTTCAATTTCGTTCAAAATGCTAAAAGCAAAAATTAATACATAACATTTAATAAATTTAACAGGAAAATAGACTAAATATACCAATGGCTAACTATGATTAGCCGAATTAATCAAATTGCTCTTATTTTCCCTTTCTCGAAAAGGAAAATAAACTATGAGTAAAAATACTCTACAAACATCAAATCAATCTGAATGGGTTCTTATTAATGAGTTTGCTAGAAGAACTGGTAAAACTGCGGACGCTATTCGACAAAATATTAATTCTGGTGGTTCATTGTTTAAATACTCAACTAAACATGAAAATCGAATTTGGATAAATATTCGTGGTTTCTTTGATATGTTAGGCGAGTCTAACTTTTAATTTTGCAACTTGTACACTTTTTTCAAAGTGTACGCTAACATCGTAATAATCAAGATAGTGCAAATTAATAGTTAGGAGAGCAAATGAATATAAATGAATTACCAAAAGGAATTACAGTTAGAACACACAATAAAAGCGAAGTCATTCAAATTTTCTTTATGTATAGAAATGTTAGGTGTAGAGAAATTATCCCACTACCACCAACCAAAGAGAACATTAAAAGAGCATTCAATAAAAGAAATTTAATTTTAGCAGAAATTGAAGCTAAAACTTTTGATTATGCTAAATATTTTCCAAACTCGCCAAAAGTTGAGTTATTTTCTGAGAATGCTAATAAACATTTAATGAGTGATTTGTTAAATAGACAATTAGAAGATTATAGAATTATGGAAGAAAGAGGAAATCTGTCTATTTCTACATATAAGGGGTATAAAAGAGTTAACAATATATTGTTAGGATATTTCTCTGATATATATATTGAGGATTTAACCTCACAACAGATTAAAGATTTTATGGTTCAGCAAGGATTAAATAAAATTTCTCCTAAAACTATGCGAAATAGATTAAGTTTATTAAAAATGGTATTAGAAGAGGCAATTAATGATGGTTTAATTACTTATAACCCGCTGGATGGGATTTCTCTTCAAAAACAAATTAATAGAACTACTACTGAAACAGATTATGAAGTTGAGCCACTGACAGAAGATGAGAAAAATTTAATTATTAATTTCTCTGATGGACAAGCTAAAAACCTTATTCAATTTAACTTATGGGCGGGATTAAGAATTTCTGAATTAATTGCTCTTAAATGGTGCGATATTGATTTTGATAATGGTATTATTAATATTCAACGCGCAAAGGTTGAAGGCAAGGAAAAAACCACTAAAACCAAAGCAGGTATTAGAAAAATAATAATGCTACCAAAAGCCAGAGAGGCATTATTAGCACAAAGACTATTTACTGAAAGTGAAGTTTATGTTTTTCATAATTCAAATACCAATAAGCCTTGGTCGCATAGTTCAAAAGTTGCTGAAATGTGGAAGAGGGTATTATCTACTGCAAGTGTGAAATATCGTAACGCTTATCAAATGAGGCACACATACGCTAGCACTTTATTGAGCAATGGTGAGAATGTATTCTGGCTGGCTACTCAAATGGGTCATGAGAATACTGAAATGATATTTAAGCACTATGGTAAGTGGATACCACAGAAACAAAAGAATGGTTATGAGTTTGTGGGTAAATATTAATTTGCACCCTCATTTCCCTCATTAAAAAAATACACGAAAAATACACGAGGCATAAAAGTGGAATGCAAAAATAAATTAATTCAGTGTGTTAACTTTGTCGCTAGTTATTCAAGTCCCTCTTCCGGCACCAAAAATATAAGTAAAAACCAGCAATCAATGTTTATTGCTGGTTTTTTATTTTGCCTGAGACTATTCATTTCTCATTCCGATGTGTTAGATATCATTTTGTTGATTGTTATAAATTATCACACTGACAAATATTTTATACTATATTGAATTGTATTGATTTATTTATATATGGTGTTTGAGGTAACTTGGAATATACGATAATTTATCCTGTTTGGATTTTTAAGAGTTGTATCTCATATGCTATAGTTCATATAATTTTTAAATTATATCTAAGGAATTATGAATGAAAATTATAATTATTTCAATTCTAGCAATGATTATATCTGGATGTGGCAGTGGGAATGTTGAAAATACGCAAGTAATAGCCAGCACTAATGTTACAACGCTTAGTCCAGGTGTAACTGTAGAAATAGTGGTTAATAATACTTCTTCGAGTAATTCAATAGTTAACCCATCAATTTATTTAGAGTCGTGGTTAAGTAACATCGCGAGCAATCAAAATTTAAACTATACAGGCTTGATTAGCCCAGGTCAAAATCATGTATTTAGTTTTTATCTTGGTGATACAGAATCAGTTACGACTAATTTACGTGATAATTATCAATATATTTTGAGCAATCAGACCTCTTCGGTAATACAACTTAGAGCTGATAATTTACCGAATCCGCAGAATCCAGCTTTGACTGTTGAAGTAGCTCCAGATCCGCTTTCATTGGTCCTTTGGAAAGATATTGTGATTAATGCAGACCTATGGAGTGATAATCCTGAAATTATGTCTGCAGGTTATGGTTTTGAAGGGATTGAGGGTGTAAATCAGGGCGAAAGTTATGTTGTGGCCGCGGGCGGTGCTTGGGAGTTATTGACAATGCCAAATCCACCGTATGGCGCGCTTACTTCATCTAAAACCCCTAGTGCAATTGCCGATGCTTGGGGTTATCCAACTTATTTTGCCGATGCAATGCCAATTGTGTTTAGTTGGCCAGTTTTACCAAGTACTGTTAGTCGAAGTAACTTTGCAGTAACTTTAAATACTGGTGAAGTAGTAACGCCATATGTTGCATCAATTAGTCCGAACCTTGAATATAATGAGCGTAGTTGTGTAGTGATTTTTGGTGAGTTTGGCAATCGCTTGCCACCAGGAACACCTGGGGCTATTTATCCGACTAATGTAAAAATTGTTGATGGATTGAAACTGGTAGGACCTAATGGCCTAGTTAGTGCAGTTGGCTTGAACAAAGATAGCACAAATCCATATGTAGCAAATGGTGGGCCAACCTTGGTTGCAGCAAAACTTAGTAAAATGTCAATTCTTGGTGAAGGTGTTGGAAGTGGTAATGCTTTTAGTGGCGGTTATCCAAATAATGGAGTTGCATACTATACTGAAAGCAATGCTCAATATCGACTACGAATTTATACCACTGGCGGATTTTCTTCTGACGGTGTAGCTGCGATGCAACCAGGGGACTTTCAAAAGTTTTTTAGGCTTCAGGTTACGGCACCAAATGGTACGATCTCATGGTTGACTACGACTGGATATATTTACTCATACTCACAGGGTAATATTGAAATTATTGGTTTAGCTGATCTTGGTGTGGCTGGAGAATCGCAAAATGAATTGTATACTTCAGATAGTGACAATTATATTGATATAATTTTGAAAGGTGACGAGGCTGCGATGCGAATGATTACTGCAGTAGAGATCCCAGCCGCTAATGGTTATTTACCGTTTTATAACCCTGGTGGTCCTGGTAATAATCCAACGCCTGGTGTGACATACACTTCTCCGGGAGCATATCGCTTGCAGCCAGTTACTGTGGCGATAGATGATCCCAAAACGGTTACCTATTATGGTGCAATATAATGAATGAAATAGAAAGATGATTTTAATCAGGTAAGTTTATGATCAACTCTGATTTATGTTGATTATAATTTTTTATTAAATACAGAGCTTAATTTAATTAAGCTCTGTATTTCTTCTTATGAAATAATTTTGTGAATTTATTGCGAATATTGAGATATTTGTTATATAGCGTGAAGCAGTCATATTGCTTATTAGTTTATCTTCTTGACTCCAGTTTTTCTTTATGAGCTAACTATGCTAAAATGTGGGTCATAATTTACTATTAAGAAGTTTTTCTATGCAAAATCATGCAGATTTGCTCAGTGGTTTAAATTCAGAACAATTTAAAGCAGTTACATATAATGACGGATCGCTATTAGTCTTGGCTGGTGCAGGGAGTGGTAAAACTAAAGTTTTAACTACTCGAGTGGCATGGTTAATTCGTACTCAATATCTTGGCATTAGTGAAGTCTTGGCGGTTACATTTACCAATAAAGCTGCGCGTGAAATGCTTAACCGTGTTGGAAGCTTGCTTCAAACAGATAGTAGATATATGTGGGTGGGAACATTTCATTCTATAGCATTACGTTTATTACGGACACATCATCAAGAAGCTGGTTTACCAGCAACCTTTCAAATCATTGATTCTGGTGAACAACAAAGCTTAATTAAACGCTTAATCAAGCAACGTGGTTTGGATGAAGAGCGTTACCCAGCTAAAGAAATTCAAAGCTATATTAATTATCAGAAAGAGCAAGGTTTACGTTCAGCTCAATTAAGCCCAGATAATTTACGCACTCAACATTGGTTAGAGATATATACATTATACGAAGAATCGTGTAACCGCGATGGTTTGGTGGATTTTACTGAGTTGTTATTAAGAAGCTATGAATTATTATCCATGAACGATGTTTTGTTGCAACGTTATCAGCAACAATTTAAGCATGTTTTGGTGGATGAGTTTCAGGATACTAATCAGCTACAATATTTATGGCTTAAAATATTAGTTGGTGCCAAAGGTAAAATATTTGCTGTTGGTGATGATGATCAATCAATTTATTCTTTCCGTGGTGCGAAAGTTAGTAATATGCGCTTGTTCTTACGGGACTTTAATGCGCCTGAACCGCTCCGATTAGAACAAAACTATCGCTCAGTGACAACGATTCTAAATGCGGCGAATGCAGTAATTAGTAATAATAGTGAACGAATTGGTAAAGAGCTGTGGACTGATAATTCTCATGTGGAGAAAATTCGTTTATATGAAGGTTATACCGAAGAAGATGAAGCTTACTTTGTAATTGATGAAATTAAAGGTTTACATAATAACGGGATTGATTTGGCAGACATTGCGATTTTATATCGTTCGAATGCACAATCACGGGTTTTTGAGCAGCACTTATACAATCGTGGATTGGCATATAAAGTTTATGGCGGATTGCGCTTCTTTGATCGCTTAGAGATTAAACGAGTTTTGGCATACTTACGTTTAATTGTCAACCCTTATGATAACGAAGCTTTTTTACGCGTAGTAAATTTTCCTGCACGTGGAATTGGTGCACGTACTATTGAGAATTTACAAGAAATTGCTTTACAACGTCAAACACCATTAATGAGTGCTGTAGAATATTTACCAGGTAAGTCAAAAGTTACAGTTGGTAAATTCGTTGATTTAATTCGCATGATGCAAAGTGATATCCAAGTATTAAATTTACCTGAAGCAATTAGTTATATTATTGAGACCAGTGGATTGCGTGCTCATTTTGAAGCAGATGTAAAAGAAGGTGAAGAGCGCTTAGATAACTTGAATGAACTGGTTACTGCGGTGTCTGGCTTTAATGCTGAAGACAAAGATAATCCATTAGTGGAGTTCTTGGCACATGCGGTACTTGAATCGGTAGATAATCAAGCTCAGAACCTTGAATCCGCAGTGCAATTAATGACTGTGCATGCCTCGAAGGGTTTAGAGTTTAAGGTAGTTTTTGTCGTAGGTTTGGAAGAGGGTTTATTTCCACACGATAACGCATTACAAAATTTGAAAGATGTAGAGGAAGAGCGCCGATTAATGTATGTGGCAATTACGCGTGCGCGTGATAAGTTATATCTATTGCGTGCTTGTAGTCGTTTATTATGGGGAAAACGCATTTCAGCGCCTGTTTCACGTTTTGTAGACGAGATTCCTGAAGATTTAATTTTAAATTTATCTGGTGTAAGTTCGATTGGTTATGGTCAACTAAATGAATACGATGAGCCAAAGCGCAATGTATTTAAATTACCTGGTAGTAAAGCTATGCCGGCGGCAAGTTCTGAAGTTAAAACTTCGCAAGTTGTACTGAGTGAAAAAGAAATAACTATTAAAGTTGGTGATATGGTGCGTCATGCTAAATTTGGGCAAGGCAAAGTTCTACGCTTGAATAGTGATGGTAAAAAAATGACGGCAGAAATATTTTTTATTGGTATGGGTAAGAAAAATTTAGATTTAAATATTGCGAATATTGAAAAAGTTAATTAGGAAAAATTATGCAAAATCAAGCTATTTTTGAAACTGCGAAACAGTATATTCCTGGTGGTGTCAATTCGCCAGTTCGTTCGTTTAATTCTGTTGGTGGAACGCCATTTTTTACTGCGCGCGCGAAGGATTGTTATCTTTTTGATAGCGAAGGCAAGCAGTATATTGATTACGTGTGTTCGTGGGGAGCTAATATTGTTGGACACGCTCATCCAGAAGTAATTAGCGCGGTTAGTGCTGCGTTAGAAAATGGTTTTTCGTATGGCACACCAACTGAATTAGAAGTCGAATTTGCTCGGCAAATTAAGCAATTGTTACCAAGTATTGAGAAATTTCGTTTAGTTAGTTCTGGAACCGAAGCGGTTATGTCGGCAATTCGTTTGGCGCGTGGTTATACTCGGAAAAAATATATTATTAAGTTTAACGGTTGTTATCATGGGCATAGTGATTGTTTATTGATAAAAGCAGGTTCTGGTCTGCAAACCTTTGGTAATCCAAGTAGTGATGGAATTCCTGAAGAAGCGGTACGCCATACGTTGGTTTTGGAATATAACGATGTAGCTGAACTAGAACAAGCATTTAAGCTCTATCCTGACCAAATTGCCTGCGTGGTAGTTGAGCCATTCGCGGGAAATATGAATTTAGTGCGTCCAAGTGCCGAATTTATGACAAGCATGCGGCGTTTGTGCGATGAGCATAACTCAGTTTTAATCTTTGATGAAGTTATGACGGGTTTTCGTGTCGATCTAACGTGTGCTCAAGGATTATTAAATATCCAGCCTGATTTGACGACCCTAGGTAAAGTAATTGGTGGCGGTATGCCATTGGCTGGATTTGGTGGTAAAAGTGTAATCATGGACTATTTAGCACCGTTAGGTGGTGTTTATCAAGCTGGGACTTTATCTGGGAATCCAATTGCCGTTACTGCTGGATTGGCGAATTTAAAATTAATTCTGCAGCCAGATTTTTATATGAATTTGGCAAACACAGCACAGTCATTAATTGATGGTTTAACTGAGTTAGCACATAATCGTGGATTTGAATTTTGTGCGGATAAAGTTGGTGGAATGTTTGGCTTTTATTTTAGTTCGCAAATTCCGCAAAGCTTTGCTGAGGTTAAGCTTGCTAACCAAGATTTATTTAATCGGTTCTTTCATTTGATGCTTGAAGACGGAGTGTTTTTTGCACCAAGCATGTTTGAAGCAGGCTTTGTATGTGCTAAACACACTCCAGATGTGATTGAACGAACTTTAACTGCTGCGAATAAAGCCTTTACTAAATTATCTCGTGGATAAAGTTTTTTGGGTGCAAGATGAACATTGCGTAGTGATAGATATTTACGTACAGCCTGGTGCTAAAATTAGTCAAATTATTGGTAAGCATGGTGATAGGCTTAAGCTAAAAATTGGTGCGCCACCTGTTGATGGTAAGGCTAATCAGGCTGTGGTAGATTTTTTTGCTAAATTGTTGAATTTAACTAAAAATAATGTAGCCATTGTGTCAGGTGAGAAATCACGAAATAAGCGCGTAAGTTTAATTGGCAATGTGCCATTTTTTATACAACAAATTGAGGAATTAATAAATGACTAAATTGGATACTAAAATTGTTCTTAATAAACCATCGGAAAAACCAGTTGCTGCTGTGATTTTATTGCATGGGATGGGGGCTGATTATAATGATTTTGTTCCTTTGGTTTCGGAATTAAAATTACCGATGTCGGTAAAATTTGTTTTCCCGAATGCGACAATTATTCCAGTTACCATCAATAATGGTTTAAAGATGCGTGCTTGGTACGATATTTTAGATTTTGGTGATTTGCATCGTGAGGTAGATACTCGTGGTGTGTTACAGAGTGTGGCACGAATTAATGAATTAATTGAAGAGCTAATTGAAGAAGGGTTTAAACCTGATCATATTATCATGGCAGGATTTTCTCAAGGTGGTGTAATTAGCTATTATACAGCTTTGTCGAGTAAATATGATTTGGCTGGGCTTTTAGTTATGTCAGGTTATTTGCCTGATATTTCTCCGCTTGATGTAGCTAAAGTACAACATAAGAAGCAACTACCGATTTTGGTTTGTCATGGTACTCAAGATCCAATTGTAAGTATTGCTTATGGACGTAAAGCAATTCAACATTTAAAAGACTTTGGACTTAGTTATCAATGGTTAGAATATCCAATGCAGCATAGTGTTTGTGCGAAGCAAGTGGGAGATATTTCGAAGTGGATTACTCAATTATTCACTAAGTAGTATTGCAGTAAGTCACGTTTTATGGGTATAATCACGAAAATTTTAATTGCAAATTGTTATGGGATTGATACTATGTTTAGAGTTGCTTCTTTGGTGTTGGCCTTGGGTCTAGGATTAACAACTGGTGTTGTGTATGCTGATGATAGTGGTAGTAATCCTGGTTATGTAGTGTCTCCTTTAGGTTCTGGTTCTGCAAATAATGTTCGAACACAGTATGGTGAATGTGTTAAAGATGGTAATTATCAACCTGGTTATCAAACTGTGGCTTGTGGAGCTGTTCCTCAAGAACCTAAAAAAGTGTCATTTAGTGAATCAAGTGTTAACTTGTTCAGCTTTAATGCAGCAACACTAACTAGCGCAGGTCGTCAACATCTGAGCGCTTTGATTGAAAGCGCTAATGCTGAAGGTACAATTAATAAAGTTATCATTGAAGGTTATACTGATACTGTTGGTGGTGCAGATTATAATAAGCGTTTATCAACTGAACGTGCTAATACGGTTCGAGATTTCTTTATTAGCAAAGGTCTTGATGGTGATACAATTACGGCTGCAGGATTTGGCCCAGAGAACTCTCAGGTTTCGGCGGCTTGTATTAAAAAATATGGTAAGGACGATATGCAAGAAATTGATCGTTTGACAGCCAAAGAATTAACTGCTACACCAGCTGAGAAAAAACGTATGAATGAAGCTCTAGCTAGATTTGATAAGATGCATACCGATCTAGTTAATTGTATGGCTGCAGATCGTCGTGTGGAAATAACAATTGAGCAAACTAAAGAAGAAGAGTAGTTTGTAACTAATTTATACTTTTCCCGCACTATGGTGTGGGATTTTTTTATTGGATATTATGTTTCGTTTTAAACTTTCATCTAATACATTACAGGCTAACCAGAGTATTATTGCCACCATCGGTAATTTTGATGGAATGCACCTTGGGCATCGAGAGCTGCTTGGTCAAATGAATCAATTAGCTAACGCTAAGCAAGCATGGCGGATATTAATTACTTTCGATGTATTACCACATGAATATTTTGCAGATAGAGCTGGGCAATTGCGTGCACCACGAATTAGCTTATTACGTGATAAAATCCAAGCTCTAAAAGATAGTGCTGCAGTTGATGAAGTTGTCGTACTTCATTTTAACCAAAGTGTTGCTAAATTATTACCAAATGAATTTATACAGCGAATTTTATTGCAGCGCTTAAACGTCAGTGATATGTTGGTTGGGCATGATTTTCGTTTTGGCTATCAAGCACGTGGCTCGATTACGGATTTAAAGATGGCTGGGATTATTGTTAATGAATTTGCTGAGCTCAAGCATCAACAGCAGCGCGTTTCTAGTTCATTAATTCGTGAATTAGCTGCTAAGCAAGATTTGAGCCTGATTCATAGTTATCTTGGGCATAATATTTGCTATACCTCGCGAGTTGTAAAAGGTAATCAATTAGCCCGTAAATGGAATTTCCCAACTATTAATTTAAACTTATATAAAATTCGCCCAGTTTTGTGGGGAATTTATACTTCGTATGTTTATATTGAAGGTAAACGTTATTTGGGGGTTACCAATATTGGCAAAAATCCAACTGTAAGTGAGGGCAAGGTGTATAAAATTGAAACCCACTTACTCGATGTTGATTTAAACTTGTATGGTAAAATTGCCGCCGTTGAAATTTTACATTATTTACGCCCAGAGTTAAAATTTGATGGTTTAGAGCCGTTATTTAAGCAAATGTATCAAGATTTGGCCGATGCGCACGCGTTTTTCGCAGAAATTAAGGAATAAAAATGGATTATAAGACTACTGTAAATTTATTAGATACACCGTTTCCAATGCGTGGTGATTTAGCCAAACGCGAGCCAAAGATGCTGGAAAAATGGACGGCACAACAACGTTATCAAAAATTACGTCAAATTAGTCAAGCTGAAGGGCGAAATAAATTTATTTTGCATGATGGACCTCCATATGCCAATGGGCAATTACATATTGGTCATGCGACCAATAAAATTCTGAAAGATATTATTATCCGTAGTAAAACCTTAGCTGGTTTTGATGCTCCGTACGTGCCAGGCTGGGATTGCCATGGTTTGCCAATTGAATTAAATATTGAAAAGAAATTTGGTAAAACACTTGAGCCACGGGAATTTCGTAAAAAATGCCGTGAGTATGCGAATGAGCAAATTGAGCAACAAAAAATTGATTTTGTTCGCTTAGGGATTTTGGGAGACTGGAATAATCCTTACAAAACTATGGATTTTAAAACTGAAGGTGGCATTGTACGTGCTTTGGGTGAAATTTATAAAAATGGTTATTTATTTAGTGGTGTTAAGCCAGTGCATTGGTGTATTGATTGTGCGTCAGCTCTAGCCGAGGCTGAAGTTGAATATTATGATAAAGTTTCACCAGCAATTGATGTAGCTTTTAAAGCTTTAGATAATGCTGCGGTGGAGAAAAAATTTGGAGTTAGTCTTGCCAATGATGCGGATGTTTTTGCCGTAATTTGGACAACCACGCCATGGACTTTGCCTGCGAATCAAGCGATTTGTGCTGGTCCAGAAGTTGAGTATGCCTTGGTGAAAAATGGTGATTCCAGATATGTGATTGTGGCAAAAAATTTAGTTGAAGAAGCTTTAAAGCGTTACGATGCTAGTGAATGCTTTATAGTTAATGTTGTAAATGGTTCTGAGTTAGAGTTATTACAATTTCAACATCCATTTTATGATCGTCAAGTACCAATTATTTTGGGTGATCATGCGACTGATGACGCTGGTACTGGTTTGGTACATACTGCACCAGCGCATGGTATGGACGATTATTTGGTTGGTTTGAAATATAATTTGGATTTGCATAATCCAGTTGGTGGTGATGGTAATTACATTAGTACGACTGAATTATTTGCTGGCTTAAATGTTTTTGCCGCTAATCAAAAAGTAATTGATCAGTTAAAGCAAAATCAACGTTTAATGAATCAAGATGATATAACACATAGTTATCCATGTTGTTGGCGTCATAAATCTAAAATTATTTATCGTACTACTGGACAATGGTTTATTGGTATGGACAAAGCTGGTGTGGCTGGCGTAACGTTACGTGATCAAGCCAACAAAGCTGTTGATGACACCTTGTTTTTCCCTGCTTGGGGACGTGCACGTTTAGAAGCTATGATTAAGAATCGCCCTGATTGGTGTGTTTCGCGCCAACGTCAATGGGGCGTACCAATGACCTTTTTTGTACATAAAGAAACTGGTGTTTTACATCCAGAAAGTTATGCTATTTTGCAGGCGGTTGCACAGAAAATTGATGCAGATGGGATTGATGCATGGTTTGAATTAAGTGCGGAACAATTGCCAGAATTTGATTTAGCTGATTATGTTAAACTAAAAGATACTCTGGATGTGTGGTTCGATTCTGGCACGACTCATTTAACTGTCGTTGACCAACGTTCAGAATTACAAAAATCTAACTTAGCTGCTGGTGAGCCTGCTGTTGATTTATATCTAGAAGGTTCGGATCAACATCGTGGTTGGTTTCAGTCTTCTTTATTGACAGCTTGTGCCGCTAAAGGTCATGCACCATATAAGCAATTGTTAACGCATGGCTTTGTGGTTGATGGCAATGGTCGTAAGATGTCTAAATCAATTGGAAACATTGTCGCACCACAAGAAGTAATTAATAAATACGGCGCTGATATGTTGCGTTTATGGGTCGCTTCAACCGATTATTCTGGTGAATTAACTATTTCCGATGAAATTCTTAAACGCGTGAGTGAATCATATCGCCGCATTCGGAATACATTACGTTTCTTATTGGCGAATTTGAATGATTTCTCTATCGATAAAGATAGCGTTGCGCTTGACGACATGCTTGAGATTGATCGTTATGCATTGGCTTATGCTGCTCAATTGCAAGAGCGAGTAGTTAATCAACTTTATCCAAGTTACCAATTTCATTTAATTGTGCAGGAGTTAGTTACTTATTGCTCAGAAGAGCTCGGTGGATTTTATCTTGATGTGTTAAAAGATCGCTTATATACAGCTAAAGCTAATGGTCACGCACGACGCTCTGCGCAAACTGCGTTATATCATGTAAGTAAAGTTTTATTGGGAATGTTATCACCAATCTTGGCTTTTACTGCTGATGAGGCGTGGGAAACTTTGGTTCACGATGCTGATGATTCAACGCTTTATCATACGCATCATCAATTGCCAGTGGTAACTGATGCGGTGGATTTAGTGGCAAAATGGACTAAAATTCAAGAGTTCCGCGTGATAGTGTTGAAGGAATTAGAAACTAAACGTAGTGCTGGTTTAATTGGTGCTTCATTACAAGCTGAGTTGGTGATAAATGCTGATGAACAATTGTATCCTTTATTGATATCAGTTGCTGGTGATTTAAAATTTGCGTATATGGTTTCTAAAATTAGCCTACATTCTGCAGATAAGACGTCGGTAGAAGTTATTGTTAGTGAGCAGGTTAAATGTGAGCGTTGTTGGCATTATGCAGCGGAAATTGGTGAGAATGCCGAGCATCCAACTATTTGCGGTCGTTGTGTAGAAAATTTAACTGGGATTGGCGAAACGCGTAAGTTTGCTTAATCTCAAAAAGGAAAATATTTATGAATAATTTATCGTTACGTAGTCGTTGGGGTTTATTAACTCTAAGTCTAATTTTGATCTTGGTCGATCAATTTACTAAACATTTAGTACGAGCTAATTTGTTTGAGTTTCAAGTGAAACCATTTTTACCTTCTTGGAATTGGGTATTAGTTTACAATGAAGGTGCAGCATTTAGCTTTTTGGGTAGTCAAAATGGTTGGCAAAAAATCATGTTTGGTACTATTGCAGTTTTAGTTGCAGTAGGGTTGATTTATTTTTTATTACGTAAGAGTTATCAGTTAATTGCTGGTTTTGGCTTTAGTTTAATCTTAGCTGGCGCAATAGGTAATTTGGTTGATCGAATTTTAGCTGGTAAAGTAACTGATTTTATTGATTGGTATGTCGGTACTCATCATTGGCCAGCGTTTAATTTTGCCGATAGTTGTATTTCGGTAGGTGTAGCATTATTGATCATTGAAAGTATCTTTTTTAGTAAGCAGAAATAGCATGAAGAAAATTATTTTAGCTAATCCACGTGGGTTTTGTGCGGGTGTTGATCGAGCAATTACCATTGTTGAAAAAGCCTTGGAGAAATATGGTTCACCAGTTTATGTGCGGCATGAAGTTGTCCATAATAAATATGTTGTTGATGGTTTGAAACAACGTGGTGCAATTTTTATTGAAGAAATTAAAGATGTACCTGAAAGTAGTATTTTGATTTATTCGGCACATGGAGTGCCATTAGCTGTACGCGAAGAAGCTTTGGCTAAGAATTTGACGATGGTATTTGATGCAACTTGTCCATTAGTGAGCAAGGTTCATGTTGAAATCAAAAATTTGCACCGTCAAGATTATACAATTATTATGATTGGACATAAAGGTCACCCCGAAGTTGAAGGTACAATGGGGCAAGTTACTGATCATATTCATTTAATTGAAAATGAATCTGATATTGATAGTTTAACTATTCCTCGTGACATTGAAAAGATCGCAGTTGTTACTCAAACTACTTTGTCGGTAGATGAAACTAAATCAATTATTGCCAAGTTAATGCAAGTTTTTTCTAATTTACGCTTACCAAAAAATGAAGATATTTGTTATGCCACGCAAAATCGTCAAGATGCAGTTAAAGAAATGGCAGAACACTGTGATGTAGTTTTAGTGATTGGTAGTAAAAATAGTTCAAATTCAAATCGTTTGAAAGAGCTTGCGGAAAATTTGGGCGTTAAAGCTTATTTGATTGATTTTGATTATGAAATCCAAAGCGAGTGGTTAAGTAGCGCAACTAATGTTGGCGTTACTGCTGGAGCATCGGCACCAGAAGTGCTAGTAGAAGGTGTAATTAAGCGTTTACAAGAACAGGGCTTCTTAACGACTGAAGTTTTGAATGTTGTTGAAGAGCATATGACTTTTGCTTTACCAAGTGAACTACGTTAGATCATTATGTTAAACAAAGTAGTTTAATTGTGCGTAGATTAAAAAAATATCATCATGCATTGGTGGTTGCAATCTATGGAGTTTCTTATGCATTAGTCCCATTAGGTCTGGGATTTTTTCTTGCTTCTGCGCATATTAATTTAGATGTTAGTGGTGATTTCTGGGCTGCAATTGCTGGGGTAATGTTTTTGTCAAATGTGTTTGGTCTTGGTTCTGAACGCTTGGTAATGATTTATGCGCAACGGTTTAAGTACTTATATTTTAATTCTTTAAAAATAAACTTAGTTAATGTTTTAAAGTTCTTTTTATTGTTATTTGTTATTATTGGTTTAATTACGGCTGTCATTGACCTAATAATATATTTATTGCTTCTTAATCAAATCGATTTATTGCCACCTGGTGCTCATCATCCAATTTTGCTATGTTGTTTTTGTATATTTTTTTTCATGACGGCAAGGTTTTTGGCTGCATTTTTGCAAGGCGAAGGCTTTCAATTGTGTGTAATGCGTTATTCTATATACACTAATATAGTTCGTGTAATCTTAGTTTATTGGATTATCCATAATTCTTTTTATTTCGAGACCTTAATTGGTGGTGAATATAATTTTGTATTTACGCTATGTTTAGCATTATCATTAGCTGAGGTAATTCGGATTATTGGTTACTCAGTCCAGATTTTTAATCATTTGCGAGCAATTCCCAACTCTAAAAATAATCAATTAGATCTGGGATGGAAGCATCAATTATATTATTTTGCTTTGTATTCATTGCAGTATGATTGGCTGGTTGTTGTGACAATTTTGGTTGAAATGTTTGGTGTCTCTGAACTAGAGCCAGCAATTATGGGTTATTTGATTGGTATTATTCGGATATTTTATTTACTAGGCTATATAACACAACAGTTAACGAGAATAAAAATTACACAATTAACAGTTCGAAAGGCTGATCTTTTAAAATATTGGCGCATTACGTCAAAAAATATGATTAGCATCTTGGTTGTAACCCTTCTAATTACATTTGTGATTAGTCATCCGCTTTTAGTTCATTATGGAATTCCAGAGTATTTACCGCAGTTATTAATTTTAATTTTAATTGGTGCATGTAAGGCTTATAGCGAGGCCATATTAGTAAATGTAATTTTTACTATGAATAGTACAATTATTCGTTGGTTTGTGTATATTTCAAGTTTAATTTATTTTGCCTTTATTAGTGCTGTGATTATAGTTGCACCAGTAGGAATTCATCGGGTTTTGAATTATTTTATTCTTTTCTATGGACTAATCGCATGTTTTGAATTAGTTTATGGATCAATTGTTTTAAGAAGAATTATACGTACTCACCAAAATTATACTCTGCAAACAATTTAATTAATATTAGCAGTTTGGAAAATTTGATTTAAATAAGGATAATAGTTATGTTTGAAAATTTATCAACACGTTTATCGGGTGTTGTCAAAACGTTATCAGGAAATTCGCGTTTAACCGAATCGAATGTAAAAGATGCTTTACGCGAAATACGCATTGCATTACTTGAGGCGGATGTTGCATTACCAGTGGTTAAACAATTTATCGAAGAAGTTCGTGAAGATGCTCTTGGCGAAAAGGTTGTAGGTAGTTTGACTCCTGGTCAAGCATTAATTGATGTAGTTAATCAAAAATTGACCAAATTAATGGGCGAGTTTAATGATAGCCTAGATTTGAGTGCAGTACCGCCTGCTGTAATTTTGATGGCAGGTTTGCAAGGTGCTGGTAAAACTACAACTGTAGGTAAATTAGCTAAGCGTTTGAAAGAAATTGATAAGAAAAAAGTGTTGGTAGTTAGTTCTGACGTATATCGTCCAGCGGCGATTGAACAGCTTAGGATTTTAGCGAAGAGCTTAGAAGTTGAAAGTTTTCCATCGAATGACCAACAAAAACCAATTGATATTGCTATGGCAGCTTTGGATTATGCGCGTAAACATTATTTTGATGTTTTAATTGTTGATACGGCAGGGCGTTTAACGATTGATGAATTTATGATGGGGGAGATAAAACAATTACACAAAGCTTTAAATCCCGTTGAAACATTGTTTGTTGTTGATGCCATGCTTGGTCAAGATGCGGTAAACACAGCTAAAGCGTTTAATGATACTTTGGCTTTGACAGGTGTGATCTTAACTAAAATGGATGGTGATTCACGCGGTGGTGCGGCATTATCAATTCGTAATATTACTGGTAAACCGATTAAATTCATTGGGGTTTCAGAAAAAGTAAATGGTCTGGAGCCATTCTATCCTGATCGTATGGCTTCACGAATTCTTGGTATGGGTGATATCTTATCTTTGATCGATGATGTTAAAGGTAATGTTAACGAAGCTGAAGCTAAAAAATTGATGGATAAAGTCAAAAAAGGCAAGGGCTTTGATCTAAATGATTTTAAAATGCAATTTGTGCAAATGAATAATATGGGTGGTATGGGTAGTATTTTGGAGAAATTACCTGGTAATATTGCAGCGAAAGCCCCAGAAATTATCAATGATAAGATAATTAAAAAAAATCTGGCAATTATTGATTCAATGACGCCTACTGAACGTGCTAAACCAGATCTTTTAAAAGCTACTCGTAAACGTAGAATTTCTTTAGGAAGTGGTACCACGGTGCAGGAAGTTAATCAATTACTTAAACAGTATGATCAAGTTAGCCAAATGATGAAGAAATTTAGTGGCGGTGGTGGCATGATGAAAATGATGAAAAATTTAAAGCATCTAATGCCAAAGATGTAATTTACCAAGACTCTGCATATTTAGTGCAGAGTTTTTTAATTTGGTGTAACCAACTAGTATGATCCAAAGGTGTTTGTTCAATTCTTTTTATTTATATAGTTAACGCAAAAATAAACCTTGTATAGCCTTAGCAATAGCTAAGCTTAAATTATTTTCTCTATTCGTATCTTTACGAATAACTCTTTTTAGATTAGCCCAAATGTGCTCAATAAGATTCAAGT
>JACCDG010139558.1_pt1 | contig 54550 bp, 49 predicted proteins | sample 7442471 | NCBI WGS metagenome assembly JACCDG01 (sample SAMN15323444, study PRJNA562643) | freshwater metagenome | isolation source: river surface water | place: USA:Blue River Watershed | collected 2017-08-17 | reverse complement strand
TATATTTTCACTCACAAAAATTTGATTCAATAACGTTTCATATGTACCTAATGCGAGTTTTGGGATCGTAGGAATGATTTATTGTGACTGTTCAGATAAATTCACATTCATTTGGAGGATTGATTAGTAGGTCGTAGCCATATGTATTTATAAGGTAGTCGGAATTTACAATTTTCATAGAGTGAAACTGAAATGAGGAGAAGCAGATCGTGGTACATAAATATTTTCTGGAGGTACATATATTTGTCAGTCTCAGATAATATTTTTTAGAATTCTAAAAATCTCCACCTCGTCTTCTTGGATTAGAATTGAATTAAGTAACCTTTTTGCTGTTCAAAGGTTTTCAATTATTTTAGCCCTATCTTCCTGTGATAGATCGTTTACGTAGCTATCAATAAATAATGTTTTATTTTGGTCTGCCCTATCAAGTATTGATGGTCTACCTAGATAGTTTGCTCATTCGGAATAGAATCTTATCAAAGCATCAGTTAGTGACAGCTCGGTATTTTCAATGAAATATGATTTTAGGATTTCTTCTAAATGAAATGATTTGAAAGATTGGAAAGAGGATGAGAGGCTTGATTTGCTCACTGCATAGTTCCATTTTTTTACGAATTTTACAGCTCTTTTAAAATTTCCATTAGAAGATAGGTCAACTTTGAGAGCCTCCTTTATATATCATTTTGGATCGGAAAGTAATACTGTGTTTGATTGATATAACTCGAGAGTTCTTCATTTTTTAGATCGGTTCAGGAATTCAGGAAGTTCATACAAGTAATCACCGAATTCATTTTTTGGGAAACTTGTAGCCAGTTTTGCGGGAACAACATCAATAGAGAATTCCTCATCTTCTCCAAAATATATACCTATTGAGTGATTTTGTTTTTTGATTTTTTTTGCTTTTAACCTATATGCTAGTGTTAAAATATCATACAATACACTGACGTCATTAGAGGGGTTTACAGAGTCACATATTACATCCAGGTCATCTACCGGCGTAGTCGCTGTAGTTCTTGCATATGAGCCACTTTGAAATATATGGAAGCGTGACTCGGGAATAATACTCTTGAGTTCATTATATCTTTCCGATATATGGGTTCTTTCTTGTTCAGTAGGATAAAGATTTTTTCGAATAAATTCTTCAATTATTTTATTTACTTTTTCATTTTCCATTTTTAGGGTAGTTAGTAATTAAAATTTCAAAGGTTTTTTATGTAAATTCATTGTATCAAGACTTCGTCAGAATTGACGACTATAGTTTTATGCTCTTTGTTTGTAGAACGAGGTATAAGTTGAACATATCATAAGTCATTCTGTCTGAATTCTTTGAGCAGGGCTGATTCAAAAGAGACAAGAGCAAGAACTATATCTTCATTTTTTGCATAGTTTTGTTTTTTTATAAGCAACATATCACCATCATTTATTCCGATTTGGTTCATTGAATCTCCGTCTGCAGTGAGAATGAAATAATCTTGTGAATTAATTCATCTTTGAATACTTTCAGAAAGATCCACATATCAAGTTACTTCTTCATATGCGAATTTTTTCTTTCAGCAACTTATTGATCAGCAAATAGGAATTGAAACAGTTTTAAGAAAATTTTTTAGTTTATAGTTTCATTGGTTCAAAAACATCAAGCCATTTTCGGTTATATTTTCAATTTTTCAAATATGATTTTTTTTAATAAAACCTTTCTTAGTAAGCTTATCAAGTGCTATTTGAATAGATAGCAGAGATTTTTCCATGTTTAAATTTTTTGCTATTTTCCCAATAGAAGGATATACCTCCTCTGAAAAAAGACGATTGATTTCAATCAGCACTTTCTCTTCTAGTGATTTCTCACTTACGTCGAATAGCATAGATAATAAAATGAATAAGTATTACAAATAACATTTTATTTGTTTTATTACGTAGTCAAATATTTCTTTCAAGTTGAAGAATTTTTACTTCCAAACTTTCGGCCTCTGTGCATTGATTTTCTCTTGCAGAGCTTGTTCGAAGACATGACCAACCATCAGGACTTTTTCTTCTCCAAGTTTTGGACCCATTATCTGGAGACCTACCGGGAGTGAGAGTGATGCGTCGTCTGCCGGTGCGGCGTAGCCAGCGGGGACAGAGAGTCCAGGGATACCAGCGAGAGCTCCAGGGACGGTGAAGATGTCTGCCATATAGTTCGCGAGAGGGTCATTGTCCATCTTACCGATTTTCCATGCGACCATAGGAGAGACAGGAGTGGCGATGACATCGACTTTTTGAAATGTCTCAGCGAATTCACGGCGGACGAGTTCTCGGACGAGAGACGCGCGGTGGTAGTAGGCATCGTAGAAACCAGACGAGAGCGCAAACGCTCCGATCATGATACGGCGTTTTGCTTCTGCTCCGAAACCTTCTGAGCGAGTATGACTGATCCAGTCTGCGTAGTCTCGGAATTCTTCGCCCGTGATATGTCCGAATCGGACACCATCAAATCGTGCGAGGTTTGATGAGACTTCAGAGGGGACGATGACATAGTAAGCAGCGAGTGCGTAGTCAGTGGAGGGGAGAGAGACTTCGATCAGTTCTGCTCCGAGGTCGGTGAGGGTTTTCTTGGCTTGTTCTATAACTTCACGAGTTCCTGCTTCGATACCTTCTCCGAAGTATTCCTTCGGGAGACCGATTTTGACACCTTTTAAGTCTTTCCTATTCCAGATATCTGGAGAGACTTCGATTCTTCCATCCAGGCTCGTTGCATCGAGCGGGTCATGACCCTGCATAGCATCCCAGACGAGATGAGCATCTCGGACTGTGCGTGAGAGGACTCCCATCGTATCGAGACTTGAAGCCATCGGGATAACACCGTAGCGAGAGACACTTCCGTAGGTTCCCTTGAAACCGACGACACCCGTGAGAGACGCTGGCTGACGGATACTTCCTCCTGTATCAGTCGCTATAGAGGCAGGAGCCATACCAGAGGCAACAGCGACAGAGGAGCCTGAGCTACTTCCACCAGGAACACGAGTAGTGTCCCAAGGATTTCGTGAGATTCGGAGTGCTGAGTTTTCACCCGTCGCGCCCATCGCAAATTCATCGTGATTTACTTTACCGAGACTTATCATACCAGCCTCTTTGAGACGCTTGGTCGCAGTAGATTCGTAAGGGGCGATATAGTTCTCGAGCATCTTACTTGAGGCTGTCGTTGGGACACCTGTTTCACTGTAGACGTCTTTGATAGCGAGGGGGAGACCTGCGAGAGGGCCGTCAGTTGCTTCAGGCTTGCTTGGAGTGCGATAATTATACGCCTGGAGCTCTGGATCGAGTTCTGTGGTGACATGGTCGAAGTGTTCCCAGACTTGCAAATGCGTGACTTCACCTGATTTGATGGCTTCGAGGATTTCGACGAGGGAGGCGGTAGAGAGGTTCATAAGAGAGGCAATAGAAAAGGGGAGAGACTCCCGCACGAGATGGGCTTAGTATAGGAAATTTTTATAAATGTAAAAAGCTCATTCAGCAAAGTATTTCGTATATTTATTGACAAATAAATTAATTAGTTAATATAATTGTATGAAAACATCATTTTCTTTACCACTCATTGTGACACTTGGGCTCTCGAGCTGTGTCGTGCCTCCTCCTCAACAAATTAATTATACTGAGCGTGGAGATATCTATGCCGCAGGACGTCCTGTACATCGCGTCGTGGATGAAATACCTCCTGCACCAGGGGGTACTGTGAATATTTCTGTTGATGAATGGGCTAGATTGCAAAGCCTCCAGTATCAACAAAAATTGAGAGATGCAGAGAATCAAGCATTTGCAGAAAAACATCTCCACGGTTGGTAATTAGGAGTATTGATTAAATATTTAATAACTGTCTGAAAGGGCAGTTTTTTTGTAATGTCTAAAACTCTCAAAAGTGTTTTATTGAGGCTGAATAGTTGCATACAATAGTAGCTCAAATAGGATAATAAAATCGTATATTTATAGAAAAAACTATTGCAATTTTATAGATAAAAATATAATAAATTTATAACTTATTAAAGCTTATTTAATAACATAATTTACGAATATGGATTTTGATAAAATTGTGCAGAAAATGCGGAAAAAATGACAAAAACTGTGGTCACTTTCTGATATACAAGCCTATGGTGAACTCGATGGAATCGATGTAAAAAAAGGGTCAGTGTACAAGCTCGTCCACCGTCTCGTATCGACCGGAGTTTTGATCTCGATTCGTAAGGGTATGTATCTCTGGAATATGGGAGAAAAGCTCGACCCAGAGGATTACTATTGGCCTATAGTCAAAAAAATCATAGCAGAGAATTACCTCGGTCAGGGTATTATTACGGGCGAAAAAGCCCTCGCATTCGGACTCCGTGATTACTCTCTCCCTGAGACGCTCTCTCTCGTAGTCCCGAAAGATGCTCGTCGTCTCGCTATATTGAGTAACTATATGATGGTCACCAACCATATACGCACAGAGAAAAAGTCTTCACTCTATGCTCTTATCAAACAACACGCGAGCCGTATAGCTATAGAAGATACTCAACTCCTCGTCACGGCCCCAGAACATGCTCTCCTAGAGGCTCTGACCACTCGGACTGGTTCTGACATCACAGACACCGCCCTTATCGAACGTTGGCTCAAGAAAAATGGCAATAGCTTAAGAGAGTCAGTTTTTGCTGAATTTATCCCACATCGCTATATCTCTGCAACCAATCGTCTCAAATATCTCGCCACAGATCTCGGAATGACTCAGCTCTATGAGATGATGGTACGACTCATCGATAACCAGGGTAAGTGATGCCATCTCAGTCGAGACTTCCTTGCAGGAAAGAAAAAATAGACGATAATACTCGTATGGAAATCGAAACAAAGATATTTGATATAAAAAAAGTCCGTAAGGTCCTTGAGAAAAATGAGATAGAACCACAGAGAGTCTGTGATATTACTGATTTTCTCTTTGATATAGAGGATTTTTCACCTCGAAAATGGTCATACACCTTTCCAAAAGGTGGTAAATCAGCCATTCTCTCATTTGGTTCTCTCTCTGTCGAAATCCCAGATAGGGAAGTGCTTGCTTTGTTGCAGGACTTCTGTGATCATAGATATGTCTCTCGAGGTTCCAAGATTCGTCTCCGTCTCGTCGATAGTGTGCCCTATATCACGATGAAATGACCGAAGAAAACGAAAAAAGGCGTAAAATCACGAGAGGAAATCGAGACTCGTATTGGTTCTCTCTCTGACATGATGCAGATACTCCTCACTTCTGGTGCCGTGCTCGAAAAGAGTATCGCCCGTGTCCGAGAAATATACCAACTTCCAGGCTATCCTCATGCTGAGCTCATCATCGATATACTACGTTCTGCCCATGGTAAGCTCGAATATGCTGAGATAGAATGCCCATCTGAGGAGGAGCTCCATGATCTCCTCGACGAAGTATTTGATATGGATCATACAGATATTTCTGATTCTGGAGTAACAACTCTGCATGGTAAAAAAATGGAAAAATCGGTTTCTCGAAAACTCAAGGAGCTGGAGGAATTGGTGGGAGAATAAAAAAATCACCCGAGATGGATGATTTTTATTACTTCAATGGAGCGGACGGGAGGGCTGACTTACGTCAGTCCGAGTCACTCGAACACGTGAGAGTCCCATCGTAAAATAAATAAAACCACCGTTATGGTGGTTTACGATTTGTAATGGAGCGGACGATGGGACTCGAACCCACAACAACCTGCTTGGAAGGCAGGAGCTCTAGCCAATTGAGCTACGTCCGCATAAACAAAGTAGTGGCATTGTAGTGAGAGACAGGGGACTGTCAAAATTTTTTCTCAATTACGCTTTTCTCTATATACTCCAGTTCTATGTCACAAAAATGAACTACATTAGAAAATATCCTCGTTGAGAAACTCATCCTCTGAGGTATTGGGCTCGGTCGTGATACTTCGGGGAAGAAAGTCCTCATCTCAGGAGGTGCTATTCCGGAGAGTATTGTCGATGTCCGTGTGCTGAAGGATAGATCAAATCGTATAGAGGGGCAGATTCTTCGCGTCGTCAAAAAATCTCCTCTGGAAGCAAGACTCCAAGAGCATTTTCAGGTGTATGGAGGTTGTCGATGGCTCCCGATACCTCACGAAAAACAACTCGAAATGAAAGAACAACAAATCCGAGAGGTATTTGTCCACAATCCTGAAATGGTAAAAGATGCTACTTGGCATCCTATCGTAGCCTCTCCAGAGGTGTATGGTTATCGTAATAAGGTCGAATTTAGTTGGTGAACATATATCTCAGCTCGAGAGGGCATCAATGATAAATATCGATTTGGATTTCATGAATCAGGACAATTTGACCGTATCGTGAATTGTACGTACTGCGTCCTCGGAGATGACGTGGTAAATGATATATTTCGTGCCTTTGATGCCTTTGCTCGAGAAAATAGACTCCCAACGTATGATGTGAAAACCAATATAGGTTTTTGGCGCCATCTCGTTATCCGTCGGAGTAAGAAAACAGGGGAGACGATGGTGATAGTCTCTGTGAATACGATGTATCTCGGAGAATGACAACAAGATGAGTTCAGAAAGGCCTTGAGATCATTTATATCAGGATTTTCAACTATTACCTCTGCCTACCTCCTCCATAATACCGGCAATGCTGATGTGGTTCAAGGGAAATATGACCATATAGGAGGCACTCCAGTTATCACAGAAAAATTATTTGATTTGGAATTCGAAATCAGTCCACGAAGTTTTTTTCAAACCAATACGCTCGGTGCAGAAGAGCTCTACCGTGTCACAGGAGAGATGATACGGACAGAAAATCCTGTTGTTTTTGATCTCTATGCAGGAACGGGGACCATCGGTATGGTCCTCGCGAGTCGAGCAAAAGAAGTGTATTCGGTCGAAATTGTCCCAGAAGCAAGTGAGGATAATATCAGAAATCTCAAAAAAAATAATATAACAAATGTCACTGTCGTGAATGCTCCGGTAGAAAAAGTGCTCGAACAATGGAAACAAGAAGGGAAATCAGCGCCTGATGTTATCGTTATCGATCCTCCACGTGCTGGCATGCATCCTGATGCTCCAGGTATACTTCGAGATTTTAATCCACGAGAAATCATCTACGTGAGCTGTAATCCAGCAACACTCGCACGAGATATACCGCTCATATCACCCAATGGAGAATACCGTGTTACAGATATTACGCCTGTTGATATGTTTCCCCATACTCATCATATTGAAGCGGTTGTGAGGATGGAGAGGGTCTAAATTGGACAAAGAAATGGTGCGACTATAATAAGGGTGTTTAATTTTATTCTCTTTTTATGGAAGCAATTCTTCTCCTGGGTTCTATTTTCCCTTTTTTGTTTGTCGCGTGCGTCGTCTTGGGTCCACTCGCTATTCGTATTATTGATCAGTATGAGAAAGGAGTCATATTTACTCTCGGTAAATATTCTCGCACAGCTGATCCGGGGCTACGATTTATCATACCTTTTATTCAGACATGTACAAAAGTCGATATGCGTGAACGTGCTGTAGATGTCCCGTCACAAGAGGCCATGAGTAAAGATAACGTCTCTCTCACTATCAATGCTGTCCTCTATTATGCTATCGATGATGCGATGAAGTCAGTCGTCAATGTACGTGCTCTCGAATATGCTATCATGCAATTCGCGATGACGACCATGCGTAATATCGTTGGTCAGTTTGAACTCGATGAGCTCCTCGCGAACAAAGAAGAAGCGAGCAAGAAAATCAAAACAATCGTGGATGAAAAATCAGAAGCATGGGGCGTCAATATTCATTCGGTCGAACTCAAGGACCTCAATCTCCCAGAATCTCTCAAACGTACTATGAGTAAACAGGCAGAGGCAGAGCGTGAGAAGCGTGCAAAAATCATCGATGCAGAAGGCGAACTCCTCGCATCTGAGAAACTTGCTCAGGCCGCTGGGATGCTTGCAACTACTCCTGGTGCACTTCATCTCCGTACGCTTCAATCAATCAACGATATATCTTCTGACCAGTCAAATACGACGGTTTGGATGGTCCCAGTGGAGACGCTTCGTGCTATCGATGGACTCAATAATCTCCTCCCAAAAATTGCAGAGAAAGTCAGTAAATAAAAATTGTATATATAAAAAAACTCCCCAATGATTGGGGAGTTTTTTTTAAAGGAGAGTATTATTTGAGATCTCCGATATAGAATTGCTCTTTCATAGCTTTAGCACTTTCTGGGTGTTTTGAAAACATCTTTGTTGCATCTTTGCCACATCCTTTGAGGATGTCATTCCCACCTGGATGAGAGGGGATAAACTTCGTAACATCGTAGACCTTTGCATCGAGGATGAGCCAGCAAGAAGATGCGGAGTTATGTGTTGCTACGTCTGCTGCTGTATATGACTTGGTTGCAGGTTTTGTTGGTTCTGGTGTAGTTGTTGTTTCAGGGGTTGCTATAGGTGCTTCTTTGGTTGTATTTGCATCAACACCAGCCGTTTGTTCTGTACTTGTCTCTACTGGAGCAACAGTGACTTCAGGTGTTTTTGGAGTTTCCACAATTGGAGTAGTTTTTTGATAGAGACTGCATGATACGAGGATCAGGCTCAGGCTCGCGAGAGTGACGAATGCTTTCATGAGAATAATAAATAAGAAATAAAGCTCGTTCATTGTAGGCTCAGACATATTTTTTCAAGTGTATAGGCTATACATTTTTACTTGAGCGTGCATAAAAAAACTGCCCCCGAAGGAGCAGTTTAGGATGATATTTTCGGAGAATTACCAACGATTTCCACCACCATTTCCACCACCACCGAATCCACCCTCACGACGAGGAGGACGACCACCACCGAATCCACCTGCAGGACGCTCTTCTTTTGGACGAGCTTCGTTGACAGTCATAACACGTGGTCCGCGGTCATCAGAAATCTCAGTAACACCGTTGTGCGCTGCGATAGCTGCATTTGCTTCTTCGTCTGTAGACATTTCTACGAGAGCGAAACCACGAGGTCGTCGTGTCTCTCTATCGAGAGGAATAAATACATCAACTACTGTACCATTCTGAGAAAAAATCTCATTTAACTGGTCAGAAGTAACACGGTACGGAAGATTTCCGACAAAAAGGCGTTTGCCCATAACTGAAAAAAGAAAAAAATAATTATCGTCTGAGAACGCCACTCTGCGGAAAACCACTTTGTAAACACGTTTCACGGACAACGAGCACAGTATAGTATAACTTTTCTATAAGTAAAGAAAAAAACTAATGACTCTGCTTCTGAGCATTGCGTGCGAGAGAGAGCCACTGCATGATTGCATTGACGGTGACACCCATGTAGCGCTTATCTTCTGTTAATTCGGCTTCCATCATCTCGAGGAGCACGTGTGCTATGTAGGTTTTTTCGAAATTTTCGTAGAGAGACAGGGCTGTATCCATAGTACGACTTGAGAGATCATACTCATTTCCGATTTTGTTTCCTTGTGTTTGCATGAGTTTTGCTACTTCGAGGGCAGATTGGGGCTCGTTGTTGCCTATACAACTCCCTATGCCTCCATCACAGGATGCGCTATAGTACCAGAGATACATATTGTATCCACAATGTTCATAGCTCATAGAATCCAGGAGATCCTTGTAGTTATATATCTTATCTCCATTTCTCGGAGGCACACATTCGAGTTTTGTCATTTGTTCTTCTATGATTGCATTTGCCTTTTCGAGTATACCTTTTGCTTTCTCAGATATCTTGTAATCATCAATTATTTTTTTATGAAGTGTATATTTAGATTTGAGTACGGCACAATTCATGATCTTATTTTGTGTGTCATGATATATAGCTCGTACATCCTCAAAAGCGAGCCCGGCGCCTGTTTCTTGTAGGTTCGGATATTTTGTCGCATCATGTTTTATGATGAGCTGTTTATCGGTGCTGAAATTCCAATAGTCTTTTCCATATTCTGTTCCTATGCATTTGTTTTTTACATTGCATTCGTACGAATTCTTCCCAGTACTATAAGTATCATATTTGGGATCATTGGTTGATTGGCACTCTGCAAAGGTGCTTATGGCTAGGAAGACACAGGAGAAGAGTATGATTTTTTGCTTCATAAAAAGAGTATATTTAAGGAGCTCAAATACGGAAGAGGATTTCACGATTGACGAATTCTTTTTCACGACCGTATTTGAGTCGAGAGAGTTCCATATAGGCTCGCATGAGCTTCGGATCGCCTTTTTCGAGGTGAATATTTTCTGGTATGAGACTAAAGGCTCGGGAGACTTGACCATCTATCATGAGACGCATCACTCCTTTAAACTTATCCATGTTGACGAGATCTCAGCCAGAGAAATTTGGGGCGAATTCTTTTTCGAGTTTCTCTGCATCTTCAGCTCCTACTTTGTAGCTCATCATCGTACCGACGTTACCGAAGATGGCATTTTTGAGATTGACTGAGCTTTTTGTTAGGGCATCTGATTGTTCTAACTGTGACATGTATTGATGCGCGACATTGAGCGATAGTCTATATTTACGAGCTTCTGACAGGATTGATTCGATAGAGTCGGTCACGAAGTTCTGGAACTCATCCATATAGAAGAAAAAGTCTTTTCGTAGCTCTTTGTCTATCTTTTGTCGAGCCATGGCTGCACCTTGAATCTTCGTTACGAATATCATACCCAGGAGTTTGGAATTCAAATCTCAGAGGATACCTTTTGAGAGATTAATGAGGAGAATTTTCCCTGTGTTCATGATATCATCAACTTGAAACGAACTCTTGGTTTGTCCGATGATATTTCGGAGGAGTTCATTGGTGATAAAACCAGAAAACTTTGCCTGGAAGTAGGGAATCATTTCTTTTTTCTCTCGGTCACCCATGGCGGCATAGGTATAGTCCCACCAGGATTTTACGATTTTGTTTTGCAGTGTACGTCGGCGTTCCATTTGGAAGTTTTCATCCGTGAAGAGACGTACTATATCTGTGAGAGCTCCACCAGCCGGATACTCCATGAGCGTATGTACACCATTGAGAAAGTAATCCTGAATACGAGGGCCAAACACTTCGTTACCAAACAATTTTATCATCATCTTCGTCGCATCTTGCGCGACAAATTCTCGTTCATCTGAGTCACGTGCTTCGAGGAGGTTGAGACCCATGGGGCGAGCTGTGTCGCTGGGGTTGAAATAGATGACATCGTCAGCACGACTTCGTGGGATGTGAGGGAGGAGACCACTCGCGAAATCTCCATGTGGATCCATAACTGCCATTCCATGCCCCTGCTTGGCATCTTGGCGAGCCATAGCTTCGAGAATTGTGGTCTTACCTGTACCTGTCTGTCCGATGACGTAGAAGTGTCTCATTCGATCTTCTGTCTTCATATAGACGGGTACTTTTTTCCCACGATAGATATTGTGGCCGAGGAGTATTCATTCTTTTGGGAGATTATCTGGAGCTTTGACGATTTTGAATTTCTGCCATTTGATTTCTGGTGTGAGATTATATTTCGAATGGGGGAAGTGAAATATAGAGGCGATCTCCTCTATATTCATAATCATTGATTTCCATTTTTTTATACCTGGACGAGAAAAAGTGCGATAGAGTATATTTCGGACTGTGCGAGCACTCGCATGTTCATGAGTTTCATGAAAATGATTGGTATCAGGACTGCGAAATTGTTCAAATGAAGATATGATGTTTTTCATCTGCATTTCACAGGCATGATGATCGCGAGCCACTGTAATAATGCGAATGATGGTATCATACCCAATTTTTTTACTTTTTTCATCGATGAGCTTCACTTCTTCTGATTCGAGAGCAGATGGGCCTTCTTTTTCTTCTTTTTTGTGTTCGTCTTTTGTATCAGTCTTCCAGAAATCGACAAATCCTTTGAGGAGATCAAGAGGCGACCAGCCTCCGTGGTGACTACCATTTTTCTGGAGATGCCCCGCATGTTTGCTCGCATGTTTCTGCCAGTGATTATCTGTTGGACGGAGCATAATCTGTATCATGCATGATTCATCTTCATCCAGTTTTGATAGAGCGTTGGTGATGTTATTGATCGGATCTGACTCGAGTTTTTGATAGGTCTTGATTGGATAGATATAGTTGTGTCAGAGCGTGAGACACTCTGTTGCATAATGGAGGTCTCCGCCCTCAAAGATATTTATTTCCTCGACTTCTTCTATAACGGCATCTGAGAAAAAACTCGTTACCTGTTTTTCCACGAGAGTTTGATACTTGCGAGGTACCACCATATGAAAATAGAGCTGATTTTTGTAGGCTATGTATTCAAATGAAAATGTGTGTTGTCCTCGAATTTTATTGATGATTTTGCTTGAATAAAGAGAGTTCATGGCAGCGAGGAGCTGTTCCATGAGACCTATGTATTCTTTGAAATCTTTTGAATTATCTTGTTTTACATCTGCATCAGAGTCTTTTCTGGGAATAAGAATCTGGAGATGAACTTTGTTGAGTGAACGTGTCTGATCAGTACTTTTTTTGATTAGAAAAACGACAATAGAACCTGCAATAGGAACTACAAAGAGTATAAAAAAGAGGATAATGAGCTCAAGTGACATAGTTTCGTACTCCTGTAATCATACTCCATTTTTGTTTTAGTGGAAACGCTAAAAGGTCGAAAAATGCCCAAAGGGACTAGACTTATCTCGGAAATAGTGAAAAATTCTGATAAAACCAGTATTTTTTCTCTTTTCTCTTTTCCTTTTTTCTCTATACTGCGAATGTGTCCTTGTAGTTTAATGGAAGAACGGCTCACTCCTAACGAGCAAATACAGGTCCGATTCCTGTCGAGGACACCAATATAGTATAGGACCGTTGCCACTCATTTTGTTTTGCTATCTCCTGCTTATCGTAGACGTAAAACTCCCTCCGGTCGGATTCCTGTCGAGGACACCATATATAATATATGAACAATCTAAAAACTTGGAGAAAGCTTTATCAGTACATGCTTCCTGCAGCCCCTTCGTTTTGGTGGGGTATGATGTTAGCCTTTATTGGTGTTGTCGTTCTTCATTTTTCCAATTACTATTTACGACATTTTGTTGACGCTCTCACATCTGAGAATAGCCAGAGTGCATATCAGGCTCTGATCATTATTACTGTGAGCTATTTACTATCGCAACTGCTCATCTATGTAGGACAGATGTGGGGATCGAATTGGAATTGATCATGGGATGCTCTCAGGAATGTCGAACAAAAAATGTTTATTCGATTACAAGAATTAGACTTCGCATTTCATAGTAACAAATCGAGTTGAGCTATTATGAGTATCCTCAAGCAATGAGATGCGGCCTTTATTCATCTGGGTGTTGAGTTTCATTTTCGTACAGTGCCAGTCATACTGGAGATATTTGTTGTTGCTTATTTTTTGCTTGGTTTTTCTTCTCTAGTGAGTTTGATTTTTGTAGTAACGATGATTATCTATTTTATATTTATAACCTGGTTTTGATGGACTCAAAATCATGCGCGGAGAAATCTCAGAAAAGCCTATTATAGTATGGACTCTATACAGGTAGAAAACTTGACCAATTTTGATACCGTGAAGTTCTTCTCTCAGGAAAAAAGGGAGGAAGAAAGATATACTCAGGCCATGATTAATTTTAGAAAACTAGAACGTCCCTATATAAGTCGTTACCTTTTTCTCCAGTTGGTCACGGCAGGACTTCTTGGTATTATGTTATTTTGTTGTTTTTTTGTTGCCCTTCGATGATATTTTAATGGAGAATTGTCTGTAGGAGATGTGACATCCATTGTTGCTCTTATTTCTGTGCTTTTACCGAGCCTCATGGTCGTGGCAAATGAGTGGAGAAACATCATGAAAAACTTGACTGACCTGGAGCCATTTTTCGAACTTCTTGAGACGCCAAATACCGTTATCGATAAACCTGAAAAAGAAGCCGTTACAAAGTGGGAGAAAATGAGCAATACTGATTCGTATATCATAGACTACAATAATATTACTTTCTCCTATCCAGATAGACCGCCTATTTTTGAGAATCTCAATCTCACCTTTGAGCCTGGTAAATCATATGGTATTGTTGGCCGTTCTGGGGCCGGGAAAACCACTCTCATAAAACTTTTGTTACGTTTTTATGATGTGCAAAAAGGGAGGGTAACTATCAATAATATAGCGACGAATACTATTACAAAATCTTCTCTTCGCTCAAAGATAGGCATCGTTCCGCAAGAGACCTTGTTATTTAACGATACACTGAGACACAATATTATCTATGGCAAGATGGACGCTACTGACGAAGAAATACGAGATGTTCTCCAAAAATCATTCCTCACGGAATTTGTGGATTCTCTCCCGCTTGGTCTCGATACAATTGTTGGAGAAAGAGGGATAAAACTCTCATGAGGGCAGAGGCAACGAGTTGGTATTGCTCGGGTTTTTCTCGAAGATGCTCCTATTATTGTTTTTGATGAAGCAACTTCTCACCTCGACAGTGAATCCGAGGCAGCGGTACAGTCTGCTTTTTGGAATTTAGCGCAAGGAAAGACCACTATCGTAATTGCTCATCGTCTCTCCACTCTTCGTCACTGTGACCAGATTCTGGTACTCCAAAATTGATCTATTATAGAACAGTGAACTCATACTGATTTATCAAAAGAATCGAGCGGTCTCTATCATCACCTTCTTGAGCTCCAAAAAATGAAGGATATAGAATAATATTGACTTCATCTTTTAGCGAGTAAAATTATATTGTTTATCGATAATTAAAACTCTATGTCTTTGCCTTCAGACCCACCATCAGAAAGTTCTAATGCTCTTGATTGATTAAGATTGGGCTTATCACTTTCCCAATTAGAGCCAGTTGAATGACATTCAAAACCTTTTAATTACAGAACTTTAGATTCAACTGTACAACGAATTAATGATTTAATTCCAAAAGTCCAAGCATATGAAGGAAGTGATAAAGAAAATTTTGAAACAAGGCTTGCTTTTGTTTTATGAGATTTCCATGATTACTGTAAAAGGAGTACTAAGCTAAAATAATTACCACTGAATTTCACCGAGTCCATGCTCTCTGAGGAGAGCATTTGTTTTGCTAAAATGGCTACAGCCGAGAAAGCCACGATGAGCTGAGAGGGGAGAGGGGTGTGGTGCTTCGAGTATGATGTGTTTTTTGGTGTCAATTAGTGTTTTCTTTTTTTGAGCATGACTTCACCAGAGGAGAAAAACTAAAAAATCCCTCTTTTCTGAAAGAGTGTGGATGATCGTATCAGTAAAAATTTCCCATCATTTTCCAGCATGAGACATGGGCTGTCCTGCACGGACGGTGAGCGTTGTATTGAGGAGGAGGACGCCTTGCTCCGCCCAGCGAGAGAGATCACCATTTTTCGGTGCCTCTACTCCAATATCATTCTGAATTTCCTTGAATATATTGATGAGAGAAGGGGGATTTCTGATTCATTCTTGCACGGAAAAAGAGAGACCATGTGCTTGTCCTGGACCATGATAGGGGTCTTGGCCCAGAATTACTACTTTGACCTTCTCAAATGGTGTTTTATCGAGCGCTGCAAAGATATTTTTTGGATGAGGGTATATCGTCTGACCTGCCAGAATTTCATTTTTTATGAACTGGGACAGTTCTCAGAAATATGATTTTTTGAACTCTTCTGAGAGTGCTCGTTTCCAGCTTTCTTCGAGTTTTATCTCTGTCATGATCCGCTATTATCGAGGGAGTGTCTGTATTCATCGATAAATCCATGTATAGTTCTCGATGTGCTAATCGGGTCTGTAATATGTGTCATATTAAAATCGGATGTATCGCCAGAGGAATCACTCGCAGTTTTTACCATGAGGTTTCCATAGTGAAGTATGTTTCAGAGAAGTCCGGCCGTAGAGGCATTTACTTCTTGTACATTATCTATCGTTGTTTGGGACATCTTTCTATCGAGAAATTTTACCTGATCATACGATATTATGCGGCGATTTGTCAGGAGCAGTATATCGAGTTCATTATTCACCCACTCTATAAATACATACTGTAGACCAAACATAGCTACCATAAATACTGTTATGATCGTCATAAGTCTCGGTATAGCTGCGAATTCTCCTATAAAAAAAATACCCAGACAAAGTCCTATGAGTATCAGGAGTAAAATACCCGTTTGCACCAAGATTATCCAGTGTTTTCTGACGACCAAAAGAGGATTTTCATCTTCCTCGAGTTCGGTAAATATACATCCGTGTACTCCTGGAATATCACATACGTGTGCTATTGGTGGATGGCTAATTTTTGAGGGTGATGTTTGGGGATTTGGCATAGAGTGGTTGGACTCGTGAAAGAGGTGTGAATAGAGGGAGATTTTTGATGACACTTTTGTACTCCTTTGCTACTCTCATAGTACGGCTATTGTTTTCGAAGTCAATCATAGCCAGTGTAGAATATGCTCCGGGCGTTATGTCTTCTTTATTTTTTTGTACATAAGCATTTGGTTCCTCTACTTCCCAGAGGAGTACTTCTTTTTTTGTGATAGAGGTGAGCCAGGGGAGTGGTGCATCTTGTAATGCGAAAAAATCTCCAACTGTGATAGGGTAGAGAGGTGTATGGAAACTATAAGCGAGCGTATTTACGACGAGCGAATTGATTCGTGTACCGGTAAATCATCCAGGCCCAACAATCGTTACAATTCCCTGGAGTTCAGAGTAATCTATGTTATTTTTTTGCATCAATACGTCGATAGTTTCTGTGAGTTTATCAAAGTCATGATATTTTCATTCCCAACCAGCGTGGTCATGAACAACTCTTTTTTCATCAAAGAGGGCAATGTAGGTTGGTTCTGAAATAGTGTCTATGAAGAGGTACATATTTTCTGGATATTACTCATCTTTTTCAATAAGGCTATATCTGCTTACTATTTTTCATCCTTCATTGAAGGAAACAATATCACGCCATCGAGGTATATGTATTTGTTTGTCTCCAGATCGAGTTGTTCACGTGTAGCTTCATTCTGATATGACTGATCCGTTTGCTCAATTGCTTGTATAAAAAATCGTATGTTTTCCAGTCATATCGCGCATTGCATCATAGAATCTCATAAAATTATTTTTCCCTGGAATGGGTATTGGTCACATAGCTACATCACCAAATGGTGGATAGCTTACGGAGATAATTTTTCATCATCTCCTGTGAAAAGTGGTGCGAGAATATTGGATTTTCTCATCATACATACGATACACTTTTTCTAGATCGCCAGCATCTATAGCATCAAAATATCTTTTTACTATCTTAGTTTGTGTCTCCCTTTTTGATTTACAGAGTGTTCAAATAAATGCTGTGCATGTTTGTATCTCATGCCATCTTCTCAACTCCCTCAAAAATAGATATTCCAGCGATAGACTTGGTACTTCTCATTCTCATACACAATAATTGAGAGATTCACGTATGCGAAATATTTCATTTATATCAGGAGCAAATGCTCTTAGATGGGGAGTGATTTGTTTTCGAGTATCGCGTATGAGTTTTTGTACTCCGCGATTCATTCCCCTGTAACCAGGGCAAATCTCATCGAGAGTATTGAGAGCTCGCCTTACGATTTCTCCTATTTTTTCGATTGCAGGAAGATTCGAAGAATTTTCTACCCAACTCACTTCAGAAGACTGAAACACTCAGGAATTCATTTATGTATTATAAATGAATTTTAATTAAATCAAATTACCTCTTTTCGAGAATAGGTCCATCTTTACTATCAGTAATAGTATACCCCAATCATTCTATTTTTTTTCTTAATTCGTCAGCAAGTGTGAAATCTTTATTTTTCTTTGCCTCTGCTCTTTTGTTCGCGAGTTCGGCAATATCTGATGGTATGATTGATTCTTCGAGCACTGTCCAATCCATAACACCCATAACCATATCCCATGATTTGAGGACTTCTATGGTGGAGGCACGCTCTTTTTCGGTGAGTGAGTTATTATCGATATCTCTATTTATCGTCGTAATAAAATCAAAGACGACGGTAAGAGCAACGACACTATCGATATCATTCTCGAGTGCTTCTACGAATTTTTGCATAGACTCTTGCAGTTTATCACGGAATTCTCGTCGGACTTTTGTATTTCTTGGTATGTATGATTTTATTCTCTTGAGCAAATTATCCATGCTTGTGATAGTCGAGACGGCGCTCTCAAGGCGCTCAAAAGTGAAATTAAAATTCTCACGATACCTATTTTGCAGACACATCATGCGAAAAGCTCTATATATCAGTGTTTTTTTCTCTGGATATCGTGCTTCGAGATCCGGTAAACAGTAGACATTTCAGAGTGATTTACTCATTTTTTTTCCATCGACGAGGAGGTGACCTGTATGCATCCAGTAGTGAGAAAATGTCTTGCCTGTTACTGATTCTGTTTGTGCTATTTCGTTCTGATGATGGGGGAATATGAGATCACAGCCACCCATATGAATATCGATTTGTGGACCGTGCCCCCAGAGATTGCAAGCACTACACTCTATGTGCCACCCTGGTCGACCCTTCAATATTTTTTTACCTTCTTTTGTTTCAAATTCTGCATTCCAGAAATTTTCACCATCAGTTTCGTCGTATCATTTCCAGAGAGCGAAATCACTCAGACTCTCTTTCTCATATTCGTCTTGTTTTACGCGAGCGCCTGCCTTCATACCTTTCGTATTGAGATGAGCGAGATTTCCATATTTCTTGAAACTCTTGATATCAAAATACACAGAGCCATCATCGCTAATATAGGCATGTTTTTTCTTGATAAGCTCTTGTGTCATGTTAATCATTTCTGGTACGAGTTCGGAGATGGGTTTGTAGCGATTAAAACTTGTTATTTCGAGTTTTTTGAGATCTTCTAAAAAAATTTTTGTGTAAAGTTGTGTGAATTCTTTCAGAGTTTTTCCATCTTTTTGACTATCGCGAATAGTTTTATCGTCAATGTCGGTGAGATTCATAAGAGCATCAACTTCATACCCCAAAAATCTGAGCGTACGGATAACTATGTCCTCAAACGTGTAACAGCAGAGATTGCCTATATGAGCGTAATTGTAGACCGTTGGTCAGCAGCCATAAAATTTTATTTTTTCTGGTTCGATGGATTTGAAAGTCTCGATTTTGCGAGAAAGAGTATTGTAGAGGGAGAGCATGGTATGGATTATAAAAATATCCCATCGAAAGTAAAAAATATCTTCCCTTGCTTCTTTTGCTAAACAAAGTACATTGAGTTCGTGAAAATACTGACACTTATTACCGCACTCTCGACGATAACTCTCGTATCGTTGTTTTTATCTGATTTTCGACAGTCTGATATTTGTACCATACGTCATAATGGAGTTGTGTGGAGATTAGAGCAAGCTCGTACTCATCAGGATCAAACGCGAGGACTCATGTGACGTACTTCGCTCTGTCAGAATTGTGGCATGTTATTCCGTTTTGAGCATGAAGAGGTGCTTCATTTCTGGATGAAAAATACTCTGATACCTCTCGATATATATTTTTATGATGCACAGGGAGAATTCGTCGATTCGGCTCTCAATATGCGTCCTGAGTGAGAAACGAAAGATCCGATGACGCGAAGCTCCAAAAAACCAGCCCAATACGCTATCGAAGTATTGCAAGGAGCTCCTTTCCCAGCCGAAACTATCGATATATCTCTTTGCCAATAAAATTATGCATTTTCTCGCAACATGTTCTCCTGGAGTTGAATCTCTCGTACGAAGCGAATTGGAACGACAATGAATAGATATTACCTATGGTCAGGATCGCCTCGTGGCGTTTGATGGGGATATGAATACTCTTGCGCAAGCCAATATCTGGCTCCGAACTGCTAACCGTGTTTATATAGAGCTCGATCGTATGCATGTAACCTCGTTTGATGCACTTTTTTCCTATATTGAAGCTATCGATTGGAGTCAGTGGATCCCGTGAAATACACCTATACTTGTTTCTGCGACGAGCTCTCGTTCTGTATTGACTCATACTCCAACCATACAATCAATCGGTAAAAAAGCTATCATTCGTCGATTAACACAGGGGAGTGATGATTGGCATGAAAATGAATTATATCATCCTCTGGAGATATTTTTCCTTCTTGTAGGTGATGAAATGAGGGTTCTTCTCAATGCTTCGGGTGACGCGCTTCATAAGAGGGGATATCGTACTGAGGCAGGGGAAGCTCCCCTCAAAGAATCTCTCGCTTCGGCACTGATACTCTTTAGCGGTTGGAAATTCCGTACTCCACTCTACGACCCGATGTGTGGAAGTGGGACATTGCTTATTGAGGCTGCTATGATTGCACGTAATATCGCTCCTGGCCTCGTGAGGGATTTTGATTACCTCCATTTTCCTTGGTTCGATAGCGAACTCCACAAAAAAGCAGTCAATGAGGCTCGAACAAAGATATTTGATAAAACTTATGAGATTTTCGGCAGTGATGTCGACGATACAGTATTAACTGCTGCAAAATCCAATGCCCAGAGGGCGGGGGTAGGTGATACTGTCCAATTCTCTCAGGCTGATTTTCGAGAAATTTCTTATCAAGAAAAAGCGCATCTCGTGACTAATCCACCGTATTGAAAACGACTCTCAGACGATAATCTCGACGGTTTGTACGATGATCTCGAAAAAGTGTTTCTCACCAATAGTCTAACGGGTGGCGTTATTACCACTGTTGAGAATTTCCCAAAAAACGAGAAAAATTGGACAAAGAAAAACCTCATGAATGGGTCTGAAAAATGCCAATTTTGGAGGAAATTATCGTAGAAAGTTCATTTTTCCTGAAGAAAACTCAAAAGTCTGCCGAATATCTTTGCAACTTAGAGCATCATCTGGTACGATGGAAGTGTTAATTTTAAAACTCTTCATATGCAACTCGAATTCGTCGGCGCAGCTCAGACAGTGACAGGCTCAAAACACGTCCTCCGTGTGAATGGCAAGACATTTCTCCTTGACTGTGGTATGTTCCAGGGGCGTCGAAAAGAATCAGATGAGGCCAATAAATTTTTCCCTCTCAAAACTGATGAAATAGATGCGCTTATTCTCTCCCATGCTCATATTGATCATGCGGGGCTTATTCCTCTGTTAGTCAAGAAGGGTTTTACTGGCCCTATCTATTGTACGCATGCAACACGAGACCTCTGTTCTATTATGCTCCAGGATAGTGCTCGTATACAAACTCACGACGCAGAACATCTCTCCAAAAAAGGAGGGAAAACTATTGAACCTATCTATACAGAAGAAGATGCTCGTAATGCTATTATGCAATTTCGTTCTGTCGGGTATGGACAAAAAATCCCTCTCGCTCCAGGCGTATTTATGACATTTCATGATGCAGGTCATATTCTCGGTTCTGCCCTCGAAGAATGGGAAATAGATGACAAAGAAACTGGAGAGCATATCCGATTTTGTTTTACGGGTGATCTCGGACGAAAACATCTCCCAATTCTTCGTGAACCAACGCAGCTCAAGGATATCGATATTCTCATTACAGAGTCAACCTACGGTAATCGTTTCCATGATGAACTCGAGGCTGTAGAAGAAAAACTCACACAGGTTATCAATGCCACTGTTGATCGGGGTGGAAAGATATTTATCCCAGCCTTTGCTGTGGAACGTACACAAGAGATCCTCTACGTGCTCCGTCTCCTCATGCATCAAGGTAAAATCATGAAACTCCCGATTTATGTGGATTCCCCATTAGCTACAGGGGCAACTGATATTTTCAAAATTCATCCAGAGTGTTTCGATGAGGAAATCCTCAATGCTACTGACGAAGGCTTATTTCCATTTCTCGAAGGAGAGGGGGTTCGTTTTACCCGTAGTGTCGAAGAATCAAAAGGTCTCGATCGTATCAATTATCCAGCTATCATTATTGCTGCTTCAGGTATGGTCGAATATGGCCGTATTGTTCACCATGTGGCGAACAATATCGAAGATGAGAAAAATCTCCTCCTCTGTATCGGCTACATGGCTGAAAATACTCTCTGACGTAAACTCCTCGAGGGTGCTACTGAGGTCAATATTTTTGATGAACCAAAAAAAGTGAAGATGCAGATTGCTGTCTTCAATGCTTTCTCTGGTCACGCAGATAGAAAAGGTCTCCTTGAATTCGCCCAACACTGTGGTAATCCAAAACAAATTTTTCTTGTTCATGGCGAAAAAGAGAGCATGGACGCACTCTCTGCTGGTATGAAAGAGCTCCAAAATCTCAAAGATACGACTATTACATGCCCAGCACCAGGCGATATCTACGATGTAGTAGCAGGTAAAAAATGCAAAAAATCTCCAGAAAGAAACATGCAGTGCCACGGAATAGTGTGCAAAATATAAAAGCTATGAAAAATATTTCTCTTGTATTTCTCTTTTTAACGGCACTTACATTGAGCGGATGTCAGGCATTTAATGCTCAAGATGCCTATAATAATGCTCTCAAAAAGACACAGTCTGGTGATAATAAAGAGGCTGTAGAGGCCTATAACCAGGCTATTAAACTCCATGGGGATGGTAATAAACAACAAACAGTAAATTCTCCTGCGACTACTCCAGCTGAAAAATCATCTGAACCCGCATACAATAAGGAGGCAGAATTGTACTACAATCGTGCTATAGCGAAATCTAATCTCGGTGATGATGTTGGTGCTATCATTGATTATGACAAGGTGATTGAGATGAATCCAAAGGACGTAGAAGCATACAATAATCGTGCCATAGCAAAATCAAATATTTGAGATTATCAGTCTGCCCTTGCAGATTATGAGGTAGCCTTGTCTATCTTCCCAAATGACCCAGAGCTCTACAATAATCGTGGAAATTCAAAATCACTCGCAGGGGATATAGATGGAGCACTACTTGATTATAGTAAGGCTATAGAGTTGAGTCCACGAGATTCCCGTGCCTATTTTAACCGTGCAGTGACCAAAGTATGACTCAAAGATTATTCTGGAGCTATGGCAGACTATGATATGGCCCTGGAATTGAGCCCCAATGATGCTGATATTTATCATAATCGCGGAGTTCTCAAGTATGTCATGGGCGATAGGGAAGGGGCTGTAAGTGACTATAATGCTGCTATTAAACTTGACCCCAAAAATGCAGACCTCTACAATAATCGTTGAAATGCTCACTCATCTCTCGGAAATAAAAATGAGGCTTTAGCTGATTACGATATGGCTATCAAGTTGAATTCAAAAGATCCTCAATTTTATAAAAATAGAGCTATTACGAAATATTCTTTTGGAGATAAGGCTGGTGCGCAAGCCGATAATCAAAAAGCTCGTGAACTAGAGTGAAAATAGACTACCGATAGTCTTGAAATTTAAATACAGAGTCTCCGATAAGTATTTTCCCGTCGATTGTGTACCAGATGCCACTGGTGTCTTGTGATACTGTTGATTTTTCCTCGGGCGTCATGTTATTGAGGACTTCTCTGATGATGGCGGGGAGGATTTTTCTTTTGTGCATGACATCCCAGACGCGATCTACAGCTTCTGGATATTTCATAGGGGTCATCCGGACGATTTGTTCGATTCGTTCACCACTGACGCGGTATTTGTGAGCACCTTCATGAGATATTGTGAAATCATTTGGATCTTTTTCCTTGACGAGATCGATGATGACTCGTTCCTTTGTTTCCGGTTCGATTACTTCCTGTGGTTTGTGACGTATGAGTTCATCTTGTAACTCTTGGAGTCCATCACCAATAGGTGCTGATATGGGAAATACTTTTTTCTTTGTCTTTTTTTCAATTTGAGATACGAGATCAGCAACCATCTCTGGATCGAGGAGATCGCATTTTGTGAGCACAATAATTTCTTCTTTTTTGAGGAGTTCGGGGTTAAATAATCAGAGTTCTTTTCTGATAGCGTCGTAGTCAGAGATACATTCTTCGTATTTACCTGCATCGAGTAGGTGGCATAGAACGCGTGTACGCTCAATATGCTTGAGAAATTCGATACCTAACCCTGCTCCTTTGTGAGCATCTGGAATTAGACCAGGGACATCTTCGAGTACCATACTTTGTCCTTTGTATTCCATGACGCCTAGATTGGGAATGAGTGTTGTAAATGGATAATCAGCTATTTTTGGACGAACTGATGTAAGACAGGATATGAGCGTTGATTTGCCGGCAGAAGGTATCCCTATGATACCAACATCTGCTACGAGTTTGAGTTCGAGATGGACACTGATTTTTGTTCCTACGTCACCATTTTCTGCAAAGTTGGGAGTTCGTCGAGTGGCAGCCACAAAGTGAGCATTGCCATATCCGCCTCTTCAACCTGTACATAATCGTACACTCTCTCCCGGTTTTGCGAGATCATGGAGGAGTTTCCCATCCATATCGTAGATGAGGGTGCCCACGGGGAGTTTCACTATTTTATCTTCTGCATTTGAACCATGCATGAGCTGTATACCGCCTCTCTGTCCATCTTCGGCTGCAACTTCTTTGACGTATCGAAAGTCAGAGAGTGTATTGATATTTGGATCCGCTATGACGATAATATCGCCTCATCGTCCTCCATCGCCACCAAATGGGCCTCATTTTGCAATACGAGCTTCTCGTCTCCAGGAAACAAGGCCATTACCGCCGTTTCCAGCTCGGAACTTCACATCTACAGCATCGATGAACATTTGACATGTATTAAAAATAACTTGAACTGGAAGTATTATATGAAATAATCGCGTTCTGTCGAACCAATGTGTATTATGTTCTTGTTATTTTATAGGTTTTCTTTCTTCAAAAACATAATTCCAGTGGGCTTATTCATTTTGCAAGTCTTTTTGCTTGTAAACAGATTCTGAATATTACAATCATACCATATTTCCTCTTATGGTTTTTACACTTTCTCGCGATGATGCATCTAAGATGCTCTGAGTATCGACTCGTACTATTGACCGGTATGTTCAATCTGGTAAAATTCGTTCTAAGCGTGATGGTAAGGTTATCATGCTGCATAAAGATGATGTTAATCATGTAAAGAATTGAGGCACCCAGACTGATTACGAGGTAATTGCTCCCAAGCCTACACTTGTTGCTAGTATCGGATACGATCCAAGAGAAGCCCAAAATGAAATCCTCCGAGCTATTGAGGCCATCATAAAAGAAAAAGATGCTCTCATACAGGAGCTCACATTCAAAATCGGTAAAATGGAAGGAGAACTCATGAACTCAGTACCAAAGATTGAACACAAAAGAACTTTGCTCGCTCTCGAAGAAACCAACCATAGTCGTATGCAAGATATGGACATGATTGTACAGACTAAAAAAGATATAGAATCAAAATTTCAACGAGAAAAATTGATTTCCACTATTCTCATGATTGTGGTTTTTGTTCTGCTTTGCCTCTGTGTTGTATTGATGGTTCACTTCTTCAATGTTCGCAGCGATATCATCAATAATTCGTAATTATGCTTGATAATTTGACTCAGTCTGCCGATGGTGTCTTGGTCGGCCTTTTCGTGGTGTCTTTGGTAGTCTTTTTTCTCTTTGGTCCACACAAAGTATATGAGTCTATATTTGGGTCATTATTTGGATTGGGCATGTATTTACTCATTCATGAAATGACATTTGTGTCTCCTGATACAACACGTACATTACTCTTTGGTCAATGGATAGTTGATAATCGAGGCACTCTCCTTTGGCTCGCAAAGGGGGCTACTGTTACGCTCTTTTTCGTATCGCCTGTTACTATTGGTATCAATGTTTCAGGCGTAGTTCGTGGTACGCTAGTATTTTTTATAAAGTTGATATTCCTTTCTGCTTTTTGTGTTTGTTTTATGGTGGTATTATTTTCTTTTCTTTACGGTTGAGAGAGCTTATTTTGACAAGTGGCTCTTTTGCCCGGATCACCGGCATGAAATCCGTTCTTACAAACTTCATTCCTCTATACCCACATTAGGAACTATTCTCATGTTATTATTTTTTTAGCATTTATCGCTTCATTTTATAAGATTCTTTTTTCACACTGGGTGAGCTCTCTCATGTTGGCTTTTTGAGCTGTATATGTCAAATGAAATGAAGTATTTGGCAAAAGAAATTTGGATACTATTAGTAGCGGGCATCATGATGCCGCAGAATCCGAAACAGGGCATGACATACACATTGATGAACATCATGCACATCATTAATCATAGGCATTAAATGCTGTGATAAATGTATTGACGAGTTTCTCTATCAGCCGCAGATACCCCCATGCTGACGTATCTTCATCTAGAGTATTTATGGTGTAGAGGGTGAGTCACGATTTTTCTAGAAAATTTACAATCTCCTTCTCAGTATCTTTTTTGATAAATGCTATTTTTATATTTTTATCTTCTATGATTCTTTGGAGTTCTTTCATTTTTTCCTGTTTTTCTGATAAAAAATAATCTGAGGGGTATTGTCTGATTCAATTTTCTTTTAATCAAAAATCTCAGAGAAATACACTCATATTATCGCTAAGGAGGAGAAATGGCTGTTTGTTATATTCGTTTATACGAGCTTGTAATTTTTTGTATGTTTCCCGTATGGTATTCTCATAATTTCCGGCCTGATCATAGTAATAACCTCGGTGTTTTGTGTCTAATTCTGAGACAACATCTCGAATTGCCTCTATATGATTGATAGTTGCTGACAGTGGTACGATTTCTTCGCCTGACTGTGTATTATCGAGTTGGAGGTGCGTGCCATGATATTCCTGGAGAACATTGTCCAAAATACTACTCTCTTCATCAGTGCTCGTTATTACTATATCAGCAGTATTTATCAATTTTTTCTCATCCAATTCTAGTTTTTTATCATTCTTTTTTTCTAGGAATGATACAGTCGCATAGTCTCATACAATCATCCTTGCATGAATTGTACCACGAATATCAGTTGATACTATAGCTAATGTTTCATCATTTTTTATTTTATCCACTGGAAGTACACTACAACTGCTGATGAGCAGGGAAGAGAGTGATAAGAGTAATATAGTCCTCGGTTTTTTCATACGTGCAGTATAATATTTGTTTTTAAAAATACATTTTATTTCTTACTTATCTATAGAGGTTTATCTTTTTTATAAATACTATAAATTATAGTATAATATTACATAATTCATTATGTCAATTTTGAATATTTCTTGTCAGAAAAAGGAGAACGCCTTCATATAGAAATCAAGTTTTTTTTTCTTTGACTTCATATACCAATCCGCGATAATTCCTTAATGACGACGTTATCTAGTGTATCACAATTACAGACATTTGTTCATCTCATAGCTGAACGTATGAGAAAGCAAGATTTTTTGACGTATTTTCAGAAATTGAGTTTGGTGAGTTACGAAGAAGAAACTATTGTTTTTGGTGTTGTATCTGAGTTTATACGTGATAATATGAGTTTCCGTTTCGCAGATTTGTTATTGTCTGCGGCTCGAGAAACATGGTGAAATGTTACACGTGTCGAAATAGTCGTGGATTCACAAATTGAAAATCCAACATATGCATGAGTTATCGATTGTAGACGTGTACTCAAAGGGCTACAAGCAACAAAGGATAAGCAAAAAGAGGCGACTGCTGCAGAAAACCCTGGGAAAGAGTCTTTCTCTTCTCGATTCGACCTTGATCATTTTATTGTATGACCGAGTAATCAGTTAGCTTATTCTGCTTGCGAGGCTGTTGTACGCAGCCCAGGTTCACGATATAATCCACTTTTCATATACTCTGATGTTGGTCTCGGAAAGACACACCTGCTCCAGTGAGTCGCTCTCGAAATCAAGAAAAAATCACCTCAAAAAAAAGTTGTTTACATGACTTCTGATCAGTTCGTGTCAGAATATGTGACTGCTGTAAAAGATAGAAAAATAGATCAGATGAGATCTAAGTTTCGAGCTATTGATGTACTCCTGTTAGATGATGTACAGTTTTTGGCTGGGAAAAAACAAACACAAGAAGAGCTCTATACGCTTTTCAATATACTCTATGATGCGAACAAGCAGATTGTTCTCAGTTCTGATCGTCCTCCAAAAGAACTCTCAGAAATTGAACCGCGCTTGGTAAGTCGATTTGAGTGGGGTATCATGGTTGATATTGATCTTCCAGACTTTGAGACACGCCTTGCTATATTGCAACAAAAAGCTCGAGAAAAAGAATTTATCATCCCTCAGGAGGTTGCAGAATATGTCGCATATAACATGTGAAGAAATATCCGAGAAATCGAATGAGTCCTCAATCAAATGATTGCTGAGTATGAGCTTGATGGCCGAATGCCTACAGTTGCTACTGTGTCTGCCCGTTTTGATAGATTACGTATCAAGCATAATGCTATAGGTGAGACGCGTGATGCCCCGAAAAATTCATTTCACTCTGTTTCTTACGAAGCAGTACTCCAGTGAGTCAGTGATTATTTTGGTGTTGAGAAAGAATCTCTCATTGGGGAGAGTCGAATGAGAGATCTCATGGTACCGAGACAGATAGCCATGTATCTCCTCAAAAACAAATTACGATACACATATGAGAGAATTGGTAATATATTTAATGGTAGGGAGCACTCTGCGGTTATGTATTCTTGCAAAAAATTAGAGCTTCTTCTCAAAAAAGATCAACGCCTCGCGAGTGATATATATTCTCTCAGAGAAAAATTAGGAGTTTAGGAATGCCTCAATTTGCTTCCACTGCTCTAGAGAGACGTCTTCTGCTCTAATGTCTGGGGGAAATCAGACTTTTTGAAATATCGCTGTAATTTTTTCTTTAGATAAGCTATTATTGCTAGTTAAATTAGACAGAAGTTTTTTTCTTTTTTGACTAAATCCTGCCTTTATGAGTTGCAGAAGCTTTTTATTTGATTCTCTGCTATCGTTATTTTTTATATTAAACTCAAGGCATGTTGACCAAACTTTTGGTGCGGGAACAAAGTTATTAGGACTAATATCACAAATACGATGTATATCTGCCATGAGCTGACATGTGAGAGATAAAACTGAATGTTTGTTGTCACGTGCGAGTATTCTGTCCGCGACTTCTTTTTGCATGGTTATAACCATCGATGTCGGTGGATATACCACCTCATAGAGTATATGATAGATAATGGGCGATGTTATATAGTAAGGGATATTGCCATAGAGTTTATAGGATGGCGTCTCTATCGTTTTATTTTCGTATACATGAAATTTCTCTCTTGAGCATGGGGCTGTATTTTCTTGGATGTTTGTCTGGAGGACGTCTTGATGGTAGAGGGCTATTTTTTCTCACAAAAATCTCTCCTGTAGCAGAGGTATCATGTCATCATCTATTTCTATCAGAGAGAGGGATAGTGGTTTCCGTTTCAGAATAGCAGCCGTTAAGTCACCAGGGCCTGGGCCTATTTCAATAATGTGTTGATTATTTAGGTTATTACTCCCTACTATTGTGTCGAGAATTGATTGGTTTTTGAGGAAATTTTGACCGAGATGTTTCTTAGCTTTTAGCATTTTATACAAAAGCACGTCCAGTAAATGCCTCAAACGATCTGGCTATCGCTCCAAATTTTAAGAGAAAGTTATTGAATTTATCAGCAACAGTATCAAATACTTCGTGAGCTTTTGAGAGATATTTATCGCTCGATCATTCTATGATATCTTTTTGATTTCGAGTTACTTCCTCTACGGCAGCATCTTTGTAGGCCTTCAGTTTATTGATAATCAATTCTTCGCATTTTTTCGTTCCTATGAATCCTTTATTTTCATCAAAGGTGATAGCTTTTTGAAATGTATCTTCGAGAGTGTTGTCGTATGCTGTCTGGCAGGCTGTGATGTATTTGGAGTAAAAAGTTTCTTTATCAACGTCGCAGAAATACTCACGGCAGAGAGTTGTTCCAACATCATAATTTGCTTCGACGAGAGTTTTGTTTTTCCAATCTTTTATTCCTTGTACGTATTCTTCGACTTCTTTATCAACTTTCGCTACCTCTACACATACATTATAAGGGTAGAGATTGTTAAAAGCTGTTTTTTTCTCCTGTTCTGAAGACGTCGCCGTAATCGGTCTTTTACCAGAACTTTCATTGAGGTATTCACAGTCAGCCGTGGATGATTCTCACCATGCGAAAACTGTACTTGCGAGACACAAGAGAGATATGATATGTTTTATTTTCATATGAGTCGGCGTAAGAATTTTTTCCACCATGGATAATCTTTTTCAGATTTTTTTCTGAGTCAAAATGCGCCAGCAACTATGGATCAGAGGACGATACTCGTGATAAGTACATCCATTTTAGTTATTTTTTCTTTTGATTTTTTTTGAAACATAATTTATTCATCTAAATCTTCGATATGCTCAACTTTTACTGTACGAGCATCGACTATGAGGTAGGGGATAGTGACGATCAGCATGCCCCTCTCAATGGTGGCTCTGATTGCATCAAGGGCCAGATTTTCTGGGAGGATAATGGAACGAGAAAAAGGACCGTAGAAACACTCTTTTATCGGTATTTTATAGGCTTCTCGATATATCTCTGGCTCTGGTCTATTGCCAGATATACTGAGAACATTTCTCGATATCGTGACATCGACATCACTCCGAGGAACACCTGCGAGTGGAGCGATAATGAGGTATCATTCTTGTGTTTCGAGTATATCGACCGCAATCTGTCATACATCTTCTCCGTGCGGCATATCAGTTGATTCTATATTTATCTCGCGGTCATTGTCTGAGCTAGCAGATATGGTTCAGTTTTCTAGGGGTTTTTTGAGAAATTCGAACATAAAGAGAGTATATTATTTTTCTGTTGCTATGCAATATTTGTACCTGATACTTGTTGCAGTTTCTCGGTTTGCTCATGAGCTCATAGGCTTGTCACGATATCATCTATATTTCCCATCATAATAGAGGGGAGATTCGAATAATTCTCGCCTATACGATGATCCGTCACTCGATCTTGAGGGAAATTGTAGGTGCGGATTTTTTCACTTCTGTCTCCAGTACCTACCTGCGCGAGACGGGCAGCTCAGAGTTCTTTATTTCTCTTCTCTTCTTCAAATGCGTAAACACGAGATCGTAAAATTCACAGCGCTTTTTCACGGTTTTTGAGTTGTGATCGTTCGTCCTGACATTCCACCACTATACCTGTTGGTATATGTACCATACGGACAGCTGATTCAGTTTTATTCACGTGTTGGCCACCGGCTCCACCAGCTCGACTGACTGAGATATCGAGATCTTCATCACGGATGACGACTTCGAGTTCATCAACCTCTGGAAGTATTGCAACAGTCACGGTACTTGTATGGACGCGTCATTTGTTTTCTGTTTCTGGTATTCTCTGAACACGGTGTGTGCCACCTTCGAACTTAAACTTTGAATACGCACCATCTCCCATGATTTTCATGACAACTTCACGAACACCACCAGCATCACTTCGTGATTCTGAGAGTACTTCAAGTTGAAATTTATTTTTCGCTGCAAAGAGTTTATAACACTCAACGAGTTCGGCAGCAAAGAGGCCAGCTTCGTCACCACCAGCCCCCGCACGAACTTCTACGATGACATTTTTTTCATCATTTGGATCTGGGGGTATGAGCGCGATTTTTATTTTCTCTTCAAGTACGGGGATTTTTTCTTCGAGAGCCGAAACCTCTACTTTTGCCATCTCACGAAGTTCTTCATCAGACTCAGTTTGTAGGATATTTTTACCTTCTTCGAGATCGCGGTTTGATTTGAGATAGTCAAGATAGAGGCTGACGATAGCATCGAGAAATTTTTTTCGAATCATCGTGTCTTTGAGTTTTTTTTGATCACTAAAAATACTTCCTTCAGCGAGGAGGGCTTCTATATTTTTACTTTCATCAACGAGATTGGTCAGATCAAACTTCATTGAGCCCTATACTATCGAATTTTTCTGAAAATCAAACTTACCGCGCAGGTAATTTATCACGATATCTATCATCTTTGGTTCTACTCATTCGTGAATCCATTCATTGTTATCAACAACGAGGTCTGCATATTGCTTATTACTCTCGACATATTTGGCATAACCTGCCTGTACAAATGTTATATAGAAGAGAATATCATCAGCCATGCCAGGCTCTCCCATATCAGAGCGAGCTTGTCCACGTCCCCAATCACGGATCATACGGCGGGCCATACGATTGACCGCAGAGAGTTCGATAAAAATACTTACATCTGTGAGTTCGCGCAGTCTCGGATTGCAGAGTCAGAAGAGTCCATCAAGGATGATAAAATCTTTTGGTTTGATTATTCGGCCTGGTTTTCTCTGAGATTTACCAGTTGGGTTATTGCCAAAATCATATTCTGGTATTTGGACTTCTTGTCCGTTTTTGAGTTGTTCGATATGTTTTATAAGAAGCTCTGTTTCTAATGCTTCTGGTGTATCAAAATTCTTGAATTGTTTTCCTTCGAAATCCACATAGAGATTTTTTGGGAATTCTGCATCAGGGTAATAGTACATATCGTAGGGGATAGTATCTACCCTGTCTGCTCCAAAAGTTTCCATGATTTTTTCAGCGAGATAGCCTTTTCCAGAACCGCTTCATCCAATGAGATTAATGAGATACATAGTTTATAAAAATGAGAGAAAATCCTGGACCATTGATTCCATAAACCGGTCACGATCCACGTCGGTGACGACAAAAGTATGGGTACTTGGTTGAGCGACGTTACGGAGATCTGTAACAGTCTGTCCACGAGTGAATTCTCCTTTTGTTTCTACGCGTATAGGGAGAAATTGGCCACGGAAGAGATGAGGATAGATGAGCATAGCGACGACACTTGCATCATGCACGAGAAATCACTCTGTTCCAGCCGTTTCTCTGAATGCCATATTGGTCTTGAAGGTATGGAGTGTGAGGGCTTCGAGAAATTTCGCTTTTTTACTTTTCATACCACGAAGAATGGTCTGCATCTCATGGCGAGTAAAAATGAGCTTGCTTGTGACATCAAGAGGGAGGAGGACGCTATGATGAACAGTGGTAAATACTTTATCAGCTGATTCAGGGTCGTACGAAATGTTGAATTCTGCTACTGGAGTGACGTTTCCTGGTACCCGCACAGCACCGCCCATAGAAATAATGCGCGATATATGAATATTTTTCTCAAGAAGTCGAGCTATATTTGTGAGTGGACCAAATGTGAGTATTTGTGCTTGTAAATCTTTTTTGAGATATTTTTCGAGAAGTTCGTCACTAGAGAGGGGGATTTTTGGAGTTCGGACGCGGGGGAGATATTTGCTCGCATTTCCGAGTCCATCTTCACCGTGAATATGGCTTGCATCAGGACTTTTGACGATTATATCAGATTTTCCGACGGGTACATCGAGCACATCCATAAACTCACAAGCCCGAAGTGCATTTTTGTATGTAATTTCAGCTCCGACGTTGCCGCCTGTTGTAGTTATGGCGAGTATCTTGATAGTTCACTTTTTATGGAGTCCAAGAGCCCAGAGAAGGGCAAAAAAATCATCTGCACCAGGATCGCAGTCGATAATTACATGAGGTATTTTGGTATTCATGCGACCAGAATGCCATATTTTGAACTCATTTGCAACTTTTTTAGACCTTTTTGAAGCGCTCTGTTCCGTCTGGTAAAATTGCCATAAAATCCTCTATTGTACGGACAAAAACGGGATCTTTTTGAAATTCTTCGCCTAAATCAAGGACAGGGTAGAGTGCTCGATAGACGACGAGATTATCAAGTGTCTCTTTATCCTTTGCGAGACAAACAATCTCATACTGTTTATCTGGGTTTTTGTAGTGCGTATAGCGTTCTCAGGTTTGTGGTTTTAGTCTTGTCATAATGCGATAGAGAGAGCGAGAAGGGAAGAACTTTTTTGGCTGGCAGTACCGATGATAACACCATCTGTGATGCGAAGAATTCCAGCAATATTGTTATCATTGACGCTACCACCATAGATAATGCTTTTATTCGTAAATTCTTTGAGGGCCTCACGAAGTATGTCTGTGACTATTTCTATATCTTCGAGTGTCATAGTTTTTCCATTTCAGATAGCAAAACCTGGCTCATAAGCGATGATAATCTCTTTCTCTTTTGGCCAATTTTCAAGGACAACGAGTTGCTCTCTGAGCACGAGCCCAAGAGTATCCTCTTCTTTCATAGGGCCGACGCAGAGTATTGGTGTTACAGGAGTTTCAATAATTGACTCAATTTCTCACTGAATTTCTTTATCTGTTTTTCCATTTAATCTCTGTGACATATGACCTATCAGACAATAGGAAAAAGTGCTTTCTGGATGTGTTTTTTGAAGTCCAAGAGATACTTTAGTCGTCAGAGAAGTTGCAATGTCATCGCCAGGGAAAACTATCCAATTATAATCTGGATAAATATTGGCAACATCTTCCACAGTTTTTATAAGCGCTCAAGCGCTTTCTGCTGTTTGTGTGTTTTTCCAGTTGAGGGCGATAAGTTTTCTTCACTCGAAAGTACTTTGAGAAGACATAATAAGTTTTTAATGAAGAGGTATATTTTGTTCACCTGCCTGCCGGCAGGCAGGTATGAGTTTTTCGAGAGGAAGTTCACTGAGCTCATGAATCACAAATTCTCATTCTTTTGTATGAGCACGATCCATGTCGTAGATGGTAATAGGCGTGTCAAAATCAGCAGGAGTCATGTGGATACGATCGTCGACAAAGACTGTACTTTCTGGCTCATAATGCGCTATAATTCTTTTGATAATTTCTGTCTTATTGCGTATGCGAGTAACTATTACTTGATTGACGAGTTTGCTCGCACCAGTGATACGTACCTTCATTTCATGAAAAATCTCATCACCAGCAGTTAGGATGACCGTTTTTACATTTGGTATATTCCGAAGTTTGGTCAAAAATGGTATGACATCAGGAAAGAGCTGATTTGGCATGCCGGCATTGATAAAAAACTGTTCAGGATTATGAATGTTTAGTTCTTTGAGTAGTTTTTCGTACACCAGAATATCGTCAGGTCATCGGCGATATTTCTGATAAATTTCTGTTGCCTTTTCTATATCAGTAAGTGTCTTAGTGCGGAAAATATTGCCTTCACCGTAGGGGCCATACGCATCACCAAGGGTATTATCGAAATCGAAGATAAAGAGGATCATTGAACAAAAAATTATAAATATTTAGGAAATACTCTCTGAAAGTTTTCTGCTTTTTCTTGCAACCATTCAAAATACTTATTCCATTCTCATTTTTTATCAAAATCACCACTAATACTTATCTTTATTCTGCTGGCTTTTTTATCTGGTAATTCCATCCATTCTAGTTCCGTTTTTAATTCATTCTCTATCGCTTCTTTTTGATTAAATAGATGTTTGTATACTTCTTTATTATCAGATATATATATTTCGCAAGCAAATTGTTTTTCTCTAGTATGAATTGTAAGCGATATATGACAGTCACTGCTTCCAATTGATATATCTGCCCAGTGTCGAGGGTGGCTTTTTTGAAATCTTAAAGTGGTATTATTTTGTTTTGCAAAACTTTTAAATGCATCCCAAAATTCTAATTGCTGTATCTTTGTATCAGTAAGTTCTACACTCTCGGAAGAGCTTTTAACTGCTTTTGCCCAGTCATTAGGCTTACAAATAATTTCAAATTTTGGCGCAGGAAGTGACTCTCAAATTTGCCAAAGTTCTATTTTTAATAAATAAAAACCTATCTCATCGCTCGTGTTTTCATTGAGCCAATCAATAGCGTTTCTATGTTCTTCTCTTACATCTTTTACTACCCAAATAATTATTTTAGCATCATATCATGAAGCGTAAGTTATTATTTTCCCTAGATGATCATGGTCTGTGATTTCTAACTGATTCTCAATAATTATTTTATTATTTGTATTTTCTTCTTCCGCAAGAATGTCCACATTAAAGCTGCCAACTTTTGCCTCTGTCTGAATTAATTTAATATCAAAACCAATTTCATCACCAAGTAGGGCTAAATTTTCTTGTTGAGCAAGCCATCTTGTAAAATCAATAGCTTCGTGTTTCCAACCAGCCCTTAAATCTATTTTTTTAAGTTTGCCTAAATTTGATGACATATAATTTATACAATAGTTATTTTTTCATCCAAATATACATCCTGTATCGCCTGAATAAGTTCGACGCCTTCATTCATTGGTTTCTGAAAAGCCTTTCGTCCGACGATAAGGCCATGTCCACCAGCACGTTTATTGATAACAGCTGTTCTCACTGCCTGTGCGAGGTCATCAGAGCCAACAGATGGACCGCCAGAATTGATCAGTCCCACACGACCTGCGTAGCAGTTCATCACCTGGTAACGACACATATCAATCGGGTGCTCTCCGATGTGTTTCTCGTATGCATTTTTATCTTCTTTTCAGAAATTAATTGCTTTATAACCACCATTACAATCAGCCATTTTTTGTTTGATAATGTCAGCCTTAATGGTCACACCGAGATGAACTGCCTGGGAAGTGAGGTCAGTTGCTGTTTCATAGTTTATGCCATCTTTTTTGAAAGCATTGTTTCTCACGTAACACCAGAGGATAGTTGCCATACCGAGCCTATGTGCTTCCTCGAAGGCTTCAGCCACTTCGATGAGTTCTTCGCGACTTGACTCAGAGCCAAAGTATACTGTTGCGCCCACGGCTGTTGCTCCCATATTGTATGCTTCCTGCACGCTTCCAAACATTATCTGTCGAGGAATCTGTGGATAACTCATGAGTTCATTGTGATTGATTTTCACAATAACTGGTATTTGCCCATCAAACATCCTCTTAACTATACCTACCGCACCAAACGTTGTCGCTACGGCACTACAGCCCGCTTCGATGGCGAGCCGGAAAATATTTGCTGGATCGAAATAGAGAGGATTTTTCGTAAAAGATGCATTGGCAGAATGCTCAATACCTTGATCAACAGGAAGGATGGAGAGATAGCTAGTATTGGCTAGCCTCCCGTGTCCGTAGAGTTTTTTCAAACTTTGGATTACTTTATCAGATCTATCAGACTGCTCAAATGATTCATGGATAAAGTTTGCTCACGGAAGAATGAGTGATTCTTTTGATATTTTTGGGGTAAAATTACCGAGAAGAGATTCTGCTTCTGCTCCGAGAAGTTTTTCGATATTGGCCATAAAAGATGAGTTAGAACACGAGAAGTATACTCTGTCCGTGCTGAAGACAAGGCTTTATTATGGACATTTTTACTATTTCTTCCGTTCAAATAGGAATTCCCAGAAGAGCAAGATGACTCATCCTGTAATTGCTACGTCTGCGACATTAAACACTGAGAAATATTGTACACTGATAAAATCTGTCACAGAACCAAAAATGGTTCGTTCTAGTGCATTCAAAAGTCCTCCAGTGATAATCATGAGGTATCCTATTTTCTCTATTTCAGAAATCTTTTTCCATGACTTCCAGAGAAAAACTATGATGCCGAGAAGAATAAATGGAATAATAAAAGAAATCCCTGGCAGGGGAGTGCCGAAGGCGACGCCAGTATTTTTCACATGAGTGATTCTGAGGATATCTCCAATCACAGAAAAATCTGGATTAGAAATATTGACCCCGTATTTTGAGAGGGTATCAGTGAGGACTATTCCGACGAGAAGTGGAATATATTTTTTCATACTTTACTTTTTCTTCCCAAATACTTTCTTTTTTCCTGTATCACCTTCAGCGAGTTTTTTCATGATGATTTCATTACAGATAGCCTCATCGAGAGCAGATGGATCATCTTTATATTTTTTTGGAAGAGGGAAGTTGTCTTTTCCTTGCTTGATATAAGGGCCAAATTTTCCTCGGAGGACTTGGATATCACCAAACGTATGAATAGCGTTTGTTGCTGTACCAGATTTTTTTGCTTCGATCATTTCGAGAGCTTGCTCGAGAGTAATATTGTAGACTGTGTACGGGGCATCAGCAGGGATAGAGACGTATGTTTTTTCGAGATTGACGTATGGACCAAATTTCCCGATAGCCGCCTTCACATCAAGTCCATCTTTTTGACCGAGGATGCGCGGAAGGGCAGAGAGTTCGAGTGCCTGTTCGAGAGTAATCGTCTCCATATCAACGCCTGCAGGTATGCTCGCAAAAGTTGGTTTTTTCTCATCACTTCATTTTGGGGGCGTTTCACCAATTTGGATACATGGACCAAATCGTCCCATACGGACTAAGACCTGTTCTCCAGTTTTTGGATGTTTTCCGAGGATTCTCTCGCCTGTCACTCGTTCAGAGCCACCTGCGTTTTCTACCTGAGGATGAAAACCATCGTAGAAAGTTTTGAGCATTTTTTGCCACTGCTCTTCACCGCGAGAGACTTTATCAAATTCTTCTTCGACGTTCGCTGTGAACTTGTAATCAATCATTTGTGCGAAATTTTTTTCGAGGAATTCTGTGACGATACGGGCAAGAGAAGTGGGGAAGAGATACTTTTGTTTTTTCTCGACGTAGCCACGATCCTGAATGGTTGAGATTGTTGAAGCGTAGGTTGATGGACGACCGATGCCTTCTGATTCGAGTTTTTTGACAAGTGTCGCTTCAGTATATCGACCTGGTGCACGAGTAAATGTCTGTGTGCCAGTGAAGAGTTGTGATTCGAGCTCGGTTCATTTTGCAATAGCAGGAAGTGTCACTTCACCTTCTTTTTCCTCTTCTTCGTCAGTCCCTTCTTCGTAGAGCTTGAGAAAACCATCGAAGAGGATAACCTGACCTTTTGTCTGCCATTTTTGATCGATATCTTTTGGTACGAAAGTATAGGTCGTTGTCTGCACTTTTGCTGCCTGCATCTGTGATGCGACTGTTCTTTCCCAGATGAGTTTGTAGAGCTTGAGATCATCACCATCGAGTTTGATATGTGATGGATCATTTTCTATATGTGTCGGACGAATCGCTTCGTGCGCCTCTTGAGCATTGGCAGTTTTGGTATTATATTTTCTTCCTTCTTTGAGAGCGTACTCACTTCCGTACGAACTATTGATATAGGATTGACAAGCGCTGATAGCCTCTGCTGAGAGGTTGACTGAGTCAGTTCGCATGTAGGAAATATGACCATTTTGATAGAGCATCTGAGCAATTGTCATCGTCTTTTTTACACCATAACCGAGCTTGCGACTCGCTTCTTGCTGAAGTGTCGAAGTTGTAAATGGTGCACCAGGCATACGAAACGTCTCGTTGGTATCGACGTCTTCGAGCGTGAATCCATATTTCTGTTTGAGCGAAGCTACGAGTGTTTTTTCTTTTTCACCTGCTTTCACTTCGGTACCTTCACCAAACTGCTTGAGAAAAGTTTCGACATCTTTTTGTGTTTTGATACTCGGAGCTTTACCTTTGACCTTGAAGAGTTCGGCAATGATATTTTTTTCGAGTTTCACACGCATTTTCCATGATTCGGTTGGGACAAATGCTTCGATTTCTTTTTCACGATCGACGATGAGACGAACAGCGACAGACTGAACTCGACCTGCTGAAAGCGTGGTCGTACTTGGGACTTTTCTCCAGAGAATAGGGGAGACCTCGAAACCAACAATTCGATCGAGGATTCTTCTTGCTTGTTGAGCATAGACGAGATCCATATCGAGAGTGCGAGGATTTTTGAGAGCAGCCTCTATAGCCTTTTTGGTGATTTCGGTATAGGTGACTCGTTTTGCTGTTTTTGGATCGAGTCCGAGTGCTTCACAGAGATGCCAACCAATAGCTTCTCATTCTCGATCTTCATCCGTTGCTATATATATGGTGTCAGCAGATTTCACGAGTTTTTTGAGACCAGCTACGACTGTCTTTTTATCTTCATCTATTATATAGGTCGGGGTAAAACCATTTTTGATATCGATACCCATTTTTTTCTTCTCCAGATCCCTGATATGTCCGACTGAAGCTTTCACTGTGTAATCCGCTCCGAGATACTTTTCTATAGTCTTTGCTTTTGCAGGAGACTCTACTATTACGAGGTTTTTTGTCATGCCTCCTAGCGTAGAAAAAAATCGAGACGCGCAAAAAAAGAATATGTTGACAAAATAAAAAATAGTATCAATAAAAAATTTGCAAACAAGCTAATGAAAATATAATCATCTCCATGAATTCAATATTTACACTCTTCTCTCAGACCTGGAATGTATTAGCTCGAGACAAACGTTCTTTTCTTGTTATTTTTCTCTTTCAGTCTATTCCAGGTTTTCTGATTCTTACAATGGTTTTAGGTTTTTTCGCTTTTTTGCAGTGGGGTGTGCCACTTCTCGGAGAGATGGTGTATCGTTTGGTTGGATTTTTCACAACCCCGACAGGAATTATCACTCTTGTAGTTTGTTTGATGCTTGCATTATTGGTTTTTGTAGCATTTCAGACATTGTGTTATTACTGTGCTCAAAAATGATTAGCACAACTCTTTCATAAGAAAAAAATATCTGTTCGTTCTCTTCTCTCTGAATGGAGAGGTGTATGGTCCTGGATGGGGACATGATTATCCATTATCTCTTACTTTGTCGGTTTTTTTGTTGTCTGCTTGGTACTGTTATTTTTCGTATCACGTGTACATGATTTTTTGGTTGTCGGTAGTTTAATAGTATGATTTCTTGGATTTATATTTCTCTGGGTTTCTCTGTACTTAGCTATTCCTGGTTATTTTTTGGATGATAAAAGATATTATTTATCTGCAAAAAATGCTTTTTCTCTCGTACGAAATAGATGGTGGAAGACTTTTGGTTACGTTTTTGTTGTTCTTATTTTTGCTGCTATTGTCAGTTTTCTTTTTATCTTTTTAGAGAAAATTGTTTGATTTGGTCTTAGGCATGCCCCTGGGGATTTCACCTCTTCTTCAGTCTTTGCTCTTTTTGCATCAGTTGTTTATGTGGCGTATGCTTTTATACAATTAGGCATTAACATACTAGTTCAGATTTTCCTTTCTGCATACAGTTTTCAGCTTTATTCTTTCTATAAGAAAAATACACCAAACACTCATAAGTAATACAATGAGAGATTTGCGGTTTTTCAAAACCGACTAAACTTGAATATATCTTAGTTTTTATTTCCCAATTTTTATGAAACAGTACATTCTTTTGATAAGCGCGATTGTCTCTACTGCATTTGCACAGAACACACTCACAATAGTGCCTGTGGATAATTTAGAGGGAGCAGAAAGTACTCCTGAAATTTCTATGGAAAAAATGGTTGATGGTACTAATGCAGACTATAACTCAGATATTGTTGATTATGGTTCTATGAACACTCCTACTGATGATTTTTGAGATATGATGTTCAATTCAATAGGCGCTGGCTTTGGCATGATTTTTATTCTCATTATTTATATTGCATTTCCTATTATTCTCTACTGTATTGGATCTTTTAGTCTTGCCCGCCTCGATATGCATTATAATAAGGTTAAGAGCTCCGGAATTTCTTGGGTGCCATTTGCGAGGTATTTTCATATCATCAAGAATGCGACATGATCAGGTAAAAAGGCATTTTGCCTTACTATTCTTCCCTGGATATTCATATTAGTTGGAATAATTTGATTTATTGTGGCTACAATTATTTCTAATATTACATCATCTTCTGCTCCAACATCATGATTTGCTCCGGTTATGATTATTTTCAGCAGTATTTCTCTTATTGGTTTTCTGAGCATAATAGTTATGAATTTTTGGTGTGCGTTTATTATCAAAGATTATGTAAAAGGTGACACGACAACAGCTCTCGGACTCTCTACGTATACTGCAGTTGTGCTCTGGTATATCGCTCTTCAGAGATCAACAGGCAAAACAGATATTATTGGTAAAATTGGTTTTATTTGTTTGGGTTTAATTGCTCTTTTGTACGTTGTCATGATAGGATTCTTCGTCTATAGCGGCATTACGGAGGGTTTTAATACTATGAGTTCTACAAATACTTACGGAGATATTTCATGAACAATTGGTGGTGATTTGTAATTTTTTCAGTAGCACATCTTTCTTTAAATTTCTTTTTTTTCATGCATTATCCTCTCATTATCATCGGTACTTGATCAGCTGGACTGCCGGCCGGTATGTATGCGAGCCGTTACGGAATCCGTAATCTCATCATCTGAGCTCAGCCAGGAGGCGCTCTCGCGACGTCACATTGTGTAGAAAATTATCCAGGGACTCTCAGCGAGTCTGGAGGATCTATCATGAAGCGATTTGAAGAACATGCAAAAGTATCTGGTTCTGAAATAAGCTATGACACCGTTATCAAAGTAGAGGAATTATATAATAAAATACTACAGGTGACAACAGCGCGAAAAGAGGTGTATACATGTGATTATCTTATTTATGCTACAGGCAACGCTTACCGACACTTGGATGTTCCTGGTGAAGATAGATTGCTCGGGGCAGGCGTATCGTATTGTGCCACCTGTGATGGCAATTTCTTTCGTAATAAAGATGTTATTGTTGTGGGGGGAGGGGATTCATCATTTACTGAGGCTCTCTATCTCGCACATCTGTGTAAAACAGTGAAAATCCTCGTCCGAAAAGATAAGCCAAAGGCAGAGGAGATTTGGGTGAAAAAAGTGCAAGAAGAGCCAAATATGGAGATAATTTATAACACCGAAGTTGCTGAAATAAATGGTCAATTTTCTGTTGAATCTGTGACGACTAAAGATGGCCGAATCATATCAACACAGGGGGTATTTGTTGCTGTCTGATCTGTTCCAAGTGTAGAGCTCATAAAAGACCTCGGTGTTGAAGTTGATGGTGAGGGGTGTATAAAAATTGATCAGCATCAAAAAAGTACTCATGATCGTATCTACGCAGCAGGTGATGTGACGACTGGTTCTGCGAAGTTTCGTCAGACTATCATGTCAGCAGCCGAGGGCTGTCTCGCAGCGCATAGTGTCCATGAAGCTATACTCCGTCATGGTGTGTCATTAAAATAAAATTTGCAAAATAATACTCTTTTGTATAATCCGTTCGTTCTTACTATTTTTCTATGGCAAAAGGCAAATCACAAAAATTCAAACTTATCTCTCTTGAGACAGGTCGAGAATGCGGTTATCTCAGAGTAAATCCTGTTGATATGGATAAGACTCAAAAGTATCGTAAATTCGATAAGAATGTACGACATCATGTTGAGTGCAAGATTGTTCCAATCAAAAAAGCTGGTACAAAAGCTCTCGCAAATTCTCAGAAGGCCGGAGAGTAATTACAAATATTCAAAAAACCTCTCAGAAATGAGAGGTTTTTTATGGTCCAAAAGGCTTATTTAGAACGGGACATCTTCGATGGATACTCTTTCTTCTTGAGGGGGTATGGTACTGTGAACTGCCGGAGTTTCATGAGATTCTTCATGTTTCCCAAAGTGTGATGTACCTTCTCATCCACTTTTTGGTGTGAGCATGATCATTTGCTCACCTACAATCTCAGTTTTGTATTTCTTCTGTCCTGATTGGTCTTCCCATGATCGAGTCTGGATACGGCCCTCGAGATAGACTTTATTTCCTTTTTTGAGGTATTGTTCCGCTATTTCAGCGAGTTTTCCGAACAGGGCAATATTGTGATATTCTGGTACATCTTGCTGGACGCCAGCACTATCAGTGTATCGACGATTTGTGGCGATAGAAAAATTGGCAACTCTCTGTCCGCTTGGCAGTGCTCGCACTTCTGGATCGGCTGTTACATTGCCGATGAGTTGTGCTCTGTTGAGTGAGTACATACGTATTGTGTAAAGAAATAAGTACACTGATTATACCTCCTTTTTCTGTGAGACAAGAAGGGGAGCTAGAAAAACATTTTTTTTATATATACTAAAAGCATTCTTTTCCTTTTATGGCACGCAGAAAAAACGTTCTCTGACTTTCACAAACGACACAAACGATGGTTGTATGATTTTTTCTTATATTTGCAGCTATTTTAGTATTTTTTGCTCAGAAAAAATATTTAGAACAGGCTCTTTCTCCTCTTTTTTGACCATATTTTCGATGGTTTTTTTCTCCTATAGCTTGTCTTGTTGGCCTTCATATGGTCTTCGGTAAGAGTTCTTTTGATATGAGAAGATGATTATGACTCCTCTTTTTCTGGATTTCGGGAGTTTCACTTTGGAGCTATTTTGATGGTGGTAAGAATTTCTTTTTTGATATCCATGCTCCGCTTATTACGTGGTTTGATAAGATTCCAGCCCTTACGCTGTTATTTGGTTTTTTATTTTTTTCATTGTATCTTCTTTTTCATGTTTCTTACAGGAAAATCCTTTCTCAGTTCGGAGAAGCAGGCGGATATGCTTATAGGAAACAAATAGAGATGCTCAATACTTTTTCTGATTCTATCCGTGAACGACAGGAAGAAAAAAAACAGCTCTCACCAAAAGAAGAAAAGAGGTTACGAAGTCGTAACGAAGAGCTCGAAAGTAAAATCGAAAAACTCTCCTGAAAAAAACCTCTCGATACACGCGTAGAAAATGCTGAACCAAGTTTCTTTGAGAAATTGAGAACAAGAGGTTCTCTCCTCGAATCAAAACCTCTCGTAAATCAAAGTGTACTCGCAAAAACAGGGGGCAATACACGATCTGTTCCTATTATTACGAAAAATGTTTCTACTGATAAGCATGGAGATATAAAGCCTTTTCAGGGTTCTTGGCAGTATCCAAGGAGTGATCTCCTGACGAACCATCCAAAAGGGAAGCCACTGACACGAGAAGAAATCGAACTCCAATCTGCTATTATTGAACGGACACTTCTCCAGTTTGGTATAGAGGTTTCTATGGCTTGATTTGAAGTGTGACCAACAGTGACGCAATATCGATTACGACCGAGTGAGGGGGTTAAACTCAATAAAATCGAATCGCTCAAAAAGGATCTCACTCTCGCACTCAAGGCAAAAAATATACGCATACAAGCCCCAATTCCTGGTCTTGGATTGGTTGGTATCGAAGTTCCAAATGATCGTCGAGATGTCGTGAGTCTCCGAGAAATCGTCGAAAGTCCACAATTTACAAAGCATACTTCCAAGCTCGCAATGTGTGTCGGATCTGGCATAGCTGGAGATCCTGTCGTCTGTGATATGAAAGATATGCCGCACCTTCTGATAGCGGGTCAAACTGGCTCTGGTAAGTCTGTCGGTATGAATGGTTTCTTGATATCGCTTCTTCTCCGAAATTCACCAGCAGAGCTCCGTATGATCATGGTCGATCCAAAACGCGTTGAACTCTGAGTGTATAACGGTATTCCACATCTTCTTGCTCCAGTGATTAATCATCCTGATAAAGCCCTCAATGCACTCAAATGGTGTGTAGCGGAGATGATTCGCCGATACGATCTTCTCACAGAAGCTCGGACACGTAATCTCGCTGAGTATAATGCTAAAGTTGGAAAAGAAGAAAAAATGCCCGCAATAGTCATCGTGATAGATGAGCTTGCGGATCTCATGATGAGTGGTAATAAAAAAGAAGTCGAAAATGCTATTGCTCGTATTGCTCAAATGGCACGCGCTGTTGGCATGCATCTCATTGTCGCTACTCAGCGACCATCAGTTGATGTCATCACAGGTCTTATCAAAGCAAATATTCCGAGTCGTATTGCCTTTACGGTTGCTTCCCAAGTAGATTCGAGAACTATTCTGGATCGCGTTGGAGCCGAAGACTTACTTGGTCGATGAGATATGCTCTATGCTCCAAGCGGAGTGATGGAGCCAGAGCGAGTCCAGGGCGTTTTTGTGAAAACTGAAGAAGTTGAGGCAGTCATTCATTTTATCAAAATGCATACTGATGCAGATACGGCTGCAAATATGTATGATATGACTATAGTGGAATGACAAAAACACGAAGGACCAGGTGATATCAATGGTGATGGAAGCGCGGATGAAAATGATGATTTTATTATTCAACAAGCAATTGAAGTAGTTCGCTCGAGTGGTAAAGCATCAACATCTCTCCTTCAAAGACGATTAAAACTCGGATATGCTCGTGCTGCTCGTGTTATGGACGCGCTCGAGGAAATGGGTGTTATAGGGCCAGCCGATGGAAGTAAACCAAGAGAGGTGTACTAAGGCCTATGCTTTAATATTATTCTACTGGAACGTCAGTTGCTGCTTCATTAGCAGTGGCATTTACTCTCTCAGCTGCCATTTGTGCTCTTCGAGCCCTCAGTGCTGCGAGAGATGCTTCTTCTTCAGTTGCTGGCTCTGCAGTGGCAGCATTCTCCACAGTAGTTTCATTATCCGCAAGAGTACTACTTTCTAGAGAAGTGGAAGCCTCTTGTGTTTTTGTATTAGGAGTTACTGGTGCAGTTTTTTGTGTTCCAGGAGTTTCAGTTTTGGTTGGTACTTTTTCAATTCTTGTTTCCCATCCGAATGCCTTGAATATGGATTCGTTTAGGAGATCGATGAATTTATCAGTAGTATTTGTCATGAGGGTGACCACTATGAGCACACCCGTGATTGCGACTATCCAAACGCCTAATCTCGCTATTTGTATTACTGCGTCGACAACTATATCTACTAATTTGAGAAATCACTCAAGACTTAATCGGAGAAAGTTGAGAAATTTATCAAAGTTAGACTGGACAACAACGGGTGCTTTTTCTTCGGAATGAGAGGTGAGAAAGATAGGATGTATCTGTCTCATAATTGCATCCTTTTCGGTCTGTGACATATCTGCCGGGGCACCAGTCATACTCACACCGCCTGTCGCAAAACCACTTCCTCCTGCAGATGTAGGCGCAGCAGAGGGGAAGAGATTTTCGATTGTTTGTGTTTGTACTTCAGCCATATTTTTATTTGTTTCTATCTTTTATACTTTATTTTTTGAGCGCTTTATGAGCTATTTTTTCATAGAGAGATGTAAATTGTTCTACTATTTTCTTGATGATTGGTTGAGTATATTTCTTTATTTTCTCATACGTAGGTCATAATATCTCGATTATTTTTGCTGTCCATGGGCTCACGAGATTATTTGATAAACTCAGAGCCACAGCGAACCATTCACCTATTTTTGACATCTTTGTAACTTTTTCCTTCTCTTTACCGAGATGCCCTAAGTGTCTCTTTTCGAGTACATCTTTGAGTACATCTTTGAGTTGATCGAGGTAGTCTTTTTCCATAAAATGTCTATTTCTGACTGTGAGCTTCATTCATGGCTGGAGACCATTTTTTGCGAAAAGAGGATTTTTCTTTCTGAGTGCACGCTCTGTCATAGTGAATTTATCACTGATATTATCGATTGTATCACCGACCTCTACCGTATATTTCATCCAGTGGGTTTTGAATACCATGAGATTAAGTCCTGCAGCTGCAGTTCCGAGAAGTATACTGACTCATAATACTGAATATTTAGCAACTTCTGTTGTTACAATAGCTGCTTCGGTTGTCACTACGAGTCCTGTTTTGAGAGCTTTTTTTGCATTATCGAGACCAACAACCTTGTCTACCAATTTTGCTGCTTCTTTTACGATAAAGCTACTTGCGATCTCTTGCACAATAGCATTTTCTGATAGGTAATTCGTTATTTTTGATGCTATTTCTTCACCTGAACCTACTGAACTGAATCCGCTTATACCTCCGGCATTTTTATTTTTTCCATTTTTACCATTTTGATAATTCTCATTCGCTCCTGAGTCTAATGCACTTGATAAGAGAAGATCTTCTTCTGATCCAGGTCTTACTTCACCAGCGAAGAGACAATCCGTACTACAATATCCAGCACGACCATTTTTATTCCCATCATCGCACATTTCTGATTTATCAATAATTCCATCTCCACATACTCCAGCTCAGTTTTCTGCGATTTTTGGCGTTACGGTAGAGAGTGGTACTGGTGAGAATGAAGTATTTTCGAGTGAGAATCCTTTTTCAAGAATTGAAAGGAATGAATTTTGTGACACGTCACCTACCTTATATTCACTCGTAGTCGCTTCAAATTTACCTTCTTTCAGATCTGTCACGCCAACACCTATTTTCCCGTAGAGACCTGTGAGAGAGAGACGACTCAGTACGGGATTTGTGAGGAAATCTACCTGTCTGAGACCAGAAAATGTTCCACGATAGTCTCCGCCACTGATCGTAATAGGTATGAGTTGTGGAAAGACTATTTTCCCATCTCCAGTCATTTTGAGATTATAGGCTCCCTCAGGAATCTCGGAGATATCAAAATCTCCATTGTTATCACTAATCTTGAACCAACGAGTTCCAGTATTATTATTGAGGAGTTCAATTTGTACTCGCGATATACCTTCTCATTCATCAGGAGAGCCATTTTTATTATCATCATAAAATACTTTTCCAGAAACATTCCAATTTGCTCCACCTACTGAATCTCATAGAGTTGGTAACCCAAGACATGGTTGTGCAGAGGCACAGAGCGGACCTGTTCCGAGAAATCCACAAGCATCATATTTTCCATCATTATCTGAATCGAGACATTGATTTGAAGAGACTGGTATATTTCCACAACCAGCATTTGAACTACAGGTTGGACCATCACCAGAGGTGCTACATGCATCATATTTACCGTCGCTATTTGTATCGCTACATTTACTATTTGTTGGAGGTATATCTTCACATGCTTGTGCCGATGAACAGAGAGGACCTCCGCCGAGAGTACTACACGCATCATATTGACCATCGTTATTTACATCTAGACATCTATTTGATGTGATGACGATACCATTACAGCCACTATCTGTGCTACAAGTTTGTCCGTTACCATTTTGACTACATGCATCATATTTTCCATCTCCATCAGAGTCGAGACATTTATTGCTCTCAGGTGCGAGAGTTGTACACGCATTGTCTGAGCTACATTCTGGACCGGCACCGAGAGTGCTACATGCATCATATTTCCCATCATTGTTAGCATCGAGACATTTATTGATTGATGGTGGAAGAACTGTACAGTTGCTTACAGATGAACACGATGGCCCATTACCGGCTGTACTACATGCATCATATTTTCCATTACCATCAGAATCGAGACATTTACTCGTAATTGGGGGGAGTGATGTACACTCGCTATTTCATGCACAGAGTGGTCCATTACCGTTTATGCTACATGCATCATATTTTCCATTACCATCAGAATCGAGACATTTATTTGTTACACCTTCCGTAATAGTCACATTAGTTGTATCTGTTGTTTCTATTGAATTGCCAGAGTTATTTTCGGCAGAGAGACGAATAGTTGCCTTACTGTTTGTAAATGTGTCTGATGTTACATTTGAGGCACTGCAAGAATAGCTAAATGTTTCATTTGGGTCAAAAGTAGGGAATATTGCAGCATGGAGAATAGCTGTCTGTGCTATCGATCTATCACAATCTGGTGCTCATGGGAGCTCAACTGTGACATTTTTGAGAGATTCTGTTGAAAGGGTGAGTGTATTGAGATTTATATTGATATTTCTCACCGTTACTCGAAATGTCGCAGTGCCACCTGATTGTATTACCTGATTATTGCTTCCATCTGGTGCGGTAATTCTGACATAATTTCAAAAGTTATTTGTACAAATATTTGAACCACAAAGACCAGTAATTATGTTAGATATAACACCATTTTCATTTTTCTGTGAGTATGATGGATTTGAAAAATTTCCATTTGTACACAGTGCTGACATATCATTCGTTGCTGATTCTAGTACTGCGCCAGAACATCTATTAACTCATACTGGTGGACGGAATCCTGAAATTAATCTTTCACATGTGTTTGATGTTTTTCCATCGAGTTGACATTCCCATCGATCATATTGACCATCGAGGCTAGTTCGTAAGTTAATAGCTGTGCCTGGTAAGCACCCATGTTTTACGGTATTATCACATGCTGGATCTTTGTTCATTTCACAGAGACCTGATATCTGTGTATTGAGCTTACATTTCCAGTTAAATTTTCCAGGTGTATTTGCCTTGTCTTTATCGACAGCAGTACCTCCATCTGTACATCCATAGAGTACACTACTTTCACAATCAGTATTGGCATTCTTTTTACAGGTAGGTGAGTCTTGTGCAGGTTTGTTTTGACAGATCCATTCCCACTGATTTGTTTTTAAATTAAATGCTGATGCTGTAGGTGTTCCTACCAAACAGCCATTTTTTATATTATTATTACATTCTCCAGGTTTTTTTGCAGAACACATGATGGACTGATTTGTCCCGGTACATCACCATCTGTATTCTGTAGCTGTTTCTGATTGGCTATTATTTGCTAGAGAACCTACATTACAAGAGTCTTTGGTATTTCAACATCGAGGGATGATGTCAGGATCATATTTGCTACAGCTCGCTGTATCTCCATTATATTCACAGGTCCAATTCCAAGAGTCTCCTGTTTTTGTTGCCCCACTTCCACTTCCTTGTAAACAACCATTTATAGTAGAGTTATCACATTTTGCTTTTCCTTGATCATCATCACAGTCATCTGTCGCAGGACCTTCTTTTGCTTTACATGTCCAAGTGTATACTGTATTTGGTGGTACTGGAGAAGTGTTAGCGGTCGATGTACCATAGATACAGCCCCAGTGATTACCAGAACATACTGCTGCACATCTATCTTCTTCATAGTCTTGCCCTTCACACGTATAATAACAGCTCCCATCATCGACATTAGCTGAAGCGTCAAAATTTTTCGCTCCACGGTCCATACAACCGTAGAGGTCGTAGTTACAGAGACTATTATCAGTTCGACCTGGAGAGGTTAGGTCAGCATTTGTAGCTGATGAGTCACGACAATAGTAGTTATAGGTACAGAGACTATTGTCATCCCTTCCAGGCTGTTGAGCACTGTAGTTATTTGCATCCTGATCTCTACAATAATAATTGTATGTACAGCTACCATCATCAGTGTAGGCAGTTTCGTCATAGTTAGACGCTTCTTCGTCGGTACATCCTTCCTTATAATAACAGCTCCCATCATCCATATTGGCTTCTGGATTATAATTTTCCGCTTCTTCATCCATACATCCGCAGACTGTACCTTCTGTTTGACAAGGGTCAGTTTGCTCTGGGTTGTATTGAGCAGATGCTACTCCAGATAATGTAAGAGAGGTCAAAAAAAGTATGACCAGAAAAATGTGTTTTATTGTTTTCATACTACCATATAACCATACTTTAAAATGATTTGCAAATTTTTGATATATCATTATTATGGTGAGGTCGAAGACAGTAGGCGTTGATTGTAATAAATCATACAAGACCTACCGAGGCAAACCCTTTTCTTATCTCAAAATAAGTTAAATACGCCTCTTCCGCGTATTTTTTTGTACTTCGACAATTTTATTTCTTATCTTTTTTGTCCTATGACTGTGTCAAAAACAAAAAAGTCTGAGACTCTCGCTGAACTCAAGGCTGATCTCACTCGTGCTAAATCGTTTGCTCTTGTCCAGAGTAACCGTATTACTGTTGCTGAGGTGAGCAAGGTTCGCCGAGGACTCCTCCCTGTCAGTGGTAAAATGACTGTTGCTAAAAAAACACTCATCCAAATCGCTGCCAAGGAAATCAAAGGTGTAGATATCCCAGAAGATATGCTCCCAGGTCAAGTAGCCATTCTCATGGCTTTCGATGATGCTGTAGCACCATTATCTGTTGTAAATACACTTGCGAAAGAATTTGACGGGAATGATAAACTCGTTTTCACGGGTTCATACCTCGACGGTTCTCTCCAGGATGCTCAGACAACTAAAAAGCTCGCATCACTCCCATCTCGGGACGTATTGCTTGCGAAATTCATGGGTTCTCTCTTATCACCTGTGAGCTCTCTCGCTCGATTCTTTGACGGCGCGAAGCAAAAAATGACAGAGACAAACAAGTCTACAGTTGGCGATCTCGCCGCTGCAGCGTAATATTTATTCTTTTATTTTAATTTTATGTCAGATCACGCACAAAAAGTACTCGACCTCGTCGAGAAACTCACAATCGTCGAACTCGCTGAGCTCGTCGAAGCCATGGAAGAAAAATTTGGTGTCTCAGCTGCTGCTCCTGTAGCTGCTGCTGGTGCTGCTGCTGGTGCTACTGAGGAAGAAGGCGGAACAGTTTCAGTCGTTCTCAAGGATGCTGGTGCTAACAAAATTGGTGTCATCAAGCTCGTTCGTGAATACACTGGTCTCGGTCTCGGAGAAGCGAAGACTCTCTCTGAATCTGGTGGAAACATCAAGGAAAATATCGAGAAGAAAGAAGCTGACGAAATTGTCGCTAAATTCAAAGAAGCCGGTGCTACTTGTGAAATCAAGTAATAGACCTCCTCATAAAGAACCTCCTCAGAAATGAGGAGGTTTTTTAAAACTAAATATCTTTTAATTGTGCTTTTAGGAGTTCCAATTCTTCCGAGGTAAGCATTTTTATATGTATGTGCCAAAGTCATGGATAAATTGGTGGGCACCAATAAAAGCCAGCATTTCAATTTCACATACTGGTCAAATCAAGAACTTGATTAGCCTTTTGAGAACATTTTAGACATAGGTGCTGTTTTAGGTGTTTATTATTATCTCAAGGAATAGGACTACTTAAAAGTCCCCCGGGTTCTTGGATAGGGGATTCGCAGAAGTCACATTGGAGATGAAGTCATTCTGTCATACTTTTACCCTCCGAACTTAAATACTACTGTATCGCCATCCTGCATGACATAGTCTTTTCCTTCGATACGGACAAGGCCTTTTTCACGAGCACCGGCCCAACCACCATTGTCGACGAGATCTTTCCAGTTTGCAGTTTCAGCTTTGATAAATTTGTTCTCAAAATCTGAGTGGATTTTTCCAGCTGCCTGAGGAGCACGGTCTCACTTGTGAATGGTCCATGCACGTGCCTCTACTTCACCGACAGTGAAAAAATACTGAAGTCCGAGCGTAGAAAAGCATGTTTTGATAAGTTCATCAACAGGATTTTTTGTCAGTCCGAGGTCAGCCAGAAACATGGCACGATCTTCTGGACCAAATTCCATCATTTCCATTTCGATTTTTGCACAGATGGGAACAACGGGGATTTTTGAATCAGTCATACCTATTCTTTCTCGGAGAGTTTTCTCGTCCATTTTGAGGTCTCACTCATTGAGATTCGCAGCATATATAAATGGTTTCATCGTGAGCAAATGAAGATCTGCTGCGAGCTTCTTTTCATCATCTGAGAGCTCGACTTGGATAGCAAGTTTTCCCTGATTGAGTGCTTCGTGAATTTTTTCATAAATTCCGAGCAATTTTATAGCATCTTTATCGCCACTTCGAGCTTTTTTTGCCACGTCACCATCCTTTCGTTTTGTGAGTGTATCGAGGTCGGCGATAATGAGCTCGGCATTGATGATTTCAATATCTCGTTTCGGATCAACGCTTCCGTCTACATGATGAACATCACCATCTTCAAACACTCGTACAACCTGGAGAATAGCATCAACTTCACGGATATTGGCGAGAAATTTATTTCCGAGTCCTTCACCTGTACTTGCGCCACGGACGATACCAGCAATATCGACAAATTCAACGGCTGCAGGGACAATTTTATTTGAATGAATCGTATTTGCGAGAGCGGTGAGTCTTTCATCTTGTACGTTTACTATACCAGTGTTTGGTTCGATAGTACAAAAAGGGAAGTTTGCTGCCTCTGCTGCATAACTTTTTGTGAGAGCATTAAAGAGGGTGGATTTACCAACATTTGGAAGTCATACAATGCCGAGATTCATAAGGAAAAGAGAGAAAATATTGAGGGTATCTTCGCGAAGTTTTTGTTTTTTGCAAATTATTTGCATTTATATGCGGGGTAGAGTAGTATGTGTTATATGGCTGATAAAGAAAAAGTACCCACCCCTCCTAAAACCCCAGACGCAAAGAAGTCTCCTGATACTCCTGTTGATAAAAAAACGGAAAAGCCCAAAACAACAAAAGAGACGAGAGATGCTGCAAGAGTGAAATTTGAATGAAAGAAATCAGAGTTAGGGCAGTCTCGTAGGGAATTGGAAGAAAAAAGACAGGCAAGTGATAAAGCAGGTCAGGACTTGAAGGCTACAAACCCTCCCGAAACTGGTAAAAAAGAATGAGTTGATGCTGAGGTAAAAAAGTCTGCTGAAAAGAATGCTTCACTTGAAAAAGAAACTCTTGTTTTGCTGTGAGAAAAACATAATGCAGAAATTGATGATGCTGTAAAATCAATAGAAATTGATAAAGCTGAGCCAGAATTGCAAGCAGTTTTGCACAGAGAAGTACTCTCCAAAACTGTTAATATTGATGGTGTTTCTGATGCGGATAAGAAAAAAGCCTTGGAAGGTCTAAAGTGACCAAATGGTTCTGAAATAGATATTACTCATTTAACACCTGAGCAGAAAAGAATCGTTCAACAATACCAAACATTTCAATATTTACGTGAATTAGCAAAAACATCAGATGCTGATATAAAAGACCCAAAGAAATTACAAGAAATTGCTAAAAAATATCTAGGAATTACTGATTTCAGTGATAAAAAAAATACTGCCTTTTTAACACTAGATTCCTTTAAGGATGAAGTTAAACGAGATCCATCCGTACTGTCTACAGTAGTTGAGTCTATCAAAGATCATTGATTTTTGGCTACGGGCATTAATCCCAAAACTGAATTAGGTAAGACTTTATTAAGTATTACTCAGTGAAATATAGACGAATTCAAAAAAATATTTCCTGGCGAAACTGATATTAAGAAAATGGCTGATTTTTTGGGCGGATCATACATAGATATACTGGGCTGAGCTCCTTTTACATGACTTGATTCATTTCAAGATTCAATTAAAACAGCTCGAGATTTATTTAAAAGTGGTGAGCTGGGCGG